>OLMA01000454.1_pt1 | contig 164621 bp, 153 predicted proteins | sample 1604671 | NCBI WGS metagenome assembly OLMA01 (sample SAMEA104055725, study PRJEB20765) | soil metagenome | biome: Arctic tundra; feature: Polygonal ground; material: soil | place: USA | collected 2011-09 | depth 0-0.5 m | reverse complement strand
AGCTGATCCGGTTGCACCTGTAAGACCAGTTAGGCCAGTAGGGCCTGTAGCTCCATTAGTTCCGGTAGGACCTGTTAAACCTGTTGGGCCGGTGGCTCCGTTAGTTCCATTTGTTCCCGCAGTGCCTGTTGCACCTGTAGCTCCTGTTAAACCAGTAGGGCCTGTAGCTCCAGTGGCTCCGTTAGTTCCATTTGTACCCGCTGTACCAGTTGCACCTGTTGGTCCTGTAGGACCAGTCAATCCTATTGGGCCAATAGGGCCTACTCCTGCAACACGACACATTGACTGCCATTTTGTAGCAGTAGTATTATAAAAACATATGCAGGCGGAATCTGTATTATAAATAACTAACCCTGTATCAGGACTTGCAATTGAATTCATCTGTGCTGTATTCAAACGAGGAATCAATACTCCCTTTGTGGTAGATCTTAATTCCAGTATAGCCGAAGCATCAGGAGTGATCGAAGTTGTACTTATACCTACTCCCTGACCGAATGCAGAAATATATCCTAGACATATAAATACTATGATTATATATGCTGCTTTAATTGTTAATCTAGTTTGTAGTTTTTCCATAATTCTCTATTTATTCTCTTCTTAAAATCCTCTGCCTTATTTACTGTAATATTACGCTGTACCGAACCCTTATGTTTTGCCAAACCGACGGTTGGTAGTTTTCTCTCGATGATTGGTAAGTTTTAATCTCAATTATTGTTTAGAGCCTTATTATCACAAAATAATCACCTAAAATTTACAATGAATATATTCAGTTAATTCCACAAGGCATACCTTCGATAGACAGATACAAGACTGACTAATACCAATATTCCATTTTTCAAGACTAAGTATTTATACGTACGTACAAACGCTTATGTTTCGCCTTTTGTTTAAAGGGGCTTATTATCAGGCATTTTAAAATTCAGCCTTTACGTAAGATGTTGATTTATAAAGAAATGATACTTTTGTCCGGATAGGGTAATATTACTTGCGCTTAACAATGAAAAAAACAATACTTTTTTTATTTGCATTTTTATTTTCTTGTGTGGCTTTTGCGCAAAAGAAAGACTCAACAGGTTCAAAGCGCTACCCTTTTGTAAGCTACTATAACCATAATATTCAAAAACCTCTTAAAGAAGGTCGCTACCTTACTGTTCATCTTATAACCGATAGTGCCAGTTCTTACACTTACAGTGGTACAATATTTGTTGGTGATACAAACACTTTATTAATGATTGGTGGTAATGAAGAATATCATGGATATACCGATGCAGGAGCCACATTTGAAGAACGCTACACTACCAATCCCGATGATGAAGTAACCGTTATTCCGCATAAAGAAATAGAGTATCTATCTTTAACACCAAGGCTAAAACCAATATTTGGTACACTTGCCGGGCTATCGCTTGTTACAATCTGCGTAACTGTTCCATTAGCAAGTGTTGGCTATGCAAGCAGAAATTTTAATCCCACCAAGATTGTTGAAGTTGCGGCAGTATCACTAGCAGCTAATGTTGCCCTTTACAAAATATTTAAGGTAAGAAAGTTCAGAATAAAAGGTTCAAGGCCTCCTATTGCTTTAAGGACTTATTAATTCATTACCCCTTCTAGTTTCCACCTCGTTATTTAGTAATATAATTACTTTTAGGCCGTACTTTTATTCACATGAAACAAGTATTGGTTGAAATGGAAAAACTGAAAAACCTGAATAGCGGGTTAGGTCAGTTTTGTATTAATCTTGGAAAGCAATTTCAGAAAATACATCCAGAAAATATTGGTATTGATTTCTATATTCCGCGTACCCACAAAAATATTTTCGGGCCTCAGTTTCATTATGTTCAACATTCTGCGTTGAATAAAATTATTCCCTTGAATAGCAATAAATATAATGTATGGCATTGCATCCATCAAGGTTCTCATTATTTGCCATCAGATAAAAAAACAAAATTACTACTAACGATACATGACCTGAATTTCCTGGAAAAATATAAAGGAAATAAACAACAACGAAAATTAAATGTATTACAAAAGAAAGTAGATAGAGCCACTGCTATTACAGTAATATCAAACTATACAGGTACTATTGTACAACAGCATCTTAATACAGGTAACATTCCTATACATGTTATTCATAACGGAAACTGCCTTATACCTATTGAAAATGCAGCAAAACCAGACTTTATTACATTTTCGTCTTATATTCTTTTTGTAGGTATAGTTTCTATTAAAAAAAACTTACACACCGTATTGCCTTTGCTCGAAAAAAATAAAGAATTACATTTTGTTGTAGCCGGAAATAATACTTCTGCCTATACAAAGCAGTTAGAAGAAGCGGCAGAAAGAATAGGTGTAAGAAAGCAATTACATGTTACGGGAATTGTTGATGCCGGCACGAAATACTGGCTATATAAAAACTGTATGGCTTTTGTATTCCCCAGCCTTACCGAAGGATTTGGCTTGCCTGTAATTGAGGCAATGAGTCTGGGTAAACCTGTTTTTCTTTCGAATCTTACAAGCTTACCTGAAGTTGGAGGGAAAGAAGCTTTTTACTGGGACAATTTTGAACCCGGCTATATGATCGATGTGTTTGAAAAAGGAATGCAGGAATTTGATTCTGCCAGAGCAGCAAAGTCCATAGAATGTGCTAAGCAATTTTCCTGGGAAAGTGCAGCAGAAGAGTATTTAAAATTATACCAAGCGCTGTAAGAATAATTAAATTTCAGTTTTACTGAATCAGTATTTTTTGCGTTTGTGTCCCTTTATCAGAATTTAATTCAAGCAAATAAATACCTTTTGAAAATCCCTGCAAGGGAACGCTAATCTCCTCTCCCGACTTTAATAAACCATACGATCTTTTGTACAGTGTTCTGCCTGATATATCAGTAAGTTGCAGTTCAGAATTATTCATCTCAGATAGAACATGAATTACAGTAAAAGTATTTGCCGGATTAGGATATACCTTCCACAAACCTTTCTCCAAGGCTAACTCAGGTATATTCGTAATAGTTCCTCTTACATTAATGTATACATAATATTCACCGGGCTGCAATGTTACACTTTGGAAGTTAGTAGTCGATACGTTTATGCTATCACCGGTAAGATAGTTATACCATTCGCCTGTACTTGGGAAGGAAATAGAACCTGTTTGCTGAACCACGTCAAAATTACCATATACCATTACATGTAAAGGGTTACCATAATTGCTCATCCATTTTACAGGGCCGGAAAAATCGTAATGCGTATTAGTTGAGTTACCATTGTTAGTAAAAGTTGGGAGGTATGCAGGAACATTTCTTAAGTTGAATAACTTGCTGTATACATTATATAGTGCTTGTCTGTTTGCATTGTGATAATATGCTCCCCAAGGCAAAGGCTTAGGGTCGACATTATTACAAGTAAGAGCGCCATTGCTACATGCGTCGGGAGAATAATCGTACCCCAATTCACAAAACTGCCATATCATTTTAGGGCCAGGCATCATTGCCCAAAATGCTCCGGTCATAGCTGCACGAAGCAGAGCGGTATTTGTATCTTTTATATTATATGTGCCTGAACTGTTTCCATAATTCTCGTTCTTGAACATTACCCTTTCATCGCCACTTGTAGTTTCGTCATGGCTTTCCTGGTAATCCATTACTCCGGGTTGTGTGAAACCCGAATTATTAAAATAGAATCCACTGCCGAAATCCCAGGTAGGGCTGCTATATCCCATAGATGCTTGTGTTATAGGGCTGTTCATATCGCCTCCGCTACCCCATACCATCATACCCCGGTTCACATATACCTGGTTCTCGTTGCTGTTAACGAAACTTTCTAATATGCAATAGCTACCTGGTGAAATGCTCTGTAACTTAGTATAAATAGAATCCCAGGTATTTACTCGGCCTTGGTCATAGTTGTTCCAGTTACCTACATTACAGTTATTACCGGTAGCATCGCAGGTATTGTTTTGAGTATATCCACCGGCAAGGTCAAAACGGAAACCATCAATATGATATTTGTTTAACCAGGTTGCATATATTCTGTTACGCAATGCAATAGTTGCCGCACTGGAATGATTTAATTCATAGCCCACATTATAAGCATGTGTAGGATACTGGTCTATCCATGGATTGTTGCTTGCAGGTATATTTAATGAAGGATTCCAATACATAGTAACGAGTGGCGAACTGCCAAAAACATCCTGCATGGCAAGATCTTGTATAACTGCAATCCCCTGCTGGTGGCAGGCATCTACAAATTGCATTAAAGCAGTTGGAGTTCCATATACTTTCTCAGGCGCAAAAAAGAAATTCTGGCTATAGCCCCAACTGCTATATCCTTCAAAATTGCAGATAGGCATAAGTTCAATGGCATTAATCCCAAGCCTTTTAAGATACGTTAAGGTATCAGTCATTGTTTGCCAGTTCTGAGCTGCTATAAAATCACGCACAAGCAATTCATATACTACAAGATTTCGTTTATCCGGCCTTTTGAAATTTGTAACCTTCCATGTATAAGGTACTTGTCCGGTTTGTAACACACTTGCCAGCCACCATGATGCTTTAGAAGGAAATGCTTTAAGATTAGGATATGTACTTGCGGGTATCTGAGGGTCTTTATATTTGTCTAATACTTTTTCAGTATTATAATCTGCAACCTGTATGGTATCATCAATCAGGTATTGATATGCGTATTCGGTATCAGGTTTTAATTTCGAAAGATGTATCCAGAAGCGTTGTTTATCGGGAGTTATATTCATCAGATACTTAGTTGACGAGGTCCAGTTATTGAAATCACCCAACACAACAATACTGGTTTTATTCGGCGCAAATAATACAAGTGTTGCAGAAGTATCACCCGAAAAATAATTAATACCATCTGTTACACCCACTGGCAAAGAAGCGGTTGGGCTGGGAGAAGAACCTTTGAATTGTGCCTGAGTAAAGGTTGCGCACATTACGAAAATGGCAAGTAAAAAGTTTTTCATTATTGAAAATTTAATGGTATCTAAATCTTATTAGGTGAAGAACCTTTAACAAATATATTAAAAATGTAATGCCTTGTTATCCTTTGTTATCTATCTAATTATTTCTCGCTGTTATTTAGTTGTTTTCGTGCAGAACTATTATTATCTTTAGTGTATAAAATCTGACCGTGTGCATTAATTTAAAAACTAAAATTCTGAAAACATGAGAGAATTTATGCTTCTTATCCACAATCATGGTAACAGTAAATCCTCCTTTTCACCACAGGTTCATAAAGAATTTGAGAGTAAATGCGAAGTATATATTAGTAAACTCAAAAAAGATGGTAAGCTGATTGCAGCGCAGCCATTAAAAATTGAAGGAGTAACTATTTCGGGCACTGAAGGAGCATGGCAGGAATTGCCTTTTAATGATAAGAATAAAGTTCAGGTCGGGTATTATCATATTCTCGCTAAAGACTTAGAAGAAGCAACCGCAATAGCAAAAGGTAATCCTGAATTTGAATATACCAAAACCGCAAGGATAGAAGTAAGGCCAATAAAAACAAAGGAACAGGCAACCGATTTTATTTACCCTATCACCATTTAAAGTACAGGTTATATTTTAACAGCAGATACCTCGCTTAATTCCTTCATATCACTTTCTGTAAGTTCTATAGCAGCTTTCATGTTTTCTTCCAGGTGTTTTACACTTGAAGTTCCAGGGATCAACAGGATATTATTAGAATGATGCAATAACCAGCTAAGCGCTACTTGATGTATTGTAGCATTATATTGCTTTGCAATTTTATTAAGGTTTGCCAGCTTTTCGGTATTGCCGCCACTTAAAGGATACCAGGGTATGAATGCTATGTTATTCTTATTGCAATACTCCAGAACATTTTCCCATTTGCGATTATCGATACTATACATATTCTGTACCGAAACTACGTTAAAGAATTGCTGAGCTTTCTTAATATCATCTACACCCACTTCAGATAAACCTATATGCCTTATTTTTCCTTCCTTCTGGGCTTGTTGCAGAAAAGTAAAAGATTTCTCTGCCTGAACTTTCGGATCAATACGATGTAATTGGTAAAGATCGATAGTATCAAGTTTTAACCTTTTCAGGCTGCCTGCCAAAGCTTCTTTTAAATGCTCCGGGCTGGAATTTATATGCCATTCATTAGGGCCGCTACGCATAAAGCCGCCCTTTGTGCCAATTATTAGCCCTTTCGGATAAGGATATAGGGCTTCGGCTATTAATTCTTCCGATACATTAGGGCCGTAAGAATCTGCAGTATCTATAAAATTAACACCCAATTCTACTGCCTGTTTTAAAACCTTTAACGCTTCCGGCCTGTTTTCGGGCTGCCCCCAAACTCCTTTACCAGTTATACGCATAGAACCATACCCCAAACGGTTAATAGTCACATCTCCTCCAAGGTTAAAGGTTTTTTTATTTATGTTATTCATTTTCTTTGTTTTCAATTTTTCTACGTTAAAACTACAGAAATCTTCCATTAATATTCGAATTAATTCGTTCAGTGGAAGTTTATGAAAGCTGGAAAAACCTTTAATTTCTTTATTTATGGTTTAAATTATAATTTTTAGTTGTTGCGAACCAAAAAATACTACATTTGTACAGCGGAGCAGCTCTTGAGTGGTGGAGTCAAGCTTTTTATCTAATAAAAGGTCATGCTCCGCATTTTTTCCCTCTTTTTATTAGGCTTGATTAGTTAGTATTTGTAATCAATATAGTTTTATTCCTTCAGACTCCTGTCTACCAACTTGTTTATCCATCAAAACCAAAACAGGTTCGCCCACTAAAGCCCCCATTCTTATCGTACATTTAATAAAATATTCTTCTCCGAATTTTACATCTATTACAACCGAATCTCTTGCTTCTGTTTCTGCCCAAATAGTTGTTTTCCCTTCCTTGTAGACTTTAATTTCATTTCGAGAGTTATTTTTTGCCCGGCAAATGACCGAGTCATTCATGTGGAGATTATACCCTATTAAACTACCTGTATAGCTTGAAGGTCTGTATATATTTAATATGGCATAATTTGTTGCACCGTGAAGTTTTGCTTTAGTGATAGAATCCTGAGTCGAATTTATTTTGGCAAGCAGTATACCCACATTAGGCCTGTACAGGATATCAGCATATATCCTGTAACATGAACTAAAATTGTCCGGATCATGTGCCTCCGTAATGCTTAATATATTTCCGCCTGCTTTTCTCACCTGTGCTTTGGCTTCTTCAATTACCTTCTTGTATCCGCAATCTGCACTAAAGCCATTATCGCCTATGTGAAGTGTACCGATATTTGTACAACTATCAGGTGCTTTCTGGTAGGTTTGTAATACCATAACTTCTGTATTCTCAGGCAAAGGGCTTCTCTTAGAATCGGTAAGTGAAGTATGCATTGATGATGCACAACCTAAAAATATTAATGCAAATAGTGTAAGTAGTAATTTAATTTCTTTCATGGTTCTACCATTTGATTGAATCAAATTTAAGAAAAGATGGAGAAAGTGGGGTAATTGACCTACGGTTTTCAGCCTTTGAAAGAAATAGCCAAGAAAGGGTTCTTACCTGATATAACTTTACGTTTGAATTAATAACAACCAAAATGAAAACACTAATTTTAGCAGTATGCTTGTTTGGGGCTCTCTTAACTCAAGGGTGTTACGCATACGTAGAACCGTCGGGTGGATATTATCAAAGGGATAGTTTTTGGTATTATAGAGATGGGGGTGGAAGGGAACATAGGGAGCATGGTAGATACCATCACCATGAAGGCGAACACCATGATGAGCCAAGAAAATAAAATGTAACTGAGTTAATCTTTTTCAAGACGCTAACACGGATTCAAATTAACCGAATCCTCGATTGATTAGAGTTTGGAATAGCGATGGTAATTGGCGTCGTTTTCGTAGGTTATTATTATTCTTGCGCTTTTTGTAATCTCCAATATAACGTCAGGGTTGTTCCATGAACATAAATAGTCGCACATTCCTAATTCCACTTTTTGCATTTCATCTTGCACATCATCAAATGGTTTGGTGAAATAATGGTCGTTTCTTACTGGTTTACCATACTGTTCAGTAAACATCTTTTTTAAAATATTGAAATTTCCTTTCATGATGTCCCAGTTATTGTTTTTTTGAAGCAAAACAATAACTCCATACACCTGTTGGGCACTATCTGTTGATAAAACCAATACGTCTGCCTTCTCCCCTAAAAAAGGTCCCTTTAGTATAGACAAATTGGCTGAACTGTCGCCGGCTTCAAATCCCTTTTCTTTAACCTTCAACAAAAACTCGTTTAAATTTCCCGTTACAGCAATTCCAATAAAACTAACAATATTTGAATCTGTTCCCTTTGCAGGTTTAGTTTGTGCAAATGTCAACTCAACATTACAAAATGCCAATAAACATAGAATTAATGCTTTCATTTTGCGTAAGTATTGATTCTAATATATTCTCGAATAATCATAGAGGAAGTTTTCAAATAATAGGCTTTATGCCACCTAAAAACATATTCAAGATACAATAAAAGATAACAAAGGTAGCCAAAAATAGCTGTTTTTATAAAACTTCATCTTTCAAATCCATAGTTAGATTAACTCTGGTTTTGCCTCATGAATAAACTCATGATACACTGTAGTTTATATGACGACCACTGGATATTATGCAAGATTTAGTTAAAGAAGTGTAATATATCAAAAGCTGATTAGCCTCAACTTTGTCTGAAATTATTTAAAACATGGGAACAGCCAAAACAAACATATTTATTGTTGACGATGATAAAGCATTTACACTGGCGTTGAAAGCGGATATAGAAACCATTTTTGCCAAAAAGTCTGTTAAAATTCATTCATTTGAAACAGGTGAAGCATGCATGGAGAAATTCAACCAGGAAAAGCCTCAGGTAGTCATTCTTGATTATAACCTGAATAGTATGAAGCCTGATGCAGCGAATGGTATTAAAATTTTAAGCCGCATTAAAAAGGAAAGCCCTAAAACCAATGTGGTTATGCTTACCGGTGACGACCATATTGATATTGCATTAAAATCGTTTCATCTTGGAGCCTCTGATTATGTTGTGAAAACAGAAACTCAGTTCAAAAAAATTAATTATTCATTACAGAATATCTTTAAAATAATGGAAGCAAAGAGCGAAGCAACAATATATAAATATATAGTTATTGGGTTTTTTATGCTTATTGCCGTAGGAATTATAGCTATAATAATGAACCCTTCAGTACTTACACGTGGTACTTATTGAAGCATAAGTTACTTGATTTAAATAACCACCATAATAGCCGGAACAGGCTATCAGAAAATCTGCGATGTGTATAATATTTTCTCATAATTGTATAACGCTTTAAAGGCTGAATCCCTGCATCTTTGTTGCATAATTACTTAATGATCGTGAAAAAACAGGGTTAAAATTTATTACCTGCACCTATAAACTCATAACCATGAAACACCTAAAACCTTCTACTAGTTTAGGGTATGGTCTTAAACTTAAATTATCTCTCGTATTTGTATGCGTAATTAGCTTTGCCGGTGCGCAAGTGGTAACGACCTTAGCCGGTGCATCCGTAGCAGGTAAAACCAATGGAACAGGTGCAGAAGCACATTTCAATGCTCCATACGGAGTAGTTGCAGATGGAAGAGGCAATCTGTATGTAGCTGATTATAATAATAACGAAATACGGAAAATTGTGATTTCAAGCGGCGTGGTTTCCACCCTTGCCGGCACTACTAAGGCTGGCTTTGCAGATGGCATAGGCACGGCAGCAAGTTTCAACGGCCCTGCCGGTATTACCACTGATGGACGTGGTAATTTATATGTAGCTGATTTAATAAACACGGAAATACGGAAAATTGTGATTTCAACCGGTGTTGTCACCACCCTAGCCGGATCTACAGCGGCAGGCGCCGCCGATGGAACAGGTTCTGCGGCAAGTTTTTATTACCCTTCGGGTGTAGTAGCAGACGGAAACGGAAATTTATATGTGTCTGACGGTTATAATAATGAAATACGGAAAATTGTGATTTCAACCGGCGTAGTTACCACTTTAGCCGGCTCAGTTGCAGGAGGCCATGCGAATGGAACAGGTACAGCAGCAAGTTTCAATGGCCCGAGAGGAATAGCAATGGATAGAAACGGCAATTTATATGTAGCTGATTTTGATAATAACGAAATACGGAAAATTGTGGTTTCGAGTGGCGTAGTTACCACATTAGCCGGCTCTATTATAGCTGGTTCTGTCGATGGTATTGGCACAGCCGCAAAGTTCGACTACCCCATAGGAGTAGCAATAGATGGAAACGATAACCTGTATGTAGGCGATGAAAATAATAACGAAATACGAAAGATCGTTATTTCAACCGGCGTAGTTACTACTTTAGCAGGCTCTACCGTGGCAGGTTCTGCTGATGGAACGCGCGCTGCGGCTAGCTTTTATTATCCAACCGGAATAACAACAGATGGAAACGGTAATTTGTATGTAGCTGATCTGAGTAACAACGAAATACGAAAGGTAACTGCACCTATTATCAGTATCGCTCAATTTTCCGTTCTTAATTCTCAACTCACTATCTATCCCTACTATGCCAACCAACTGGTTTATGTTAAGCTTCCTGAACCAGTACAATGTGCCACATCCATAAAAGTACTGGATATAATGGACAAAGAAGTGATGACTGTAAATAATACTGTGTGCGACGACAAAGAAATGTCGTTGGATATAAGCGGTTTAGCACCAGGCATATATTTTATAAGGGTAACCTCAGATAACGCAGCGAGGGCAATTAAGTTTGTAAAAGAGTAATTCCCGCTATACTCATAAATTCAATCCATTTGAACCTTTGACTGAATTCTGTACCTTAGGCTATGCAGTCCTTTGTTATTTTTGGTACGAATTACTTTTGAAATTATAAGATAATTGAAATGGAAACAAGGTTTTTTCTACGTATAGCTTTAGCCTCAATATTATTAAATATTTGCACCGTTCAACCTGCAAAAGCCCAACAGTTGAACAAAGCCAAATTAGATAGCTTGTTCGACATAATGGCAAGCAAGAATAAAGCTATGGGCAGCATAGCCATATCTAAAAATGGCACGCTCCTATATAATCATACGATAGGGTATAGCTTTATATCCGATACGCAGCGCATTGCCTCTACTAATAATACGAAATACAGAATAGGTTCTATTTCAAAAATGTTTACTGCCGTTATAACCTTCCAGTTGATTGAGGAAGGTAAACTCACCTTAACAACAACCATTGATAAATATTTTCCGACCCTTCCGAATGCAAAAGAAATAACCATAAGTAATCTGCTGAACCATCGATCGGGCTTACACAATTTTACAGAGGATTCAGCCTATACCCAGTGGATGACACAAGCCAAAACGGAAGATGAAATGATTCGTACAATAGCTGCAGGTAAACCTGTGTTTCAACCCAATGAGAAAGCATTGTATAGCAATTCGAATTTTGTTGTGTTGGGGTATATTGTAGAAAAAATATGTAAAGAGCCGCTAAAACAGCTTATACGCGAAAGAATAACGCAGAAAATCGGGTTGACCAATACTTATTATGGAGGCAAGACTGATCTGAAGAATAATGAAAGTTATTCTTATGTATTTGGGACCGGATGGCAACAGCAACCGGAAACAGATATGAGCATTCCGGGTGGTGCTGGGGCTATTGTTTCTACCTCGGCAGACCTTACCAAATTTATTGAAGCCTTGTTTGCTGGTAAACTTATTTCAAAAGGGAGTTTGCATCAAATGAAAACCATGACGGACGGGTACGGAATGGCCATGTTTGAGTTTCCTTTTTATGATAAAAAGGCCTATGGTCATAATGGGTCTATTGATGGCTTTGGATCTGTATTAGTTTATTTCCCTAAGGATAGTTTAGCTGTGGCCTATTGTTCTAATGGTACTGGTTATTCAATAAATAATATATTGATAGGAGTACTTAGTATATATTTCGATATGCCTTATCAAATACCAAGTTTTAAAAGCATCACTCTAAAACCGGAAGACCTGGACAAATACACAGGCATATATTCCAGTACGCAAATAGCTTTGAAGATCACAATCACAAAAAATAATGCGACGTTAATAGCACAGGCAACTGGGCAGAGTTCCTTCGCCCTTGAAACGACAGATAAGGATGTATTCAAATATGGTGCAGACGGTATCGAAATGGATTTCACTCCCGAAAAGAACCAGTTTACTTTAAAACAAGGAGGTGCCAATTATTTGTACACTAAGGATAAGTGAGCATATATTAAGATTTAGCTATATTACTTACCCTTAATTCTCTACTGGCTTTGGCAGTGACTTCTCTAATTTGCGATTAATCTCATCTAGTTCCATTAATATATTCTTAGTTGTTATAATTTGAAATTGCGCTAAAGACAAATTCAAACGTCCATTGTTTGTTAACAGCAACAATAATTCTTTCGAAGGAACATCTTCCACCCCTTGAAGGCGAGCTGCTTGCTCGCTAAATTCCTTGTTCATTTCTGCAAAAGTTTCAACAAGTTTTTCATTGAGTCGCTGATCTCCGTTGTATTCATTGGATTTTAAATTAATTTGTGCAACTAAGATAAGGTAATATTATTATTGCCAAAATTCGCAAGTAAAGTTATTTTTTACTTCAAATAAATATAGTTTATAAAAGGCAATACGCCATTTAAGAATATAAATTTTATTCGGTCTTTTGAAAAATATAAATTGTGTGGTACATATCAAATTGCCCCATGCTATATTTTTTTACTTGCTTCAGATTTTTAATAGGTGATGTGATCGTATTAATAAATGATTCATTTATAATATTAGTCCCATAAGTATTCGAAGGTAATCTTCCTGTAGTTTCATTTACCGGAATAAAAACAAAGTCTTCTTTACATTTTTCAGGGTCACCAAATAATTCCGGATTTAATTTACTAAACAGATCATAGCCATGAGTTGAAATAAAAAAAAAACCGCCCTCTTCGGTTAAGTTAAATAAGGCTTTGAACCAATCTCCCCAGATTTCCTTGTTTAAGTGAGTAAATAAGGAAAATATAAATACAAAATCATATTTTTTTGCATGCTTTTTAATTTCAATTATATCTAAAGATGACTGCCAGGTATGAGTTGTATGAAGAACATCTTTATTAAAGTTTATCATATCTAATTCCAGGTCGGAGCTTGTAGTTTCTTTAAACATTTGAACAAAATACCGGGTAAATCGCCCATAACCGCATGCAAAGTCAAGAATTGTTTTTTTGCTTGTATCTATATTCGCTTCTTGTAAAAATGATTCAAAGTGATTAATTAGAAATGAAGATTGTTGAAAGTAAGCATCCACTGCTTTTTGCTCATTTTGTAAATGGGACATGGCATGCTTGTGCATGTCACAATTTTGATGTATCGTTTTGTTTATTTTGTTAATTTCCATGTAAATATATGCTGATAGAATATGTTAAGTTATACTAAAGCGAAATTAACTATTAATACTACCACGTGTTTTCAATCCTTGAGGAAAGGCAGGAGTATATGGACTCCAAGGTATCTGGATAAGTTGGGTTGTGATAAGGTCATTAAATTCATCAGTTTTCCAAGTGATCATCATGTATTCAATTTCCTTCTTAAAGCGCTCAAACTAATCAGAGGTTGTATCTACACTACATACCTCCAGTTCCGCACCTCAACAATAAAAAAAGCACCTACAATATTCGTAAGTGCTTTATTCTGAGTGTAGTACAAGATGGAATTGAACCAGCGACACAAGGATCTTCAGTACAGAGATTATACCAGAAATATGATTATGCTTTCTTCTTTTTTGATTGAGGTTTCATAGCTTTCATCTTCTCTTCTCTTTTGGCAATGCGTTTTTTCCTTTTTATATTTTTTTTTACAAGCTGTTTCATAGTTATTTTTATTGGTTGTTTAGTATTTCATTCTTAATTACATGCCTATGGGTCTTAGCTGCGCCCATAATTCTTAAAACAGCTCAAATGTACGATAATATTTTTTAGCTCAAGTCCGCACCTCGATAATAAAAAAGCACCTACGATATCCGTAAGTGCTTATTCTGAGTGTGGTACCAGCTGGAATTGAACCAGCGACACAAGGATTTTCAGTCCTCTGCTCTACCAGCTGAGCTATGGTACCATTAAACAGGGGCGCAAAAATAACAAAATAGTTTTACTACCCTTGTTTTTCTATTAAACTTTAAAGCCTACAACTAATACATCGTCGGTTTGAGGCTCCTTTTGTCTCCAATTTAACAATGAATATTCCAGGAAAGACCTTTGCACCTCCAACTCCATATCATTAGCGGAAAGCAAGAGTTCCTTAAAGTTCTTTTTATTGAACTTTTTGCCCTCTTCTCCACCAAATTGGTCAGCATAACCGTCAGAGAAAAAATAAATCATATCTCCCGAATTCACCTTTATGGTTTCCTGTACAAAGGTTTTAACCACATCATGATAAAAACCTATCGGATACCTTGAACCTCTATATTCAGTAACTTCTCCTTTGCTTATAACTACTATTGGCCTGAAAGCTCCTGCAAATGTTATTTCTCCCTTTAGCTTATCATATCTCGCAAATGATATATCCATACCATCATTGGCTTTTACACGGTTCCCTTTAGCATTAATCATTTGCTGAAGTTCATCGTCCAAGGCAATTAATACATCTTTTGGTTCTGTGATCTTCCGTTTTACTACAATATCCTTAAGCATTGAGTTAGCCATTATGGTCATAAGCGCACCCGGCACTCCGTGGCCTGTACAATCTACCACTGCATGATAAGAAATGCCCTCGGCTTCATCGACATGGGCCCAATAGAAATCACCACTTACCACATCTTTTGGCTGATAAAGTGTAAACACCTCTGAAAAATTACCCTTCAATTTTTCAGCAGATGGCAAAATAGCTTGTTGTATGTTGCGTGCATATTCAAGGCTTTCAAATATTTCCTTGTTCCGGTTGGTTAATTCCTTGTTCTTACCCAACATTTCCTGTTCCCTTTGCTTACGATCGGTTATATCGTATCCTATTTTAACTAAAGAACCGTCGGGTCCGGCAGAGAGGTTCCATAAAAACCATTTCGCGTCGCCGTTAGCTGTATTTATTTTATACTCAACAGGTACAACAACCGATTTCCCTGTGTTTACCTGCTTCATCAAATGGCTGACCTCAGTTTTACGTTGTTCAGGATCAGCAATATTGTAACAGGTTTTAGCCCACCACTTATCGCCAAGCAGTTCACCGGTTTTAAAACCCAGCATCCTTTCTGCCGAAGGACCAACATACGCAACTCCTCCATTAGAGTCTACCACCACCACAAGGTTGTTCAATTGTTGAAGTACAGAGTTAAATACACGTAACATAAGTAAAGGATTTAAAAATTAAGAGGCCGGAAAATTTTTAAGAGGGGGCTATTGCTTAGATGCAATATGTAAAGCAGTTCATCATAATGCAACGATGCATACCGCTTCCCGTGCCGATAAATCGGTAGGGATTATTGATGCGAATATTTGTTGCTAACTGCTTCAATTACTTATTTTGTGATGGCAAAAGTAAGCAATTCCAGGAAATAAACAAGTCTCGCCCAATAAAGACGTCTAACTCTATTTGTTACTTGTTCGGTATTATAGGGCATTTTGTAGCTTTGGCAATGTTTTAATATGAATTTAGCAATCGACATAGGCAACTCAAGTGTAAAGACTGCATTCTTTAAGGGAAATGCAATCTCTAAAGCTGCGGTACATCAGTCTTTTTCTCTTTCTACTTTAAAGGCGCTTACAGCCAAAAAGGAAAATATTGAAAACGTAATACTTTGCGCTGTTAAGGATTATCCTGCAGAATGGAAAACCTACCTCAATAAGAATTTCAAATTCATTGAGTTGGATGAAAAAACACCCTTACCAATTAAAAATGATTACCTCAGTCCTTCTACTTTAGGAAAAGATAGGTTGGCATCTGCTGTAGGTGCGAATTTTATTTATCCAGGAAAGAATGTACTTTCCATAACAGCAGGTACCTGTATCATATATGACCTCGTAGATAATAAAGGAATTTACAAAGGAGGCGCAATATCGCCTGGCTTATATATGCGTTTTAAGTCATTGCATACTTTTACAGGAAGGTTGCCGTTAATTGAACCTGACACAAAATTTAAGAATCTGGTGGGGAGGACAACAGAACAAAGCATCCGTGTGGGTGTGCAGCAAGGCATGACAGCGGAAATAGAAGGTATGATAAAGGCGTATACTAGCAAGTATAGTAATCTGCAGGTTATTATAAGTGGCGGCTCAATGCCATGGCTCAAAATCAGTCTATCAGCAAAAATAAATCCGCAACCTTTCTTGGCACTTAAAGGACTTAATGTAATTTTGGCGGCTTGCCTGGCAAAAAAGAAAAAATAATAACAACAGCGCATCAGAATATTTATGGCATTATTATATAAACGTATTTCATTTTCTCTCTCGCTCTTTTTTGCTTTTTGTACAGCATTAAGCTTTGCACAGTCTGCTACTGTTTCTCCCTATTCTGTCTATGGCTTGGGCGATCTTCAAAACCAAAACGGAGTACAGAGTTTTTCAATGGGCCAAACCGGAATTGCTTTACACAATGACACACTCACACCTTATTTTATAAATCTTAAAAATCCTGCTTCCTACGCATATAACCATGTTACTACTTACGAAGCTGGCTTACTGAATAATAACGTTTTACTTACAACCGAGGGACAAAGTCACTTTAATAACAATACTTATTTCGGTTACTTTGCCATAGCTTTTCCTATAAGTAAAAGTTTTGGCGGAAGCTTTGGCTTACGCCCCATGACTAGTTTAGGTTATAATATTAATACTACAACAAACATTGATAGTATTGATAAAAATGGAAACTCAACCCCAATTGGCACAACCACCAATCAATATGTTGGATCGGGTGGCGTTAACCAGTTACATTTCGGGCTTGCATATTCTCCAAAGTTTTTAAGAAACCTTTCAATAGGTGCTAATCTCTCATTTCTATTTGGCTATTTAGATTATACCCAAAATGTTGTTTACGATCCAAGCATGCTAGCTATTAATAGCCAGACAGCTGAAAATATAAACATACATGGTTTTACGCAGGATTATGGTATAATGTATACACTTGGCAAAACCAGGAATAGTGCTTGGCAGGCTGTAATAGGTGGAACATTTACTGCAGGTGGTAACTTGTTCGCAGATTATAATATGCTTGCAGTAGGTTACACGCCAGGTTCCCCGCAAAGCAATATTGACACCATACAGGACAGCGGTGCAAGCGGAAAAATAAAACTACCAATGTCATTTGGTGGTGGCCTAACTATTATTAAGCGTGATAAAGACAATAATAATCAGTGGATGTTCTCATTTGACTATGTTTTCCAAAAGTGGAGCGAGTATAGCTTACTAGGCCAGTCAGGAAACCTAAGCGACAGTCGTCAATACGAATTTGGTGCACAGTTTATTCCACACAAAAACACAACCTTTTTTAACAGGATACATTACAGGTTTGGACTTTCTTTAAACCAAACTTATTTGAATATAAATAACACCCAAGTTAACGATTATTGCATTTCATTGGGTGTAGGTATACCAATAGGCCCTGCGTATGCACCACCTATAAGTTCTCAGTTGGGTGTTCTTAATATTGGCATGCAATTTGGCCAATTAGGTACAACGTCTAATGATCTTCTTAAGGAACAATATGCCAAATTCCTGATTGCATTTACATTTAACAGCAGGTGGTTCCAGAAACACCTTTACCAATAGGTTTCTGTATATTTGCTTCCGGCAGATCTGTTTTATTAATGAATCATCTTCGCGTTATTTCTGTGTGTCTTTTATCAGCAGCCCTATTTTGTTTCGTTTCCTGCGAAAATAATATGGCAACCGTTACGCTTATTACTGCAAATGACAATACGCCCCTGTTGGTGGAAAATAATGCAACGATCTATTATACCGATTCAGCAAGATCAAAACTGAAACTGGTTGCACCAATTATTGAAAGTTATGGTGGAAAAGACCCGTACGATCTTTTCAGAAAGGGTATGAAAGTTGATTTTTACGATGATTTTATGAATGTGAATAGCAGTGTAGTTTCCGATTCTGCGATCATGCATAATAACAAGAATAAGAAACTGATGGAGGCGGACCATCATGTTGTAGTTAAAAATAAAAAAGGTGATCAGTTAAATACCGAACAACTTTTTTGGGATGAAACCAAACATACCATATACACGGATAAAGCCGTTACTATAAAAACAGCCACAGAAATATTATATGGCGACGGATTACAATCGAATGAAGATTTTAGTGACTACAGTATCACCAACCTTAAGGGGACTGTAATGCTTAACGATTCAAAGAAAAATTAAGAATGTTAACTTTCTCTATCATAACTATTTCTTTGCTCTTCTCGTTCTTTTTTTCGGGCTTGGAAATAGCGTATGTGTCAGCCAATAAATTACAGCTCCACATTGAAAGCCAGAAAGAGAGCCTTACAGGAAAAGTGTTTTCACGTATTACACAAAGCCCGGTTCGTTTTCTTACAACCTTGTTGCTTGGCAATACACTTGCTATAGTTGTGTTCAGTACATTCGTATCTGATCTGTTAGACGATATTTTATTGGGGCGCATTCATTCCCGCTTAGCTATATTGGCCATTCAAACAATAGTATCTACAAGTGTTATACTTGTTGTAGCCGATTTTATTCCAAAAACTATTTTCCGTTCAAGCCCTAATCGTATTCTTAAGCTATTCTCGTTTCCGAGCATGATCATGTATTATCTGCTACTTCCGTTTACAACAGTGGTGCTTCGTATAGCATATTTCTTGATGAAAAAAATAGGAGGCGTTAATGTTTTCCGTTACCAGAGCAGGTTTACAAAGACTGACTTGCATAGTTATATACAGGAACATACCACTATAACTACTGACACACAGGAAGTGGAGCACGAGGTGCAAATATTCCGTAATGCGCTGAGTTTTCCCGATTCAAAAGTACGCGACTGTATGGTGCCACGTGTTGATGCGATTGCTATGGATATTAATGAAGGCCTTGTAAAACTTAAAGAAAAATTTCAGCAGACCGGACTCTCGCGAATTCTTATTTATAATAACAATCACGATAACTTATTAGGGTATGTTCATTATCATGAAATGTTCAAACATCCCGCAGATATAAAAAGCATAATTATCCCCGTACCTGTTATACCGGAATCTATGCCAGCTAAAGACGCCTTACGTATTTTTATGCAGCAACATAAAAGTATGGCTGTAGTGGTAGATGAGTTCGGAGTGAATTCAGGAATACTGACTACAGAAGATGTGATAGAAAAAATATTCGGGAAGATAGATGATGAATACGATAGGGAAGAATTCCCGGAAAAGCAAGTAAGTCCACATGAATATATACTTTCTGCAAGGCTCGATATTGATTACCTGAACCAGAAATATAACCTTAACATCACTTCATCTGCTGATTATAAAACACTCGGCGGATTTATTTTACATCATACAGGATCGATTCCGAAAGCAAATGAACTGATTACCATTAATGATTTTCAGATCAGGATATTATCTTCGTCGGCAACACGTATTGATCAGGTTAATATAGTGGTAAAGAGGGATGTATAATTGTTGTCACCAGGTTAAAGAGGAAATAAAAGCACTTTAAAATAATAATCGTTTATCTTTGACAGAATTTTATTCTTCCCGAGTTTTATCTTCTAAGTTATGCAGTGGATATATTTAGCAATAGGAATAATTTTTGAGGTGCTTGGTACCATCTGCATGAAAACTGCCGACGGGTTCACAAAACTGGTTCCCTCTTTACTTGTCTTTGTTTTTTACGCCCTTGCACTTGGCAGCCTTGTTCTGGTATTGAAAAAAAACGGTGAGATAAGTACTATATATGCTATCTGGGCTAGTGCCGGAACAGCCTTAATCGCAATTATTGGAATGATTTGGTTTAAAGAGCCTGTAACGCCTATTAAAGTAGCCTCCATACTTTTAATATTACTCGGCATACTGGGCCTTGAGCTTGCATGATAAATGAAAGTATGAATATTTTTTTAACCGGTAGTACCGGATTTTTAGGAGGCGAATTGCTTGTCGACCTGGCAAAGCAAAAAGGAGTAAATAAAATTTATTGTCTTGTTCGGGCACTGTCTGAAGAACATGCCATATTGCGTTTGAAACATGTTTTTGAGTTGCATGGCGATGTATTTGACCCCGAAAGAATTATTCCGGTACTCGGCAACCTCGGAGAGCATGATTTCGCAAAAGAACTGATAACGAACAAAATAATAAGCGACACCACGGTCATTGTACATTCAGCAGCTAATACCTCATTCTCGAAAATATATGATAAGATAGTTGAACAAGTAAATATTAATGGTATAGGCGAGCTTATAAAATGGTCGCTCACCCTACCTAACCTTCAAACCTTTGTTTACATAGGTACTGCTACTATTTGTGGAAAGGATATTGTGAATAGAGTTGTAAAAGAAGAAGAATCTCCCAATCTTAAGGCCCATCATGTTGTAAAGTATACATACACTAAAATGATGGGCGAAATAATGCTTACTAAAGCATTACCTAAAGAGAAGATACTTATTGTAAGGCCATCCATTATTATGGGCGATAGCCGCGACTGGATTCCCCGTTCCTATGTGATACTTTGGGCTATTGAAACGGTTAATCTTTTAAGGCTGGTCCCAGTAAACGGCAAGTCAGACCTAGATGTAATACCTATTGATTTCGCCTCGAAAGCCATAACCTCGCTACTCTTTTGCAAACGAAATCATTCTGTATACCACATTACTTCTGGTGTGGCATCGGCAACCAGTTCCGAACTTATAACCAGTGCTATAGCAAAATCTTTTCCCGATCTTCCACCATTCAAATTCATAGAAAAGGAAATGATGAAGGAAATAAAACTCTGGGCTAAAAAGAAACTACCGGAAGGCAGTAAATTATATGACTATAGTAACTATCTCGATTATTGGATGAACCGGTTTACCGACACCAACGAGATGCGCATATTGCTGGCTGCCCTTGAACCTTATCTCGAATTTGCCGAATTAGGACAGATATTTGATAATAGCAAGCTTTTGCATGATACAGGGCTCTCTGCCCCTGAACCAGCCCATAGCTACCTGGCCCGGGCAGCCAAATACCTCAAAAATATAGATGTTTTTGCGGGGGCTATAGATCCCTAATCTGTAAATAATCCTGATATTTTACCAATTAGTCGTGCTTTTTAGCCCCTACATTTTTTATTGAATGCTTTGAATTGAAATATTCTTTTCATACATTTGCCTCTTAGTATCCAACTAAACCTAAAAAAAATGTCGGGAGTTAACAAAGTAATACTTATCGGTAACTTAGGTAAGGACCCTGAGGTTCGTTACCTGGAAGGTGGTATAGCAGTTGCAAATTTTCCGCTGGCAACCACTGAAGTCCATAAGAACAGATCAGGTGAAAAAGTAGAATCTACTGAATGGCACAATGTAGTGTTATGGCGTGGTTTAGCCGAAGTAGCTGAAAAGCTATTAAAAAAAGGCATGCAGGTTTATGTTGAAGGCCGCTTAAGAACCCGTTCATGGGAAGATAAAGACGGTTCAAAAAAACGCGCTACTGAAATAGTGGGTGAGAACCTGACTATTTTAAGTCGCAAGAGTGTTAACGGCGAAAACGGCGAATCTATCTCAGCTTCAGCTGATGATATGGAAGTAAGCCCACCGGCTGACCTTTCATTCTAATTAAGATATTATATTTGGTACGACATTATTGCTCTGAGAAGATCGGAGTACTTGTCATTTAATATAAAATATAACATTGGACCCCGCACATATATTTCATCACTTTCACCTTCTATCTGTTTTCTCTTTCTTTAGCGCAAGCTTTATCCTGATCTTCATTACCTTTTTTATTATTCTATCTGCCTTGGTTTCCTCTGCTGAGACAGCCTTGTTCTCTATTTCTATAGCTGAAATTGCAGTGCTCAAAAATTCTACTGACAAAAAAGAAAAACAAATCGGTCAGTTATTGCAAAATCCTAAGCATCTACTTGCAGCACTGGTAGTGGCCAATAATTTTTTCACTATAAGTATTGTAGTTCTAGCGGCCTACCTGACTGCTACTACGATAAACATATACACCCACCCTGTTCTCGCTTTTTTTATCCAAACCATTGCCATAACTTTTCTGTTATTACTTGCATGCGATATAATTCCCAAGGTATATGCTACAGGTCATTCCTTAAAGGTTTCTAAAAGACTTCTTTTATACATATACGTTATCCGGGCCCTGTTCTATCCGTTTGCCTCCATACTCACGCTTTCTACCTTGTTTATGGACAAATATGTATTGCGCCGCAAACAAGTACTGTCAGCAGCCGATCTTTCAGAAGCCCTAGAAATAACGTCTTCGGAGATATCGCAGGGCGACAAAAAAATACTCCGGGATATCATTCAACTTGCCAATAAGGACGTAAAGGAGATAATGAAACCACGCATAGATATTGTAGCCCTGGATGATTCATTGACATTTATAGAACTACTGAAAAAGGCAATTGAATGTGGCTTTTCAAGAATACCCATATATAAAGGATCCATTGATTCTGTTATGGGTTTGCTTTACACAAAAGACCTTCTTGCTCATTCAGACAGAGAGGATACTTTCAATTGGAAATACCTGCAGCACAAGGCATTCTTTGTTCCCGAAAGCAAAAAAATTAACGACCTGTTAGAAGATTTTCAGAAGAAAAGAATGCACATTGCTATTGTAGTGGACGAGTTCGGAAGCACATCGGGCATTGTAACCCTTGAAGATATTATTGAGGAAATACTAGGCGAAATAAACGATGAATTTGATGAAGAGAATATTGTTTATTCAAAGTTAGATGACCATAATTATGTATTTGAAGGTAAAATAACCCTGGGTGATTTTTGTCGTAAGGCCAATATCGATGAATCACTTTTCCAGGAGAAGAAAGGCGGGGCTGATACCTTAGCCGGTTTTATTATTGAAGTTTGCGGCAGAATACCGGAAAAGCATGAAAAGATCGATTTCTCTTATATTACCTTTACTATTGAAGCGGCTGACAGAAGAACAGTACAACGAGTAAAAGTAACTATAGGGGAAACTGTTCCTGAACAGGTTTAATTACTGTAATCATCATCCTGGCCAATGTTCTTTGGCTTACTCTGCTCCTCTTCTTCATGCGACCTCCTCATCGAATCTAATTGATGTTGTGTAAGTATAAAAGTACGGGGGTTAAGCACCCTGCCATTCTTATAAATTATAGAATCTTTTGCGTGGCTGTCATCGTTATAGTATATCCACTTTCCATCTTTTACATCGTTACGGTAATTACCCGATATCTCTACCTTTCCAGCATCGTTATAAAAACTTGCAGGGCCTTCAAGTTTACCATTTACGTATATAGCTTCCATTTTTATAGTGCCATCTTCAAAGAACTGTTGCCATTTACCATTTTCAAGGTCATTATGCCACATTTTACTCTCAAGCACATTTCCATCAGGATAGAACAACAGAGATTTCCCCTCTTTCTTTCCTTTTACATATTGATCCTTAGCCCGTAAATTTTGCAGATCATCATACACCTTCCATATGCTATCTTTCTGTTGATCAATGTATTTACCGGTGCTAGCCATTACTCCTGTAGAATAATATTCATGTACCCTTGACACTTTCCCATTATCAGAGTACATGGCAAGAATCCTTAAACTGTCATTATCCTCATAAAAATACTTAAAAACACCGATAGGTTTATCATCAAAAAAATGTCCTTTATACCTGATCTTACCGTTAAGGAATTTTTGCTCCCATAAGCCCTGCTTACGCCCGAACTTATCGAGCCTGTTCATAGCCTTGCCGGTATCTGCATATATGTATACAATACGCAAGGTATCCAGAGCTATTAAAATAGTACTGTCGGCCGGCTGCGTTTGCGCATAGGCGCGGTTACCTGTAAGCGCCATTAAAACAAGCACCAACAGACTCAGGTTGAATTTTAAGATGTTTTTCATACTACTTTGCAAAGCTACAAAAAATAAGAGCTATGGTAATAATGCCTCTTATAAGGGAAAGATACATTATTCACAAAAATATGTTCATCGGTTTCATATTCCTTGAATGTAATTAGCCGAAAAAGCACTACCTTTGTAAAGCGGAGATTTTATTAACTTTATTCGATTATACGACTGATGCTATGAGCACCTTTCCAACCAAATATATTTTTGTAACCGGTGGTGTTACATCTTCACTGGGAAAGGGCATCGTCTCTGCATCTCTGGCTAAATTACTTCAGGCAAGAGGGTACTCTGTTACCATTCAAAAATTTGACCCTTATATTAATATAGACCCTGGTACACTTAACCCTTATGAGCATGGCGAATGCTTTGTAACGGATGATGGTGCAGAAACGGATCTTGACCTTGGACACTACGAACGCTTTTTAAATATACCTACATCACAAGCCAATAATGTTACTACCGGAAGGGTGTACCAAAGTGTTATAGACAAGGAACGTAAAGGCGATTATTTAGGAAAGACTGTACAGGTAATTCCGCATATAACAGATGAGATAAAGAATCGTTTTCGCATACTGGCAAAAACAGGTAATTATAATTTTGTAATAACTGAAATAGGTGGCACCGTTGGCGATATAGAATCGTTGCCTTATATTGAAGCTGTGCGCCAGATGAAGTGGGAGCATGGTAAAGATTGCCTGGTAGTTCACCTTACTCTATTGCCTTATCTACATACTACTGGCGAGCTTAAAACCAAGCCCACACAGCATTCGGTAAAATCGTTGTTAGAATATGGCGTACAACCCGATATTTTAGTGTGCCGTAGTATTTGCCCTATTGACGAGGACATTCGTCAGAAACTGGCACGTTTTTGCAATGTGGCTCCTGAAGCTGTTATTGAAGCTATTGATGCCCAAACTATATATGAGGTTCCAATTCTTATGGAAAAGGAAAAACTTGACGAGGTGGTGCTTAAGAAATTAGGCCTTCCTACCGATACTTCACCTGATATGAAGAGTTGGCAAACTTTTCTCGATCGCCTGAAACATCCCAAGCACCGTGTTAAAATAGCCTTGGTAGGTAAGTATGTTGAGTTAAAGGATTCTTATAAATCTATTGCCGAATCATTTATTCATGCCGGTTCTGTAAATGAAACTGCGGTTGATATTGAATGGATACATTCAGAAGATATTACCGAAGAAACAGCAGCCAAACAATTTGAGGGTATACGTGGAATTGTGGTTGCCCCGGGCTTTGGCAAACGTGGTATAGAAGGAAAGATCACCGCAATAAAATATGCGCGTGAGAACAAGATCCCTTTTCTGGGTATTTGTTTAGGTATGCAATGCGCAGTTATTGAATTCGGCCGCAATGTATTAGGCTGGAAAGATGCACACAGTACAGAAATGAACCCTGCTACTACACATGCTGTTATTGACCTTCAGGAAGCGCAAAAGAACATTACCCGTATGGGTGGTACAATGCGCCTGGGGGCTTATCCTTGTACATTAAAGGATGGCAGCAAGGTGCAACAGATATATGGCACAAAAGAAATAAGCGAGCGCCACAGACATCGCTATGAATTAAATAACGAATACCTCAACGACTTTGAAAAGGCAGGCTTAAAAGCAGCCGGAGTTCATCCGGAAGCAGGGCTTGTAGAAATTGTTGAATTGAAAGATCATCCTTGGTTCATTGGCGTTCAGTTCCACCCGGAATATAAAAGTACGGTAGACAATCCGCACCCATTATTTAAGGATTTTGTAAAGGCTACTTTCCAATATAAACCTACGCAGGAAGCGGTTAAGAAAGAAAAGGTTTAATATTTTTCTTCCGTTAAAAACTGATAGTTCATCTTATCTTCATTTTAATAGTCTTATTTCCTGTTATGAATGACGAGCTGAGTGACAGTGAATTATTGGAAAAGTTCCGTATAGAGCACACACGCAATTATGCGTTCCACTTGCTTGTTACCAAATATCAAAAACGTGTTTATTGGCAGGTCCGTCGTATTATTATTGATCATGATGATGCTAATGACGTTGTACAAAACGTATTTATTAAGGTATGGAAGAACCTATATGGCTTCAAAGAAACATCGCAACTTTATACATGGTTGTTCCGCATTGCCACTAACGAATCGCTTACATTTTTAAAACAAAAAAGGGCTACTTTATATATGCCTTTCGAAGGTGTAGAAAGGGGCCTTGCCCGAAAACTGACTGACGATAACTTCTTTAGTGCGGATGAGATCGAGAAAAAACTGCAGAATGCTATTTTAACCCTGCCCGAAAAGCAACGTATTGTGTTCAATATGAGGTATTACGATGAAACTCCATATGAGCAAATGGCAGAAATACTAGAAACTTCAGTAGGGGCGCTTAAGGCCTCTTACCACCATGCAGTTAAGAAAGTTGAGGATTTTTTGAAAAACAATTAAACTTAGGCATTTTTGCAGTGTCCAAATGATGTTATGAGGAACAATAATGACATATTTAATGAGGATGCTCTTGAAAAAGAGGCTCCCTTGCTTGCATCAATCCTTAAAAGGAACCCATATACAGTGCCTGAAGGCTATTTTGATGAATTGCCTTCTGTCATTATAGAGAACTGCAGACAAAGCACTGTCATTCCTGAAAAGATCAAAAAGATCTTCTGGCTTTTCAAACCTCAGTGGTTACTGGCTTTATTCGTTGGCCTGCTCGGAATTATCTTTTTTATGCGCAATGAAACTCCAGTGTCTTATGAAACTATGGCCACTAAGGTGTCTGACAGTGCTATATACCAAAACTTGCAAGCTAATATTGATTATGTAGATGTGAACACATTGGAAGAAGCAGTACAAACTGAGAACATTACTACATTGGCTACACCTTCTGATACTACAAATAACCGACAGGAAATGGTTAATTATTTAATGAACCACAACATTGATGCTTCAGACATTGAAGATGAACTTTAATATTATGAGAACAATACATTTTTTTCAGAGAAAAAACAGCCTTGTCATTGCCTTATTGTTTATGCTGACTGCTTCTTTCTTGCATGCACAGCCTCAGGGAAGAGACAAAATTGAAAACATGCATACTGCCTATCTTACCGAAAAACTGAACCTTAGCCCGGAACAGGCAAAAAGATTCTGGCCGGTATATGACCAGTACCATGCTGACCTTAGTGAACTTCAAAAACAACGCAAAGCAAATGCTCAAATAGTAAAAAATGCAGGTGGTATTGATAATATGAGCGATGCTGATGTTCAAAAGCTTGTAAGCAACGAGATAGATATTAAGAACCGCGAACTGGACCTGCATAAGAAGTATGTGGTAAAATTTCAGGAAGTAATCACGTTGAAACAGGTAGCCAAATTATTTATTGCTGAAGAGCAGTTTAAGCTTTACCTGTTGAACCAGCTTAAGAACAGGAGAAACCAACGTAGTGGTGGCCCTGAGCCAGAATTTGTGCCACAATAAAAGCATTTTTTGTAATGCCGTCGGATAACATTTACTTCTACCTTTACGGCATTATACAATATGTATGCAGAATATTTCCTCTAAAAAGTGGAATTTAATTTTTTTCGCTTTACTTATCTGTATCGCTATTGCATATAATTATCAATCCATTTTATTTCAACGGCCTTATTCATTACACCAGTGGCGCCAATGTGATTGCTTATCTATTGCATTAAACTATTATCACGGAGGAATGCATTTTTTTTCTCCGGTAATAAATTGGTGCGGGCCTAATGGCGATGGAAAAGTCAGTGCGAGTGAGAGCCCCATCATCTATTATACGGTTGCACGCCTTTGGAAAATATTCGGATATCACGAGTTCATTTATCGCTTATTGATCCTCTGTATTTCATTTACCGGCTTGTTCTTTCTGTATAAGCTTGCTAATTTACTCTTATATGATGCTTTGCTTTCTATCATGTTATCCTTGTTACTTTTTGCTTCTCCTATTTTTGCATTTTATGCAAATAATTTTCTCCCAGATCTTCCGGCACTATGCTTTACCATAATTGCGTGGTATTACTTTGTATGTTTTATTAAGACTTCGTGGAGAAGCAACCTGCGACTTTCAGCGTTTTTCTTTATGTTGGCAGGGCTCACCAAGCTTTCTGCAATCATAGCATTTGTACCCGTACTTCTCTTGTTCCCGATAGAAATGATGGGCTGGTTTAAGCTAAATAATGGCAAAAAAATATTTGATTCTCCACTAAAACAATTCCGACCTTTCTTCTTTGCTATTGTAATTATTTTATTGTGGACCCTACATGCAATTAACTATAATAAGAGAGCAGACATAAGAGTCTTCAGCACACAAATGTTCCCGATATGGCAAATGAATTCCATGAGTATTCATAATGTGTTTAACAGTCTTTTCAGTTTTCTTCTGCCACAGTTTTACAGTGTGCCAGCGCTTATCATAATACTTGCAATCTTTATAGCACTTGTTGCATTACGCAAGAAAGTAAACAGATTTATGTTTTATATAACTATATGCTTGCTTCTGGGTGTATTGGGTTATATTCTTCTCTGGTTCCAGGTATTAGATGTGCATGACTATTACCTTATCAATCTTTTGGTATTTGTACCCTGCGTACTGATTACATTTCTGCATTATTTAAAAAATAATTATCCAGTCTTTTTCTCTTCAACAAAACTGAAGATCATTTTTGGCATTTTTCTGGGTTTTAACATTTACTATACTGCATTCGAGAACAGGGCAAAGTATCCAAATGATAATTCTGACTATGGCGTTAATTCTGGCCATATAGTAAGCCAAAAGAATGTTGATTCATGGGACTGGTTTCACTGGCATTACAATCAGACTTTCAGGGCTTATGAAACCATTGAAGATTATAATAGAAATTTAGGAATAAACCAGGATGATAAAGTAATAAGTATTCCCGATAATAGTGTAAATGTTTCACTCTATTTAATGAATCAGAAGGGTTTTACTGATTACTATTACCCAACAATGGGCGACCTTACGCGATTAAAGCAATACATAGTACTCGGGGCAAAGTATTTATTTGTGAACGATACCTCTTTTCTTCGTAAAGATTGGTTAAAGCCATACCTGGTGCATCAAATAGGCACATACCAGAATATCAGTGTTTATAATTTGCAACCGCATGACATATTAACAGAAGTATTGAAAGGCACTAAGCAGTCTATAAGATCAGATAGTTCATGGATGAGCCAGATTCGAACAAAGGCAATGGCAAAGCACATTAGTGTTGATTCTATGCTTACACTGGATGCTTTATGGACGTTAAGGAACACTAAAAAATAGATCCGAATCATTTTTCAAAATTATTTTAGCTTTACAATAACTATAATGTAAAGGGATGTTTCGAAAACTACTTCTTATAAGTATTCTTAATCTTATTTTGTTTTCATGTGTCTACTTTTCCCTGCAACATAACTCAGTTTATAGCCATACCCTAGGTAGAATTTCAGATAATTATGAGCGTTTTGGAGATTGGAGAAACCCTGATATAAGGCCTGTTAAAAAACCATTTGTGACTATTTCTGATAACAATTTTGAGAATTGGGACGCCGCTATTTATAAATGCATTAAAAAAACAATGTATGCTGATACAGGCTGCGATTATGAAGTGAAAGGCACATTCTTTCCGCTTTTTCCGTTGGTATGGAAAGTAACTACACTTAATAATATCGGCATTTCTTTTTGCAATTATTTCATTTTTGCAATTTCCATCGCCCTGCTTATTACTCATTTTCTTAAAACAGATGATCGTAACAAGCTACTGATATATTTTCTTTGCATAGCACTTCCTTCGGTTGTGGTATACTTTATACCATATACAGAAGCATTATTTCTTTTATGCGCCGCATTTACGTTCATAGGTATTGCTAAAAATAAATATTACCTGTATTTTATTTCAGCCGTTCTACTGGCAATGGTAAGGCCGGCAACTGTTTTTATTCTTCTTGCTTTTTTAGCAGTCGAAGGCATCAGCCTGGTAGCGAATAAGAGCATAAAAACCTTCCTGAAAAACATTGCTTTAAGATCAGTCCCTTTTGCATTGGGATATTTTCTGGCTATTTTTATACAGTTCCTGTACACATCATCATGGACCACATTTCTCGATGCAGGTGTATACTGGAACGGAGAAACATTTAATGCTATTGAGACCATATCAGATTGGTCAAAGGAAGGGTTCGGGCTTAGCTCTTTTGCAATTTTCTTTGTTTGCGTACCTGCATTCGCTTATTTACTTTACTCGGTTATAAATCAGGAAGCACGAAAAAACGCCTATTCACAGGATATGGAAGGGTATCACCATTATTATGTATTTATGGCCTCACTGTTTTATCTGGTCGGGCTATTGCTTTTCACCCTACTGACTTCAAGTGGCAACTTTCACAGTTTTTCAAGGTTTGTATTAGATAGCCCTTCGTTCTATATTGCAATAATATTCTTTCTGAATTATTTACCTTCTCTAAATAAAAATACGATATTATTACTTTGCATAGCTCCCATCGTTTTGCTTGTTATTTTCTTTCTCAGCATTGATTATGGAGGAAACAAATTGACATTTAATTATACGGGATTATACCTATACATTCTAATTTTCCTGTTCCTGTTATTCCGTAATAAATTCAGTTTAAATGCGCAAATAGCTTTTATCGCAATATTAATACTATGCAGCACTGTTTGGAACACATACCTGCTTAATATGTTCTTTAATGAAGCATGGGTGTTTACCTGATATTTCTGTAAGATCAATTACAGGCAGTCGGCATCAATGCAAATTCGCTTCCCAGAGGAGCGGTAAAATTGCCAGTAATTGTAATAGAATTAACAGCCCTGAAATATTTAACGTCGTTTTTACTCAGCGAAATAACACTGGTATTGTTACCCAGTATGATGCTTGATTTTACTAAGAAAATATAGTTGGCAAGATCAGTGTTTGTGATAACAGTTGCAACCGTACCACAATCGAGATTTAGCTTGTAATACCTGAAATATTCTATCGTCATAAACTGGGGAAATGGAGTACCAGGATAAAAATCGCATGAATTAGAAATCTGCAGATCTATAATCAATTTCTGCGGATTCATTTTCATTGATGGTTTATTATATTGTTCATAATATGGTATATCATCTCTATAAAATATTATCCTGTTCGTATTCCATTCCACCGCATATTTATGAAAGACATTGCATAAAGGTACTGGACTCACATTCGTACATCCACCTGCGCTAATAGCTTTGCAGGAGTCGGCACCGACACCAGATTTATTCCAGCCAGAACCTGTAGTTTCTGCATCCTTATATGCACAGCAACACTCATCCATTATATCGATCTCATTGTGAATAGAACAAATAGGATTATACGCCATCCAGAACGCAGGCCAGAATTTATCGGCATGTGCTATACCATTACCATCAATAAAACCAGGTAGTTTAGCATACATCTCAAAATATCCATAGGAATAATTAAAAGAATCAGATGTTATGCCGCCCGTGGCAAAGGTACCTAGACTGCAAGGTAAGGGAGCCCCGCCAGGGCCATCTGCCCTGATATATAATTTCCCACCCGAATCTATTGTGTTTCCTCTTTCAAAGGCAGTGCCTCCGCCAAAATTGCAGCAATCTCCACTGGGGCAATCTAATACATGCCATTTATTGGTATTAATCGTTGTACTGTTAAATTCATCGCTTTTAGCAGTATCCAGCACCCAGTTGGCGTCATTGGCAGGGGTTTGCCCTGTGGCATTCTTATAAATGCCCAGAACGACAAAAAAGATTGCTATTAATACTCTTTCTTTAATCACTTTATAAAGTATCTGGCAAATTACTTCACTAAAACAACTAAAGTATTGAAAAATTGCATGAATCTAACATTTTCACCTCTTTATTTGAGAAAAACACTTGGATTTTGCCCAAGTTTATGAATTAATTAAGTTTTGCTAATATTATTAGCAATTTCATACTAAATTATTTAGTACATTGCATAAAATTTCATCGTATTCTACAGGGCAATATGGAAAGAAGTGTTATGCATATGGACCTTGATACATTCTTTGTATCGGTTGAACGGCACTTAAATAGTGCTCTTAATGGCAAGCCTGTGCTTATAGGTGGCAGCAGCGACCGCGGCGTAGTAGCCTCCTGTAGTTACGAAGCCCGCACATTTGGTATACATTCAGCTATGCCCATGAAGTTGGCAAGACAATTATGCCCCGATGCTATTATAGTACGTGGCGACCATGAACAATACAGTAAGTTCTCTAACACCATTACAGAAATAGTAAAAGAGAATGTGCCGGTATATGAAAAAGCCTCCATTGACGAGTTTTATATGGACCTGACCGGGATGGATAAATTTTTCGGCTGTTACCAGGTAGCAACTGAACTCAGGCAGAAAATATTGAAAGAGACCGGGTTGCCCAATTCGTTTGCATTATCGAGCAATAAAACAGTCTCGAAGGTTGGTACAGGCGAGGCCAAACCAAATGGTCAGCGCAGGATACCATTCGGAGAAGAGAAAGATTTTCTTGCGCCTTTATCTATTAAGAAAATACCCATGGTGGGCGATAAAACCTATCAGTTATTGCGAAACATGGGTGTGGAAAGAATAAAAACCATGCAGGAAATGCCGGTTCAAATGATGGAACAGGTATTGGGTGAAAACGGTAAAGTTATATGGAGAAAGGCCAATGGCATTGATAATTCACCTGTAGAGCCTTATTCAGAAAGAAAATCTATTTCTACGGAATGTACATTCGACAAAGACACTATTGATATTACTTACCTGAATGCAGTACTATTAAGCATGACAGAAAAACTCGGGTTTCAATTACGCAGCGAACAAAAACTAACATCATGTGTTACCGTAAAAATACGTTACTCTGATTTTAATACTTACACCATGCAGGCGCGTATATCTTATACCGCACTTGATCATGTGTTATTAGAAAAAATAAAAGAACTCTTTACCAAGCTATACCAAAAACGTATGCTGATACGTATGATCGGTATACGATTCAGCCACCTGGTGCATGGCACATACCAGATAGATATGTTCAATGATACAATCGAGCATTTGCAATTATACCAGGCTATGGATAAACTTCAAAGACGTTTTGGAAAGAATGCGGTGCAGCGTGCAGCCGGGCTTGATATAAAAATGCATGACTTCAATCCTTTTAACGGAATAAAAAACAATCAACCACTGAATAAAAAGTAATATGCTTCTCAATTGCCATACCACATATAGCTTTTGTTACGGCACATTAAGTATTGATGAGCTCTTGGAAGAAATTAAAATCAAGAGATACAACTCCTTTGTACTGACTGATATAAATAATACTTCTGCATGTCTGGATGTGGTAAGGCGTGCCGAAGAAAAAAAAATAAAACCTATTCTTGGCATTGATTTCCGTAATGGAGTGCAACAAAAATATGTGGGAATTGCCCGCAACAATGAAGGATTTAAAGAACTGAATGAACACCTTACTGAACATTTGCATGCAGCGAAATCATTTGAGAACGAAGCACCTGAGTTTCATCACGCATATATTGTATATCCCCTGCAAGCCTATGCGGGTTGGCCCTTACGTGAAAACGAATTCATTGGTGTTTCTGTAAAAGACCTGCAACGATTACAATTTATTCCTGCAAGAAAATTGGTGAACAAACTGGTAGCCTTGCAGCCTGCGACTTTCATACATAAAAAGCATTTTAATGCCCACCGCTTACTCAGGGCCATTGATAAGAATACCTTACTTAGCAAGCTTTCAGTGAGCGAGCAATCGGAACAAGACGCTATTATTGTGCCTAAAGAAAATTTGTATGAAGCCTACTCTTCTTTTCCTTTTATTATAAGGAATACGGAACATATTCTGAATGATTGCAGCATTCATTTTGAATACGGAAAACTTGCCAATAAAAACAAAAAACACTTTACCGATAATATACAACACGATATTGAAATGCTGCGCAGTGAAGCTGAAAAAGGGCTAAAATACCGGTATCCTACTCCTTCGGAATATGTGTTAGCACGCATGAAAAAAGAACTTGATGTTATTGCAACTATGGGATTTAGTTCATACTTCCTGATAAACTGGGATATTGTGCGTTATGCCCGCTCTAAAGGCTATTACTATGTGGGCAGAGGTAGTGGGGCTAATAGCATGATAGCTTATTTATTGAATATAACTGATGTTGATCCAATTGATCTCGATCTGTATTTTGAACGTTTTATAAATACGTTCCGAACTAATGCACCCGACTTTGATATAGATTTTTCATGGCTGGACCGTGATGATATAACACGTTATATTTTCGATACATACGGCCATAAACACACTGCCCTTCTTGGTAGTTACGCCACATTTCAGCACGATGCGGTAGTGCGAGAACTGGGTAAAGTATTTGGTTTACCACCTAATGAAATTGATAAACTGCAATACGCACTTAAAGATATTAAGACTGATAAAGAGCTCCAAAAATCGGATATAGACAAGATAGGAAAGCTGGTAGGGACATACAGCCATCTTATAAAAGGCTTGCCAAGCCATTTAAGTATACACTCCAGCGGAATTATCATTTCAGAAGCACCCGTTTCATACTATACTGCTACCAGCCTTCCGCCTAAAGGATACCCCACCACACAGTTCAGTATGCTCGAGGCAGAAGATATAGGCCTGTATAAGTTTGATATACTAAGCCAGCGTGGCTTAGGAAAAATAAAAGATGCTTTGGGCATTATAAAGCATAATACAGGCACAGATATCGACATCCATGATATGTCAAAATTCAAAGAAGATGAAAAGATAAAAGAACTGCTAAGCACCGGCAAATGCATAGGTTGTTTTTATGTAGAGTCTCCTGCCATGCGTATGTTGCTCACCAAATTACAGGCCGATGACTATCTACGGCTGGTGGCAGCCAGTTCTATTATACGGCCGGGTGTTGCACAAAGCGGTATGATGCGGGAATATATAGTACGCTATCGCAATATAGAAGCACGAGAAAAAGCAAAAACTGCCTTGCCAGAGTTCTATGAGCTACTGCAGGAAACATACGGGGTAATGGTATACCAGGAAGATGTAATTAAAGTAGCCCATGTTTTTGCAGGACTATCACTTGCTGAAGCCGATTACCTACGCAGAGGCATGTCATGGAAGTTTAAACAGCGTAATGAATTCTTTATGGTAAAAGAGAAGTTTTTTACCAATTGCATAGCGAAGGGATACGCCCATAAAACAGTGAGCGATATATGGTACCAGATAGAAAGCTTTGCCAATTTCGCTTTCTCAAAGGGGCATTCGGCAAGCTATGCAGTAGAAAGTTACCAGGCGCTTTATCTTAAAGCATATTTCCCTCTGGAATATATGGTTGCCACCCTGAACAATGGCGGAGGGTTTTACAGAATGGAGTTATATGTGCATGAAGCGCGCATGCATGGAGCCAAAATTGTGCCGCCCTGTGTAAATAACAGCCCTGCCTTGTGTACCATAAAAGATAAAACTATTTATCTCGGCATTGGACTTATAAATGAGTTAGAATCAGAAACGCTTCATTTACTTTTAACAGAGCGCAGTAAGAATGGGCCATTCAAAGGTTTGTATGATTTTGTAAAACGTATTCCGGTGTCAGTAGAACAGGTTTGTCTGCTTATACGTTCCGGCTCTTTCCGTTTTACAGGGAAGAATAAGAAGGAACTGATGTGGGAAGCGTATTCACTTATAAATCCCATAAAGAAACCCAAACTAACAGAAGAGCTTTTTGATGTAAAGCCTAAAGAATATACATTGCCTGTATTGCATGATTCGTGGCTTGATGATGCTTTTGATGAAATTGAATTATTCGGTTTTTCGCTTTGTTCGCCTTTCAACCTATTAAAAAACGATCTACCAATACACACAACCGCTAAAGATCTGGCAACACATGTGGGTAAAGTGGCAGAGATAGTAGGATATTTAGTGAATACAAAAACCGTAAGCACGGTAAGAGGTGATCGTATGAACTTTGGTACTTTTATTGATATTGATGGGTATTGGATAGACACCGTACATTTTCCGCCATCTATTAAGTCATCGCCCTTTAAGGGCCCTGGCTGCTATTTGCTGAAAGGAAAAGTAAGCATAGAATTTGACCACCTCTCTCTTGAAGTACATGAAATGCACCGGCTCGATTACATGAACCGTGATGACGGTGGAACCCTAAATAGAACAGATCTGTTATTGCATCAGCCGACTTAACTCTTGCCCTTCATTCTCTCCTTCCACAATTGGTTGAAGGACTTAGGTGCAACCAAAGGCAGGTCGCGACGGGTACCCCATGCATCTTTAAAGAACCTGCGTATCATAAAATTTTTAAATGATGCTCCTCCCCTATCCATTCTGCTACGCTTCAACATGGCCTTTCGCCAGAAACTCCATATCGTTCTTTCACTGCGGGTGGTATATTTTTCTTCTACGGAATCTTTACGGTTAAGTAATAACAAGTTATGTATATCAATATTTACGGGACACACTTCTGTACATCTTCCACATAATGAAGAAGCATAACTTAAGTGCTTAAATTCCTGCATTCCCTTCATGCTTGGCGTGATAACAGAACCAATAGGACCGCTATACGTAGTACCGTATGCATGACCACCGATATTCCGATATATAGGACAAGCATTTAAACAAGCTCCACATCTTATACAATTAAGTGCCCTGCGTTGTTCCTTTCTTGCAAGCAGGTCTGTACGTCCATTATCAAGTAATACAACATACATTTCTTCAGGTCCGTCCTCTTCACCTGTCTGGCGGGGGCCGGTTAGTATATTATTGTAAACAGTAACCTTTTGGCCCGTTCCATGTGTGGCAAGTAAAGGCAAAAAAAGGTCAAGATCAGCTAAGGAAGGTAATATCTTTTCAATTCCGACAATTGCAATATGCACCTTGGGAAAAGCAACAGACATGAAAGCATTTCCTTCATTCTCGCTCACCTCTACTCCGCCTATATCTGCAATAAGAAAGTTTCCGCCAGTAATTCCGGCATCAGCTTTCGGGTATTTTTCTCTCAGCATTTTACGCACATAGGCTGTAATTTGCTCAGGACTCCAATCAATAGGTGTACCTTTCTTTTCATTAAATAACTTAGCAACATCCTCTTTCGACTTGTGCATGGCCGGGGTGACAATATGGTAAGGGGGTTGGCCATCCATTTGCTGTATTACTTCACCCAAATCAGTTTCAAGGCTTTCTATATTATGTTTCTCGCAAATATGGTTCACGTCAACTTCTTCGGTTACCATTGACTTTGACTTCACCAGCATTTTTGCGTTTATGCGTTTAAGTATGTCAATTATCTCCTTCATGGCCACTGTAGCATCAGGTGCCCAAATAACCTTGCCACCGTTCTTCTTAAAATTCGTCTCAAATTCAATGAGATATTTCTCCATGTTCTCGGTAACCTTACTCTTTATTGCCGATGCCTTTTTACGGGCCAGTGGCAGGTTAGAGTACTGCTGTTTTCCGACAACTACTTTCTTATCGTACTGGGTAATATTAAAAAGCAATTTTCTTTTATGCTCAGGATCAAAGGTTCTTTTCTCCGCATCTTTAAGAAACTGATCAATGTGGCTTCCCATATATACTTACTGAATTAACATTCTATTTTTTGGACCCTTTCCGCATGCCTTCCACCTTCAAAAGGGGTTGAAAGAAAAGCATCTATGCATTTCTGGGCTTCTTGCTCATCCATATACCTTGCAGGAAGCGCCATTACATTGGCATCATTGTGCTGACGGGCTAAAACCGCAATTTCTTCCTTCCAGCATAGTGCAGACCTCACTCCATGGTGACGGTTTGCAGTTATATTAACGCCATTACCACTGCCGCAAATAACAATACCCATATCTACTTGCTTGTTTTCCACTGCACTTGCAACCGGATGGGCGAAATCAGGATAATCTGCTCTTTCTAAGGAGTTTGTACCGAAATCCTTCATTTCTACCCCTTTTTTCTGAAGGTATGATTTTACCTTCTCTTTCAGCTCAAAACCCGCATGGTCAGCACCAATTGCTATTTTCATTATCTTGTGTTTTGTATGCAGCAAAGTTACTACGCAATTCCTTACATACTAAAAAAAAGACTCGTTCATAGAATCTTTTATTAACCTGGTATGTTAATAAGCGTGTATAAGATGTTGACATCTCTTTATTAAATAACTTTGTATTGTACAAGTAATAACGTCCATAACTATATTTTATTAATGCAACTAAAATAGAAGTGTTTTTAATGAGTTATAAGTTAACAGTCTATACACATAAAAAGTAAAACAATCTATTAACAAACGGCAATTGTCAATAACATCTAACACACTGTTCATTACTAAAATTACTACTGATTATCAGTATATTATGTTCTTATAAAGTTTCATTACTTGTTAATGGACAACGAATAACGTTACATGCAACAAATAAGTTTAGTTTTTATTAAACAGACTAACAGACTAACAATAAGAACAAAAGATTTTAAATAAAAAGATATATATTATTATATGAATTCATACAGTGAAAATATAAATTTAAATACCGGAACGATAGATGTCAGTTTAGATATATTTGAGGAAATAAATAAACTGAAAAAGGAAAAGAATGCTGTTATACTTGCCCACTATTACCAGGATGCCGATATACAAGATGTTGCCGATTTTATCGGAGATAGCCTTGCTCTTGCCCAACAAGCAGCCAAGACTAAAGCTGACATGATAGTTTTTGCGGGTGTACACTTTATGGCTGAAACAGCAAAGATTTTAAATCCTACCAAAAAAGTTGTAATGCCTGATCTGAGGGCCGGTTGTTCTTTAGCAGATTCCTGCCCTGTAGATAAATTTGAGGCTTTTATTAAACAACATCCAAATCATGTAGTCATATCTTATATCAACTGTTCAGCCGAGGTGAAAGCACTGACGGATATAATCTGTACATCAAGTAATGCGGAGAAAATAATTAACAGTGTTCCGAAGGACAAAGGCATAATTTTTGCACCTGATAAAAACCTGGGGGCTTATTTAGTAAAAAAAACAGGTAGAAATATGGTATTGTGGAATGGGGCTTGTATGGTACATGAAATATTTTCACTTGAAAAAATAAATCATTTAAAAGAGCTGAACCCTAAGGCAAAACTTATAGCGCATCCTGAATGTGAAGAACCAATTTTAAGAATTGCAGATTTTATAGGTTCTACGACGGCTTTACTTAAGTTTACACAAGAAGATGCTGGTAATGAATATATTGTTGCGACAGAAACCGGTATTCTTCATCAAATGATGAAATCTTCACCACATAAAACTTTTATCCCTGCTCCGCCAAATAATTCATGTGCATGCAATGATTGTCCACATATGAAGTTAAATACAATAGAAAAACTTTATAATTGTATGAAATATGAAAAGCCGGAATTAATTATGAAGCCGGAATTAATGAAAGCTGCGGAAAAACCTTTACGAAGAATGCTGGAATTATCAGCTAATTAATATGAAAACAAGTAGTAAAATAATTTTTTTATTTGGATTTATTCTGATGTTAACATCGGTCATAATTCCTTATATTTCTTCTGGACAAACAACAAAGGAAGGATATAATAAACTGTACGATGCTAATGGAAAACTTTCAAGCGAAGGAACCATACGCAATGGAAAACCTGATGGTTATTGGAAAACGTATTGTGAGAATGGTAAAATAAAATCAGAAGGTAACAGGAAGGAGTATGTACTCGATAGTATATGGAATTTTTATACTGCTAAAGGATTGATGTATGTTTCATTTACCTACAAAAACGGCAAGAAAAATGGTTTTAAATATAGTTATATACCCAGCCAGAAAGATAGTACGGTAGGACTTTTAATTGCAAAAGAAAATTATGTAAATGATACTTTGCAAGGGCAATCTTTTTACTATAAAGCAGGGAAATTATTGCGTATAATGACTTATAAAGATGGTCTTATTGAAGGTAAGGCGTATGATTTTTCACCCGATTCTTTAATAACTGTTATTACTATTTACAAGGGTGGTTTTGTAAAAAAAGTAACCAAGATTAATCAATATAATACGGAGGGTCATAAAGATGGCTTATGGCAAACGTTCTATGCAAATGGAAATGTGAAATGGGAAGGGACTTATGTAGATGGGAAGAAGGACGGATATTTTAAAACATATACAGAATCAGGTAGCCTCATAACCATTGAAAAATATATAAGCGATGTTTTGCAGACCGATGCTCCTGAACTTGCGAAACTTGAAACTCAGGTTAAATACTTTCCGAATGGACGAGTACAATCTGAAGGACCATTAAAAAATGGTAAGCCTTTTGGTGTGCACCATGAATATAATGAAGAAGGGCAAGTGGTTAAAGCTGAAATATACGATAGCGGAAGGGTAATGGCGGAAGGAATACTTGATACACTTGGTTTGCAGCAGGGAGAATGGAAAGAATATCATGAGAATGGCCAGTTAAAATCTCAGGGAAAGTATTTGAATGGTTTGAAAGTAGGCCCCTGGAAATATTATTATGCGAATACTAAAGTATTTGAAACAGGTAAGTATGATAACCAGGGAAGGCAGCAAGGAAAGTGGATGTGGTATTTTGATAATGGCAAAGTGCGGAGGGAAAGTAATTTCTTTAACGGACAGGAAGATGGGGATTTTGTTGAATATGCTGATAGTGGAAGTGTTATTACTAAAGGGCAATATACAGAAGGATTACGGGAAGGTATTTGGACCTACGAATTGGGTAACTATAGAAGTATTGGTAAATATACTGACGATCAACAGGACAGTATCTGGAAGGAATATTATATAGATAATGACAAAGTAAGGTATGAAGGAAATTATAACCAGGGAAGGGCCGATGGCAAACATACCTGGTATTACCCTGATGGTAGAATAGAAACTGAAGGCCAATATAGTATGGGGATAATGGAGGATAAATGGAGATACTATGATACTGATGGGAACTTATTTCTCACAATAACCTATAAAGATGATGTTGAGATAAGGTACGATGCGGTTAAAGTTCAACCATAATGTAACTGTCAAGCAATTTTTAGGAAGGATTTACGTCTAATACATCCTACAGATGTTATTCGGTAATAATGCATTAGACTAATTAGCAAGGACAAAAAATAAATGATGAAGGCGATAATTATATGTTTGTAAAACGAGTTTTTCTCCTGGTGTTGCTTGCGGCATCTGCCCTCCCTTCTTTTTCTCAAAACAAGTTCACGATAAGCGGAACAATAAAAGATTCAGCATCAGGGGAAGCGCTAATTGGTGTAGTAGCCTCAGTAAAGGAATTACCCACCACAGGTGCAAATACGAATGAATATGGTTTTTATTCATTAACACTGCCTGAGGGAAATTATACCCTTGTTTATTTTTATTTAGGATACAGGCCAGATTCTATTAAGATATCGTTGCATCAGAATATTAAACAAAATCTGAGATTAGGTACAGCAGGTAAATCATTGGAGGAGGTAAAAGTGCAGGGAACAAAATCAAATGCGAATGTAACAAGCACCCAAACGGGAACTATTCAGCTTGATGTGAAAGCCATTAATACAATTCCGGTTTTATTTGGAGAAAGGGATGTAATGAAAACCCTGCAGTTATTGCCTGGCATTCAGTCTGCCGGAGATGGGAATAGCGGATTCTACGTACGTGGTGGTGCATCTGATCAGAACCTGATATTACTCGATGATGCACCAGTATACAACGCTTCTCACCTGCTTGGATTTTTCTCTGTCTTCAACTCAGATGCTATAAAAGATGTTACCTTATACAAAAGCGGCATGCCTGCTCAATTCGGAGGAAGACTGGCATCGGTAGAAGATATAAGGATGAATGACGGTAATGATCAAACCTATCATTTTAGCGGCGGTATAGGCCTTATAGCATCACGTCTTAATTTTGAAGGACCTATAAAAAAAGGTAAGGGTTCATTCTTAGTTGCAGGTAGAAGAACCTATGCTGATCTGTTTCTAAAGCTTTCTAATAATGCAACATTAAAGAACAGTAGCTTGTATTTTTATGATTTTAATGCAAAGGGAAACTATACTTTAGGAGACAAGGACAGGATATATCTTTCAGGTTATTTCGGAAAGGATGTACTTGGAGCTGACAATCTTTTTGGTGTCAATTGGGGTAATGCAACAGGAACATTTCGTTGGAACCATATATATGGACCAAAACTCTTTTCAAATACATCACTTATTTATAGTGATTACAGCTACAACATAAATATAACGGCTGCTGGCCTGAATCTTGGCATACAATCTGTTATACGCGATTGGGGCTTAAAGGAAGAGTTTCAGTATTTTCCTAATACCAAGAATAAAATTCATTTCGGGTTTAACTCTACCTATCATACAATTGTACCGGGAAATCTTGTTTCCAATGATTCCAGTATTAACAGTACTAATATTCAAACTCGTTACGCGCTTGAAAACTCTATTTATGCATCTGATGAGGTGAAACTAAGTGAAAGGTTTAGTTTTATGGGTGGTGTAAGGCTCACTACTTTTAGTTTAATGGGGCCTGGAACTTTTTATACATATAACCCGGATGGCACCGAAAGTGATTCTGCAAAATATTCCAGCGGGCAATTTGTAAAAACATATATAAACCCGGAACCACGTTTCAACTTTAATTATTTGCTGAATGAAACCTCTTCTGTAAAGGCATCATACGACAGAAATGTTCAGAATTTGCATTTACTTTCCAATTCAACTTCTTCTAGTCCTACCGATCTTTGGATACCAAGCAGTAATAATGTGAAACCTGAAATTGCAGATCAGTTTTCGATCGGTTATTACAGAAATTTCGATGACAATAATTACGAATTCTCAGTAGAGACTTACTATAAAATAATGCAAAACCAGATCGATTATAAGAATGGTGCGCAACTTTTGTTAAACCAAAGTGTGGAAAGCCAATTGCTCTTCGGACAAGGTAAATCGTATGGAGTGGAGCTATATTTTAAAAAGAAATTTGGAAAACTAACCGGATGGATCGGATATACATACTCAAGAACTTTTGTGCAAATTAATGGAATAAATAACGACAACTGGTACTCAGCGAGGCAGGATATTCCTAATGATGTAGATATTGTATTAATGTATAAATTAAATGAAAAATGGTCTTTTTCTGCAACGTGGGTATACAGTACCGGTTACCCGGTTACTTTTCCGAGTGGTAAATATGAGGTAGACGGGAACACTTATTTTTACTACACATCAAGGAATGGTTACCGTATGCCTGACTATGATAGAATGGATGTTGGAGCCACTTATGAATGCAAAAAACATGGACGATTCCAGGGCGAATGGGCTTTTTCAATTTATAATGTATACGATAGGTGGAATGCTTACACTATTACGTTCCAACAAAACCCAAATAACGCCCAGGAAACACAGGCGGTACTTACTTCATTATTTGGAATAATTCCATCAATTTCATATAACTTTAAGTTTTAGAATGAAGAAATATAAATGGTTAATAGGATTGATGTTTACGTTGTTGGTTATTACTTCATGCCAAAAAGTAATTAATATTGATTTGAATTCTGTTTCACCTGCTATTGTAATTACCGGGAATGTTAATGACCTGCCAGGCCCATACAGTGTAACATTAAGCCAAACTGTAAACTTTAGTCAGCCGAATGCTTTCCCTCCGATGAGTGGTGCTTTTATTACGATTGCTGATAATGCGGGTACAACTGATACTTTGTTTGAAACAACAATTGCAGGAACCTATAATACAAAAAGGCTTACAGGCGTTCCAGGTAGAACATATACTTTGACTGTAGTTGCTAATGGTAAAACTTATACCTCGGTTAGTATTATGCCACAAATTGTAAATTTTGATACGCTTGTTTTAGTGCAAAGAATTGGTGGTGGATTCAGAGGTGGAAGCGACACTACATATTCAGTGGATGTGGTATTACAAGATCCGGCAAATGTTGTTAATTATTACCGCTTAGTAGAAACTGTAAATGACACTGTACTAACCAATATAAATGCCTTGAGCGATAAAATTTTCAATGGCAGATATATTGCTTATCCTTTACGGCATCATTTAAATGTGGGCGATAGTGTTAAGGTAGAAATGCAGTGTATTGACAATGGAACATACCAATATCTTTCTACATTGGGTGAGGCATCTGGATCAACTAATGTAACGCCTGCAAACCCGATATCAAACATTTCTAATAATGCCTTAGGCTATTTTAGTGCTCATACCTCGCAATATCGTGCGATAAAGGTTAGGTAAATGTCTTGTTATTGAATACTATTTTAGGGTTGTATTGAAACAATCCCGGGCAAAAAATTGCTAATTTTACCGCAAAACTTTTACAATTGAATTTCGACCTTAAGCAAATAGCGAGTGCAACCATGATATTGTTTGCCGTGATTGATATACTTGGTGCAATACCTGTTGTTATTGATCTTGGTAAGCGAATGGGAGAAATAAATTCCCGCAAAGCCACTTTAGTTTCAGGAGCAATTATGATAGTTTTTCTTTTTATAGGAGAATCTATACTAAAACTTATAGGCCTCGATATTCCATCATTTGCACTGGCCGGAGCTATTGTTATTTTCTTCATTGGTATTGAAATGGTATTGGGTATAAGGTTATCCAAAGAAGAAACAACATCGGCTGTATCGGTTGTTCCTATTGCTTTTCCGCTTATTGCAGGTACCGGAACACTTACTACTTTACTTTCAATTAAAGCGGAATTTTTTACTGAAAATATTATCACAGCTATACTTATAAATCTTGTTTTCATTTATATAGTTTTGCGCAACACCAAGTACCTTGAAAAAGTACTTGTGCCAGGCGGCATTATTATATTGCGTAAAGTTTTCGGAATAGTATTGCTGGCGATTGCCATTAAGCTATTCTTAACTAATATGAGCAGCGTAATAAATTTATCCCATGCATCAGGAAAAGCATTTTAAACAGCCTGCGTTCATTCGCGATATAATTATAGGATTATCGGATGGTATTACAGTACCATTTGCACTTACAGCAGGCATTAGCGGTGCCGTTTCCGGCAATGCAATTATAATTACCGCAGGTATTGCGGAGATATGCGCAGGATCGATTGCTATGGGCTTAGGGGGGTTCCTCTCTGCGAAAACAGAAGAGGAGCATTATTATTCTGAATTAGCTCGTGAAAGGAAGGAAATAGTAGAGCTGTATGATCATGAAAAACAAGAGGTTAGAGACATTTTTGCTGCTTACGGACTTTCAAAGGATACACAAGATATTGTTGCTGACGAAATAGCTAAGGATGAAGCTAGGTGGGTTGAATTTATGATGCGGTACGAATTAGGATTAGAGCAACCGGATACCATGCGTGCCCGCAGAAGCGCTATGAATATTGCGTTTTCTTACATCATCGGAGGCTTGATACCATTATTGGGTTATGTGTTTACTGATACCCCTCAAAATGGCTTACGAGACTCTTCTATATTTACAATTCTTTGCCTGATCGTATTTGGATATTTAAAAAGCAAATTTACGGGTCAGAATCCTGTAACCGGGGCGTTAAAAACTACTGCTATTGGTGTTCTGGCAGCATCGGCAGCATTTGGTATTGCATACCTATTTAATCACAGATAAATCTTTTATCATGGAAATTACTCCGGAAATAATTGCTCGTATTAAGCAATTAGATGAGAAGTACCAGGCGATGGGCCAGGATATGAATTCTTACCTTGATGGTCTTCTTTACATGGATTATCTTAAGTACTGGGACTATGTACATACAGATACTTTACTCTCACTCCAGAACCCCAGAACCAATTTTCCGGATGAAAAGATCTTTATTATGTATCACCAGATCACTGAACTTTTCTTTAAACTATGTATACATGAATTTGAACAAATTGCTGATCAGGAGAACCTAAGTGCAAAGTTTCTTTTAGAAAGAGTGAGACGTATTGTAAGGTACTTTGATGGCCTTGTTACTACGTATGATATTATGGTGGATGGGATGGATAAGGAGCAGTTTTTAAAGTTCCGGATGGCGCTATTGCCTGCAAGTGGTTTTCAATCTGCCCAATATCGGATTATAGAGCTTTATTCTACAGATATGAGTAACTTGTTGAATAAGGAATACTTAGCAAATAATCCTAGTGTAATGAATGCCCCAGTATCTGAGAAGTATGAGCATATATATTGGAAAACGGGAGCAACTGAATTAGCTACAGGAAGGAAGACGTTAACTCTAAAGCAGTTTGAAGAGAAGTATAAGGATGAGTTTTTAAGACTAGCTGAAGCTTGTGTGAAAGGGAATATATATGCAAAATATAAAGGCCTACCCGAAGCAGATAAAAAGAACCCGGAACTCATTCAAACACTTAGAGAGCTTGATGCAAATGTGAATGTGAATTGGTGCCTCATGCATTATAAATCAGCTGTTCGTTATTTACAAGGAGATCCTGATATTATTGCAGCAACAGGTGGTACTAATTGGCAGAAATATTTGCCTCCGCGTTTTCAAAGGGTAACCTTTTACCCTGAGCTTTGGTCTGCACAAGAATTGGCTGAATGGGGTAAGACTTGGGTAAAGAAAATTGTACCTAATGCGGTATAAGTTCCACGTGGAACATTTCTGATATTTATAAAATTTGAATTTATTTCAATGAAATTCATTGGTATGTTCCACGTGGAACTATCTTCCAATATGAACCATTAGAACCGAAATATCCGATGGATTAATTCCACTGATACGGGATGCTTGACCAAGTGTTTTTGGCCTGAATTTTGTTAATTTTTCTCTTGCTTCAGTTGAGAGAGATTTAAGGGAATGGTAGTCTAAATTATCATGAAGAATAAGATCTTCTAATCTGGAAACTTTATCTGCCGTCTCTTGTTCTTTATGAATATATCCTTCATACTTCATTTCAATTTCCGCTTGTTCAATTATTTCCGCATCGAATTGTTCAAGGTAATTCACTGTTTTAGCAGAACCTTTTGCTATGTCTTTTATTCCAACATTAGGACGTGATAATATGGAAAACGCTTTTATCTTTTGATTCACTTCCATAGAACCAAGACCCTTTAAAATAGGATTAATATCGTCAGGGTTTAGACTTTCATTTTTAATAAAGGAAGCAATTTCTTTACTACCCTTTATCTTTTCATTTACCCGTTTAAATCTATCTTCTTTGGCAAGGCCTATTTCAAAACTTAAGGGCGTTAATCTAATATCGGCATTATCCTGACGGAGTAGAATTCTGTATTCAGCTCTTGAAGTGAACATGCGATATGGTTCTTCAGTACCCTTAGTTATAAGATCATCAATAAGCACTCCAATGTATGCCTGTGACCTGGAAAGCACAAAAGGTTTGTAATTATTCACCTTTAAATGGGCATTTACGCCAGCCATAAGTCCCTGACAAGCAGCCTCTTCATACCCAGTAGTTCCATTAATTTGTCCGGCAAAATAGAGGTTTTCAATTCGACGCGTTTGCAGCGTATTAGAGAGCTGTTCGGGAGGGAAGTAATCGTATTCTATTGCGTACCCAGGTCGGAACATCTTTACCCCCTCTAAACCCTTTATTTTGCGTAGTGCCTTAAATTGAACATCTTCGGGTAGCGAAGTTGAGAACCCATTGAGGTAAACTTCTACAGTTTCCCATCCTTCGGGTTCAATAAAAAGCTGGTGATGTTCCTTATCAGCAAACCGATTTATCTTGTCTTCTATCGAGGGACAATATCTTGGACCAAGGCCTTGTATCCTTCCGGCATACATTGGCGATTTATCAAATCCGGTTTTAAGTATATCATGAACCTCTTCACTTGTATGAGTCAGGTAACAACTGCGTTGCTTTTTTAATGGTTCCGTATGGTCTGAATATGAGAATTTGCAAGGCTCTTCATCACCTTTCTGTTCTTCCATTTTGGAATAGTCAAGTGATCTTCCGTCAATGCGCGGAGGTGTCCCGGTCTTCATACGGCCACTCTCAAAGCCCAGTTTTAATAACTGTTCCGTAATCCCTGTTGCAGCCTTCTCCCCTACTCTTCCACCACCGAATTGCTTTTCTCCAATGTGTATCAATCCGTTTAAGAACGTGCCATTTGTGAGTACAACCGATTTGCCACGTATCTCTAATCCCATTCCGGTAACTACTCCACAAACCTTGTCATTACTAACGATCAGGCCTTTTACCATATCCTGGAAGAAATCTACATTCAATGTGTTTTCCAGCATTTTTCTCCATTCGTAGGTAAATAATGCGCGATCGTTTTGTGTACGAGGACTCCACATGGCAGGGCCTTTCGAACGATTCAGCATTCTGAATTGTATAGCCGTTTTATCGCTCACAATTCCTGAATAACCACCTAATGCATCTATTTCACGAACTATCTGCCCTTTGGCAATACCGCCCATTGCAGGATTGCAAGACATTTGCGCGATCTTGGTCATGTCCATAGTAATAAGCATTACAGAAGAGCCCATATTGGCTGCTGCCGCTGCTGCTTCGCATCCGGCATGGCCGGCTCCTACTACTATTACATCGTATTCTTTAAACATTTTTTAAAATGGGATTGCGAATTTACGTTAATCCCGTCAAATAACGATTTATCCACCTTTTCAAAAGTGGAAAATAATCAAATGAAAGAATAAAATTATGGCTTATATATTCCTATAAGAGTACTTTCTACAAGCTTTTTAGGAAGAACGCGGCTAAAGAAAGCGCCTGCTTTATTTGAGCCACCGGGAATAATTTCAAGCTTACCAGAAAACAAACCCTTTATTGCAATATCAGCAACAGCTTCTGGTTTCATATTGAAACGCTCCGCTTGTTTCATTGCTTTTTTAAAGCTTTTCATACCTGCTCTATCCATAAAATAGGTATCCGTGGGCCCAGGGCATAAACAAGAAACAGAAATATTTTCATCTTTCAGTTCATGATGCAATGCACGTGAAAAAGAAAGTACAAACGCTTTGGTCGCAGAATAAACTCCTAAAAAGGGTATAGCCTGATGTGCCGCAGTACTGGCTACATTCAATATATACGATTTGCTTTTATTTTTCTTAAGTACTGGTATTATTAAATAGGTAAGTTGAACCAAACTCTGCATGTTCAGTTGCATCATATTCAATTGCTCTTCAATTGCTAATTTTTCAAAGGCGCCTCCAAGTCCGTAACCTGCATTATTTATTAATAAAGAAACATCGTAATTTTTTGAACTGCACCAGTCCGCAATTTTTTTTGCAGAATCGGCTGTAGAAATATCAGTTACAAATATATCTGTCTTTACTCCGAATTTTTTTTCGAGTTCAGCGGCATTTTCTTTTAACAGGTTTTCTGTGCGGGCAACTAAAAGAATATTGTATTTCTGTTTAGCTAGATTTTCGGCTAATGCCTTTCCAATACCCTTGCTGCCGCCAGTTATAAGTGCGTATGCCATAATTACTGGTCGAACTTAGCAAATGCGTGTAGGTGATGGTAAAGCGGTGTTTTGCCGGTCTTACCCTTTTTAGGCGGTTTACGTGTTTGGCGTGGTCCGCATAGCACAGGTATATACATTACCCTGCGACGGCTAACTGAGTCAGCATGTTCAGAATGGCCTACACGGTGCCATATATGGCCGTGGTGAACTACAACATCTCCTGCCTTGGCTACTACAAGCACTTCGTTCTTATCTTCTTTCGTATTGCGGTAATACATTTTGGTAAACAGCATACCAAATATTCCCTGGGTATGAGTAGAAGGAAGCACTCTTAATCCTCCGTTCACCGCTCCTGAATCGTCTAAGTAAACTCCTATATTCAACATAGGAAATACTTTTTTACCATAAAATACTTCGCGTATAGAATCGGTGTGCCAGCCCATTTGTTTAAAACGGCTGTGCTTTGAATTAACGTAGTGATTAAAAACCACACCATCGCGCTCGTTCTCGCTTACACGGCTGGAACGTTCTGTCAGCAAACTTTTAAAGCCCTGTATGCGCACGTCAGCAACAAGTTGTTTTATCCTTTCGCTATAGTGCGATGTATATGGGAAACGTTGTACAATGCGTTTTCCGTTTTCGTCGTGTCCAAAAATAACCGGAATACCCTTTACTATTTTCTCTTTCGATTTTAAAAGTTTTTCCTGGGCAGCTTCATATCCTCCAATAAGTTCTTTTACCTCGGTGGGTGAAAGCACATTGGTGAAGTGAACGAAGCCGTATTTATTAAAAAAATCAATCTGCTCTTTTGTAAAAGTAGAACCAAGTTTAAACTTGGTATAATTTTTAAGAGATTTTTCCATCTATTTGCTAATATGTAAGGTCGAACCGCAAATATAAAAAAAATAGATATACCTAAAATCCGGGCTTGTTCACAATCTGATGTTAACAGTATGTTTATTACAATGGTATTGGCATTTTAAATCAATTAATTTTGTATGAATTTATTTTTAACAATGATCCACAGAGAGGGATACGGACTTATAATTTGGTCATTTATTTTCTGGGCTTTAGTTAGCGGAACCGTTTATTTCTTTGGCGCACCCTTCTGGTTACAAGGATTTGTTTATTTGCTTTCTCTTGTAATGTGGCTCCTTATTGTGCAGTTCTTTCGCAATCCAAAACGTTCAACTCAAAAAAACGCGAAAGATATTATTGCACCTGCAGATGGTAAGGTTGTTGTAATAGAAGAAGTTATGGAGAATGAATATTTTAAGGATAAAAGATTACAGGTATCTATTTTCATGTCGCCTTTAAACGTTCACATTAACCGCTACCCTGTTTCAGGGATAGTACAATACGTAAAATACCATGCGGGCCTATACCTGGTAGCATGGCACCCCAAGTCATCTACCGATAACGAGAGAACAACTGTAGTAATTAAAACAGAAGCAGGGCAGCAAGTGCTGTTCAGACAAATAGCCGGTGCATTGGCACGTCGGATTAAATTTTACTGTAAAGAAGGGGATACTGCAGAGCAAGGTGGCGAAATGGGATTTATAAAATTTGGTTCGAGGGTTGATATTTTTTTACCTTTAGGCACACAAATCCATACCAAACTAAATGAAATGGTAAAGGGTGGAGAAACCATAATAGCTAAATTCGATCAATGAAAAAATTGCTATGTTTATTAGCAATCATTACGTTAGGACCTTCTTTTACAGTAGCACAGAAACATGCTAACTGTAGTACTGCTATGGAAGTAAACTCCGAAACATTCGGCCCTGTTTCTCCTAGTGGGGCAGTAGACAAAAGCGTATTGAAGCCAGGCAGCCACGGCTTGTTCTTTGAGCATGAGCATAACATAACATGGCTTGTATTTGATATACCTGAAGATACTGTTCTTACATTCGATATAACTCCACAAAACTCTCACGACGACATAAATTTTTTATTGTTCAGGGATGATGAGGATATGAATGAAATGTTTTGCAAAAAAATAGCAGAACACAAAATAAAACCTGTTCGCACCAATCTTGCAAAAACAGATACCATAATGCATAACGGAGTTACCGGCTTGTCTTTAACAGCTACTGATTCGGTGGTAATGCATGGCGATAATCCTCAGTACAGTAGGTCTCTGAGGGTTAAGAAAAATGAACGGTATTACCTGGTAATTGATACTAAGAGAGAGAAAAAAGGAGTCTTTATTTTATCATTGCATTTAAAATTTCTAAAAAATACCCAACAAGAAACTGCAGCCAGAGAAGTTTCGGCTGTTAGTACTGACACAAAAGTGGGGAAAGTAACTCCATTCGGAAAAACATCTCTTACCATACATGTAAGGAACTCGGAAGGAAAACCTGTTAAAGGCGAGCTTGATATTACAGGTGCAAGGCCCGGCCAGGTTATTAATGCGGATACTACTGATTATACTATAGTTTTAAATCCACGTATCAGCATTAATGTGAACTGTAATGCATTGGGCTATATGTTTACACAGTCTTCGTTCTCATCTCCCGATACGGCTACTGAAGCTTCACTAAATATAGAACTTGCACCGGTTGAAGAACATAAAAGCTTTATTCTTAAAGATATAAAATTCCAGGAGGGCGTTGCTATATTCCTACCTACTTCTCAAAATGAATTGATGAATCTGATTGAATTCATGAAAAGTAATCCTGATGTGAATATTCTAATTAAGGGTTATGTAAATGACCCTGGTAGCGATAATTCGGGTGCGGCAAAAAAATTATCGAAACAAAGAGCTGAAGCAGTTTTTCAATTTTTAGTATCTGCAGGTGTCAATAGAAAAAGAATGGATTTCAAAGGACTGGGAAATGAAAAAATGATATACCCGCAACCTGCAAATGATGTTCAGGCAGAGGCTAACCGCAGGGTGGAAGTAGAGATAATGAAATGAAAATAGTTGTATTGTTGGTCGGCTATTTCATAGCCTCCATTCAATTTGTAATAGGCCAGAATCATAGTAGCTGTGATAAGGCAGTTCTGGTAGATACTACAACTTATGGTCCCGTTTACGCCGAGGGGAAGCCCAATCCTTTATTGGCCATGCAACCCACTGATGGGAATTATTTTGAAAAACCCCATGCTGTAGTTTGGTTTTGCATAGATATTCCTTATGATACTATACTTACGTTTGACCTGATACCTCAGAATCATTCAGATGATCTGGATTTTTTGCTGTTTAAAGACGAAAGTTCTGAAATTAAAAATTGTGGCCTCTGCCGTGTTGACAAGAAAAATTTCTGTCAACGGATAAATACGGAGAAGATAATACCTGTAAGGACTAATATTGCTAATACTTCCATGTCAGTAAAAGGAATGACAGGGCTTTCAGCAGATGCACAAAATGAAACAGAGCATCCAGGAAAACATTCAACATATAGTAAAGCGCTTGAAGTAAAGAAAGGTGAAAGGTATTATTTAGTTGTAGATAATTATACCAAAGCTAACAGGCCATTTACATTAGTACTGCATTTTCATTTTTCTGAAGAGGATATAGTTACTGCATCCATAAATCACAAAACATCCAGCCCCGTTGCAGTAAGGGGACCTTTTCAAATAAATGTAATTGATAGTTTAATCGGAGCAAGTGTAAAAGCAAAGATCAGGATCACATGGATAAATCCAGACAATAGATCCAAGATCGAAGCTACTGCTAAAACTTACCCGCTACCACTTAAAAAAGGAGAGAAAATAAATATTGTGTGCTATACCAAAGGATACCTGATCGCTCAAAAAACATACGTAGCGCAAACAGATTCAGATAAGGGAATTGAAATTAAGCTTTTGCAGATAAGGGAGCACATGAAAATGACCTTTAAGCATATTCAGTTTGTAGCCGATAAACCGGAATTTCTTCCATCGGCAATGGAATCTTTAAACGACCTGCTTGAATTTATGAATAGCAATGCGGATGTAAAAATTATGATTAAAGGATATGTTAATGATCCACATGGAACGAATCAATCAACGTTCGATCTTGATCTTTCTAAACGCAGGGCAGAAGCCGTGTACAATTACCTGGTTGAGAACAGCATAGCTAAAAGCAGGGTGCAGTGGATGGGCTGCAGCAATAAGGACATGATATATGCCGATCCGCAGAATCTGGATGAAATGGAAGCCAACAGAAGGGTGGAGGTAGAGATCATTAAGTAACCTATCATTAAATACGCCTATCTTTCATCACATTACTTTCCATATATTTGCAACGGTCAATCAATAAAGGAAAAAATCTTTATGGCTTCCAACTTAAAATTTTCAGACGATGCGCTGGCAGTGGCGCATAAGATCATTAGCCGCTATCCGGAAGGAAAGCAAAAATCCGCATTGTTGCCATTGCTACACTTAGCCCAATCCGAATTTGGCGGTTGGCTTAGCCCCGAGGCAATGAATTATGTAGCTTCCATTTTAAATATTTTACCTGTTGAAGTATATGAAGTAGCTACTTTCTATAGCATGTATAACATGAAACCTGTAGGAAAATGTGTGCTTGAGGTATGTCGTACAGGGCCTTGCTGGCTTTTAGGCGCAGAGGATATTATAAGTTATATTGAAAGGAATCTGGGCATAAAAAACGGCGAAACCACCGCCGACGGCATGTTTACTCTTAAAACAGTAGAGTGTCTGGCAGCATGTGGAACTGCGCCGGTAATGCAGGTTGGCGAAACCTACCACGAGAACCTAACCTGTGAAAAACTGGATACTATACTTGACGAGTACCGCGCTAATACAAAAGAACCTATTTCGCACTTTGCCAAAAAACATATTAAAAGCTAGTTATTATGGGCAAAAAAATATTGCTTGAACATATTAATGTACCAGGGATAGATACCTATGCTGTATACCGCGAAAAAGGCGGATATGCAAGTGTTGAGAAAGCATTGAAAATGAAGCCCGATGATGTAGTTGAAGAAGTTAAAAAATCAGGGTTAAGGGGTAGAGGAGGAGCTGGCTTTCCGACCGGGATGAAGTGGAGTTTTATTGATAAAAAAACTCCTAATCCGCATTACCTTGTTTGTAATGCCGACGAGAGTGAGCCGGGTACATTTAAGGACAGATACTTTATGCAATACCTGCCTCACGCTTTAGTGGAAGGAATGATTGTTTCAAGCTATGCGCTCGATGCACATACTGCATATATATACATTCGCGGGGAGCTGTTATATGTATATCATATTTTAGAAAAAGCTATTGCTGAAGCATATAATGCAGGCTGGCTTGGTAAGAATATTATGGGTACCGGTTATGATCTTGACCTTTATGTTCACCCGGGTGCCGGAGCATATATTTGCGGTGAGGAAACCGGGTTAATAGAATCATTGGAAGGTAAAAGAGGAAACCCTCGCATGAAACCGCCTTTCCCTGCTATTCAAGGCTTATGGATGTGTCCTACTGTAGTTAATAACGTAGAAACAATTGCTGCTGTTCCGCACATACTAAATATGGGCGGAGAAGAATATGCAAAGATTGGAATTGGAAAAAGCACAGGAACTAAACTTATATCAGCTTGTGGCCATGTTAGAAAACCTGGTGTATATGAAATTGATCTGGGTTTACCTGTTGAAGAATTTTTATTTTCTGATGAATATTGCGGAGGAATCCGTAATGGTAAAAAATTTAAAGCGATTGTTGCGGGAGGATCTTCTGTACCTATCCTTCCGGCCGAGTTATTTTTAAAAACAGCTAAGGGTGAGCCACGCTTAATGAGCTATGAATCATTGTCTGACGGTGGTTTTGCAAGCGGAACCATGTTAGGATCAGGCGGATTTATAGTAATGGATGAAACCGTTAGCGTTGTGAAAAATTTGTACAATTTCACACGCTTTTATCACCACGAATCATGCGGCCAATGCAGCCCTTGCCGTGAAGGGACAGGTTGGATGGAAAGAGTATTGCACAAGATAATAGACGGGCATGGTAAAATGTCTGATATTGACCTGTTATGGGATGTACAAGCCAAGATAGAAGGTCGCACTATTTGCCCATTGGGAGATGCTGCAGCATGGCCTGTAGCAAGCGCTATCCGTCACTTCCGCGGTGAGTTTGAGGAGCTTATAAAAAGCCAGCAAAAAGTAAAAGATGTTAACTATTTACAGGAGCTTACCGAAGCGTAATAATCATTAACTTTGTAGTATGAACACGACAAGCACTTTAATGCAATATTTACCGATAATTATAACGGTACTGGTAGCGGGTGGTTTTGTTTCGCTTACCATGGTTGCAACACACTTACTTGGTCCGAGCCGCAAAACAAAAATTAAGCTCGATACCTTCGAATGCGGTATAGAATCGCAGGGAAACGCGCGTGTTCCGTTCTCTGTTAAGTATTTCCTGGCGGCTATTTTGTTTGTTTTGTTCGATGTGGAAGTAATATTCATGTACCCATGGGCGGTTGATTTCAGGAACTTAGGCAGCCTTGGTTTTATAGAAATGATATCGTATATGGCCGTTTTATTTACAGGGTTTCTTTATATATTGAAAAAAGGTGCATTGAAGTGGGATACCGATTAAACCCCAAATTGCAGAGATTATGAGTATAGAAGTTGAAAAGAATAATATAACGGTAGTAGGATCGCCGGCCGGAGTTGAAGGCCCGGGCTTTTTTGCTACTTCCCTAGATAAAGTGGTGGGCATGGCGCGTAAGAATTCAATATGGCCATTGCCTTTTGCTACTTCGTGTTGCGGTATTGAATTTATGGCTACCATGGCTGCGCATTACGATATGGGCCGATTTGGCGCTGAAAGATTAAGCTTCTCTCCACGCCAGGCCGACTTGCTTATGGTAATGGGTACCATTGCTAAAAAAATGGCTCCTATTCTTCGCCAGGTATATATGCAAATGGCTGAACCAAGATGGGTACTTTCAATGGGCGCCTGCGCATCGAGCGGAGGTATTTTCGATACATACAGTGTATTACAGGGCATAGATAGAATTATTCCTGTAGATGTATATGTGCCGGGTTGTCCTCCACGCCCTGAACAGGTGTTGGATGGTATTATGAGGATTCAGGACCTTATACAAAACGAATCGATACGCAGAAGGGAAGCGCCTGAATATAAAGCCCTGATGGCACAATACGGAATAGAATAAGTGTATGGAAGATATATTGCCAGAAATAGAAAAGAAATTGCGCGAAACGTTTGGTGATGCTATAGTATCGGCTGAAATGTCTCGTGATTTTCCGGTGTTCACCATAAAAAAAGATAAAATAATTAATGTTGTAAAGTTCCTTTACGACGAACCTGAAATGCAGTTCCGTTTTCTTACAGACCTGTGCGGGATACATTTCCCTGATAATAAGGGCCAAGAGTTGGGTGTAATATATCACCTGCATAACCTTCGCCGCAACTGGAGAATACGCCTTCGTACATTCTTTGCATTGAATGACGCGGTTGTTCCTACACTTACCACTGTTTTCTCAACTGCCAACTGGATGGAAAGAGAAACGTATGATTTTTTTGGTATTACATTTAAAGGACATCCGAATATGAAACGCATTCTTAATGTGGATGACCTTGGCGGATTCCCTATGCTAAAGGAGTTTCCGTTAGAGGACCCTAGCCGCAGTGATAAGAATGATTCAATGTTCGGACGATAAAAATATTCTGAAGTATGGCTCAGCCTAAGAATCAAAAAGGAAATATGGTGCAGCAAAATGCACCGGAGACTGCTGAGAAGCTGGAAGAAAAAGAATATTCTATTCTCAATTTCGGCCCCACACACCCTGCAACACATGGCGTGTTCCAGAACATTTTGAAAATGGATGGCGAAATAATAGTGGATTCAGAACCTACCATTGGCTTTATACACCGCGCATTTGAAAAACTTTCTGAAAGAAGGCCTTATAACCAGATAACTCCCTTAACCGACCGCCTCAACTATTGTTCTTCGCCTATCAATAATATTGGCTGGCACATGACGGTTGAAAAACTTATTGAAGCCCAGATACCTAAGCGTGTGCAGTACATGCGCATAATTATAATGGAACTTGCCCGCATTACCGATCATTTGGTTTGTAATAGCGTAATTGGAGTAGATGCCGGTGCATTAACAGGCTTTATTTATGTGTTTGAAGAGCGTGAAAAAATTTATGAAATTTATGAATCAATATGCGGTGCTAGGCTGACCACAAACATTGACCGCATTGGCGGCTTTGAACGTGAATGGCCTGATGTTGCCTGGGCAAAACTCAGAAAGTTCATGAAAGATTTTCCGGCTGTGCTAAAAGAGTTTGAAAAGCTTTTGGTGCGCAACCGTATATTTATGGATAGAACCATTGGTGCAGGACCTATTAGCGCCGACAGGGCCCTGAACTATGGGTTTACTGGCCCTAACTTACGCGCTGCAGGTGTTGATTACGATGTTCGTGTAATGAATCCGTATTGCAGTTACGAAGAGTTTAAATTCGATATTCCTATTGGTACCAATGGCGATACATATGACAGGTTCATGGTACGCGAACTGGAAATATGGGAAAGCTATAGCATTATACAACAGGCAATAGAGAAGATAGATAAGATGCCTGAAAAGGATTTTCATGGCAATGTGCCGGACTTTTACTTGCCACCTAAGGAAGAAGTGTATAATAATATGGAAGCGCTTATATACCACTTTAAAATCGTTATGGGTGAAGCCAACATTCCGAAGGGTGAAATTTATCATGCTGTGGAAGGAGCTAACGGTGAACTTGGTTTTTACCTGGTAAGCGACGGGGGAAGAACCCCGTACAGGTTGCATTTTCGCAGGCCTTGCTTTATATATTACCAGGCGTATCCTGAAATGATACGCGGTAATATGCTTTCAGATGCTATTGTTACCCTAAGCAGCCTGAATGTTATTGCGGGCGAACTGGATGCATAAGTAATATCATTTCTTATTTTTAATTGTTATTTTTGGTTTACTTACAACCATGGAACAATTTTATTCACAGCAGCTCAGGTGCCCCGTAAGCGGATCGGAGGATCTTGAAATTATGCAGGGCTATGAACATGATTATTTAGTAAAGAGCAGGCCCTTAGGATTTGTTTTTTGTTCACGTATACCAAGTGAACAAGAACTGCTGCTTCATTATGAAAAATATAATAGAGATGAGTACTATTCTCCTATAACCCGTATCAGGTATAGAGAGTTACTGGATGAATTTGAACCCTTCCGCAAGACCAACAAAATACTTGACATGGGATGCGGAACAGGTTTTTTCCTGGAAGAAGCTAAAGCAAAAGGTTGGGAAGTTTACGGAACAGAGCTTAGTGAGAGCGCTATTAAAATTTGCGAAGCCAAAGGGATTACAATGCAAAAGATCTCTCTAAGCGGCGGAATTTTCAATGATGGAATGTTTGATGTAATAACTTCTTTTGAAGTAGTTGAGCATATAAACAACCCTTTTGAAATGGTGAAAGATATGTATAAAATATTGAGAAAAGGTGGCCTTGTGTACCTTACTACACCTAACTTTAATGCAGTTGAAAGATATATACTTAAAAGTAAATACAGCATAATTGAGTATCCAGAACATTTAATTTATTTTACTGCAAAAACACTCAACTATCTTTTTACAAAGAACGGCCTCAGAAGGAAAAGGATAAGAACCACGGGCATAAGTTTCTCAAGGTTAAAGCTAAACCTTACCAAGGATAGAAATATTGAGAATAATGAAATATTTATGTCTGAAAAAAGCACGGATGAAATAATCCGTAATAAAACGCAATCAAATATATTATTCAAGATAATATTAAAGGTAGCGAATGGCCTGCTTAATTTCTTTAAAGTGGGTAACTCTCTTAAGGGTTGGTTTATTAAAGAGTAGAACTAGTTTACTTAACCTTTTTCACACTAGATAATTGTGCTAAAAAACTTCAGAAGAAGATCCGACTAAAACAGGAGATTCCTGCTTAGGCGATACTTCTGGTCCACTCATTTTAAGTTGTTCCTGAAATGTCCTAAAAGAAGGGAGTTCTCCCAATATTTTATGCTCTGCCTCCGACTTAAACAGAGCAAGATGGGTAAATGTTTTTCCGTCTTCGTTTATGTAGGCTTTATAGTCTATTCCAGCATTATTTATGACCTGCAGGTCACTCATTACCTTTTGAATATTGGATTTATTCTGCTCTGCGTATTCTGCTTTTGTAGTATAAGTCACTTTTACAATTTTCATGGCTTTTAGGTTAATGACGCGTTAGGAGAAATAGAATTATTTAAACGATCTGGCTTAACTTCATCATATTGGTACGGCCACGTTCTTTAATAGGCGTACTGGCAATATTTATAACAAAATCTCCATGCTTCAGTAATTCCTGTTTATGCAGAAAATCTTTGATCTCTGAAATGGTATGATCTGTACTTAAATACTTATCGTAATAAAAGCCATGCACCCCCCACAACAGGCTTAATGTAGTAAGCAGTGTTGAATTATCTGTGAATATATATATGTTGGCTTTAGGCCTGTGGCTTGAAAGTTTAAAAGCAGTATAGCCTGAATTGGTCATTGAAGCAATGGCCTTAACACCGGCATGCCTTGCCATAACACAGGCATTGTAGCAAATAGAATCGGAAATAAATGTTTGTGTTTGTAATATAGGGTGGTGTTCGCGATAGTAAATACTGTTCTCGTTATTCTCAATGTGTTTAGCAATACGATGCATGTATTGTACTGCTCTCACAGGGTATTGCCCAACGGATGTTTCTTCGCTTAACATAACTGCGTCGGCGCCATCTAATACCGCATTGGCAACATCGTTCACTTCAGCACGGGTAGGGGAGAAGTTAGTTAACATGCTCTCCATCATTTGTGTCGCTATAATAACGGGTTTTGAAGCTTCGATACATTTACGTACCAGCATTTTCTGTATCAGGGGCACGCGTTCTGCATCAAGTTCAACCCCCAGGTCGCCACGGGCAACCATAACTGCATCGGCCATGTCGATAATATTGTCAATTTCCAAAAGCGCTTCAGGCTTCTCAATTTTAGCTACTACCTTGGCATGTGATTTTAGTTTTTTTATCCGTTCCTTCAGGTCAACCACATCATTTACTGTACGGACAAAGGAAAGGCCGATCCACTCAATTTTATGTTCCAATGCAAATTTCAAATCCTTCAGATCTTTTTCTGTAAGCGATGGCATTGATATTTTTGTATTTGGCAGGTTAACACCTTTCTTAGAGTTAAGCATACCACCATGCACAACAACTGTTTTCACTTCGTCTTTACGGTTTGTTCCTGTAACGCGAAGCAATAATTTACCATCGGCGATTAAAACATTATCCCCTACTGCAACGTCCTTGGGAAATTGCGGGTAGGTTATATAAACCCTTTTTGCATCACTGATACAGGGTTTCGTTGTTATAGTTATCGCTTTCCCCTCCACAATTTCCACACCACCTCCCACAACTTCTCCTATACGCAACTTGGGGCCTTGTAGATCGGCCAGCACGCCAATGTAGGTGCCCATTTCTTTATTAAGCTCCCTTACGTTTGTTAGTACTTTTTTTACAGCATTATAATCTCCGTGAGAAAAATTAATACGGCAAATACTCATACCTGAAAGTATCAATTCTCTTAATACTTTTTTTGAAGCAGATGCCGGGCCAATGGTTGCTATTATTTTCGTTTTATTTACTGTTTCCATAATGCTAAAATACCAAATTATGTTTTGATTTCAATGTTTGTGCATCAATGCTGTATGCACCAAGTATCATATCTGCTTTTTTTATTTGTTCTACCAATAATTTTCTTTCAGTTGCTTCTATTGTTCCCTTCACAATAAAAAAATAATCCATCTGTTTATGTTCCTCAACCAGTAATCCGTCCTTTCCTCTATTAGCTATGAGGTAATAATCTCTGAAATAATCTTCCTGGTTAAAAGAGAACATAGAATGTGAACTATGTTCTGTAACATGATCATCTACTTTGGTAAGCTTTAAGTTGAATAAGGTATTAAGCATCCAGCACAAACGGTAATCTTTGTCATGACAAACAATACCTATCAGGCAAAAATCATAATCATGTTCAAATTGCAAACGTATTTTCGACATGTTATGGGATTACTTCTGTTAGCGCATTGTATGCTTTTTCAGATACAATTTGTTCAGCACGCTTTTTCGAATAATGATTTGCCTGTGCCTGAATGATATTATCAATAAATACGCCAATACTGAAAGTTTTATTTTCGGCAAAGCGTGCCTCTTCCATCACACGAAACTCAATTGATCTTTTCTCTTTTTGCGCCCATTCAATGAGTTTACTTTTAAAATCAGTTTCAGTATTTTCTAACTCATTAAGGTCAACATAAAGAACGAACAGGCGGTCAACGATGAATTCTTTGGTTCTGCTGAATCCTTTATCTATATAAATACTACCTATCAATGCTTCAAGCGCGTTGCCATATATTGAACTGCCCGAATAGCCACCTGAATCTTTGTTTAACAGATCCTGTAACCCCATCTTAGTTGCAATACTATTCAGATGGTTTCTGCTGACTACCTTGGAACGCATTTTCGTCAGAAACCCTTCATCCTTGTATGGAAATCTCCTGAATAAATGTTCTGCGACAATAACATTGAGCAAAGCATCACCTAAAAACTCGAGACGTTCATTGCTGGTTTTATTATTATCTGAAACACTTTTTGTCATGGACTTATGTCGGAGCGCCATCTGGTACAAAGCAATATTGCCGGGGTAGAAGCCCAGAATATTTTTTAATGAACTTGATAGTTTTTTATCAGGAGAAAATATGCGCCCAAACACTATATCAAATGAATAAATGTTATACTTACAAAAATAATAAAAACGGGACTGTATTGTTCTTTATTGCGAAAACCAATTTGATGAAAAACGTATATTTGATAGAATGTAATGTGTAAATTATGAGCAAAATATTGCTGATTGAGGATAATAATGAGATGAGAGAAAACACTTCCGAGATACTTAATTTTGCTAATTACATTGTGGTAACAGCGGAAAATGGCAGAGTGGGAGTAGAGAAGGCAAAAAAGGAAAGGCCGGACCTTATAATTTGCGATATTATGATGCCTGATATGGATGGGTACGGGGTATTACAAACACTTAGCCAAGAACCTGAAACAGCAGGTGTACCGTTTATTTTTCTAACCGCCAAGGCAGATAAAAGTGATATAAGACGTGGCATGAACCTGGGAGCGGATGACTATATTACAAAACCATTTGACGAAACAGAGTTGATAGATGCGATTGAAATGCGATTAAAACGAAGTAACTCCTTCAGAAAGAACTATACGCACGATATTTCTGGTCTTACTCAATTTGTAAATGAAGCAAAAAAATTCAGTCTGCCGGGGAATTTATCGACTGAATATAAGATCAGAAATTATCCTAAAAAGGAAACGCTTTATAACGAAGGAGATACTCCATCAATGATTTACTTGGTGAATAAGGGCAAAATAAAAACCTGGAAAATGAGTGGCGATGGAAAAGAGTTCATAACAGGCATAATTGAAAAAGGAGAGTATTTTGGGTACGTAGCCCTTCTTGAATGCACAGATCATACTGATTCTGCTGCTGCACTTGAAGATACTGAGGTGGCTCTGATACCACAACAGGATTTTTTCTCCTTGGTCTATTCCAATAACGAGGTTTCTGCGCGCTTTATAAGGATGCTTGCCAATGATATTCGTGAAAAAGAAGAGCGGTTGCTTGGTTTGGCATTTAACTCTGTCAGGTCGAGAGTAGCAGATACCCTAATTTCATTGCAAAAGAAAGGCGATAAAACCGGCTCAATACGCATATCGCGTGATGATCTGGCAAGCATAGTGGGTACTTCCACTGAATCACTAATCCGCACATTATCAGACTTTAAGCAGGAGAAAATAATTGAAACAGATGGAAGGGAAATAAAGGTTATTAACCTTAAAGGACTTGAGCAGGCAAGAAGGTTTTCCTAAATGTTTAGTGCATTGAATATCATACAGATATGTGGTAACTACTGCTTTTGTGGGACAAGGGAATAATAAAAAGTAAGCGGTAAAACGGTATCGTTTTTATTTTTTGCCCTGCTTTTCTTTAGGCAAATCAGGCAATACAGATGCTTTTATAACGTCTAAGAAAGTGCCATTAATGGCTAACTTAGTTTCGTATTTGTGCGACCGTTTCTTTTTTTTCTTCTTAGCCTTCTTCATACAGGCAAATATAAGCCTTATTGAGAAACATTAACAAGCTGCTTCCAAGATAATCTACTTTCAGACTGTTGTAAGAAGTTTACAAAGCGTTCCGATTCGGTTAACTCCCTTGTATTATAACGGGCGCAAAACTCATCTAAATAGCGGTCTAAGTGCTTTTTAGAAGTGAAATGATAGATGCCATACAATCCTCTTTTTAATACGCTCCAAAAATTTTCAATCGTGTTAGTATGGGTTTCACCTTGTACATAGATTTTCAAATTGTGCTGAATTGACTTGTGTTCATAGCCAAGTTTACCTAACTGTCCGTAGGCGTACCATTCGTCGGTCAGCATAGTCGAGCCTTTCTCTACATGCTTTTCTATAATAGGAATAAGTGTTTTGGCTTTTACATCCGGCACACGTTTAGCAACAACCTTTCCATTACGTTCAACAAGGCCAATAACCGCAATCTTATTAAAATGGTTTCTGTCCTCCAAATTCATTTTCTTAATTTCCGCCCTTGTGTTTTCTTGCGCCCTGTATTTTTTACTGGCGTGTTTGTTCTTTTCCTTACCACCGATGAATGTTTCGTCAACTTCAACATCATTGGTTAGCATTACAGGGGCTTTAGCCCTTAGCATTTCTCTTATTCTGTGTTCTAAAAACCATGCCGTTTTTTGTGGTATGTTCAAATCCCTGCCTAATTGCAGCGAACTAATACCTTTTTTGTGGGCTGTAATTAAGTAGATAGCTGCAAACCATGTGCGTAATGGTATATGGCTTTGTTCAAATATAGTGCCAACAGTAACAGAGAACTTTTTGTAACAAGCCTTTTCAGAACACTTGAAACCTCTATCGGTTCTGTATGGTGTTTTTGTGCTACCACAATGCGGGCAATAAGGCTTACCGCCCCACCTTTGTTGTTCGTAGAAATCCCGACAAGTTTTTTCATCCTTGAAGTGGTCGAGTAGTTCGATAAGTGATTTAAAATTGAAATCCATAGTGCTTTATTTTATAGTACAAAGATATACTGTTTTGTCCCACAAATAACCTAATTAAGTAAATAAAGTTATTAACAATACTTAGGTAAATTTACCTAAGTATGTGTTTTGTATTAGTATTAATGATATACTTGCACTTGTAAAATTACCTAAGTATGGAAGACAACGAATTTTTAAAGGAATTTTCAAAAATTCTAAACCCTCATGGGAATTGGACAGGTAAAGGTACTAATCTAAAGGATATATTTCAAGAAAAATTAAAAGAATCAAAGTTATCCCAGTACCAGGCTGAAAAACTTTTGGGGGTAGAAAGAAAAACTTTAGAGGGCATATTGAATAATACATCAAAAAGAGTTGATGTTATTACCCTACTGAAGATAGGGCAGTTTATAGGGTTAGATGTTAATACAGTTATTGGGCTTTTTGTAAATCAAATTTCAGCCGATAATGTAGGTAAATATGAAGAGTCAAAAAAACGCTCATTCATAGCCGACAATTTCGATATTAAAAACTTATATACTGCTAAATTTATTAAAAGCAGAGTAGACTTTGAAAAGATAGAAGAACGCATAGTAAAATACTTTGGGTTAAAGGATATAACAGATTATTCGAGAAGTTCATATACACCTGCTTTTAAAAAAGGGAAGAAAGCAGGTAATATATTAATGATTGAATTTTTTGTGCGTTCTGCAATAGAACATTTCAAAAAAATAGGTAATCCTAATACATATAATAGAGAGGCATTGATTGAATTAATACCTAAGATAAAACCATATACAAGAAATGAAGAAAAGGGACTTAAAAACATTACCGATGCGTTGTATAATGTTGGCGTAACTGTTATATATCAACCTCACCTGCCTACTACTCAAATATATGGAGCAACATTTGTATGGGACAATAAGCCATTTATAGTGCTAACAGATTTTCATAAAAAATATCCTACACTATGGTTTTCTTTATTCCATGAGTTACACCACGTATTATGGGACTTTGAGGATATTAAAACACAAACTTACCACTTAACCGGTGAACAGGATTTATTCCTTTTGCAAGAAGATAAGGCAGATGAATTTGCAAGGGACTATTTGTTTTCAAATGAAAGGGCAAAATTCATATACCCGCAAATAGATAACCAATTTATTATTGAAAACTATGCGGAAGAATGCCATATCCACTCATCTATTATATATAGCAATTACTGTTATGATACAAATAAATTAAAGGGCGAAAGTTATTGGGGTAAGTTTCACAGGCATATACCTTCATCCGCATTATCACTAAATTATCTTAACTCTAACCCATTTGAGTTTGAGAGCATAGAGGAATCAGTTACACATTTAAAGGAAAACGTTTTTAACTTTTAATATCACTAAAATGAAGCAGGTAAAGAAAACCACAAAAAAGACCGATGAAAAGGCATTAGCCGAAAAGAAAGAAATTCTTTCTAAAGCTGATATGGTAAAGGGTGAGCAACTTACTATTACTCCCACGAATGAATTAGCATATAAAAAGGAACTGGAAAGATTTGCTTTAGGAGCAGTAGATAACCCTGAAAAGAAGTACGATGTATACTATAAAGGTATTCAGAAGCTATTAAAAAAACATCTTCCAATAGGACAGGCTAATAAGAAGGCCCGGGCTTTAGTATATGAAGAAAAAAATGTTTACCTGACAAGAGGAAAAAGAAAGAATAAAGCGGGAATACGTGGACATGATAGCCGTATGACATATATAACTGATGCAGAAGAAGTGCTAAAAGTTACTATCGGATGGGTTGCCAATAACGGTACTATGGTTGAAATATTCAATACCATGCGGGATATGAATATAAAGAAGGGTTATGGCAAACCTGATATAGGTTAAAAAAATAAGAGCTACTTAGTAGCTCTTTAAAATATTCTGCTGTCAGGCGGATAGTTTACTTGGCACATCATTATAGTTGCGTAGTAAACGGCAGGGGTTAATAGCCCCTGTTTTCATTTACAAAGGTACGACTTTTTATTTTATGTTTGCATTATGAGGACAATGGCAATAATAGGTATGATTCTTTTTGGGGGAATACTGTGTACATTCTTATATAAAACAACATTGGAGATAAGTAATGAATCTAAGGGTATTTATAACTACAATGAAAGGTATCTTCAAGATTTGGTACTATCTATGCTTATAGTTGTTTATGCCTGTGTGTTTTCAGTAGTGGTATTCATAAAAACTCGCAAAAAGTAGTTTTAGCCTATTCCCTTGTCCCACAAAAGCAGTAGTTACCAGATATGTATATTGTATTAAAAATTGTTAAACTTTTTTATATTTGAAGTATCAAAGAATGAAATCAACAAAATTTAAACTGCATGAAAACCAAACATTTTTTAATAACAGGTATAATTGGCATTGCTTTAGGAGGCATGATAATTACAGGTTGCAAAAAGGAATCTTCGGCCGATACTGATGCTAATGCTGCGCAGGATGATGCGAATGCATCGTATATGATAAACGATTCAAAAAATATTTCAGATGGAGCGGCTAAAGGTCAGGCGAATGAAAGATTATTGGGTACAACCTGTGGTCAAATAAGAAAGGGTGATACCATTATTAATGGAGTTACTGATACGCTTTTGGATATTTATTTCCCTGGCACTTGTATGAGCCCTGATGGAAGGTTCAGGAAAGGTCATATTCTTGTTTATTGGAATGGTAGGGGATATTTTGATTCTTTAGCTACTATTACTGAAACCTGGAAAAACTATTCAGTTACTACGCTTGCAGGCACTTCAATTGGTATAACCGGATCGAGAACTCTTACTAATACAGGTAAAGATTCAATCGGTGATCACAGTTGGAGTTTCAATGCCAACATAACACTTAGCTATTCCGGTGGAGGAACTGCTACCTGGAACTCTTCCCGTACAAATACCCTTGTTAAACAAGGTGGAATATGGTATTATGTTACCAATGGTAGTGCTTCTGGTGTAAGTAAAACAGGCGTAGCATATTCGTTAACAATTACCAAGGGATTATATTATACTGCTTTCTGGCTTAATGGTGGATGGCCAGCTTGGGGAGGTCATTATTGCGATTGTATTGAATCAGGTACTGTTGAGTTAACCCGTACAGGTAAAACATACCCGCTATACCTTACCTTTACCAGTGGGGTAGGTAACTGTAACCATACCGCTACCGCTACTATAAACGGCAATAATTATAATATCACTTTACCGTAATTATTTATTGAATTAACAAAGAAAAGGATAGTTTCATCTATCCTTTCTTTGTTTTTACCTTTTAAAAATTTGGATTTTAAATGATATTCTCTATATTTGATTTTACTAATCTATTTTAATCTACAAAAAATGAAAAAGTTTTCTACCATGATTATGGGTATCGCACTTTTATCAGCTGTAGTATATACTGGCTGTAAAAAGGATTCGACTAATACCAATCCTGCTGCCACAGATAATGATGCATCTGCAGCACAGGACGAAGCGAATGCGACATTTGCTATGAATGACTCTAAGAATATTTCAGATGGAGCTGCTCAAAACAATCAATCTACACAAAGGGCTTTAGGCTTGACTTGTGGTACAATAATATGGGATACAACTGGTGTAACCGATACCATGACTATACATTTTACAGGCTTGTGTTTAAGTCCTGACCTAAGAATAAGGAAAGGTGATATTGTGGTGTATTGGGCCAAAGGCAAAGGGTATTTTGATCCTACTGCAACAATTACTCAAACATGGAGAAACTATTCAATTACAACACTTTCTGGCCTGACTATTGGAGTTACCGGTTCAACCACCTTGCAGAATACAGGTAAAGATAGCCTTGGCGATCATAGCTGGAGTTATAATTCTAATATTAAACTTAACTATTCTACCGGTGGAACTGCAACCTGGAATGCTACACGTAATAACGTGCTTACCAAAGTTGGCTCTGTTTACTATTATGTAATAACCGGCAGTGCTACAGGTGTTAGTAAAAGTGGGGTAACATTTAGCGAAACTATTACAAGTCCTCTTTATTGGACAGCCTACTTTATTAATGGTGGAGCAGGAGGTGGTAAGTTCTGCGATTGTATTGAAGCAGGTTCTATACAGTTCTCTCGTACCGGAAAACCTAATCCTTTGATCTTAACATTTACAAGCGGAGTTGGTAACTGTAATCATACGGCTACTGCAAATATTAATGGAACAAATTACGGTATTGTATTACCATAATCCTTTCTGTTAGAATAAACTTAAAAAAGGGATGCTATATAAGCATCCCTTTTTAGTTTTCGGCACTTTTGTATTTTAGTAACATGGCTTGGAAGGACCATTTTAATTTTAATAAGAGGCAACGCAATGGCGTTATTGTATTACTTGGGTTAATATTACTTGCGATGATATGCCTTGTTATTACAGATTTCATGCCTCCATCGCCTGCAAATATTGATTTCTCTTCATTCAGAAACGATATGAAGAAGATGAAATTTAAACAAGCCGATACTACAACACAAACCATAGCTAAGGAAGAACTTACTGAAAACAAACCATTAGTTGCACCCAATACTGTAATTGAAATAAATAGTGCTGATTCAGCAAATCTTATGAAGCTGCCCTTGATTACTCCTAAACTTGCACGAACTATTATTCGCTTCAGAGATGTATTAGGAGGGTATTACAGTAAATCCCAGTTGCTTGAGGTATATGGCTTGGATACTGCATGCTATAATTCAATAGTAATATATATTAAAGTAGATGCGAGCAAAGTGGAAAAACTGGATATAAACAAAGCTACTGAAAAGGCTATGACACATCACCCTTATATTCATAAAAAGCTGGCTAAAGCCATATTTGATTATCGCAAGCAAAATAGTGGATTTAAGGATATTAAAGAAATAATGAATGTTGAAGGAGTAGATAAAGACCTGTATTTGAAATTATCTCCGTACCTTTCAATAACCAAGTAATGCTATGAAATATTAAATTTGCAAAAAACAAGAACAATGAGCTCAGTTGAAACAGATATATCAGCAGGATTAGATTTTGCTATAACAGAAACGCAACAAATGATTGCAGATACACTAAAGAAATTCGGTAATGAACATATCCGTCCGAAAATGATGGTGTGGGATGAATCGCAGGAATTTCCGATAGAGGTGTTTAAGAAATTAGGTGAACTTGGTTTTATGGGTGTGCTTGTACCAACTGAATATGGGGGTGCAGGCTTCGGCTATTTCGAATATGTAACAGCAATTGTAGAAATATCAAGAATTTGTGGTTCGATTGGACTTTCATTTGCCGCGCATAATTCATTATGTACAGGTCATATTCTGCAATTTGGTACTGAAGAACAAAAGAAAAAATATTTACCAAAACTTGCATCGGGTGAGTGGATCGGGGCATGGGGCTTAACAGAAGTTGGCACCGGGTCTGATTCAGGTAATATGTCGACCGTTGCGAAAAAAGAAGGGGATTATTATATCCTAAATGGCGCCAAGAACTTTATCACACATGCTATTTCAGGTAATGTGGCAGTAGTAATTGTGCGTACTGGGGAGAAAGGCGATTCACATGGAATGAGCGCTTTTATTGTTGAAAAAGGTACTCCGGGTATGCGTGGTGGGAAGAAAGAGAATAAACTTGGCATGCGTGCTTCGGAAACGGCAGAATTAATCTTTACTGATTGCAAAGTGCATAAGAGCCAGATGTTAGGCAAGGAAGGCGATGGCTTTGTGCAGGCGATGAAAGTGCTTGACGGCGGTCGTATTTCAATTGCATCGCTGGCATTAGGTATTGCAAAAGGTGCATTCGACGCATCTGTAAAATATTCAAAAGAGAGACAACAGTTCAATAAACCAATAAGTGAATTCCAGGCGATATCATTTAAGTTAGCCGATATGGCGACTAAGATTGAGGCTGCAGAACTTCTGATCTTTCACGCGGCTGATTTGAAGAACCGCCATCAAAAAGTTACTAAAGAAAGCGCCTTTGCAAAATATTATGCATCTGAAATATCTGTAGAAGTATCTACCGATGCAGTACAAATATTTGGCGGATATGGCTATACCAAAGATTTTCCGGTAGAAAAATTCTACCGTGACTCTAAACTTTGCACCATTGGCGAAGGCACTTCTGAGATACAGAAACTGGTTATTGCAAGAGAAATTCTGAATTAGGAAAGTATATTTTACTTGTTCTGCATTACAATTTGAACTGTGTAACGGCTCTTGTGTTCAAGTAAAATATTCTTGTTTACTATTACTCTGTCAATAGTTGCTTGGTCGTAATAACGGATGGTAACTAATTCAAGATCGGTATTATACAACACTCTGTAATCATTACGTAATGCATCAAGCAGGGCTGGTACTTTATCAATATCATTATCAATGCACAATGAGAAGTTAAGTGCGGAATTTTGAATTACATGTGCTTTTACTTTGTATTTGGCAAGCAGATCGAATATATGGCTAAGGCTTTCCTCAACGATGAAAGAAAAATCTTTAGGAGATAAAGAAATAAGCACTTGGTTTACTTTAAATATAAAGCAAGGAACAGGTAATTGAGTAGAATCTGTATTAATACGCGTACCAGTTCCCGCAGGTTCTATAAATGAACGCACATAAAGCGGAATGTTTTTATTCTGCAGAGGCTTAATAGTCTTTGGATGTATAACGGTAGCACCATAATACGATAGTTCAATTGCATCCTGATAGCTTAAATGGTCAATCTTAATTGTATCATCAAACCATTTCGGATCTGCATTTAAAACTCCCGGAACGTCCTTCCAGATGGTGACTGACTCTGCATTCAGGCAATAAGCAATTATAGCTGCTGTATAATCAGATCCTTCACGGCCCAACGTGGTTGTTTTGTTTTGTGCATTTTTTCCAATAAACCCTTGTGTAATAACAATACGAGCTGACTTAATTGCGGGAATAATCAGATCCTTTATTTTTTTCTCAGTTGCATCAAAATCTACTTTCCCATCGCGGTAATTATTATCGGTACTGATAAAATCAGTGGCATGTATTAACTCATTTTCAATTTTTGCGCTTTCAAGGTATGCACTTACAATATGTGAAGACATCATTTCACCAAACGATACTACCTGATCATATCGTTCATCGTAGTTGGAGGTAGAGTATTTTGAAACCGCCTTTTGTAAGTATTCAAAATGAGTCTTTAATCTTGAAAAAACCGGATCATTTTTACCGGGAAAAAGCTCCGTAATTATATTTAAGTGATATTTATATACTTCTTCAAGTACCTGATTTTCCTCATTCTTATCTTTCGGCCTGATGAGCTTTTCCAGTGCATTGGTAGTTTTCCCCATCGCAGAAACCACAACAACGATCTCATCTTCCGGGAACATTCCCAGAATTTTAGTTGTGTTCTTTACACCTTCTGCATCTTTTACCGATGCCCCGCCGAACTTGAAAATCTTCATACGTCTATTTCCTTCAATTGCTTTTCGTAAAGTGAACCGTTCAACCATTCATCGCTGAAAACAGTATTGTACTTTTTATAAAAATTAATTGCTGGCTCGTTCCAGTCCAGCACTTGCCAGTCCATTTTACGAACACCCATTTCCTTAGCTGCTTTAACCACGGCATCAAATAGTTTTGCACCAACTCCGTAACGACGGTATTGCTGGCTCACCATAAGATCTTCAAGAAAAACGCATTTACCCTTCCAGGTAGAATATTTAATATAATAAACGGCCATACCCAGTATAGCTCCTTCACCCTCAGCCACAAAAGCCTTGTAAGCTGCATTTGACCCAAAGCCATCGTTTTCAAACTCTTCAAGGGTAACTTTCACTTCATCAGGGGATTTTTCATACAGTGCCAGCTCCTTAATTAATCGAAGTATATCCGACACATCTTTTTTCTCTGCTTTGCGAATGATAAATTTCATATTTACGGGTTTTGGAAAGTTTCAAAAATACCTATATTTGCCTACGATTAGGAAGATTTTATAATTGACTATAGTAAATGTGAATTTTAATTAAGCATTCAAAATTTAGAATTTAAAATTAATCAAGATGGGACAGGTCAAAACATTGGGGGAGTTTATAGTAGAAAAGCAGGCAGATTTTCAATATTCTAAAGGAGAACTTTCTCGTTTATTGAGCGACATAGGTATTGCAGCAAAGATAGTTCACCGCGAAGTAAATAAAGCAGGATTAGCTGATATTCTGGGTGAAACGGGCGATGTAAATGTGCAGGGCGAGAATGTTAAGAAGCTTGACGTGTATGCCAATAAGCAATTTATTGCCGCACTTAGTGTGGGTGGCGAATGTTGCGCCATTGCATCGGAAGAGAATGAAGAGATAATTGTAGTTGATAATAAGGTGTCTGAGAACGCGAAATATGTTGTGGCCCTTGACCCGCTTGATGGCTCTTCGAATATCGATGTAAATGTATCTATTGGAACAATTTTTTCAATATACCGTCGCACCTCATTAAGCGGACCAGGTTCATTGGAAGATTTTTTACAACCGGGCACTGAACAGGTTGCTGCAGGGTATGTGATCTATGGCTCATCTACCATGATGGTTTATACAACAGGTAAAGGCGTAAATGGTTTTACACTCGATCCTTCTATTGGGGAGTTTTGTCTTTCACACCCAAATATGCAGACACCTAAAAAGGGTAAAATATATTCTATTAATGAAGGAAACTATGTACACTTCCCTGAAGGTGTAAAGAAGTTCATTAAGTATTGCCAGGAAGAAGACGCGGCTACAGAGCGCCCTTTCTCATCACGTTATATTGGTTCAGCAGTGGCCGATTTCCATAGGAATCTTATTAAGGGTGGCGTATTCTTATACCCTACCACATCAGCTTCCCCTAAAGGCAAATTGCGTTTAGTGTATGAATGTAATCCATTAGCATTTATTATTGAACAGGCAGGAGGGAAAGCAAGCACAGGTAGCAGGCGCGTACTGGAAGTTGTACCTACCTCACTACACCAGCGTTCGCCTTTGTTCATTGGCAGTAAGGATATGGTAGAAAAAATAGAGGACCTGATAGTTAAGCATTCTATACCTACAGCGAAGGCAGTTAAATAGCCTAACACTATTTTACTTTCTCAAAATACTGACCGTCGAAACGATAAACAGTAAAACGTTTTGATACGTTTCCATTTTCGTAAACCACGGGAATCAGTAATGATTGTGTATTCTTGTCGTATTCAATTGTGTTATCATAATCAATACCATTTTTAGTATGGTATTGCCCGGTTGATTTCCATTCATAGCTGATACTACTGTGTAACACGCTATCTATATTAAAGAGCTTAACTGAATCGTTTGCTCTGCCTGTATCAATTGTATAAACCTTAACAGCATCGTAATAGCGTGAAGACGCCACCTGGGCATGGCTTGTAACAATGTAATACGTTTTATGTTTTGTTTTCAATGTAAACAGGTTGCAGTATAAAGGACTATCCTCTGATTGATAACCATTTTCCAGGTAAGCGTACACTTTTTTATTGCTTTTGTACTGAATAATATCGGTATAGGTTCTTTCCGTTACATCCTGTTCATTATCCCAACTGTAAATTCTGAAGAGGCCATCATCGGAGGTTAGGATATTAATAGAATTGGCTAGGGATTTAAAATCCCATTTTAGCGTTGCTGGAATATTTTGCGTGTAGGTAAGTAGTTTGAATGTAAACAGGCTATCGTATTTCACAATTGAATCGTCGGCAGTTGTTGAATCATTCATTGTCCTGTCGTGCCAAATGCCTACTGTATCAAGGTACGAACGCAATTGCATTTCCTTAACTACCTTATCTTTCTGCCCAAAGCAGGTATAGCTTAATGTTATACATAATGCCAGTAACTGAATAGTTCGTTTTAGCATTTCGGGTTCATTTAAGCATTCTTAAATAAGTAACCTTGCTTTTGTCTTTATAAGCGCGGGCATAACCAATGGAGCAATAAGGATAAGATGGTTATACATCCAGGAATATTGCAGTTTATATTCCGCAATTATATCGGCTTTCGTATTTAATATGTCGAAGAAATAAAGCAACACGCTCATCAGAAGAGCCCATTTAAGCGCTCCGAATATTCCTCCGAATATTCTGTTGGGAATGCCAAGCAATAATGTTTCTGCAAGCTTCTGGATAGCCTTGGCAATAAAATGAACCCCAATGAGTATTCCTATGAAGAGCAATACATCAGCTAAAATTGAAATATAGAGGGAAGACACATCACTGTGTAATGCTGTTCCTAAGAAATTTGCCACCACATCAGAGAATTTTGCGCAGGCATAGATACCCAATATAATAGCAAGTATAGAAGCAAGTTCTACAATAAGGCCTTTTTTAAAACCTCTGTAAAAGCCCCATATAAGTGGAATAAGCAGAATGATATTTCCTTTCATCTCTTACAAAAATAGCCGAAATAGTTTTCAATTTAAGACAGGCATATAGTTAATTACCTTTTCCTGGCAGGATACAATTCATAAAACTACTTACACTGTCTTTCCATTGCGATGCATATTTTTTAAATAGTTTTCATGCCCTGCATTCGGAAAAATTACCAATCTCTTCTTACCTGCAAGATTGGCGTATATTTCATCTGTTTCTTCACGGGTTACTTTCTTATCTTGTGCGCCATACATCAATAATGTTGGACATTTCACCCACTTGGCATATTCCGACGGTTTATAAGTAAACGCCCAGAAACCATTTTCAACCCCTCCCCAGAAGGTAAGTAACCCAGCAAATGGAAAGGGAGGTATAGCTATAGTACGGAACCGGTTTTCTACTGTTCTGTACATAGTACTAAAGGGGCATTCAATAATGATCCCAGTAGGGCTAATATTATAATCATGCATACATTTTAAAATAGCAGCGGCACCCATTGATGTTCCAAAAAGATAAACAGCCTGTGTATCTTCTTTTGAAATATAGTCATAACAGGTTTTTACTTCTTCTGCTTCATCATATCCTATGGTTGTCTGATTTCCTTCAGAACCTCCGCTTCCCATAAAGTCAACCAACAAAGCATTATACCCAATTGAAATAAATTCATTTGCCTTATCAAGCATAGAAGATTTCTGGCCCCCGTAGCCATGGCATAAAATAACAGTACCCCTAACTCTAATCTGGCAAGGTATATACCAACACTCAATTTTTTTATTGCTCTGAAGTTGTATTGTTTCAAATTTTTGACTTGGCACCGTATCGTCCTGTGGTCGTGGATTATCAACACCAGTTAAAGCAAGTTTTAGTTTTTTAGAAAATGAAAGTGTATCAGTGCTTTTCGTTTTGCTAACTTTTTCATATGTAAAGTGAGTGAATTCATAAGCATGAATAGCTGCAATAATATTCATTAGTGCAAATATTATTGCGATTAGCCAGAGTGATATTTTCAGGAATTTCTTCATGAAAAAATATTTAGACTTCTGAGGGTGTCTTAGGAGTATCTAACAGCAATTCCATAAATGTAAGGTCGAGCCATCGGCCAAACTTATATCCCACTTGTTTAATATGCCCTACTTCCACAAAATCAAACTGCTTATGTAGCTCAATGCTTATCTTGTTATCGGCATCAATACCCGCAACTATGGCATGGAAGTTATTTTCACGAGCCACATCAATAATTTTCTTCAGTAATATTTTCGCCAATCCCCTTTTCCTGAAATTGGGGTGCACATATACCGAATGCTCAATGGAATACTTATATGCAGGCCTTACCCTGAATGGTCCGTACGACACAAAACCCGCAACCCTATTATCAATATCCGCAACAAATACCGGTTGACCAGATTTTTTTTTATCGGCAAACCATTGTTGTATATCTGTGATGGTGTACTTATTGTAATTATATATAGCGGTGGTATTTACAATAGCATCGTTGTAAATTTCCAAAATACCTGCCAGGTCCTTTTCAGTTGCCGTGCGAATCAATAAATTCTCCATTTCAAATTATTTAATAGTTATTAAAGGCCCGGCCGGGTTATGTTTTTGCAAAATACCAATAGGTTCGGTGTATGCAGCTAATCCTTCTTTCTTTAATATGCTTTCTACTTCTTCTTTTGCTTCTAGTGTAACTGCAATCAATAAACCACCACTAGTTTGTGGATCGCAAAGTATTGCACGTTGCTTGACACTTAGTTTACCTATTACATTTCCATAACTATCCCAGTTACGATTGGTGCCGCCTGGTATAGCATTTTGTGCAATATATTCATCCAGTTCAGCCACAAGCTTTACTTTGTCAAAGTTTACAACAGCGCTTAATTTACTGCCTTCGCACATTTCTTTCAAGTGCCCCAATAATCCAAAACCTGTCACGTCGGTCATTGCTGTAATCCCATTTAATTTAGCCAATACTGCACCAACTGAATTCAATTTCATCATATTAGTGGCAGCAAGTCCAATATGTTCCTTTTTCAATATTTTTTTCTTTTCTGCCGTAGTAAGTATTCCCACTCCCACCGGTTTTGTAAGATAAAGATAACAGCCTTCTGCAGCAGTATCATTACGTTTAAGATATTGCAAGTCAATCATTCCACTAACGGCCAGGCCAAAAACAGGCTCAGGGCAATCTATACTATGTCCTCCTGCTAAGGGAATTCCAATTTCAGCACAAATAGCTCTTGCTCCCTCCATTACCTGGTGTGCTGCTTCAATAGGGACAGTATTTATAGGCCAACCTAAAATTGCTATTGCCATTAATGGGGTGCCACCCATAGCATACACATCGCTTATAGCGTTTGCAGATGCTATCTTGCCAAAGTTAAATGCATCATCTACTATAGGCATGAAAAAATCAGTAGTACTGATCAGTCCTCTGCCACCTCCAATATCGTATACTGCAGCATCGTCTTTGCTTTCATTGCCGACAATAAGATTTTTATTAGGCATAGCTGGCTTAGCCGAATGCAAAATAGTATCGAGAATTTTGGGCGATATTTTGCAACCGCAACCGGCTCCGTGACTATATTGTGTAAGTAAAATCGGTTCCATTTAAAATAATTTCACGCAAATTTACAGGAATAGACGGAGCGGAGTAAATATTATAAAAACCAAAAATTTTTCAAAATTGACCTATATCACTTGGTAGATAGTGAAAATTTTTGGATATTTGTGTAGATAAACAAGGTTTGGGGACCCCTGAAATAGTTTTTAAGATACTTCACCCAACCTTTTTTACTATTAATTCATCTATAACCAAGAGAGAATGTCTCAAAAGATTTCAGAAGAGGAATTGATCAGAGGTTGTCTGGCGGGTACATGGGCCTTTCAACAAATGTTATATAAACGGTATGCAGCAAAAATGCTTACGGTTTGCATGCGTTACACCACTAAAAGAGAAGAAGCGGAAGATGTTTTACAGGAAGGATTTGTCATAGTATTTGAAAAAATGTCGCAGTTTAAAATGAAAGGTTCTTTTGAAGGATGGATACGTAAAATAATGGTAAACAAGGCTATTGAGCATTACAGGAAAGAAATGCACGTCTATCCTGTTGTAAGTATGAGTGATGGTGAAGAAATAACAGTAAGTACCGAGGATATATTAAGTAATATGAATGCCATGGAATTATTGAAAATGATACAAGAACTGCCACCTATGTACAAAATGGTGTTTAACTTGTATGTTTTTGAAGGTATGACACATAAAGAAATAGCAGGACAACTGAAGATAGCAGAAGGAACGTCAAAATCTAACCTGTCGGATGCCAGGGGAATATTAAAAAGAAAAATAACTCAGAACATAATGAGAGCTGAGCGGTACGATTATAATGAGCAAAAAGCCTAATAATAGCATTGATGATATTTTCAGAGACTCCATTGAAAACATGGAGACTACCCCGTCTGAAAGCTTTTGGATAAAAACGTCGGAAGAGGCTCTGTTTAAAAGCAATCTGGCGGATAAAAAAGCTATTGGGAAATGGAAATTGGTTGCCGCGGCCCTTGCAATTGTGTTAATATCCCTATCGGCGTATGTAATATATATGCAAAAGGAAATTGGCAAACTGAGTAATAAAGTAAATGTTATAAATAAAGAAATAGTTTTTGGACCGGTTACCCGAGTTAATAAAACTAAAGATAACTGGGTTGAAGCATCGAATGATATAATAATTGTAAATAAAGAAAGTTCTGATAAAACTGGTATTCCCCAACCCTCTGTAAATGTCCACAAGCAAAATAGCCTTAACTCATCTTCAGGCTATATAAATAGAGCGAGAAGCAAGAGAGGCGCTGCATTAGCAATGAACCATAAGGTGAAAAAATATGTAGCTGGAAATTCTCATATTCATAATATTAATAAGGTTATTGCTGTTCCTGACAATGATTTGATTGCTAGTTCATCAGGAAAAAATATTGACAATAAGGGTACTGATAATTATGACAACAAAGAAGTAACCCTTAAGGGGATAAATTTTTTGTATTTGCCTATGGCAAATACCACTGAAGTAACAATAATGGATAACATTTTTGCAGTAACAGAAGATAACCCTTCAAAAAAACAATCGTTATTATCCAGACTATCGGTTTCATTATTTTATGAACCATATCTTACAGATGAGCTGTTTGAGAATGACCTAACGGACATTACAACTGTAAACAGTGTTGTATCAAGTGAAGAAGAGGTTAATCCATACATAATAGGAATGAGAGCTGAGTACAAAATCTCATCGCATCTTTCTATTATAACCGGATGCTCATTCTATAATTTTAAAGTATCCGTAGATCCTACAACGATCTTTGCACAAAAAATGTCTAATGGCGATGTAGGTTATGCATTCAATACCAGTGTTGGTAGCGTTAGCTGTCCTTATACTGCAACAGCTAATACATACGTAGGCGATGCTATAATAGTAAAAGGTATGTATACTTCAAATTATGTAAGCATACCTGTTTATCTTAAATACAATTTCCTGAGAAATAGTAATTTGAATGTATACTTAATTGGAGGAATAAACGCTAATATGGTAGTTTACCGTAAGATGGATATGCATTGGCAGGATTCCAAATGGAATCAGGGCGATGCTATAGAAGGAATTGCTGGTCCATCTAATATTTATGGTTCACTATATTTTTCACCTGGTGTAAGTTATACGTTGTACAAAGGCCTGTCTATTTATGCCGAGCCATCATTGCAAAGCGCACCGGTATTTATTAGTAGTGCAGGTGTTTTAAAAACCAATTCTACATTTATAGGTATCGGTACCGGACTAACATACCAGTTGTAATACTTTTCGTTTTAATTTAACCTGGCGACCACATTTGCCCAACCTTTTATTATTAAGATGCATCTAACTAAAGTAAGAACAAGATATTAATTAGGTTAACCCCAAATGCATGGATCGTAGAGATTTTGTAAAAAAAACAGTTGTTTTAGCTTGCGGTGTTGCAGGTGCGTCAGCATTTCTTGAAGCATGTTCAAAAAAAGGTTCTACTCCTACTGCTCCGAACGTCGATTTTACTATAGATATCAGTTCTTCGCAGTACAGTGCACTTCAAACTGACGGAGGGTATATTTATTCTAACAATATTATAGTAGCAAAGGACAGTAAAGGGAACTTCATTGCTTTGTATGATATCTGTCCCCATGCCGGCTGCACTATTCAGTTTAGCAGTAGAACAAATTCTTTTCCTTGTCCATGCCATGGTTCGCTCTTTGACGAGAACGGGAACGTTACACAAGGACCCGCAACCAGCGGTGTGAAAAAATATAATACAACCCTGACTGGCAATAATTTGAGGATATACGGATAAGAGATATTGGCATTTAAAACGGTTTAGTAATACATAATACACTGATTATCAAATTAATTAAAAATTATTTATAGCATCGCCCAACCTTTTCGTCTCTTTTTTCATCTTTATTATGTAAAGTTGATTTTAGAATAACCTATTAAGCATTTGGAATTAATAAGTACAGTAAATATATTAGCAGCCCCATAAATAAGAACATAGTATAATTTAGGAAAGAATAAAAACAAAAGTTATGAAAAAATTAAAATTACTTACTCTTGTATTTACAGCATGCGCCGGATATTTGGTTGTATGTGCTTACCACAGTGGCGCTGGCTTAAATGGTTATAGTTGTACAGGTGCTGAAACCGGTTTAGGAAACGCAGCCGGATGTGCCAGTGGTGGTGGTTGCCATTCTACCAGCCCTACTGTGGCAATAACTGTAGCAATAGAGCTGGATTCTACAGGAGGAAAAAAGACTAGTTACTATGTTGGCGGAGGAAAATATACAATAAAAATGACCGGAACAAATACGGGTTCAACTACGTTACCTGATTTTGGATACCAGGTTACCTCCATAAAAGGAACAACTGCGGTAACCACGCCGACCAATGAAGGAACTTTTACTGCACCGACCGGTTCACATATTGCTCCAGCATCTCAATACAATGTTTGCTTGTTGGTAGAACAAAGTAATACACTTAAAGCAACAACAGGCACTGGTGCTAAAGGAACAACTTATGTTGAATCAATTGCATGGACAGCTCCGGCTAAAGGAACAGGTCAATGTTCAATTTGGGCTGTGGTTAATGCTGTAAACGGAAATGGTAATGCAGATGGTAGCGATCTTTGGAATACAAACCATATCATCATTAACGAAATAACCCCCACCGGGATTGATGCAATTACTGATAACAATGAAACTAATGTATATCCTAATCCTGTTTTAAGCCATGTTACTTTCTCTCTTCAAAAAGAAGTTAGCAATGCTACAATTGCCTTATATGATATAACAGGAAAGCAAGCAAAAGAAGTTGTTTTTTCAGGCAAGGAAATCACCTTTGATAAAGGTACACTTGCAGGTGGAATCTACTTTTACAATATTGTAAGCGATAACCAAAGTATTAAAACAGGTAAACTAATTGTACAATAATTTACATTAGTTTTATAAACGCTTAGTACACAATAGTATGAGGAACAGGATATTTGTGGGGGTGATATTGTTATGCGCAGTTATTTGCATAAATTCATGCGAAAACAAAGAAGCACTCTTTCCTCCAGGCTCGAGTACCGGCGGCGGTGGCAGCATCTGGCCTGCCGGCTGCGATTCAACAAACCTTACCTATAATGGCGGCATAGATTCTATTATTAATACACAGTGTGCTGTTGCTGGTTGCCATGTGCCCAGGGGCGGCGCCAGCGCAGATGATTTTCAAGGCTATGCCAATGCTACTTCTCAAACCAGTGGCGGTAAAAGCAGTATGTTCTACCAACGTTTAGAAGGTATAGGAAATTTAATGCCGAATACACCTCAACCAGGTTGGGATCCATGTATGAAAATAAGGCTAGAACAATGGGTACTTAATGGCGCACCACAATAATATCAACATTTTAAACCATAATAACGTGAAAAAAATTGTAACAACATTAGTGTGTCTGGCAGGCTTATTCTTCTCGAAAGGCAATGCACAAATATATTTAGCTGATTCTGCAAGGATATCTTTCTTTTCGAAAACCAGTGCAGAAGACATTGACGCAGTTAATAAAATATGCAAACCTATTATGAGTACTTCAACCGGTGAATTTGACGTATCGCTGATCAATACATCGTTCGAGTTTAAGAAAGACCTTATGAAGGAGCACTTCAATGAAGATTATATGGAATCTGCTAAATTTCCTAAAACAACTTTTAAAGGGAAAATTAATGGTACTGTAGACTATCTCGAAGATGGAGTTTATAATGTAACCGTTACCGGCACTATGGATATGCATGGAGTTCAAAAGCAAATTACAATACCAGGAACTATAACTGTAAAAGGTGGAGTACTTTTTGTATATGCCAAGTTTAATGTTAAAATTGCAGATTATAATGTAAAACTTCCTTCTTTTCTCAGCATGAATGTAGCAGATAATGTTGATGTTACCGTAAAAGCTACTATGAAGCCATATAGTACTAAAAAATAAGGACATTAATTTTTTATGCAAAAGAATAGAATTGTATTGTTAGCTGTTATTTTATGTAGCATGCCTTTTATTGGTAAAAGCCAGGATCTTTTAGGGTTAGCAGATTCGGTTCAAAGTGCACACGCTGCTCCCCCTCCCTTATCCTCTACTTGGAAGGACACCAAACTGATCAATGCTCAAACAACTAAAACAGTTGCACAAGGCACAATGGTTTTTAGGATCCAGCACCGTTTTGGAGATTTTGGAGATGCCAGTGGAGGAGGTATTCATACTTTATATGGTTTCGATGTGGTATCGGATATTTATATGTCATTTGAATTCGGCATTCTTAAGAACCTTGAAGTTGGAATAGCACGTAGTAAATTCCAGGAATTACTTGATGCAGAGATAAAATACAGGCCACTTACACAAAAGTCAGTGGGTATGCCAATCTCTCTTGCATTATATGGCGATGCGGCTTTAACACCTGAGACAGACGCGGCTTTTTACAACGGGGCCGATGTTAATAACCCCAATAATTTTGGGGGTACAAGAGACAGGTTAATATTCGATGGGGAACTTATGATCGACAGAAAATTTGGGAATATAGCTTCTGTAGAAGCCTTTGTAGGCTACAATCACCGGAATTGGGTATTAGCCCAGGTTAATCCAAATCCGAAAGATCCATGGAGAGATTCAGTCAATATAGCCTATGTTGGATTTGGTGCTAAGCTTTGCCTTTCGAAGCATGCTGCAATAGTCGTTGACTATTATTTTATCAGATCTCCGTATAGAATAGATAATACTGCAACTCCATATTACAATCCTCTTTCTATAGGGTATGAAATAGAAACGGGGGGACACGTTTTTGAAGTTAATTTCAGTAACGCATCATTCATTAATGTAAATAACTTTATTCCGAATACAAATAATACCTGGACAAAAGGTGGATTCAAACTTGGCTTCTCAATTTCCAGGTCGTTTGATATATAATTGACTCCGGTAATTCTTTGAAAGAGCCTCCTTGTGAGGCTCTTTTTTAACGATTTTACAAGGCAGTAGTCTAAGTACTAGTATATCTTTGCACAGTACAGGTTTGTAATAAATATGCCGTCTAACCTGTATATATTGAAAATAGATTGATCTGATGAGATTTTGGGTATTGAAGTGGATATATATATGCGTATTCGTAATATTTCCAGTCTATATAGTTGCTCAAAGTAGCCCAAAAATAATTTTCCCTGATACCGTAAAAACTGTGCCAAAGGGTATTTACAAAGAGGAAGATGCAATGGATGTTATTTCCAGGGTTATCAAAATAAAAACCACTGCTGACAGTGAAAATCTACGCCCAGGTAAATTATACACTTCTATTTTTCCGGCTATAGGGTATGCACTTTCTAACGGAGTGACTTTTATACTTGGCACAAATTTTTCATTCTATACCAGTGAAATAAGTAGCACCAATTTATCTGTAATTACCATAAATCCTTTGTATTCACTACAGCAGCAAATAATTGTACCTATTATAAGCAGTATCTGGTTAAAGAATAATAAAATCAACATATTGGGCGATTATCGTTTTTACAAGTACCCTTCCTTAACCTATGGATTGGGAGGAAGGAGGTTAATATCACAATCAGATTCAGTTGACTATTCATACATTAAAATTTCACAGGAAGTGTTGTATTCCTTATCCAATAAATTTTATGCCGGTGGGGGTTACGACTTGGATTATCATTATAATATTGAAGAGTTTGGCGATAAGCATCAATATATAAAATATACCGGAGGTGCTAGTTCTTCTATATCATCTGGTTGGGTGGCACGATTGAAGTACGATAGCCGGACCAATATTAATAATCCGAAGGATGCATTCTATGCCAATTTGGTATATCGCGATAACCTGACTTCTTTAGGCAGTACTAATAATTGGCAGGAAATAGGAGTAGAGTTCAGAAAATATATAACTATTACTGAACACCCTAGCAATGTGCTGGCATTCTGGAGTTGGAATGAATTTACCTTCGGAGGCTTGCCTCCTTATTTTGACCTGCCAAGCACAGGCTGGGATGATTATTCCAATACCGGAAGGGGTTATATACAAGGAAGATTCAGAGGAACCGATATGGTATACCTGGAAGGAGAGTATAGGTTTGATATAATGCATAACGGATTACTTGGTGGTGTGGTTTTTTTAAATGGAGAATCTGTACCTAACTATCCTTATGATAGATTTAGCGCGGTTCATATGGGAGAAGGATTTGGGTTGAGGATAAAAATGAATAAATATTCCGGAACAAATCTCTGCATTGATTATGGCTTTGGCGATCAGGGCTCCAGGGGATTCTTTTTTAATGTAGGTGAAGTATTTTAGCCAGGAAATGCGTCTATAATAGAGGGTAAAAACGAAATATTGGGGCGTGCCGGAATTTGCCTTATTTTTGCTATCTTTATTTAAACACATAAAACAGTAACTATGTTAGAAGGTTTTGTAGATACGTTATCTAAAATATTTGGTAATAAGCACGATCGTGACGTAAAGGAGATTCAGCCGGTAATAGATAAAAGTCTGGAGATAGAGAAGTCGTATGCCGGTATCAGTGATGATGACCTGCGGGGTAAAACAGCTGAATTTAAGAAACGTATACAGGATAAAATAAACGATAATGAGAATAAGAAAAAAGAACTTAAGGCAAGAGTTGAAAGCGAAGAGGAAATTCCTTTTAAGGAAAAAGAAGCGATATATGTTGAAATAGACAGACTTGAAAAAGAAATTCTGGCAGATATTACCGAAGAACTCAGCTCGATTTTACCTGAGGCTTTTGCGGTAATGCGTGAAACTGCAAGGCGTTTTAAAGAAAGAGATTACATGGAAGTTACTGCGACAGATTGGGACAAGAATCGCGGGGCGGAATTTTCACACATAAAAATACAGGGAGATAAAGCGAGATGGAGTAGTGCCTGGAGTGTGCGTGGCCATGATGTAAAATGGGATATGGTTCCTTATCCTGTTCAGCTTATAGGTGGTGCAGTATTGCATTCTGGTAAAATTGCCGAAATGGCCACAGGTGAAGGTAAAACCCTTGTGGCAATATTCCCTGTTTACCTTAATGCACTTGCAGGCCGTGGGGTTCACCTGGTAACCGTAAATGACTATTTAGCTAAACGTGACTCAGAATGGATGAGCCCCTTATTTGAATTTCATGGTTTACGGGTAGATTGTATTGATAGGCATGAGCCAAACTCACCGCAACGTAAACGTGCATATGAGGCTGATATTACCTACGGTACAAACAATGAATATGGTTTTGATTACTTACGCGATAATATGGCCCGTTCGCCGGGAGACCTGGTGCAACGTGGGCATTATTTTGCCATAGTCGATGAGGTTGACTCGGTGTTGATTGATGATGCACGTACACCGCTTATTATATCAGGTCCAACTCCTCGTGGCGATAAACATGAGTTCTTCCAGATGAAACCTCGTGTGGAAAAACTGATAAATGCCCAACGTACCTATGTAAATAAGGCGTTGAATGACGCTAAGACACTAATTGAAAGCAAGGATAAAGAAAAGGAAAAAGAAGGTGGGGTTGCTTTGTTACGTGCCCACAGAGGTTTGCCGAAGAATAAAGCGCTTATAAAGTTCTTAAGTGAAGAAGGACATAGGGCACTGTTACAAAAGACAGAGAACTTCTACATGCAGGATCAGGGTAGGGAAATGCAAAAGATAGATGAAGAACTTTTCTTTGTCATTGATGAAAAGAACAATACAGTTGAACTTGCTGATAAAGGTATCGACCTGATAACAGCACAAGGCGAAGACCCCAAGTTCTTTATCCTTCCTGATGTGGGAAGCGAAATAGCTGAATTGGAAAGATCAGAGCAGCCGGATGAGGAAAAAGCAAAAAAGAAAGATGAGTTATTGCGCGATTTTTCCATTAAAACAGAACGTGTTCACACCATTAATCAGCTATTAAAAGCCTATACCCTGTTTGAAAAGGATATTGAATATGTGGTGATGGAAGGTGAAGTAAAGATTGTGGATGAGCAGACCGGTCGTATTATGGAAGGCAGACGTTATTCTGACGGGTTGCATCAGGCTATTGAAGCAAAAGAAAATGTTAAGATAGAAGCGGAAACACAAACATACGCAACTGTTACCCTGCAAAACTATTTCCGTATGTACCACAAACTTGCCGGTATGACGGGTACTGCCGAAACAGAAGCAGGTGAGTTATGGAGCATATATAAACTGGAAGTTGTAGCGATACCTACCAACAAAGCGATGATTCGTGATGACAGGGAGGATATGGTTTACAAGACCAAGAGAGAAAAATATAATGCAGTAATAGACCAGATACAAGAATGCGTAAAGGCCGGCCGGCCGGTACTTGTTGGTACAACGTCGGTTGAAGTATCAGAATTACTTAGCCGTATGTTGAAACTGCGTGGGATAAAACATAATGTACTGAATGCTAAATTACACCAACGTGAGGCTGAAATTGTGGCAGAAGCGGGTAAGCCGGGAACAGTTACTATAGCTACTAACATGGCCGGCCGTGGTACCGATATTAAATTGGGCCAGGGTGTGGCAGATGCGGGAGGATTAGCCATTATGGGTACTGAGCGGCATGAGTCACGACGAGTTGACCGCCAGTTGCGTGGCCGTGCAGGCCGCCAGGGAGATCCGGGTTCATCACAATTCTTTGCATCACTGGAAGATGATCTGATGAGGTTATTTGGCTCTGAACGTATTGCCAAAATGATGGACCGCATGGGCATTGAAGAGGGAGAAGTAATTCAACACGGATTAATTACCAAATCGATAGAACGTGCACAGAAGAAAGTAGAAGAAAATAACTTTGGTACCCGTAAGCGTCTCATCGACTACGACGACGTAATGAATCAGCAACGTGAGGTGATATATACACGTCGCCGCCATGCGTTGTTTGGTGAACGATTAGCGCTTGATATAGCCAATATGTTCATGGATGTATGTGAAACACTTGCACAGGAATATCATGGTGGAGAAGGTGCGGATTATGAAATGTTTAAAATTGAATTATTGCGTACGCTTTCAATGGAATCTCCTGTTACAAAAGAAGAATTTGATAGCAGTAAAACAGAGGATATTGCATATAAAATATTCGAGAAAGTTCAGGCTAACTATTTAAAGAAGACAGACACTATTGCCAAAGAAGTATTTCCATTTGTAAAAGGAGTTTTTGAAGATCCGAATAACCACTTCGAAAACATTCAAATACCAATGTCGGATGGATTAAGGGTAATACCTGTTGTTGTTAACCTTAAATCTGCTTACAAATCAAGTGGTAAAGAGGTATTACGTGAACTTGAAAAGACGGTTATACTGGCCGTAATGGATGATGAGTGGAAGGAGCACCTTCGTGAGATGGATGACCTTCGCCAATCGGTTCAGAATGCAGTTTATGAACAAAAAGACCCCTTGCTGATATATAAATTTGAGTCGTTTGAGTTATTCAAGTCCATGGTTGTAAGGATAAACAAGAGTATCTCTTCATTCTTACTAAAGAGCGCTGTATTTATTCAAAACCCAAACCAGATTCAGGAGGCAGAAGTATTAGAACCACATGAGGTTGAATATGAAACCAGCCGCCCCGGCGACTCATCACAACCACAGGGTGGCGGTGCTCCGGCGCCTAAACCCCAACAACCAGCAAAGGCTGAAAAGAGAGTTGGACGTAACGACCCATGCCCTTGTGGTAGCGGAAAAAAGTATAAGAATTGTCACGGGAAATAAAGATTATTGTAAGAAATTCAATGTTTTTTGTCGAAATACTTGGCTATTCGCAAAGTATTTGTACATTTGAAGTGACAATATCAACAGATTGATATTGTTTAACTTACTAATAATTAATAACCACCAAAAACCAAAGAAATGAAAAAAACAGTATTAAAGACCCTTGCAGTATTAGTGTTAGGACTTTCATTTGCATCATGTACAAAAAAGAGCACAACAACACCAACTACTCCCGCAAGCACCACTCCGGCGTTTAGTGCAACAATTGGTAGTACGGCTACAACATTTAGCACTACTCCGGCAAATTTAGGCGCTAGTGATCTGACTATTACTGAAACAGCGACTAATTATACAATATCGGTATATCTTCCTGTTCCTGTTTCAACAGGCACACAGCCCATAGTTGCTGCAGGAAGTAGTGGTGCGTATGTTATACTTCAGACTCCAAGTGGTGGATTTTCGTCCTCAACAAGCGGTTCCATAACCATTAGTTCATATAATACAACCAATAAGACAATATCAGGAACTTTTAATTGCGCACTTAGCGGTAATGCAGGTACTTCTATTACCAATGGCTCGTTTGCTAATATTTCTTTTTAGTAGATATAAAAATTGATTCAATAAAAAGAGCCCTGACAGTATTGTCGGGGCTTTTTATTTTACTCGTTTCTGCTATCCTTTCCCCAATGTAATTTCTTGCGAAGGGTTTCTGTAAAGGTTTGCCCCGGAATTTGCATGAGCTTAACACCAAAAGTTTCCTTTCGTATGGTAAGTTCTATAGAAGAATCAATGGTTTCTATGCGTGAGTCGAGGGAAACCATATTCGTAGGGTTACGGCCCTCCACTTTCAGTGTTATCGTATAGGTGTCCGGTATTACTACAGGTCTAACATTCAGGTTGTGAGGTGCAATGGGAGTAATAATAAAACTGGAATCGTCTGGCAGCAATATTGGTCCGCTGCAACTTAAAGAATAAGCAGTTGACCCTGTAGGGGTTGAAATGATAAGTCCATCTGCCCAATACGAGTTTAAAAACTCTCCATTCAGGTAGGCGTGTATGGTAAGCATAGTAGAAGTATCCTTACGCTGAACACATATTTCGTTCAGGGCATAATTGTATTTTCCAAACAACGAATTTGAAGTTTCAAGCCGTAATAAAGTACGGTTTTGAATTGTAAACTTTTTGTTCTTTAAAGCAATAAGGGCTGGTGAAAAGTTTTCCTCGGGTACAATAGCTAAAAACCCTAACCGGCCTGTATTAATGCCCAAAACAGGTATATCAGTCCCGACTACAAAAGGCAATGTTTCTAATAGAGTTCCATCGCCGCCTATACTTATCATATAGTCAGCAGAATCTTTTGTAAGTTCAGTGCTGAATGTTTCGGGTTTGTTTTTGAACCGTACTACCGATTTGAGTGAATTGTAAAAGCCTTCATGTATAATATACTCCAGATTGAGTTCATCAAGCTGCGCAAAAATGTTTTTGACCGGCTCGCTTAAGTTGGCCGGGGTTGGCCTTCCGTATATAGCTATTCGCATGAATACTCTTTTATAATATTCAAAGTTAACAAAATAGTAAACGAGACATTATGGGTATATTTGAGTTCCATTACCTATTCATATGAATATAATTTACCGCAAACTCAAACCGGAAGATTCAAAGGAATACTGGAAAATAAGACTTGAATGCCTTGAAAGGCATCCTGATAATTTTGGAACAGGTTTTGAAGAAGAAAAGCAAAACCCTAAATTGGATTTTGAGAGCTATACTGGACAAAATACGCTCGGAAAGTTTATTTTCGGTGCATTTGATGAAGGGAATTTAATAGGAATTTGTGTTTTTTCGCAAGAATCGAGAAGAAAAACAAGACATATTGGTAATATAAATCAAATGTATGTGAGGGTTGAACACCAGGGAAAGGGAATAGGTATTGAATTATTCAATAGGGTAATAGAAGAAGCTTTTATGATACCCGAAATAGAACAACTAGTATTGAGTGTAGTTGATTCCAATAAAGGGGCAAGTACACTTTATGAAAAAGCTGGATTTATCCAATACGGACTGCAGAAGAACTACTTTAAAGACGAAAGCAGGTATTTTGATCAGAGGTTTATGATAAAATACAGAAAATAAACTGGAAATGAGCAAAATTATTTCATGCGTATTTTGTTAAAAAACTTGTAATAGCAACTTTTTAAGTTTATTTTCGTTAAGAGAAACCAAGAGGCGATTAATATGTTGGAGAAGTTTTTGGAATATCTGCAATTCGAAAAGAAGTTTTCACCCCACACACTTGTTTCATACAGAAATGATGCAGAGCAGTTTGCAGCTTTTTTAAAACATACTTACGAAATTGAGAAACCTGAGGATGCCAGTTCTTTTATGATAAGGTCGTGGATGGCAGAAATGATACAGGAAAAGATTTCTCCGCGCACTGTTATACGCAAGGCGTCAACACTCAGAACGTTTTACAAATTTTTATTACGCGAGGGCGTTATTACAATTAGCCCTATGCAGAAAATAATAACACCTAAAACTCCAAAGCGTTTACCGGTATTTGTCAATAAAAAGGAAATGGAAAGCCTTTTCAAAATCGAGTTTCCTGATAGCTTTGATGGTATTAGGGATAGACTTATTCTTGAATTGTTCTATGCTACCGGCATTCGTCGTGCTGAACTTATTACAATGAAAGATACTGATGTGAACCTGTATAACCTGACTATAAAAGTTTTAGGTAAGAGAAATAAAGAAAGGTTAATTCCAATATCTCCATTTCTTAAAACCTATATTCAGGAATACCGGGAAGGGAAGAAAAAATCGGGAGTTAAAAATGAATATTTCTTTGTAAATGAGGGTGGCGATCAATTATATGATAAGGAAGTATACCGCATTGTAAAGAAATATTTGAGTGAAGTAACAACACTGCAAAAGAAAAGCCCGCATGTGCTGAGGCATACTTTTGCAACACACATATTAGATAACGGAGCAGACATTAACGCAGTGAAAGAATTGTTGGGGCATGCCAATTTATCAGCCACCCAGGTATATACCCATAACACATTAGAAAAGCTTAAACGTATGCATAAACAAGCACACCCCAGAGGATAATTCAACTATATTTAATAAAATAAAAACCAAGCACTATGCAAGTTAAAATTCAATCAATCCACTTCGACGCGGACCAAAAATTACTCGATTTCATCCAGGAAAAAGTTGATAAGCTGGGACACTATTATGATGGTGTAATGGGAGGCGAGGTATTTCTTCGCCTTGAAAAATCAAAAGACTTAAGCAATAAGGTTGCGGAAATCAAAATTCAGACACGAACTGGTGAATTGTTCGCTAAAAGGCAGTGTAAGACTTTTGAAGAGGCTGTTACGGAGACCGCTGAAGCACTTAGTGTTCAGGTGAAAAAGCATAAGGAGAAAGTAAAACAACTATAACAGCGATTGAAAATTATGTAAATCTAATCCCTGCCCCGAGCATTCGGGGCGGGGATTAATATTTATAGAACGTATCTCCTCTAAAATTTTGTACTTTCAGGCTCTCAGTAAGTACTAAACAACAATGGAAAACTCAGGCGACCTAAAACAATCGCTATCCTTATTTGATGCTACTATGATAGTAGCCGGCTCTATGATTGGGTCGGGGATATTTATAGTGAGCGCTAATATGTCCCAGCAATTAGGTTCAACTGGGTATTTGTTACTGGCATGGGTATTAAGTGCTATCGTGACTGTAATAGCGGCCTTGAGTTATGGAGAACTGGCAGGAATGATGCCTAAAGCAGGTGGGCAATATGTTTACCTGAAAGAGGCATACGGCTCACGTACGGGATTCTTATATGGCTGGACATGCTTTATGGTAAACCAGACCGGTTTTCTGGCTGCGGTGGGTGTTGCCTTCGCCAAATTCACTGCGGTATTCTTTCCTTCATTAGGATTAAGTAACACCCTACTTAGTATTGGCTCTTTCAATATTTCAGCGGGGCAGGTGTTTGCTATTTTTATCGTATGCCTCATTACATTTATAAATACAAGAGGAATAGAAGGTGGCAAACTGATACAAGGGGTATTTACCTCAACTAAATTATTGGCACTTGCAGCGTTAATTATTGTAGGTATTGTACTGGCCTGCAATGGGCATATTATAAAAGAAAACTTTCAGAATATGTGGCAGGCAAGTGCTACAACAATTTCTGATAAAGGGGTGATTTCTACCATGCCAATATCAGGTATGACCTTACTTGCAGCTATGGGCGTGGCTATGGTAGGGTCATTATTCTCCAGTGATGCCTGGAATAACGTGACGTTTATATCAGCAGAAATTAAAAAGCCTGGACGGAATATTCCACTAGCATTATTGTTCGGAACACTAATCGTAGGTGTGCTATATGTGTTGGCAAATATTACTTACCTGATCATTTTGCCTTTACACGGAAGCCCAACAGGAGCTAATGTGATGGAGCAGGGCATACAATTTGCCAAAGATGGCAGGGTTGCAACAGCTGCGGTATCGGTAATGCTGGGGAGCTCTGCAACGTATGTTATGGCGGCGCTTATTATGGTTTCAACTTTTGGTTGTATTAACGGCATTGCACTTTCAAGCGCAAGGTTATATTATGCTATGGCTAAGGATGGCCTGTTCTTTAAACAAGCTATGCAACTGAACGGTAAGAGTGTTCCGGCTAAATCATTGGTGTTGCAATGTATATGGGCATGCGTGTTATGTCTGTCGGGCACATACAATGACCTGCTTGATTATATAACTATTGCTTCATTGTTATTTTATGCGCTCACCATTGCAGGCATATTTATACTCCGAAAAAAACAACCTGATGCCGAAAGGCCTTACAAAGTATTCGGGTATCCTTTTCTGCCTGCAATATACGTTGTAATTGCATTAGCTATTTGTGTCGATCTTTTAATAAAAATCCCTAAGACTACCTGGCCGGGAATTATTATTGTTCTGTTGGGACTTCCTGTATATTATTTCGTTAAGCGAAAAGAAAAAGCTTCATCATGAAAGCTGTTTCAATACAGGAGTTCATAGAATTATCAAAACAGCATCCTGTAATAGATGTTCGCACACCTGCTGAGTTTGAACAAGGTCATATACCTGGTGCAGTGAACATTGCTTTGTTCAGTAATGAAGAGCGTGTAATTATCGGTACCATGTACAAGCAAGAAGGCAAAAAACCTGCTATGCTGAAAGGTATGGAGCTGGTGAGTCCGAAGTTTTTAGAGTATTTACGAAGTGCAGAAACAGTTTCCAATACCGGTACCTTATTGGTGCATTGCTGGAGAGGTGGCATGCGCAGTGGTGGCATGGCATGGTTATTTGAATGGTATGGCTTTAAAGTATTTACACTAAAGGACGGCTACAAGTCATTCCGCAGAATGGTGCTTGAAACATTTAAACAGCCGCGCGAGTTAAAAATACTGGCAGGTCGGACAGGCTCAGGAAAGACATTGATCTTGAAAGAGATTGAAAAGCTCGGGCAAACTATAATTGACCTTGAAGAACTTGCACACCATAAAGGATCTGCATTCGGCACATTGGGCGAAACACCACCACCAACACAGGAAATGTTTGAGAATGAATTAGCCGTTTCTTTGTTGAATATTCCAACTGATAAAAAAATTTGGCTGGAAGATGAGAGCCAGAACATTGGCAAGCGCATAATACCGAATGACCTCTGGGCTCAAATGCGTGCTGCTAATGTGTATTATGTGGATCTTCCCTTGGAGAAAAGAGTAGAGTATTTAATAGAGGCCTATGGCAAATATTCAAAAGAAGAATTAATAGAATCAATAGAAAAGATACGGAAGCGGGTAGGGTTCCAGCACTCTAAAGCTGCAATTGAAGCCATACATAATGGTGATTTAAAAAAGGCTTGTGAAATAAGTTTAGTCTATTATGATAAGAGCTATGACCATGGAGTAGCGAAAAGAAATGTAGCTACCATATACAAAACTGCATTTGCTGAGTTGAAGCCGGAGGAGATTGCGAGGGCAATAGTATAGGCGTTATTTCCCTGATGTAGCTTTCACCTGCAATTCAAAAAGTTGCAAGAGAACTTTCCGGTCAATATCGTCAATCTTATTAATGTAAAGGCATCCTTTACCTCGGGAGTGTTTACCTAATTTTCCAAGCAAGGTATGAAATTTATCAGCTTTTTCGCCCATCAGGTAAAGCGAAAAATCTTTAGCACGTGATGCAAACCCTATCTGGAACCATTCATTTTTTTCCCCACTAGCCAGTTTGTAGCTATGCTCACCAAGGCCTATAATTGCTGTGCCCCACATTTTGGGTTCGCTCTTAGTTGCCTTTTTCATCATTTCCAGAATGGTAAAAGCATCTTTTTGTTTTTGCTCTTCCTTAATGGTTTTTAAAAAGTCCTCTACACTTGCAGTGGTCTTTTTAGTCTTCATTTCAGCCACGGGAAAATAATTTATGAATTTTTCGAGGCAGCTTCTGCTATCAGTTCAGCCACATCGAGCACTTTTATGTTTGCTTCTTTGTTAAAGTGTTTTACACCGTCCGTCATCATAGTCATACAGAAGGGGCAGCCAGTTGCAATTACCTCCGCATTGGTTTTCATAGCTTCTTCGGTACGTTCAATATTCACTTCTTTATTGCCTTTTTCAGCTTCTTTAAACATTTGTGCACCACCGGCACCGCAACAAAAACTCTTGTGCTTGTTGCGTTGCATTTCTACCAACTGAGAATCCAATTCTACAATAACTTCTCTGGGTGCTTCATATATTCCATTCCCGCGGCCCAAATAACAAGGATCGTGAAAAACAATTTTTTTGCCTTTAAATGAACCGCCTTCAATTTTTATTCTGCCGCTTTTTATAAGATCGTTTATAAAACTTGTATGGTGCATCACTTCATAGTTTCCACCTAATGAAGGGTATTCGTTCTTGATAGTATTGAAACAATGTGGGCAACCCGTAACGATCTTTTTAACATTATAGCCATTCAAGATGGTTATGTTATTAATGGCCTGCATCTGAAAAAGGAACTCATTACCGGCACGTTTGGCAGGGTCTCCTGTGCAAGATTCTTCAGTACCTAACACCGCAAACTTTATACTTGCATGGTGCAATATGCGCACAATGGCAACTGTTATTTTTTTTGCCCTGTCGTCAAAACTACCCGAACACCCCACCCAAAATAAAACTTCAGGGCTTTCGCCTTTAGCAGCCATTTCGGCCATGGTCGATACTGTGATTTTTTCTACTTCCTCCATACATCAGGTATTATGATTCAAAAATAACAATTTCAAATAGTAATGTGATATAACAGAGTTAGAATTGTATTCTGTCGGATTAATGTCTTGTAAAAATCCTGAGTAGAGTAATACGATCCTTTCCTTTATATTTGAAATCAGATAAGGGAATTATGAAAAGGATTTTTGGTTTATTATTCATTGTTGTAATCTTAGCAGGCTGCACTCAAAGGGATAAAAATGTACCTGTTATTGGCTTTGCGGACGCTTTTGAGGACAATACTATTACACAGGCTAAAAAAGGGTTTTTCGATGCTTTAGCTAAGAATGGGTTTTCAGAAGAAAAGAAAACAATACAGGTTATTTACAGAAATGCAGAGGGAGATATTCCTAAGCTTACGCTTTCTATAAAATACTTTATCTCTCACAAGGCAACCCTTATTGCTGCTAATCCTTCTTTATCAACGATCACTGCAATACAAAATACCAGGGAAATTCCGATTTTTATGATGGTTTCACCTACTCCGGAACTGATGAAAGTGACAGATGCTGGCAATAAGGCTCCGACAAATTTGTTTGGTGTCGGTGAATCATTAAATTATATTGACACCTCTTTTTCTTTGATACCAAAATTGCTTAAACCTAAGGGGAATAAATTGAAAGTGGGAATGATATTCAATCAATCAGAACCACAATCGGCTGAAGCATTGAATCGAATAAAACAGTTAGCTGAAAAATTGAACATCGAGCTTGTTTATTTGCCTGTTAACAGTTCAGCGGATGTACAATTGGTAACCCAATCTTTGCTCACTAATAATATTGATGCATTCTTTGCCAATCCGGATAATACTGTATTCAGTTCATTTGAAACTATAATTAAAGCATGTAATAAGGCTAAAGTACCTGTGTTTACAAGCGAAGCAGGTTTAGTATCAAGGGGGGCTGTAGCCGCTTATGGCGCAGATATTTACCAATGGGGTTACCAGGCAGGAGAACAAGCAGCCTTGTTTTTGAAAAATAAAAGTACAACCGGCATACAATGGGAAATGGTTAAACTCAGGAAGCGTGTTTATAATCCGGAGGCGGCCAAGAGGTTTAATATTACAGTCCCTTCTAATTTTGAACCTTTGCAATAATGGAGTTTTACATTATAGCAATAATGCTCGGACTTTGTTTGTCATCCATGGCATTGGGCATTTTTATTTCCATGAAAATTTTCAATATACCGGATATAACAACTGATGGAAGCTATACACTTGGGGCAGTTATTACCGCTGTTCTGCTTACAGCCCATTGGCCAGCAATGGCAATAATCCTGGTTGTGCTTGTAGCAGGCGCCATTGCGGGTTCGTTAACAGCGATTATTCACACCAGGCTTAAAATTGATGCTTTACTAGCGGGTATATTGGTAATGACGGGTTTGTATTCAATTAACCTGATTGTTCTTGGGCGCTCTAATGTGCCATTACTAAATGTATCCACGTTGTTTTCTTCAGTTCAAGTATTTACTGAGTCAACTTACAATGATGTATTGACTGCCTTGCTATTTATAGGAATTATATACTGTATAATAACGTATATGTTAAAAACCGATTTCGGAATCGCTATGCGCGCTACAGGCGACAGCGCCACCATGACAAGAGCTTTAGGCATAAATAATAATGCAATGAAAATCATCGGGCTTGCTATTGCTAATTCCTTAACTGCATTAAGTGGCTACCTGGTTGCCCAGTACCAGAATTTTACTGATATAAATATGGGTATTGGAATAGTTATTACTGGCTTGGGTTCGGTATTGATAGGAGATGCGCTTATAAAACTATGGAACATTCGTTTGGTATTATGGCAGCTTGTGGTCGTACTATGCGGAAGTGTTCTTTTTCAATTAGTTCTTGCGTTTACATTATCAATTGGTTTCGATCCTAATTTATTGAAACTTGTAACGGCTGTTTTTGTTTTGCTTATAGTTAGTATTCCACGCCTTAAATTTAATTTGAGATCGTGATAGAACTAAAAAACATACAAAAGGTCTTTAATAAAGGAGAAGCTAATGAAGTAGTTGCCCTGAATAATATTTCCTTGAGCATTCTGAAGGGTGAATTTGTAGTAATTATAGGGTCAAATGGTTCAGGTAAAACTACTTTACTTAATATTATTGCCGGTACTGAGTTTTGCTCCACAGGAAAAGTAAGTATTGATAATATTGATGTAACCACGTATCCTGAATACAAACGGAGTAAATGGATAGCAAGAGTATTTCAGAACCCCTTGAGTGGAACGGCCCCGGGGCTTACTATACTGGATAATTTCCGGCTTGCATCATTACGAACCAGGCAAAAGAGACTGAGTATAGGTGTAAATGAGACCTTTAAGAAACAAGTTCAGGAAAGAATTGCTACTTTAGGGATGGGGTTGGAGAATAAAGTAGAACAGCCAATGGGAACGTTATCCGGCGGCCAAAGACAGGCTCTTACCTTACTTATGAGTGTAATGGATGATACCAGGATATTATTGTTGGATGAGCCTACAGCTGCACTTGATCCAAGAAGTTCATCTTTAATTTTACAAACGGCCGATACGCTTATAAAGCAATATAACCTGACAGCAGTATTTATAACGCACACTTTGAAGGATGCCCACCAATATGGTAATCGCCTGATACAAATGAATGAAGGCCAGATAGTTCAGGATCTAGACCATAATACAAAAAGTGAACTTTCTCCCCAAAAAATGTTTAATTGGTTCGTTTAAACCGATTTAGTTTTCAACGGAAGGCTAAAAAAGAGGGCTAAAAACTTGGAATTCGGCAAAAAGTTTCGTATGTTTATATTTCTAATCTCCCTAAAAATGAAAAAAATATTACTTTTTGCTACAGGGTTATTTACATGTTCTTTCCTGTCTGCGCAGGAAACAATTATAAATCCTGATGGTTCACACTACAAACAATGTAGTGAATTTTATATTTCACGCCCCTTGCGTGAATTAGCGGCCGAGCACCCTGCCCCTGCACCCGATGGTATAAAGCGCATGGCAGGTGATGAGAACTCTCCTACTAGGAGAATAAAAAGATATCATGATGCAGATGCTACACCTGTAGTTGATCCTTCAATTCAGAGTGTAGACGGTATATTTGCCGCACCTGCTCCAATTGCAAATTTTGATGGACAGAAAAGTTCTCAGGGATATCAACCATTAGATGATAATGGAATGGTGGGACCAAACAATTTTGTTCAAACCGTAAACTCTGATTACCAGGTTTTTGATAAAACAGGTAAAGCATTAACAAGTTCTGCTGCTCTTTCGGCTCTTTTCCCAGGTTCTGGTGACCAGGGCGATCCTGTAACATTATATGACAAGTTTGCTGACAGATGGATGATAGAAGAATTTGATGGGAGTGGATATAATATGATGATGTTTGCTGTATCAACTACTCCTGATCCTACAGGTACATATTATGTATATAAATTTACCCCCGATGCAAGTGACTTTGCCGATTATCCAAAATATACGGTTTGGGCAGATGGTTATTATCAGACTTGTAATTGCCAGAACGATAAAGTTGTAGTTTACGAAAGAGCAAAAATGCTTGCAGGTGATCAAACCGCCGGTTTCATTTCTATTCCATGGACTAACCCTCAAACGGGTGGTGGATTCTTCTGTCCTATGACAATGAGTGCTGACGGTACCCTCCCTCCTTACGGTTCTCCTAACTATCTTTTATATTATAACAGTTCAAGTTGGGGTTCAAGCTATAAAGATCAAATAGTAATAGATCAGATAACTGTTAACTGGACTTCGAAGACAGGCAGCTATAAGGCGTATCAAACATTAGCTACTACAGCTGTTAATGATGTTTTTTCTGCTAAAATTGATCAACCTGGTGCAACAAATGCTCTAGACCCGCTCGATGGATTCTTTTCATACAGAATACCATATATGAGATGGGGAACATATAACTCGGCTGTTATGGTTTCTGCAGTAAATATCGGTACGGCAAGTAAACCTGTTGCGGCACTTAGGTGGTATGAAATTCACCAGGATACTACATCAAAACAATGGAGTATCTATCAGTTCAGCACCTATGGCCCATCGGATGGTGTTAGCCGCTGGAATGCATCTATTGCAATGAACAACAATGGTGATATCGCTATGGGATATACAGCTTCTAATTCAGCTTCTGTGTATCCTAGCGATAGGTATACGGGAAGATCAGCTTGCGATGCCCTTAATACGATGACTGTTGCTGAACAAACTGCTTTAGCAGGCGCTTCCTCGGATAAAGGAGGTTCAGGCCGTTGGGGTGATTATTCAAACATGTCTATTGATCCTTCAGATGGTTTAACATTCTGGCATACAAATATGTATGTGAAAAGTGGTAGCATGGCTACAAGAATATTTTCTTTCCAGATACCGCATTGCAGCCCTACTGCAGTTCCAACAGTTACTGAAAATAATACAGTACTTACTGCGTTTCAATCTGGTTCTCAATTAAATGTTAAAGCTATTAACATTCCTGATGAGAACAGAGTGAATGTTGAACTCTATACTTTAGAAGGTAAGTATGTTACGGGCAGTTCTCATAACCCTGCTTCCGGTATCGTTGAAACTAATTTCAATATCTCAACCTTGGCAAAAGGAATATATCTCGTACGTATCGGAAATGATAATTTCCAGAGAGTGGTAAAAGTTACTATTCAGTAGTAAAGATTTTTCTGATTTGAAAATGCCCCCTTATGGGGGCATTTTCATTTAAGAACATACATGGATCAGGGGCTACTCAATATCTATATTATACTTGGCTAATAAGCCCATTGCACCCGACTGAGAAAATTTTGCATTTTTTATCTTATTCAATTCAGGGTCAAAAGAAAAATTATACGCAGAACTGAAATCTGCTTTTTCGAGGTTAGTGTGAATAAAGATTGCGCGCTCCAGATCGCAATTCGTAAATACAGACATGGTAAGATCAGCTTCTTCAAAATTGGCTTCCTTTAAGGAGCAATCAATAAAAGAAGTTTTTTTCATTTTCCTGTGAATAAAGGAGGAATAGTCAAGAATAGTGCTTTGAAAACTCACGGAAAACAGAAAATCTTTACATGGAGTGAAATCAACGCCCAAAACCTTGCAATTTGTGAATTTACAATTCTTTAACCCGGTATTGACCAATTTGGTCAGCGAAAAATTGCAGTTCTTAAAGATGCAATCTATAAATTCGTTATTAGAAAGGGTGCTTTTTGTGAAATTGCATTTCACAAATTCACATTGGTCAAATTCGCGTTTTGATAATTCTTTTTCTGAATAATCAATGTCTTCAAATACTTTGCCTTCGTGAAGTTTAGTATCCATTTAGCCATTTAACATAGTACCTATCATAGCTGCAATTTGCAAAATAGCAATCACTAAGGGAGTAGAAAGAAGCACACCGTCGAAACGGTCTAGTATGCCGCCATGGCCGGGCAACAAACTACCCGACTCCTTGACATCAATACTGCGTTTGAACATAGATTCTACCAGGTCTCCCAAAGTACCAAATACTCCTATCATCAATCCTATTGTCATCCATAGTAAGGGGCTGAGTTCAGTATAATACCGAGATATTAAATACGCTAGTGCAATACTTAAAACAGCTCCCCCTATAAAACCTTCCCATGTTTTTTTTGGAGAAATACGTTCCCATAATTTATGCTTGCCCATTGTCATACCGGTTACATAAGCACCAGTATCATTGGTCCATAAAATGATAAAATAACCTAATAATATATGAGGGTCATATACAGAAAGCAAAGAGCCTCTTGAATAAGGGCAAACATAATTAACCCAAAGCGCGAAAGGTAAAACCACATAAATAATACCTAAAATGGTTGCAGCAATATTTATAAATGGAGTTTCTTTATTCCGGTAAAGTTCGACAAAGAAAGTGCCCACCAACAAGGGTATCATCATTGTAAATATTAATTCTGGAGTAAATTGGTAGCGGAATGCAAATAGCAAGAAAAGTATTGCACCTACTACCATCCCAAGCCATTTCTGTGGATGCAGGGTGCCGTATTTTGCCAGAATAGTATAGAGCTCGTTCAGGCCAAGCATGGCAATAAGAAAGAACAAAATGCAGAGGGACCAATAATTCCACATAATACTGCCAACCATTACAATAACGAATAGGGAGCCTGTAATGGATCTTTTCCAGAAATTACTCACAGAATTAGGCTAAATGAGTGTCATCAATAAGAAAAAGAAAAACCTCTTTGGGGCCATGAGGTCCACGCACCAATGTTTTTTCGATATCGGCGGTTTGGCTGGGGCCGGTAATAGCAGTTACCTGAGAAGGGAAATTATTTTCGTATTTCTTCTTCAGCAGTTTAAATGCATCTTTCAGATTATATACCAGTTGAGAAGTATAAGCAACTGTTACATGGGTATTTGCATATACAGGCAATCGCCTGCCTGATTTTTGACGGGAACTTACCATGATAGTACCCGTACGGGCTACTAGGCTTTCGCAAAAGGTTATACCAATATCACATTTAAGGAATTCACTTTCTGCAGACATAAAAGATATGCCGGATGCATTTAGCATTTCCTGGAGCTTGGGTTCAATACAGAACAAATCTGTCCAATTTCTTTCTTTGATCAGTTCTGCGAATTGGTTAGTAAAATCATTACTGTTCTCGCAGAAAATAAAATCTCCTTTAAGCCCGCTGAAATTCTTTGCAAACAATAGCTCCAACGATTCTTCTTCAGGTGCTGTATAGATTTCAGGGTCGCTGTCGGCAGCGCTAAAATCATCTTCTGATTTATGTATCAAGGCTTTACGTACTGCCTTCAATACCTTTTCCCTTGAAGTACTTTCTTTCATCTATTAAAACAAAGACGGTTGATCACCCGTAGGTGGAGTGTTCTCTTTTTCTTTCTCCTCAGTTGCACTCTCTTTTTCCGCAGATGTAGTTTTTATTTCAACTTTAGGTGCTTCAGAAGGAGCAGGCTCAGATTTAGTGCCATTAGTAGTGGGTGGTGCAATATGTGTTCCGTTCGTTCCATTGGCACCATTTTTATTTTCAGCGTTTTTTGCGTCTTCTTTTGCTTTCTGAATGTATATGTCAGCCCTCTTAGAAACGGGAGTTGCAATCTCAACCTCAAACGGTCGTTTGCCAATTATAATTTCAAGATCTTCTTTGAACATAACCTCTTTTTCGAGTAATAAATTAGCAAGTAAAGCCAATTGTTCCTTATGTTCAGTAAGTATTCTCTTTGCCTTTATATAAGCCCCTGCAATCAATTCATTAACTTCTGAATCTATAAGCTCAGCTGTTTTCTCACTATACGGCTTTGTAAAAGAATATTCAGTATTACCGGAAGAATCATAATAACTTATGTTACCTACTTTCTTACTGAGTCCATAGTAAGAAACCATAGCATACGCCTGTTTGGTGACTTTTTCAAGGTCACTCAGGGCACCGGTTGATATTCTTCCAAATGTAATTTCTTCGGCAGCTCTTCCACCTAATGCGGCACACATTTCATCCATCATCTGTTCAGTAGTAGTAATCTGCCTTTCTTCAGGCAAATACCATGCTGCACCTAATGATTTACCACGAGGTATAATTGTAACCTTAACCAAAGGGTGTGCAAATTCAAGCAACCAGCTTGCAACAGCGTGTCCTGCCTCGTGATATGCAATTACTTTCTTTTCAGAAGGTGAAATAAGCCTGTTCTTCTTTTCAAGTCCGCCCACAACCCTATCTACCGCATCAAGAAAATCCTGACGGCCTATTATTTTTTTATCGTATCGGGCTGCAATAAGAGCCGCTTCGTTACATACATTGGCTATATCTGCACCTGAAAAACCAGGTGTTTGTTTCGCCAGGAAATCAATATCAACTGTTGTATCAATTTTCAGTGGCTTTAAATGCACTTTAAATATTTCTTTTCTTTCGATCAGGTCAGGCATATCAACATATATCTGCCTGTCAAAACGGCCCGGACGTAATAAAGCTCTATCCAATACATCTGCACGGTTTGTAGCTCCAAGTATTATTATACCAGCAGTATTGGTAAACCCATCCATTTCCGTAAGGAGTTGGTTAAGGGTATTTTCTCTTTCATCGTTATTACCCTGTGCAAGATTTCTTCCTCTTGCCCTTCCTATTGCATCTATTTCATCAATAAATATAATACAAGGGGCCTTTTCTTTTGCCTGGCGGAATAAGTCACGAACACGTGATGCGCCTACACCAACAAACATTTCCACAAAATCAGAACCCGATAATGAGAAAAATGGAACCTTCGCTTCACCTGCCACTGCTTTTGCCAACAAGGTCTTTCCTGTTCCAGGAGGGCCCACAAGTAATGCTCCCTTAGGTATCTTGGCTCCAAGAGCTACATACTTTTGCGGGTTTTTGAGGAAGTCGACTATTTCTTTTATCTCAACTTTAGCTTCTTCTAAACCTGCAACATCATTGAAGGTTATGTTAACATTGGTATCCTTATCGAATAGCGTAGCCTTTGACTTACCAATGCTGAATATCTGGTTTCCACCTCCACCACCCATACGGCGCATGAAAAGGAACCACAACAATACCATTACCGCAATTGGAATAGCGTAACCTAAAATACCGGTCCAATCTGCCTTGGTACTTGGTTCTGCATCGACTTTGTCAACATCTGCAAAATTCTTTTCGGCATTTACAAGATCGGTATGAAAGGTTTGACGGTCAAGTATTTTAATGGTATATTGAGGCGGATTATGTGAAAGATTTTTGAACTTAGGAAGTTTTAAAGCTTCCGGTTTCAATGTAATTTCTGCAATATCGTTATTCACTACAGTAATCTTATCTACATAGTGCTGATTCAGTAAACTATCCTGAAAGTACTGGAAATTAATCTCCTGTTCAGAGAAATTCATAGTACTGATAGCTTCAATAGCAATAAGTGCAACCAAAATGAATCCCCACACCCAATAAATTGTAAAGCGCGGCTTAAACGGCTTTTTAGGCATTGGTAATTTAGGCTTATTAAGGCCCTGGTTCGGGTTGCTATTTTCCGGTTTCGGTGTTTCTGTTGTTTCTGTGTTGTCGCTCATGTTTACACATGTTTAAATTCACGCTCTACTGCAATTTCTTCTGTTTCGGCATCGGCCCACAACGACTCAAGATTATAAAATTTACGAATGTCCGGTTGGAATATATGAACTACTATATCAACATAGTCTAACAATACCCATTCAGCATTCGCGAAACCTTCACTATGATAAACATGCTCGCCCGTAGCTTCAAAAATTCCTTGTTCTACGGCTTTTGCTATTGCTCCAACCTGTACGGATGAATCTCCTTCGCAAATGACAAAATAATCACACATACTATTGGTTATTTTTGTCATGTTCAGGCAGATAACATTTTTACCTTTTTTATCTGCAATGCTGCGTAAAGCAACATCTTTTAACCGAACGGGAGTTTGGGTTTTCCCTTTTTTTTGCATTCTCTTATCTATGGTGTCCTTTTGTGCTGTTACTTTTGTCCTTGCAATATTGCTTATAATTAGTTACAAAGATAATAATTAAATACTACTGATGGCTATGCGGGGAACACTTTTTATAGGTCATAAAGTCGAGATTTTGGATAAGGTTGACTCTACCAATCTATATACTTTGAACCTGCTAAAACTTCATCCTCCTCCGGAGGGGTATGTTATACAGGCGCTTGAGCAATTCGCCGGCCGTGGCCAACGCGGCAATTCATGGCTTGTGCAACCTGGTTCCAACCTTACTTTCAGCCTTATACTGCATCCCCGTTTTTTGCCTCTTAATGAGCAGTTTTGGCTAACAAAAATTATGGCCCTGGCAATTGCTGAATTTGTTTCTTCATGTTTACAACCTCTTTCATTAAATGTTTCGATAAAATGGCCTAACGATATTTATGTAAATGATCAGAAAATTGCCGGTATACTTATTGAAAATGTTATTGAACAATCTTCTATAAAACATACAGTTGCTGGTATAGGAATTAACATAAACCAAGAAATATTTGACCCATCTGTACCTAATGCCACCTCATTAAAACTCCTCACCGGGAGGAGCTTTGAGCTTGAAGATTGTTTAAACCTCGTTTTCATATCTATTGAGAAATTTTACCTTGAATTACGTAACGGCAATTACAATAGAATAGACGCCGCGTATCACAAAATACTTTACAGGAGAGGTGTTTTATGTGATATATCAATAAATGGCAAACATTGTAAAGGAACCATAAAAGGGGTGTCTTCAACCGGCCAGTTACTTGTTGATACTGATACGGGAGCACAAAGCAGCACTGGACCACTTGAAATAAGTGATGTAAAGCACCTTGTTTTTCTGTAAAATACTTTCACAAATTTCGCGCATATAAAAAGCAATATCTTTTATCCCACAAAAAAGTTTTATCTTGCAGCCTAATATCAAAAGTTATGACGTTTAGTTACACAACAGCACAGCAAAAAGGCATTACAGTATTTCATCTTTCCGGTGAAATAATTGATAAGTTACAGGCTGCTGAGTTTGTTGAAAACTGCAACAAACTTGCAGCTTCGGGCAAAAACCGTTTTATACTTGAACTCTCTGAGCTTAAATACATGAACAGTAGCGGCTTGAATGTTTTGGTGAATGTTCTTACCAAGGCACGCAATTCGGGCGGAGAAGTGGTTGTCTGCAACCTGTCAAAAAAGGTGAAAGACCTTTTGGTTATTACCAAGCTAGATACAATTTTCCACATTTTACCTGATGTGGAAGACGCTATTAAGAAATTGAATAGCAAGTAAGACTCTCCGAACATATTTTTATCTTATAAATATATTTTCAAATCATGAAAGTTGACATTTTATTGGGTTTACAATGGGGCGATGAAGGCAAAGGCAAAGTTGTTGATGTTCTGGCTCCGCAGTATGAGATAGTAGCTCGTTTTCAAGGTGGCCCCAATGCAGGGCATACGCTGGAAATTAAAGGAAAGAAGCATGTTTTGCACACTATTCCATCGGGTATTTTCCATGATAAAGTAATGAATGTTATAGGCAATGGTGTGGTTATCGATCCAATAAGTTTTTTAGAAGAAGTTAGGGGAATTGAGGCTTTAGGAATTGATATTTGCAAAAGGCTTATTTTATCAAAACGTGCACATTTAATATTACCAACACACCGTTTGCTCGATGCATCATCTGAGGCATCTAAAGGCAAAGAAAAAATAGGTTCTACCCTTAAAGGGATCGGTCCGGCATATATGGATAAAACAGGCCGTAATGGCCTGCGCATTGGTGATATACTTGAAAAAGATTTTAGCGAACGATATGCTTCTTTGTCAAGCAAGCATCAACAAATGCTGGCTTTGGCAGGATATGAATATGACAAGAAAGCATTTGAAGAAAATGAAAAAAAGTGGATGGATTGCATTGCTTTCATACGCACTATGCAATGTATCGACACTGAGTATTATCTGAATGATGCCCTTAAAAAGGGCAAGGCTATTTTAGCAGAAGGTGCCCAGGGTTCATTACTTGATATTGATTTCGGTTCTTATCCATTTGTAACCTCTTCCTCTACTACTTGTGCCGGCGCTTGTATTGGCCTAGGCCTTGCTCCATCTACAATAGGAGAAGTAGAAGGAGTGTTTAAAGCATATTGTACACGGGTAGGCTCGGGCCCATTCCCTACAGAATTGAATGATGATATCGGAGAGAAGATAGCGCAGATTGGTCGTGAGTTTGGATCTACTACAGGCAGAAAAAGAAGATGTGGCTGGTTGGATATTCCTGCACTGAAACGAGCCATTATGCTGAATGGCGTAACCCGTTTAGATATGATGAAAATTGATGTGCTGGACGAATTTGAAGAAGTGAAGGTATGCACACATTATTTAGTAGATGGAAAAGAAACTGACCAAATGCCTTATAACCTGCATACAGAAATAAAGCCGGTATACAAATCATTTAAAGGCTGGCCTAAACTGCCTGAAACAACTTCGTTTGATAAAATGCCTGTTGAACTAAAGGAATATATCCAATTTGTTGAAAAAGCAGTTGGTGTGCCTATTAAACTATTATCGGTTGGCCCTGAACGTAGCCAGACATTGCTCCACTGAACCAAATTAACAAAATGAAACGCACGCGGTTTTTTGCTTCAACCTTTACCAGAAGTATATTAACAGTGTGTTTTCTATTTTTTGCTTTTTCTGGTTTTAGCCAATCAAAAGTAAAGCCAGTCGATAAAACAAAGCCTGCAGCAAAAAAGACCGAGAGCACTCCTATACATATTATTCATGCGAATAAACTGGAGTTCAATAAAAGTCTCGGTGAGGGAGCTGAGCGTCTTATAGGAAATGTGCAATTAGAAGATGATGGAGTATTTATGAATTGCGATAGCGCATACCTGTTCCCTGATAATTCTTTACGTGCTTTCAGTAATGTGCACTTGAGTAAGCCTGATACAATGGATCTGTATGGGGATTCTATTCATTATTACGGAGATACCAGGAAAGCACAGGTATTCGGAAAGATCAGGTTTATCCGCCAATCTCTTACCCTTACTACGCTACACATGATGTATATATTAGATTCATCGCGGGTTAATTATTGGGATGGCGGAACAATTGTAGATAGCGCAACTACATTAATTAGCCGGAGGGGAACTTATTTTATGAAACGGAGAATATGTGCTTTTAGGGATAGTGTGCATTTAACCAACCCTACTTACAATATCAATTGCGATACAATGAGTTATGAACCTGATGTAAAAACGGCCCATTTCTCAGGCCCTACTTATATTACTAGTAAGACAACTTCTATGTATTGTATAGATGGTTATTACAATAGCCAGACCTCCATCTCTGAATTCTGGAAATATGCGGTGATTAAAAGTAAAAAGGGAGAAACATTAAGGGGCCAGCATTTGTATTACGATAAGAAAAATGATTTCGGTGAAGTGCATGATGATGTTTGCCTGAGCGACAGTACGGATAATATTAGCATTAAGGGCGAATATGCTTTGTATAAAGGCGCCGACAAAACTATTATGGTTACTCATAAGGCTCAAATGGAACAGGCAGATGAGAAAGATACGCTTCACCTGCATGGCGATACTTTATTTGGATATAATATTTCAATGAATGATTCAAGCAAAGGCGAGCATCAACCAAAGCTGTTACTGGCGTATCATCACGTTAAGTTCTTCCGGAAAGATATGCAGGGGAAATGCGATTCACTCACTTACGACGAGAAGGATTCTGTAATGCGTATGTTCTATAACCCGGTGTTATGGGCTAACCAGAACCAGTTAACTGCAGATACAATGAGGTTGTTCCTTAGAGATAAAAAGATTAATATGCTTGATATGCGGAATAATTCATTCATCATTTCACGTGATACATTGGCTTCTAAAAATGATTCGTTGCAGTTTAACCAGATAAAAGGAAGAAACATGAAAGGGTATTTCAGAAACAACAAAATGTATAAAGTAAAGGTCATGGGGAATGCCCAGACTATATATTATGTTTATTCCGATAATAATACCACGGTAGTTGGCCCTAATCGCGCTGTAAGTAGCAATATGCTTGTATATATTGACAGCAATAAAATACATAGTATAACTTATCTTCAAAAGCCTGAAGCAACTATTTATCCTATAAAAGATATTAAGGCTGCCGATTTTTTGCTGGGTAATTTTTTATGGCGTATAAATGAACGCCCTCTAAGAAAAGAAGATATTTTTAAAGAGTAGTTATCAATTAACTCTGACTCATAACAAAGAGAAAGAGGATACTAACAATAAGTATAATTGCTGCGAATATTTTCCAGGTTCCCCTAAAATAATTCGGGTCACGCTTCCTGTCCTTCCTGTAAAGTACTATCATAAGCACCCCAAAACAAGACATTGCAATTAAGAAGAATAAGGCCTGTCCTTTTGTTATTAATGCGTCGAGAAGCATATTGAATAATTTACCTGAGCAAAGGTAGATTGATTTTCTTTACTGTAAACTCAAACATCCATATAACTTTGTTGCATGAAAAAAAACGCATTCGTTTTTTTTATTTTATTATTATCGAGCACTATGGCCTTTGGCAGTGCCATTAAAAACGCGTACGCTGCTCTTTCTATATACGACTATTTTAAGGCAAGGGCTCTTTTTATGAAACTGGAAAAGCATGATACTGTAGCTGCGTGTTTCGGTTTGAGTATTATTTCATCGCGCAATGACAATCATTTTTACAATGTAGATACTGCCTATTCATATTTACTCAAAGCAAAAAAAACATTTTCCACATCTACATTAAAACAGAGGAAAAACTGGCAGCCTTATGGTATTGATTCATTATCAATACTTCATCTTAAAGATACTATTGAATCGGAAGCATTTAAACAATCTATTATAACAAATACAATCGAAGGATATGATCATTTTATACAATTCTATGCTAGTGCTGGTGAGCTAATAAGCGCAATAGATCTGAGGGATATTATAGCTTTTACTAATGCTGAAAAAGAAAATACATTCCAGGCGTACAAAACATTTATGGAGAATTATCCTAATGCAACTGAATATTCAGATGCAAAAAAAAGATATGAAATTGCCTTATTCAAGACCTTAACTGCTGATCATAAAATAACCAGTTTCACAAATTTTATCAGACTTTATTCTCAAAGTCCTTATGTTGGTGCAGCGCAGGATTCGGTTTATAACATTGCCACATCTCATCATTTAGTAAGGGAATATTACGGGTTTATTAAAACATACAAGAGTAATCGCAATGTAACAGATGCCTGGCATAAATTATATGCCACTTACACCATGGATGGTAAGCCTGAAACCATTTCTCATTTCAATAAAGATTACCCTGATTATCCTTATAGCCAGCATGCAGACACAGATCTTATACTTGCACAAACCCGTTTTTATCCGGTGAAACAAGGTAGCCTGTGGGGTTATGTAGATAGTCTGGGAAGATTGCGTATTCCATATAAATATGAATGGGCAGATAGTAACTTTTTTGATGGATTAGCAGAAGTGGCCCAGAATGATAAGATAGGATTCATAAATAAACGTGGAGAGTTAGTGATACCATGTATCTATGATGAGGCAGAGCATTTCAACAAAACTACTTCAGTAGTTAAGAAAGGGGGCATGTGTGGTATTATATCTACACTTGGGCAAACCATAGTCCCATTTGAATACCAAGAAATAATGAACTTTTCAGAAGGTATGGCAGTGATAGAGAAGAAAAATAAATACGGGTACATAAGCCTTCTAGGCGAAGAAGTGGTACTGGCTCAATACCAGGATGCCGGAGATTTTTCAGAAGGGCGGGCTTACGTCCAGAATTCAGAAGGGAAATATGGCTATATTAATATTGCCGGAGCAGTAACAATACCATGTAAATATTACTGGGCAAGTAAGTTTAAGGATAGCCTTGCCAAAATAAGATCCAATTCAAAATACGGGTTGATAGATGTTAAAGGAGACACAATATTAAATTGCGAATATGATAATATCGGTGATTTTTCTGATACCATAGCAATGGTTGTGAAGGCTAATAAGGTGGGATATACAGACAGACAGGGGAATATTATAATACCATTGAAGTATGAATTTACCAACGATCTGCTTTCCGGTGGAATGTTTCATGGGGGACTTGCCAAAGTACAGTTACATAAGAAAAGAGGTTTTATAAATACAGAAGGTAAAACATTGATACGAATTGAATACGACGATGCATTGCCATTTAACCAAGGGCTTGCACCAGTTCTGATTGACAAGAAATGGGGCTACATTGATAAAAAGGGAGAAGTTGCTATACGACATAAATATGATAATGCAGGTGTATTTCATGATAGCCTTGCTCGTGTTTCAATAAAGGGCCAAACTGGGTTTATTGATATGGAGGGGAAAATTGTTATTGATCTGCAGTATAATGCTGCAAGTGATTTTAAGTACGGATTATCTGAAGTTACTCAAGGACAACATGCAGGAATAATTGATAAAACAGGGAATTCAATTATTGGATGTCAGTTAAATAGTGTTCAGTCATTCGGAAATGTTTTGGAAGTTGTAATGAATAATAAAATGGCCCTATTCAATATTCAAACAAGGTCCTATTTATGGCAAGAAAAAGGGTTCGGAAATTAGTTCCTACGAATTAGCTTGTTCTGTCTTAGGTATCCTGTTTAGGAAAATAAACCCGAGTATAAAAAATGAAAGCAGGAATGCAATTGAATTTCTCATACTTCCTGTAAGCTGAATAACCCAACCACAGAGAAATAGCCCAAGCACACTTCCTATATTTTCACAAACATCATAAAAGCTAAAGAAGGAAGCGTGATCTTCTGTTTCCGGTAATAATTTGGAATAAGTAGAACGAGACAATGCCTGTATGCCACCCATGACTATTCCTACTACAAAGGCAAGTGCATAAAATTGCATAGCTGTAAATGTAAAGTACGCTCCTATGCAAACACCGATCCAGACAAATGTAGCCACCTTCAACATAAAAACATCACCCCTTTTTTTAGCAATATATGAGAATGCATAGGCACCGCCAACCGCTACAAACTGTATAACCAGAATTATACCTATTAATTCAGAACTCTTTAAATGCAACGTGTCAGAGCCGAAAAGATTTGCAACCAACATAATCGTCCGAACGCCGGTATTATATACGAAAAAGGCAATCAGGAATCTTCTGAGCCGTTTGGTTTCTTTAAGTAAGTACCATACCTTTCTTAATTCCTGGTATCCTTTCCAGATAGTATGTCCTTCGTTTTTTCTTACCTCACCAAAAGGATTAGTGGGCAAATAATAAAATGTAATCTGTGCAAATAATACCCACCAAACACCTACTGTAATAAACGACCATCGTGTTGCAGTACCAACTGCATCTGTACCCGATAAACCTATTAGCGACGGCTTCAATACCATTACCAGGTTTAATATTAATAATATAGAACTGCCTATATAACCCAATGCAAACCCTTTAGCGCTAACTCTGTTCTGATCATGTGGTTCAACAATTTCAGGTAAGTAGGCGTTATAAAAAACTATACTTCCTGCATAACCTATACAAGCAAATATCACAAGCACTATGCCAAGCCAGAGATTGGATGCAGTAAAGTAATACATGGCACTACACGCCAGTGCGCCCATATAACAAAAGAATTTCATAAATGATTTTTTATTGCCCCTGTAATCAGCAATGCCTGAAAGCAACGGAGAGATGGCCGCAATTACTAGGAAAGCAAATGAAAGTGCATCTACATAAAGAGCATCCGGGACAAATTTTAATCCCAAAAAATCTACTTTGCCTGATGCTGTATTTGTAACACTCGTGTAATAAATAGGGAAAATAGTTGATGTAATAACCAAATGATAGACGGAGTTTGCCCAGTCATACATGGCCCAGGCATTCTCAACTTTTTTATCTCCCTTTTTAAATACACTCATCTGTCAGCAAAAGTAAATTTTAATAGGAACTATTTTTTCTTTGCCATCCTCGCTTTATACATCTCCAGATATTTTGGTGCTGCTATATAACTCTCTTTTATAAAATCTGCTACAGTTGCCAATGGCATTTGTTCAGCGCTTTTGAAATTTATACAACCTTTTTGAAATTTGGCTGTACTAAGTAATTTAGAATATTTAGCGTGAATTGGTGCAAAGCTGTACATAATTATATTATGTAAACTCATGTGAGTTTTTACTGCCGATAGTGCATAAACAAAGGCTCCATCAATCTCATAAATCACCATCTCATTCCCCATCATTTTTCCGATCCTGGCCTTTAAACTCGGATGATTATTCAAAATTATTTTATGAATATCTTTAAGTATTTTTTTCTTTTCCGGTTCCAGGCCGGCCAAAAATTCTGAGACTGTCATTGCTTGATAGTTTCCCCAAAAATAATATTTTAGTATTACTTTTTTCTAAACCGAATCAGCCTGTATTATTTTAAATTTATTTTTCTTAGCTTTGCCGCTTATCATACATTTTATTATCATGCAAAAAATCTACAGCATTACCCGCTTGTCTATTATCACCCTCCTTTGTTTCGTATTAGAAACTTCTGTTAACGCACAGGTAATTTATACTGTTGCAGGTACAGGTACCTATGGCTATACCGGCGATGGAGGCAAGGCCGACACAGCCACATTACATAACCCTTATGGAGTTGTAACAGATGGTTCGGGAAACATTTATTTTACTGACAATACAGTTAATGTAATTAGAAAAATAACTAAAGCTACGGGTATAATAACTACCATAGCCGGAAACGGACTCAATGGTTTTGTCGATGGAACAGGAACAAGCGCATCTTTTGATGGCCCTCAAGGTATAGCTATTGATGCGGCAGGAAACCTATACGTTGCCGATGGAGTAAACCAAAGAATACGTAAAATAGCTGTAGGAACAAACGTTGTAAGCACCATAGCCGGAACAGGAACCGCTGGTTATACTGGCAATAACAGCACTGCAAGTGGCGCGGAATTAAACTATCCTTCAGGAGTAGCTTTGGATGCAGCAGGAAACATTTATATAGCTGATAACGCCAATAATGTTATCCGTAAAATAGCGGCTTCGAATGGTATTATTACAACAGTAGTTGGTACTGGAGCTAGTGGTTTTAGCGGAGATGGAAGTAATGCTACTGCTGCTGTGTTAGCCGCTCCTACAAACATTACTTTCGATAAGGCAGGCAATATGTATATTGTCGATTATGGGAACCAGAGGATACGTAAAGTAGCGGTTTCTACCAATATTATAAGCACAATTGCAGGCACAGGCGTAGCGGGTTATACCGGAAATGGAATATTTGCCACTGCTTCACAATTATACAACCCTTACGGAGTGGCAGTTGATACTATTGGTAATGTATATATTACTGACGCTGCAAATAATATGATAAGGAAGATAGGTACCGATGACACCTTAAGAGATATGGCAGGATTTGGCCAGTATGCGAACGGTTTTAACGGAGATCATATTGAAGCTACTTCTGCAGAGTTAAATAATCCACTTGGAATAACGCTAGATAAATCGGGAAATATCTTTTTTCTTGATCAGAACAATTACAGGCTTCGTGAGATAAATCTTCACGGGCCTAATATTACAGTTCAGCCGCCGAGCATTAATGTGTGCGATGGTTTGGGAGGAGAAATGTATGTTACTGTTTCGGGTACGGGAAATACCTATCAATGGTTGGTTGATTCGAATTACACTCAGTTCGATACAATTAAGAATAGCAGTCAATATACAGGTGCAACCACAGATACCTTACACATAAAAAAAGCCTCCGGCTCTGGTAACCAGTATCAATATGAATGTATTATTAATAATGGATACATAATTTCCAATGCAGGTAGCATATACGTAAATTCATTGCCTTATATTTACTTGAGCGTTCCTTCAGATAGTGTGTGTCCAGGTGTACCAACTTCCCTAACTGTAAATGGACAAGGTGGTGAAAGCATGATTACAGCCCACGGTAGTGGTGTGATAATAGGACAATATGGCCTTGCAGTTTGGAGCACCGGTGATTCTACTAATACCATTACAGTCTCACCTATGACAACAACGGTATATACTGTTGCACTAACCCAATATGGTTGTACAGCATACGATACAATTACCGTAATGGTAGACAGAACTAAAATAAAACCAATTGCGTTTCCTTCTTCTTCTATCTGCGCCGGGAATTCAATCACATTAAGTGGTCAGGGTGCCGGGGGAACATATTCATGGAGTGCCGGGGTTAATAATAATCAAAGTTTTTCTCCTTCTGCATCTAAAACATATTCAGTAAGTGCAGTAGATAGTTATGGATGTACAATAAATGACAGTATAAAAATAATCGTGAATCCTTTGCCTGTTATTTCAATAGCTTCTATCCCTAATGATAGTATATGTTATGGAACCAAAGAAACATTAACAGCCTCTGGAGCTTCAACATATAACTGGAATAACGGGATCAGCAATGGCATTTCCTTCTCACCTTCTTCTTCAAACGTATATTATGTAAGTGGCACAGACGCAAATGGCTGTACTAGCTCTGCCTCTTTGGCAGTTGTGGTTAATCCTTTACCTGTGGTTACAGGTTCTGCATCTCCAGACGCTGTTTGTGCAGGCAGTTCGGTTACGCTCTCCGGTAATGGCGCGGCTTCATATTCATGGAGCAGTGGAGTAACCAATGGTATTTCATTTGTTCCAACTTCTTCCGGTTCTTATACACTTACTGGCACCAGTAAATTTGGTTGCACCAATACTGCTACAGTTAATGTAACCGTTGATCCTTTGCCAGTTATTGCGGCTTCTGCCTTCCCAACCGCTGTGCTTTGTCAGGGTTCATCTCTTGCTCTCTTTGGCTCGGGCGGAGCCTCTTACGCTTGGAGCGGCGGAGTGAATAACGCAGTTTCATTTACCCCGGCTGCTTCTAAAACATATACCGTTACCGGTATTGATGCTAATGGCTGTACTAACAAGGATAGCATTAAGGTTACTGTTCACACTAAAGTTGTTCCAACTATTACTTCAGCAAATACTTCATGCGGATTAAAAAATGGCATGGCTTCAGTTATGGCTTCTAATGGTATTCCACCTTATTCTTATAATTGGAGCACGACACCGACCAAGTCTACAGCTTCGGTTGACAGTCTCGCTGCGGGTACTTATGTAGTATCTGTATCCGATTCAGCAAACTGTGCATCCACAGTTGCCGTTTCAATAGCATCTTCAACTGCGCCTTTTCTTACTGTAAGCACTAACAACAGTAATTGTGGTTCAATCGGCACAGGTTCTGCTTCGGTAACTGTTAACGGAGGTACAGCGCCATACCGCTATATGTGGAACAATGGCGATACTCTCACCAACAATTATAATCTGAAAGCAGCAACCTATATTATCACTGTTACTGATATTAACGGATGTTCAACCTTCGCTCCGGCTATTGTAAGTAATGCTAACGGCCCGAAGATAAACACACTGTCAACGGTTAGTGTAAAGTGTTATGGTGATGCCACAGGAGCAATAAGTATAAATGTTACGGGCGGCACTGCTCCTTACCAGTATTCCTGGTCTAACGGAGCTACAACGGCTTCTATATCCTCACTATACTCAGGCCCTTACCAGCTTACTGTTATAGATGCAGACAGTTGTACCAGCGTGGAGACATTTACTATAGGACAGCCCCATGCCCCTGTGGCAGCAATTACATCTTCTGCTAAGGCAGACTGTGGTATTGCAGATGGTTCAGCTTCAGTTACAGTTATCGGAGGCAGCTCACCTTATGCCTATTCATGGAATAACGGAAATACTACTGCCAGTGATGCAAACATTATCGCAGGTATTTATTCCGTTATAATTACTGATAATAATGGATGTAAAGATTCTGCCCATGTTTCTGTAAGCGATAAAACAGGGCCTGCTCTTGTAATGTCACTCTCAAGTAACGCAACCTGTGGTTCGGGTGGCTTGCTATCTGTTGCAGCTTCAGGGCCTAATGCGCCATTCTCGTATGCCTGGTCAAACGGGGCAACCACAACATCAATATCAAATGTACCTGCGGGTAATTATAATGTAACAGTTACCGATTCTAAGGGATGTACCAGTTCAACCGACACCACAGTAACAGAACTAACCCCTCCTGGAATATCCCTGTGTATGGTTACAGTAGATCCTGTTTCAAATAAGCACAACATTATCATCTGGGATAAGAGTAATACCCCGAAGATCGCTTCTTATAATATTTATAAGGAAAGTACTGCAGCCGGAGTTTACTTTAAAATAGCTTCAGTACCATTTGCAGCCCTTGGAACTTATGTAGACTCGCTTTCTGATCCTACAGTTCGCAGTTGGAGATATAAGATATCGCAGGTTGATGAGTGTGGTAATGAATCACCTTTAAGCGCAAACCATAAGACCATGCACCTTACAGTTAACCAGGGACTGGGCAATAATGTAAACCTGATATGGGATAACTACGAAGGGCTTAACTTCTCAACGTATTACGTGTACAGAGATACTGTAGCTACTAACTTTACTCTTTTTGATTCTATACCCAACAATATATTTACCTATACAGATAATAATCCTTGGCATACCAAGAAGCCTTTACTGTATCGCATCGGCATAAGTAACCCGGGCAGTTGTACTCCTGCTATAGAGGCTATTAACTATAATGCATCGAAGTCCAATACCGGAGCATTAACATTCAATCCATCTTTAGGAATAAAGACGATCAATGTGTTAAATTCACTACAGATATTCCCTAACCCTTCAACAGGAATAGTAACGTTCTCGGTTGAACTAGCACAAGGCAACGAGGACCTTTCGCTGACAGTAATAAACACCTTAGGTCAAGAACTGATGACAGCGAACTACTCAAGGGTATCAGGATCTTTCTCAAAAGAGGTAGACCTGTCGAACCTTGCCAAGGGAGTATACTTCTTCAAACTGAAAACAAACAGCAATACTACGTATAGAAAAGTAGTGCTGCAATAAATGGTAGTTATTGAGAATGAGAAGCCCCTGATATGATTATCAGGGGCTTTTTATTTGTGACTAATACAGGCAAGTATCTTTCTGGCAAGGACTGCTGCAAGTTTTTCATTCGATTCATGTGTCCAACCTGCAATATGGGGAGTAAGAACTACTTTATCGCTTTCTATAAGGTATTGAAATGCCTCAGGTAGTTTATCTTTTTCAAGGCCTTCAAAGGAAAGAGCTTCATATTCCAACACATCGAGGCATGCGCCAAGCACCTTACCAGATTTCATAGCTTGAACAAGATCATCTGTTTTAAGAGCCTTTCCTCTTGCAGTATTGATAACATATATATTCTTCCTGAATTTTTCCAGGAATGCACTATTTACCATGAAACGAGTTTCGTCGGTAAGCGGAATGTGTAAACTAAGTACATCAGCATTTTCAAAGATTTCCTGTAAAGAAGATTCTTTTGCATACTCGTCAGTAAAATTCTTTTTGTATTTGTCGTATGCAAAGACAGTTACTCCAAACCCTTTCAATCTCTGAGCAAGAGCGCTACCCATATTTCCATAACCAATTATACCAATGGTCTTACCTTGTAATTCAACTCCTCTGTTTCCCTCCCGTATCCAATGCCCTTCCCGGACTTCTTTATTAGCCCTGCAAATATTATTGAACAGGTTCAATATCATCCCAACTGCATGTTCCCCCACCGCATCACGATTACCTTCCGGAGCATGCAAGCAATGTATACCATGACTATGAGCATATTCCACATCAATATTCTCCATGCCGGCTCCTACCCGTGCAATGAATTTCAGATGGGCTCCTTTATCAATAAGTTCTTTATCCAGTTTCAACCGGCTGCGTATTACAATACCAATATAGTTTGGTAACTCTGTCCCTATCTTTTCCTTATCCCATTTATATTGTAAATCGCAGGTAAAACCTGCTGCTTCCAGCCCATTCTGTAAACGTGCATGTGCACTGTCAATAAATAATATTTTACCTGAATTGGCCATATTGAAATGAAATACTTTACGAAAATAAGACAATGCCATAAGAAATTGAAAGATAGTTTACTTTTTAGCAGTAGATTTATGCCTTCAAAACACAAATGAAGCCTATTATTAAAAGAATAGCCGTACTTGGTTCTACTGGATCAATAGGCCAGCAAACGCTGGATATTGTACGTTCCAATCCTGATCGCTTGCAAATAGAGGTTCTTACAGCTCAGAATAATGCCGATCTGCTGATTGAGCAGGCCCTTGCATTTGAACCCAATGCAGTTGTTGTAGGAGAAGAAAAGCACAAATATGTTAAAGAAGCCCTGCAAAAGCATGATATTAAAGTCTTTACCGGAGCTGATGCACTTTGCCAGGTGGTACAAATGGAAAGTGTAGATATAGTATTGGCTGCGATTGTTGGTTTTGCCGGCCTGCGGTCCACACTGGCTGCCATTGAAGCTGGAAAATCAGTAGCGCTTGCGAATAAAGAAACGCTCGTTGTAGCTGGCGCATTAGTAACAAGCCTGGCTAAAGAAAAGGGAGTAAATATTTATCCGGTAGATTCTGAACACTCTGCCATATTTCAATGCCTTGCAGGAGAATTTCATAATAAAATAGAAAAAATTTACCTGACCGCTTCAGGAGGACCGTTCAGGGGGAAGGATAAAAAATTTCTTTCCACAGTTACAAAGGCTGACGCACTAAAGCATCCCAATTGGAATATGGGAGCAAAGATCACCATTGACTCGGCAACGATGATGAATAAAGGGCTTGAAATAATTGAGGCTGGCTGGCTGTTTGCGTTAAAACCTGAACAGATAGATGTAATTATTCATCCTCAATCAATAATCCATTCTCTGGTACAATTTGAAGATGGCTCATTGAAAGCACAAATGGGATTGCCGGATATGAAGCTACCTATACAGTATGCATTGTTCTACCCACAAAGGGTAGCTTCTACATTCAAACGATTTGACTTTGCAAACTATCCATCACTGACATTTGAGAAAGTTGACACAAATACCTTTTCCTCTATCCAATTAGCATGCGAGGCCATGAAGAAGGGCGGCAATATGCCTTGCATACTTAATGCTGCAAATGAAATAGCAGTTGGTGCTTTTCTAAAAGAGGATATAGGGTTTCTTGATATTCCTGATTTAGTTGAACACGCGATGAATAAAGTACATCATATCTCAAATCCTACCTTACAAGATTATATTGAAAGTGATTCAGAGGCAAGAAAACTAACGCAATCACTTACCCGGAAGAAAATTCAAAATTAATTGTCTGTATCCTTGTACAGTTAGGGTGTATTCCATGCAACTCAGTTATAATGCCCTCTTCTTTGCGGGTCTTCAAAATAAAACTGCAGGAATATTTTTTGTTCGGTCTGTGTTATACTGTAGGTCGGAGATCCTTCCTGGCTATGAACCTGGGAATACAGATAGTATTCAAAACCCATGCTCATGTCTTTATAGATCTGTATAGTGATTTTAGGTTTTAAAATACCAATTGAATTATTTCCAAGTGTCGCTCCTCCTACTAATTCTCCTTTACCTGTGTTGTTAAAGAGGTGGATCAGGTAATAATAATAAGTAACTCCGAGTGTTGCTACCTTACCTAATGAAATACCCGTTTCAAACTTTCCTTCAGCTCCATAGCCAAAACTATAATCACGAAATTGTGAAGTGTCAGTTATTGGCCCTGTGCTATTACCTGCAAGTGGCACTAAACCTATATGCGCATTGGTATATATGTTTGATGTTTTACCAATAGGTATCTTAGAAAATATGCCTCCACCTAAGGCAATCGTTGACAATTCAAATGTTGTATTATCCCAATAGTCATAGTATAAAAAGCCTGCCTCCAGTAGGGGGACATTTCCGACCTGAGTATTTCTTCCAAACAAAAATCCGTATCCTGTTACATTGTCTATTATTTTTCTTCCAACTCCAATATCAGTTTCCACTCTCAATCTAAAAAAATCGAAAGGATTGCGTGGACTGTCCTCGAATGGATTACCATAATCAAATTGTACATTAACCATTTCACTGGTTGTGCCTGAAAGAATAGCGTTCGAATGATCATTTATGGCGTGAATACCTCCATATAGAGTAACATTCAAAGGTTCTTTCTGGTAGATTTCTTTATTCGTTGAACGGAATGTTTTGCCTTGTATTAATCTATTAAAACCCCTCATCGGATCAATACATCCTGCTAATAACTCCCGGAAGAATCTTTCACTTCCATGTGTACGATCATCTAATACATTGGAACTTATCCTATATAATATTTCACCTAATAGAATACCGTCAGCAGTGGTATTCACTATATCTTCCCTTTCAGGAGTTCCGTTTTCTCCAAACATCTTCCACATATAGCTACCAACTAAAGCAAAAGGAGCAGATGCCCAGAAGTTATATCCATTGCAACGCGCGGCGTTAAAATAGAAATTGCCCATAATAGGATGCGATAAGAAATTATTTCCAAACCTGTCCTGATCCCATTCCCAGCCAGCACCCCAGGGAGCCCCTGCACTTAAGGTTCTTTTCCATGTTGTTACACTTACCTTTGAAAAACCAAGGTTAAGTATTCTGCTATCTATTAAGCTTAACGTTACATTGGCCCCGCAGACCTCAAAGAATGGTCGCCATAAGGTGTATTTACGGTTATATGCCGAATCATCTCTTAGCAGATCGCCATATTTATTTTGCATTATGGTATCAACCCTTGATGATTTCTTCGGTTGATCACCTATGGAACCAGGCCCGATTGAATCTGAGTGTAGCTTTATTTTGTTTGCCTTTATCTGCTGAAGTTGCAGGTTGATATTCCCCTTATTCGGGTTAATGGTATCTAACTTGGCAACGTGCTTAGTGGTATCTTTAAGTAAAGTCTTTACTGAATCTTGCTGGACTATATTTTGTCCTGCCAAACAACCAGATACAAGAAAAAATAGTACAGAGAAATATATTGCTTTCATTTACAATACTTTCCTGCCTTGTATTACTCTAAGTATTACAGCTATAAGTGCAATAACAAGTAAAATGTGGATTATTCCTCCCGCGTGGAATCCTACAAAACCAATGAGCCATAAGATTATTAATATCACTGCGACTATATAAAGTAAGTTTCCCATAATTATTTTGTTTTTAGATTATTATTAATTATAGTTTTTGTTTCAGATCTATAATATTGAAGTTGCATGAGTAGGCAATGTCCAACACATACTTAAACCAGATGCCCCTGGAATTGCCATCATACCAAGCGCAACACCCTTACATTTGAATTTGTGTAATTCAGGAAGGATAATACCTACAACGGCACCTACGCTGAGGCCAACCATATCATCTGAAGGAAAATGTGCCAGTGCTCTTACGCGTATATACCCCATTACTACAGGCGGGATGAGAGCAGCTGTATATATCAGAAACTTGCTTGCCTCGGGATGATAGTCGCAATATACCTTCGCAACGAAAAAAGATGTGAATGCAACAGAAGCCGTATGACCACTATAAGCAGAATTACGGTTATTTCCCCCGTTTCTGTCACTTAAAGGAAGTTGGGTGTAATAAGTAATAGGTCTGTACTTATTTTCAAATGTCGGGCCAAACCAGCTATAGTTATAGAAAGTGAATGTTATTACATGCCCTTCACAATACATAAATAAAAGATCTAACCAATCTTTACGGATCTTTTTATCGAAAGCGAGTAAAGCAGGTAATACAACAAATATCGGCGGTTCTATTTCGTCAGATATTTTACTGTATGTTAAATAATTTGCAGGATTCTGATGCAATGCCCATCTGTCAAGAGGGTTAATAATACTTGTATTCAGGTCAAGGAGTTCGGCATCGCTTATACCTGGTTTATTTTTTATCCTTCCTATAGAAGGGTAATCTGAAGCCAACCCACCAACTATTACAAGGCTGCCTGTAAAGTAATTTACATGATAATGTTTTACATGCTGAACAGAATCAGGGGATTGGGCACAAACCGAGGCATTAGAAATCATAGCGATTAAAGCAGATGCTGCAATCTTAAACAGTATTGATTTGAAATTGAAGTTTCTGAAGGTATGTATTCTAAAAGCCATTTTCTTCGGAGATTTGTTTGGGTGGCAAATGTGCCTGCATTTGGGCCTTTAGCTGTTACATAGCTTCTGAGATAAGTTACATTAATCACTTATTGTCAGTGATTTTAACTGAATGAAGGGTGTAAATTGAATAGAGAATTTGCCGTAATAATGCTATCTATGGCTTTTAATATCAATTCCCTGCATACGCGTGATTCTTTTGGAAAGCTAAAAACACCCAAATGCAAATACAGGAGCGCAAACTACATCTACAGTATAATGCACATGTCGCACAAGCAATAAGAAACCCACCGAAACAACAGTAAACGTGGCCTGAGTTTTCTTTCCGTTGGCTGGGCAATACTGTAATTCAATGCCTCTTCTTTTGGGAATAGGTTCGAACTTATTTCTGGAGGAGGGCATAAACAACTATGATTGAGAGCAGGAGGGCTGCACAAACTATTAAAAAGCCCCTCATTTTTACAGTATTAGTTAAGTTTTTCATGATTTTACACCTGTTTTAGTTCTTACATAGCAAAATTGATCCTTATTAGCTACAGAAGCATTATATAAGTTGGTAGGGATATTGTAATATTCACGTATCCCATTTATTCTTGCTACCCGCGAGCCCAGATTCAAAAAATAGGGGCGTAGAATGAAAAATGCGGTAACTTTGCCGCTTATTTATTTATATGGATGTAGTCATTAAAATTTCGCAATTCCTACTTGGCCTTTCTATACTTATTATACTTCACGAAGCGGGGCATTTCTTTTCAGCCCGTTTATTCAAGATAAAGGTTGAAAAATTCTATCTCTTTTTCGATCCGTGGTTTTCATTATTAAAGTTTAAAAAAGGTGACACCGAGTATGGTATAGGTTGGCTTCCCTTGGGAGGGTATGTTAAAATAGCCGGCATGATAGATGAGTCAATGGATAAGGAAGCAATGAAACAGCCTCCTCAGCCATGCGAATTCAGAAGCAAGCCGGCTTGGCAAAGGCTTATCGTAATGATAGCAGGTGTTACGGTAAATATATTATTGGCTATTGCTATATATAGCATGGTGCTTTTTGTTTGGGGAACAGAAACTCTTCCAACAAGCAGCGTAAAGTATGGCGTCTATTGCGATAGTACTGCTTTGCGAATGGGACTTAGGAATGGTGATAAAATAGTATCGGTAGATGGAAAGGAAATTGATAATTTCGACAAGATATCGCTTGATATTATTCTCGATAAGTCGAAATCTATACAAGTATTACGTAATGGGCAGCAACTGAATATTCCGGTTTCTGAAAATGATATTTCGCAGATCCTTCAAAATCCATTAGAGTTTATTCAACCTCAATATCCTTGTGTAGTTGATTCTGTAGTACCTGCGAGCCCAGCTCAAAAGGCAGGTCTTAAGAAGGGAGATATGGTAGTGAAAGTAGATTCTACAGCTACTCCTTACTTTCAGAGTTTCAAAGATGCTGTTGTTAAGGATAGTAACAAGGACGTTACGCTTACAGTGACTTCAGCAGATGGAACAAAAACAGTTTCAGCTCATGTTAACAAGGACGGTACACTTGGTTTTGTAAGAAAGGATCCTTTTACATTTCTTGAAACACGTAAAACGCATTATAGTCTTATAGGTTGCATTCCTGCAGGAATTAAATTAGCTGTTGAAAGCCTTGGTGGATATATAAAGCAGGTTAAAATTATTGCTACTGTAAAAGGCGCTGCCAAGCAGGTAGGAGGCTTCGGTACAATTCTTAAAGCATACGGGTCTGTATGGAACTGGCAGCATTTCTGGATGCTTACCGGCTTTCTTTCTATCATGCTTTCTTTCCTGAATATTTTACCTATTCCGGCATTAGATGGCGGCCATGTATTGTTTCTTTTATATGAAATGATTACAGGTAAAAAGCCGAGCGATAAATTCCTTGAGTATGCCCAATGGGTAGGAATGATCTTGCTTCTTTCTCTTTTAGTATTTGCAAATGGTAATGATATATTCAAGTATTTCCATAAATAATGCAAAAACAGGTTTGGCATAAAATATTTTCTGCCGGATTCTATTTGGCATCATCGGCTATTTCTGCTCAACAGATCGATTCGCGGGGAGGAAAGGCAGTAATCAAGGATACTACATTGAATTCTTTACTGGGAACCAAAAAAGATACAGTAATGCCTCATAAGGTTTTGCTTATTCCTTATGAACCTAAAATGTTAATGTCAGAAATAGGGAAAGATATAAATGTAAAAACTCATCTTAGCTACCCCGCTATTGCAGCGGAATTCAGAAAGGAGTTGGACCTTGCCATGTTTGCCGCCATTCGCAGAAGTTGTGTTACGGTAACCTTGCTTGATGGAAGACAAAGATCAGACTCTATGTTAACGTATATCTATGCCTCTACAAGTTATAGTTATGATATTGTACCGGGTACTGCGCCTGAAACAGCAAGCACCTCTGCTGATAAGTCTCACTATATTAAAAATGGCCAACTACAGGTTCCCGTTGATTATAGCCAGCGATTTATGAATGTTACTATACTTAATCCTAGTCTATTAGCTGATCTTAGCTCAAAATATAATACCGATACATACGTTTTTATAAATGAACTTGATATAAAGAATGTAGATAATAATGCTGAAAACCTTTCTGAAGATGCCTATCGCAGAGAAGTTGTTGTGCATTATTCAATACTTGACAACACAGGCCATTACATAAATAAAGGAATTGCAACAACTTATTTCCCATATAAAGAAAATGACCCGAAAGTAATTGGCGAGAAATACTTTACGGTAGCTGCAAGACTGGTATTGCAAGACTATGTAAAAGGCTTAACAGCAGATAAACTAAAGGAACAACAGAAAAACCAAAAAGCGCAATCAAAAGGCATTTTAAAATAATATTGTAATTCTATTTAAATAAAATCGCATGAAAACAGCAGAAGTAAAAGACACGCACGGAATTGGAAAAATACTTGATGAACTTGGCTTATCAGGAGTAATGCCCGGGGCAAGTACTGGTGAGAACCGTATAAATACTTCGGGTGAGATATTAGAATCATATTCACCCTGCGACGGAGCCTTAATTGGCAAGGTAAAACAAGCTACCAAAGATGATTACGAAAAAGTTATGCAGGCAGCCTGCACAGCTTATCCTGAATGGAGAACCTGGCCTGCTCCGAGACGTGGTGAAGTGGTAAGACAAATAGGAGACGCGTTAAGAAAATATAAAGAACCTTTAGGGAAACTTGTTTCGTATGAAATGGGAAAAAGCTACCAGGAAGGCTTAGGTGAAGTACAGGAAATGATAGACATCTGCGACTTTGCGGTTGGTCTTTCGCGCCAGCTTTATGGGCTTGCAATGCATTCTGAAAGGCCTTCACACCGTATGTACGAACAATATCACCCTATTGGCGTGGTAGGCATTATCAGCGCATTTAATTTCCCTGTTGCTGTATGGTCATGGAATGCAATGCTTGCAATGGTTTGCGGAGATGTATGCGTTTGGAAGCCTTCTGAAAAAACACCTCTTACAGCTATAGCCTGCCAACATATTATTGCTCCTATACTTAAAAAGAACAATGTTCCTGAAGGGGTTAGCTGCGTTATTGTAGGAGATTACAGAATAGGCGAACTGATGTCAAAAGACACCCGCGTTCCTTTGGTATCAGCTACCGGATCTACTCGTATGGGCAAGAAAGTAGCGGTCGCGGTAGGCGAACGTCTTGGCAGGTCTTTATTAGAGCTTGGTGGTAATAATGCTATTATATTAACTCCGGATGCAAATATGAAAATGGCTGTAACGGCTGTTCTATTTGGCGCAGTGGGTACTGCAGGGCAGCGTTGCACTACAACAAGAAGGTTAATTATACATGAAAGTATATATGATAGCATGAAGGCTTCTCTTGAAAAAGCATATAAGCAGATAACTATTGGCAATCCTTTAGAAGAAGGTGTTCTGATGGGGCCGCTTATTGATAAAGATGCGGTGAAAAATTATACTGATGCCATACAAAAGATAAAAGAACAGGGCGGAAAGATAATATATGGCGGAACAGTACTTGAAGGTGAGAAATATGCTTCAGGTTGTTATGTGGTTCCTACCATTGCGGAAGTTAAAAATGAATACGCAATTGTACAACATGAGACCTTTGGACCTATTTTATATCTTATTAAATACAAAACAATTGACGAGGCAATTGCATTGCAGAATGGCGTTCCGCAAGGCTTGTCATCATCCATCTTCTCGAATAATCTTCTTGAAACTGAAAAATTCCTTTCCTATGCAGGTTCAGATTGTGGGATAGCAAACGTTAACATAGGCACCTCAGGCGCTGAGATTGGTGGTGCATTTGGCGGGGAAAAAGAAACAGGCGGTGGAAGAGAATCAGGTTCTGATGCATGGAAAAACTATATGCGCAGGCAGACAAATACAATAAACTATGGCACTCAGCTCCCGCTTGCTCAGGGTATTAAATTTGATTTAGGAGAGTAATAATAGAATTTTAACTTTGTAAGACTCCATACACGCATTTGTTATGATGATGAACGATTTGATATTAAAATTCCCTAACCAGTTAGAAGAAGCGGTTAGTATTGCCGAGAATTCAAAATTGAGTAAACCGGTATACCCTATTCATAAAATAATTGTTTGTGGTTTAGGCGGTTCGGGAATTGGAGGTACTATTTTAAAGGAAACCTTAATGGAAGAGGTTAAAGTACCTTTTGAGATAGTGAAAGGCTATACACTTCCGGGCTATGTAGATAAACACACACTGGTTATTTGTTCTTCCTATTCAGGCAATACTGAAGAAACCCTTGAGTCCTTCACTGTTGCAAAAAAGCATAATGCACATATAGTATGTATAACTTCGGGTGGTAAATTGCAAAAAATAGCAAAGGAAGGTGGTTACGATACTATAGTTATTCCTCCCGGAATGCCGCCACGGGCTTGTTTAGGTTATTCCTTAACACAACTTTTCCATGTAATGGAGTCTTACGGATTTGCCTCCGGTTGTCTTGAAAAAATACTTTCTTCTGCCAAGTTATTGGTTGAAAACCAGCCTTCCTTAATGAAAGCAGCAAAAAGAATGGCTGAAATTCTAGCTGATAAAATGCCGGTAATATATAGTACTTCTTTACATGAAGGAGTCGCAATTCGTTTCAGGCAGCAATTGAATGAAAATGCAAAAATACTTTGCTGGCATAATGTAATACCTGAAATGAACCACAACGAGTTAGTGGGTTGGAGCCATGAATATCCGGAAGTAGCGGTTCTCATTTTTAAAGATGAGCACGAACATCCGCGCAACGAATTGCGGATAGAACTATGCAAGAAAGTATTTGAACAATATGCAACCGCTGTTATTGAAATAAAATCGAAAGGTACACATGCAATCGAAAAGAAATTATACTGGATACATTTCGGCGATTGGGTATCGTTCTATTTAGCTGAAGAAAGAAAAGTTGACGCATTAGAAGTGAAAGTTATAGATAAACTAAAAACAGACCTGTCAGGTAAATGAACCGTAAGGTTACATTCAGAGATATAGGGCTTATAGATTATAAAGAAGCCTGGGATTACCAGGAATCACTATTCAGAGAAGTTGTAGATAAGAAACTGGCAAATCGTTCTTTACCGGAAGAAGAAAAGGTATTCACAGGAAATTATTTACTTTTTTGCGAGCATCCGCATGTTTTTACAATAGGCAAAAGTGGTTCTGAAGATAATTTGCTGATAAAGCAGGAAAATCTAGCTCAACGAAATATTGCCTACTATAAAATAAATCGTGGCGGCGATATAACATACCATGGCCCCGGACAGGTTGTAGCATACCCTATTTTAAATCTTGATTATTTCTTTACGGATATACATCGCTATATGCGTACACTGGAAGAAGCAGTGATATGTATGCTGGCAGAGTATGGTATAAAAGGTGACCGCTTAAAAGGAATGACTGGTGTATGGCTTGATGCAGATCATCCTGCAAAAGCACGTAAAATATGCGCAATGGGAGTGCGAACAAGCCATTGGGTTACCATGCACGGCATTGCCCTGAATGTAAACCCTGATCTGCAATACTTCTCGCTTATAGTTCCTTGCGGTATTACTGATAAAACGGTCACATCTATGGCTAAGGAACTTGGCTACGAACCCAATATAGATGAAGTAAAAGAGAAACTAAAAAAGCACTTGGCTGAAGTATTTGAATTCTCCTACCAGCTTTAAGAAGATTATTAAGAATTTCATCTTTTTCGCATATTATACTGAGAAGCATACATAATAGCTTTGCATTCTTACATAAAATACCTCTGTCTGTTATATAATTGTTAAATTGCGTCCTTTAAATAAATTTATCATGAAAAAAGTACATTTCTACGCCCCTGTATTGTGCCTTACATTAGGTGCATTGTTAAGCTCATCGTGCAAACATGAAAGTGATGCCGATAAATACAAAGGCGAAGTAGGGCTGGCCAACTTTGATACCTTGGCTAAACCTCAACAGGATTTTTACCAATATGTAAATGGAGCCTGGTTAAAGAACAATCCTATTCCGGCTAGTGAAGCGGCCTGGGGCAGTTTTAATGTACTAAATGATAGCATCATTGCTCGTTTGCGTAAATTGTTAGATGCAGCTGCAGCAAATAAAAATGCTACTCATGGTTCAGTAGAACAAAAAGTGGGTGATATGTATTCCTGTATGATGGATTCAGTAAAACTGAATAAGGATGGGATTGAACCTTTAAAAGAAGAATTCGCGAAAATAAATGCTATTTCTGATAATAAATCTCTTTGGACTGAATCAGCGCGCCTGATGATGATCGGACCTGATGTAATGTTTGGATTTGGTGTAGAACAGGATGCGAAGATCAGTGCTAAGGAAGTATGTACAATTGGCCAGGGCGGTATGACATTGCCTGCTAAGGACTACTATACCATGGACATGCCAATGATGAAAATGCTCAGGGGCAAGTTTGTGGATTATGCTACCCAGATATTTCAACAAATGGGAGAATCTGAATTTGAAGCTAACAAGGATGCAAATAAAGTATTGGAGATTGAAACCCAAATGGCGAACTCTTCTATGTCACGCACAGAAGAAAGAGATATTTCAGCTCAGTACAACAAAATGGCAATGCCTGCTTTGGTGAATATGACTCCGAACATTGACTGGAGTGCTATTCAAAATGTATTTGGCTTAAAATCTATCGATACTATTATAGTGGCTCAACCTTTATTCATGAAACAACTTAACGATATGTCTAAGTCTGTTGCTATGGATGATTGGAAAATCTATTTACGTTTCCACCTGCTTTCAAGCGAAGCCGGCAAGCTTACAGATACATTATCTAAGATCAGCTTTAACTTCTGGGGCAGAACGTTCCAGGGTGCAAAGGAAATGCAACCTCGTTGGAAACGTTCTGTTGAAGGAACCAGCCGTTCTTTAGGACAGGTTCTCGGACAACTTTATGTAGCTAAGTACTTCAGCCCTGAAGCTAAGGCTAAGGTAAATGAAATGGTTACTAATATTATTGCCGCATACAAACAGCGTATTGACTCAGTTAGCTGGATGAGCCCTGAAACAAAGAAGTATGCACAGGCTAAACTTGATAAGATAACACTTAAACTCTGTTATCCTGATAAATGGAAAGATTATTCAGCACTCGATGTTAAGCGTGATTCATGGGTTCAGAACTCTTTCCGCTTAAATGAGTTTGAATTCAATTATGATCTTAATAAACTGGGCAAACCGGTTGACCGCACAGAATGGGGTATGTCTCCTCAGACTGTTAATGCATACTACAACCCGTCTATGAACGAGATCGTATTCCCGGCTGCAATTATGCAACCACCATTCTTTGATCCGAACCGAGACGATGCTATGAACTATGGAGCTATGGGTGCAGTAATTGGCCACGAACTTACCCACGGCTTTGATGATCAGGGCGCACAATTTGATGCTGAAGGTAATATGCACAAATGGTGGACCGATAAAGATTCTGCAAGTTTCCATAACAAACTACAGGTTATTATCAGGCAGTTCGATAAGTATGAGATCGATTCTATGCACGTAAAGGGAGAGTTAACCATTGGCGAAAATACAGCAGACTTCGGCGGACTTACGATTGCCTATACAGCTTTGGAAAATGATCTTAAGCTTCACCCTGAAGGAGTTGTTGATGGATTTACTCCTGAACAAAGGTTCTTTATTGCATGGGCAGAGGCATGGAGAGAAAATATCCGCCCTGATTACCAAAGGCAGTTGATCACTACCAATCCGCATTCACCAACTATTTTCAGGGCAAATGGCCCACTTTCTAATATGCCTGAATTTTATAGAGCATTCAGCGTATCGGGTCATGAAAACAATCCTGAATACAGAGGTTTTGATATTAAACCGGGCGATGGAATGTACAGGCCTGACAGTACCAGGGCTAAGATCTGGTAAGCATTTTTAAAGTTTGTGCGGTACGAAGCAATAAGCTTATATCTTTGTACACTCAAATTAAGGAGAGATGGCAGAGCGGTCTAATGCGGCGGTCTTGAAAACCGTTGAACCTTACGGGTTCCGGGGGTTCGAATCCCTCTCTCTCCGCAAATAAAACTAAAGAACCTCCTGTTTTAACAGGAGGTTCTTTAGTTTTATAAAGGCTACTATTATTTCTTCTCAATAAGAGAAACAACCTTGTCATATAAGATGTTTGCATCGAATGGTTTTGATATATACCCATTCATTCCGGCATTGTAGCATCTTTCTTCCTCGCCTGGCATAACATGCGCTGTCATTGCCATTATGGGAACATTACGCTTGGGAGAGGGCAGAGTCTCACGTATTTGCTTAGCGGCCTCATATCCATCCATTTCAGGCATTTGAATATCCATTAAAACCACATCAAAATCTTGCGACTTAATTTTTTCAATCGCCTGAATACCATTCTCAACGGCTTCTACATTCCAACCCCAATCTCCCAACACTTTTTTAGCCAGCAGCTGATTCATTGCATTGTCTTCTGCTAATAGAATGTTTAATTTTTTCATGGTTTTTTCATGTCCATTCACATTTGGCTCCTGAATTAATGGGCCGGTATTCTTCTTATACTGAATTTTGAAATAGAAACAAGAACCTTTCCCTTCTTTACTGGCAACAGAAACACTTCCTCCCTGTATCTCAGCAAGTTGTTTAACTATTGCAAGCCCAAGCCCTGTACCTCCGTACCTGCGGGCAGTATCGTTATTGGCCTGTGTAAATGCTTCGAATATAGTAGAGAGTTTTTCTTCCGGTATTCCTATACCCGTATCAGATACAGCAAACTCCAGGCTTACAAAATCATCAACATCAGATAATAACTTAACCCGGATAACTACCTCGCCTTTTGAAGTAAACTTTATTGCATTGGCTGTAAGATTAAGCAAAACCTGGTTTAATCTTGTTGCGTCCCCAATTAAATTATCCGGAATATTTCTGTCGACCTCTGCAAAAATTTCTATTCCTTTTTCTGTTGCTTTCGGATGCATAAGTTCCACACAGTTTGAAACTATTTTGGAAAGCTTAAATCCCCTGTGTTCAATTGGTATTTTTCCGGAACGCATGCGGGAAAAATCAAGAATATCGTTAATAATTACCAGCAAGTTATTTCCCGATGTTTTAATAGCATCAAGGTATTGGCTTTGTTCGGCGCTGAGTGGTGTTTTAAGTATAACATCCGTAAAACCTACTATGGCATTCATGGGCGTACGTATTTCATGACTCATATTTGCAAGGAATTGCTCGCCGATCTTCTTTGCAATTTCTGCGCTTTCAGCCCGCTCTCTTTCTTGGCGTAACTGATCTTCTGATAGTTTTTTCTGGGTAATATCACGAATTATTGAAAGCATTTGTTTATGTCCGTCAATTACTATATTGCGAACAGTATATTCTATATCAATAATCCTTCCGTCCTTTCGTTGTACTCTTGTTTCTCCCGAGCTTTGCATCCTTTCCCTAGACATTCGTTGCTTTAACCGTTCCATCAATTTTGGTTTTTCGTCTTCAGGCAATATATCTATAAAGGAGCCTATTTGTAATATTTCTTCTCTGCTGTATCCATAAATATTACAAACGGCATCGTTTACATAAATCATTTTTTCGTTTTCGGTGATTGAAACACCTTCTCCCATTTCGCTTTCCGTTTTAAGAAGCGTTTCATAAAGATTTTTCTGCTCACGTAAAGCATTCTCCGCTTTTTTCTCTTCTTCTACTTTTTTCTGGAGATCATCTATCATTTGATTGAATGAAGCTGCCAATAAGCCAATTTCATCTTTTGAATATACCTTGGCCCTTTTGCTGAAATCAGCCTTAGACACTATTCTGGCAACATCTACAACTTCGTTAATACCTTTAGAGATTGCCCTGCTGACTGAAATAGTAAGGAACAGTCCTGTAAATTCAACACTAATGGCTATTGTGAAAAGTATTTTCAATATTAAGTGTTCAATCCAGCGAGATCCTTCACCTAATGTGAAAGAAAAATTATCTTCTAATACTGTTATCTTTTCATTTAATTCATATATCTCATCCTGTGTCTGGCTTATTTTATCAATGGGCGTTCCATTCAATAGCACTTCTGAATGAAGCCTGTCTCCTAAGTATTGCAACATATCAAGGAAATAATCTCCTTGTGTCCATATAGTAATTGCGCTTTTAATGTAAGAGATATTGTGAAACCTCGTTAACAGATCAATACATCCATCAATATCATCAGGGTTAATACGGCCTTCTATAAAACCATGACGAATAGTATCGAGATTACGGTTTGGCCTCATTAGTTCCAATCGGGCTTTTCTGTCTCCCATTGGCACAGCCAATAATTTCAAATACTGCCGATAATCTTTTTCATTATGTGTATAACCATATTTGGTTAAACTGTAAACAGCATCTTTCTCAGCTTTAGACCACAGTCCCTCAGCCCCTACCAGGGCCCTGGTAGAAGATAAAGTATGAATCATAAAAGAAAGCATAAAGAGTTCAATGGCTATTAACAATGCCATTAAACTTACTACGAAATAGAGTTTCCTAGTGATGGATACATTCTTCAACCACCTAAAAAAAGAATATCTTTTCATCTTGTATAACAGGAGATAATAAAAAATATTTTAGGTTGCTAACATATAAATTAATCAATACCCCATCACTTAATTTTCGGCAGAACCCACGGATAGCATTATTATACTAAGTGATAAAATAAAAAGTTACAGATTTTCGATAAACAATACATTATTATCGGTGTAACGTAATTAGTTGATAATAAGATAATTACAAGATTTTATTACATTTATGGCAATTTTATATTTAAATCTGAATCTTACCGTGTTTGTAACATTTTGTAATATTGGAAGTACAAATTAATCATACCCCCCATTTATGATGAACTGTATTATAGTTGACGACGACGAAGCTTCAAGGAACATTCTTGTTCAGCTGGCGAAACATGTAGATAGCCTCAATGTGGTAAGAACCTGTTCAAGCCCGATTGAGGCAATTAAGGCATTAAAAGAGGAAAACGTAGATCTGCTATTTCTGGATATTGAAATGCCGGAAATGACCGGGATGGAGTTATTAAAAGCACTCGATAACAGGCCCATGGTAATCTTTACCACCTCGCATAAGGAATATGCAGTTGATGCATTTGAAATGAATGTAGTGGATTATCTTATTAAGCCTGTTGCCCTGCCCCGTTTTCTTAAAGCGGTTGCTAAAGCAGAGGTTGCTGAACCCAAGGACGTGGTAAGTACAAAGCAGGAATACTTCTTTATAAAAAAGGATTCTATCCTGACAAAAGTTCCGATAAAGGATATTTTATGGATAGAAGCGTTGGGAGATTACATAACTGTTCATACAAAAGATCAGCGGTTTCTGTTACATGCTACACTAAAATCAATTGAAGGCAAACTTCCCCCAAATAAATTTGTACGGGTACACCGTTCTTATATTGTTCAGATAGACAATGTTAAACAAGTGGAAGATACCACGATATATATTAATGAAACTTCTATACCGGTTGGGGCATTATACAGGGAAAATTTCATAAAACGCCTGAATACCTTATAATAAAATTGCAAAACTCACCGCTAAATTCAGGATGTTCAGTGGTTAATTTGCAAGTTTCACCGAAAAATGGAATTGCTATTAAGTAGTACTAGATAAATTAGATACCCTTAGTTTCTTATTGAAAAGCTTTGGTTTTAAGAGTTTTAGTTAAAGAAACACTAAATATATGAGCGGATATAAACCCATGAACCCCATACACATATTGCTGGTAGAAGATAATCCTGCTGATATACGGTTAACACAGGAAGTATTTAAGGACGGTAAAATAAAAAATACGCTTAGCGTGACTATGGATGGGGAAGACGCAATGCTATTTTTACGTAAAAGAGGTAAATACGAGAAAGTCGAAACTCCTGATCTTGTACTCCTCGATCTTAATCTTCCAAAAAAGGATGGCAGAACAGTTTTAGCGGAGATAAAATCAGATCATATACTTAAGTTTATTCCTGTCATTATTCTTACTACTTCAGCAGCCGAGCAGGATATTTTAAATACATATTCCAACCATGCAAATTGCTATATAATGAAGCCTGTTGACCTTAGCCAGTTCATTACAGTTGTACGTTCAATTGAAGATTTCTGGCTTAGTATTGTAAGATTACCGAAAATTGAGGACTAGAGAATCCTTATGAAGACGCTTAAAGACTATACAAGATACCTTCGGGAAAACAGGCTTAAAGAAGTCGCAATGTATAACCTGAATATTATTAAGGGTATGAATATTCCTTTAATAAAACTAATGCAGGATAAGGGCTTGCTAAAGAGTCTGGATGATGAGGCGACCTTATCTCAGTCAATGGATAGTCTTTCAAAGTCCTTACTTTCTATAGAAGACGATACAGCCTTAAGCAATGCCAAAGCAAGTTTACAGCAGTGGAAAGAAGATAAGATACCCGGAATCAGTAAACATGAGATCATGCCTACAGATCTTATACTCATGTATGCATCGCAGAAAAAAACGTATCAGCATTTTCTGCCTGATTTTGTTCCTCAATCAAATGAAGCTGTTTCAATATTATCGGAATTGGAAGATTTTCATACCAGGCTGCAGAATGACGCTATACAAATGTTATTTGATGTGCAAAAGGAAACTGAGATACAACTCCATGAAACGGAAATGCGCTTCAGGTTAATGGTACAGAATGTAAAGGACTATTCTATTATAATGTTAGATACCGAAGGAGTCATTCAAAGCTGGAATGAGGGTGCGCAATATATGAATGGCTATTCTGCTGAAGAAGCAATAGGTAAACATTATTCAATTTTTTATACAAACCAGGATAAGGAAAACAATATTCCCGCCAACAATTTATCACTTGCAAAAGAAACAGGCCATTTTGAAGGAGAAGGGAAAAAAGTAAGAAAAGACGGAACAATATACTGGGCTGATGTCACACTCACTGCAATACACGATGATACGGGTAAACTATCTGGTTTTTCCAAACTCACCAGGGATATTACCAAGCAAAGGGTGGCAGCCGAAGAACTACGTGCGTTAAATAATTTTTTAGATTCAGTACTGGAGAACATTCCGAATATGGTTTTTGTAAAAGATGCCCAGGATCTGAGGTTCGTCCGGTTTAATAAAGCCGGCGAAACCTTATTGGGACATAGCAAAAAAGACCTTATCGGGAAGAACGATTATGATTTCTTTCCAAAGGAACAGGCCGATTTCTTTATAAGTAAAGATAAGGCTGTATTAAACCAGGTTGATATTATTGATATTCCGGAGGAGCAAGCAACCACGAAAAAAGGGCTTCGCTGGCTTCATACAAGAAAAATACCTATTCTGAGCCCTGCAGGCAGGCCCATGTACCTGTTGGGTATTTCAGAAGATATAACTGAAATAAGAGAATCCAGGGTGGCTCTTGAACAAAAAACAAAAGAACTGGAACGCTCAAATTCTGAACTGGAACAATTCGCTTATGTAGCTTCCCATGATTTGCAGGAACCGTTAAGAACGATCAGCAGTTATGTTCAGTTACTCGAATCGCGTTATAAAGATAAACTTGACGCTGAAGCAAACGAGTTTATCTCCTTTGCTGTTGATGGCAGCAAAAGAATGAGGCTACTCATAAACAGCTTGTTGGATTATTCCCGGGTAAACCGGGTTAAACCATTTGAATGGATAGAGCTAAATGATGTGATGGAAGATATTCAGCAAAGCTTAAAAGATCAGATAACTGAATCAGACGCAATAATCACCTATAAGAATTTGCCTAAAATATATGGTGATCATGTTTTGATAGGCCAGTTATTTCAAAACCTGATAGGGAATGCTATAAAATTCAGGGGAGACAGGAAGCCGGAAGTTAAGATAACCAGTAAAAAGAAAGCTGGATTTTACATATTTTCGGTAGAAGACAATGGTATAGGCATATCTAAAGAATATTTCGAAAAAGTATTTGTAATATTTCAACGCCTCAATAACCGGGAAAAATATCCGGGAACGGGTATAGGATTAAGCATTTGCAAAAAGATAGTAGAAAGACACGGGGGTAAAATATGGATAGAATCGGAACCCGGCAAAGGTTCTGTATTCTACTTTACCATTAAAGCGAATTAAAATATGAACGGCAAGATTAACATTCTGCTTATTGAAGACAACCCTGCGGACAGCGAGCTGGTAAGCATTTTTCTGAAAGGTATATATTTAAACCAATCAACGCTTGCACGTGCCGATTCCTTAACTATGGGAATGGGATTAATAGACGAATCTCATTTTGATATTATAATTCTTGATCTTACGTTGCCTGATAGTTGGGGATTAGATACATTCAGTAAACTACATGACAAAGCCCCCAATATTCCAATTATAGTGCTAACCGGAATGGAAGATGAAACCATCGGTATCAATGCTGTAAAAATGGGAGCCCAGGACTTTTTATTAAAGGGAAAAATAAAAGGAAATGACCTTCAGCGTTCGATCAATTATAGTATTGAACGGCATAAACTTATCCAGTCGCTGGCTGAAAAAACCAATGCGCTTTACATTGAAAAACAGAAGCTTGCCGAAGCACAGAAACTTGCGCACATTGGCAGTTGGGAATGGGATGTAGCAAACAAGAAGGTAAGCTGGTCTGATGAATTTTACAGGATACATGGCTTAAAACCTGGCGAAGGTGAACTATCGCCTGATACCATGATATCTAATATCCATCCGGATGATGCTGAGTATATACGCAGTATCTTCCAAAACATTATAAAAACCGCCAAGCAAATAACCTTTACGTATAGAATAATACGTAAAGATGGCGCCATACGTACAATTTACTCAGGTGGCGAAGTAATTCAGAATGAGAAGGGTGAAACGGTGAAACTGATCGGCACGGGGCAAGATGTAACGGAACGTGTACAGGAAGAAGAAATGGAAAAACTGGCTCTGGCAGCCACCAAATCATTTAACTCGGTTATAATAACCAATGAAGAGGGTAATATAGAATGGGTAAATGAAGGATTTACCGCCCTCACTGGATACAAATCAGAGGAGATAAAAGGCACACACGGAGAGTCGTTAAGGAGGGGTAATGAGAAAGGAGTTTCAGAAAATATAAGTTATTATCAAAACGTAGTAAAGAACAAAAAGCCGGTTACATACGAAAGCCGGAATTATTCAAAAGAGTATAAGGAATACTGGACCATTACTACACTTACACCCGTGCTTGATAAGAGTGGTAAAGTAAGGCGTATAATTGCAATAGACTCAGATATTACGGTACGCAAACAAATGGAAGAAGATCTGTTGCGTGCGAATAAAATAGCAGAAAATTCATTAATGAAAGGCAATACGGCCTTGAATGATTTAATGAAGGTTAAGGAGCAATTGGAAGAATCACTCCATATAAAGGAACAGTTCCTCGCTAACATGAGCCATGAGATACGTACGCCAATGAACGCGATCATTGGTTTTACAGGCCTTATATTAAAAACCCCTTTGTCTCCTGAACAAAAACAATATACAGATGCAATAAAAATTTCCGGAGAGAACCTGATCGTAATTATTAATGATATACTTGACTTTTCTAAGATACAGTCCGGTAAAATTACATTGGAACAGATAGAGTTTAGCCTTTCACAAGTAGTATCAACATTAACTGAACTAATGTTGCCTAAATCTGTCGAGAAAAAAATAAAATTATCAAAAACAATTGATCCCAAAATACCTGATAAACTTGTTGGCGACCCTACACGCTTGAACCAGATATTGCTTAACCTGGTTGGAAATTCTATAAAATTCACCTCAAAGGGAGAGGTTAAAATAAATGTTGAGCTTCTTTCGGAAACGGATGAACTGGTGGATCTTCAGTTCTCAATCTCTGATACAGGAATAGGCATTCCCAAAAATAAACTTCCTTCTATTTTCGATTCTTTTACCCAGGCTACGTATGATACAACCCGTAAATATGGCGGAACAGGACTTGGCCTGACCATAGTAAAACAGCTTATAGAATTACATAAGGGAACCATAAATGTAAATAGTGAAGTGAACAAAGGATCAATCTTCTCATTTAAACTTACATATAAGAAAGCTACTGAGCAAAGCTCTTTAAAGGCTCAAACGGAAGAGAAATTTGATCATACGCCAATAAAAAAACTGAATATATTACTAGTAGAGGATAATACACTGAACCAGTTATTGGCGAAGAAAGTGTTGAATGACTGGGGATGGGAAGTTGAAATTGCCGGAGACGGGCTTGCAGCTGTTGACAAAGTAAGGCATAATGATTTTGAGCTGGTGCTTATGGATATTCAATTGCCTGAAATGGACGGGTACCAGGCAACGCAGGAAATAAGAAAAAAACTTCCATACCCTAAATCTTCTATACCAATAATAGCAATGACGGCCCATGCTATATCAGGCGAAGAAGAAAAGTGCTATAACGCAGGTATGGATGGATACATTTCAAAGCCCTTCAACCCGGAAAAACTTTACCAAAAAATAATATCGGTTATTAATGCCCCTGCAAGTGAATTGAATTACGGAAATAATGATAACGACGGCGAAATAAATAACATCATGAATAAACATACTGATCTTTCTTATTTAAAGAAACTAGCCAACGGCAGCGATGAGTTCATCACCCAGATGCTTACATTATTCATTGAACAGACTCCTGACAATCTGACGAAAATGGAGAAATACGTACAGGAAAAAAACTGGGATTCACTTAGTAAGATAGCACATAAAATGAAGCCTTCTATTATGTTTGTTGGCCTTAAAGAGATTGAACAGGACGTGAAATCTGTTGAAGAATATGCATCAGAGGGCTCTCATTTGGAGGAGCTTCCAAAAATGATCTCACATATTAAAGACATATGTGATGAAGCAATAACAGAACTTAGGGAAGAAATGACCCAATTGCAGTAATATTCTCGCATCACGTTTATATGGGTCTACCCATGCTTTAGCTACCTTAGCCGAATACCGGTAACCCTTATTAGTGGCCTGCGTTAGATTTATAAAACTAATACGCATAGCCATGAAAACACCTAATCCTTTTTCAGTTTTCCTAGTCGATGATGACGAGATGTTTCTTTCATCGCTGAAAAACACCTTAAAATCTGAATTTAAAACAGGCGTGGAGGTATCTACATTCGCAAGTGGGGAAGAATGCCTTCAACACATAAACGGAAAGCCCGATATTATAGTCTTAGATTACCTGTTGAACAATGACGAACATCCGGAAGCTATGGATGGAATGAAGTTATTGAAAGAAGTGAAAAAGATAGATGAGCGGGAAATACTAGTGATTATGCTATCGGGTCAGGATAAACTACAGGTCGCCTTAGATGCTATTAAGAATGGGGCGTATGAATACATAGCCAAAAGTGAAAGCGCATTTGTTAGGATAAGAAATGTTATAAAAAATGCAGCTGAAGGTATAAGGGCAAGCCGTAATAACAGAATATATACTAAGTGGAACATTATTCTTGGAATTACTATTATGGCAATTGTACTGATTGATGTTGCGTATTATTACTTAACACGAACCTAATGGAATCCTTCATTCTTCCATTACTTCTTATTCAATATGCCATGAATAGCAAGGAGCGCATAAAAGACATTAATGATAATAAGATATTTATTGTGGAGGATAATGAAATGCATTCTCTTATGATGGACTATTTATTATCTAAAGAAACGACTGCGCATATTAAAAAATTCAGTTCTGGAGAAGATTGTATTAAGAACCTTGACCTCAAACCAGATGTAGTAATACTGGATTATGGCTTACCCGGAATAAACGGGATACAAACATTAAAGGCAATTAAAGAATATGACTCCGATATACCGGTAATTGTTATAACCGGTAACACAGATAAGGCTGTGGCGCGTAGTTTTTTCAATGCAGGAGTATATGATTATATACAGAAAAATGATGATGCCTTTGAACAGGTTAGTAAAGTAACCGACTCCATTTTAAATATTATGGCCTGGAAAGAGGCCAAGAAGGATAGAAGAAAAAAAATCATTACTGCTATTGTTGTATCTGTTATTACAACAGCAATAGGCATATTGTTCTATTTTATATTGAAACATTAATTTACTGTAAAAATAAAGCTTGTGCTATTCTTTTAGTTATTGAAAACAACAATGTTTTTCTGTTTTAGCATGAGATAAAATCAAAAATAAATTTATGTGTTTAGGAATAAGAATAGTGTTCTTTGAAACAATAGGCATCCTTGATTATTATGCTGGACCAATATTCATCAGCATAGGCCAATTTTAACTAACATGCAGATAATCAGTATAAAAAGTGGACTATCTGGTATTTGAGGGGTAGAAACACATAAACAAATTGAAAACCAATATGTTGTGTATTTTAAAGAGCAAAAACCGGAAACCCCCTGAAACACCTTGTAACTAGTTGAAATTTGAATTGAAAAGTTTGTAAAGTATAATAACATAATACCTTTCAAAGCTATCTTATGCTTAACCATTATATAATCCTCATTCACCTACAACAAGCCTTTGCTTACCTAAAATACATTGAAAATAGGCTGAAAAGGCAGTAAATTTGATAACGAGGTTTTAAAGTATTAATCGCTGAAAAACATAAAAGTTATGAAAACATTCGAGATAAAAAAAATACTTGTTCCGACAGATTTTTCAGAAACGGGAATGCTTGCTATTGAGCATGCAGCGTATATGGCTAAACTTTGTAAGGCTCATCTTTACCTGCTTCATGTGGTGGAGTCGTTTGAATATGCATACAGTGAATATGACCCCGAAACCATAGTGAGAGATCTGGATGATATACAAAATGCCGCTTCCGACAGGTTAGAAAAGATTGCAGCCAGGTTAGGAACCAAATATAATATAGTAACGACACCTATTATAAACAATGGGATGGCGGCAACCGGAATAACAGATTCTGTAAAGGACAACAAGATCGATATTATGATAATGGGTACTCACGGAGCGAAAGGCTTTGAGGAACTTATCATAGGCAGCAATGCGCATAAGGTTGTAAATATTTCGCCATGCCCGGTTATTACTATACAATCAAGCGCTAAAAATTTACAGTTCGACCATATTGTAATGCCAATAGATAATTCAGTACACTCAAGGCAAAAAGTTGACTATGTGCTGAAATTGGCTTCGTATTACGGATCTACAATTCACATGCTTGGCCTTGAAGATACTAATGGGGAAATGAACGAGAAGGATGTAAAAAAATTCAAGATAAAGTTAGATAGTGTAGAAGCTGCACTTAAACAATCGGGTTTGCCTTATACACATAAATTGGTTAAAGGGCATAATATAGCTATTGAAACTATGAAGTATTCGGAGGAAATAAATGCTGATCTTTTAGTAATAATGACGGATCATGAATCAAGCATGTCAGGAATATTTCTTGGTGTATTGGCAAAACAGATAGTGAATCATTCTAAAATACCTGTAATGAGCATTAAGCCCATTGAAGGCAGGCCTTCAGGCTACGATATCGGAGTTGTATCTCCATTATAAGTAATTTGAGTTATGGAAACGAAAGAAGAAATAAAAGAAGAAACAAAGAAAGCCTTTATAGCACCTAAGAAAAAGACAGTATCTATTTTTCTAGTAGATGATGATCTTTCATATTTGTATCCTTTAGGCTTTTATTTGCAAAAGAATACTGAGCATATGGTATTCTGTTACACTACAGGAGAAGAATGCGTAAAAAACCTGGATAAATTGCCCGATCTGGTTGTGCTCGACTTTAATTTAAATCCGGAGTTGCCTAATACATTGAATGGATTAGATGTTCTGAAAGAAATAAAGGCTAGAAGCCCTGAAACGAAAATAGTAATGCTTTCTGGCCGCGATACATTTACCGGTGTTGTAGAGTCATTAAAACTCGGCGCGTATACTTATGTCATAAAAGATATAGAAGCTTTAACCACATTGAAAAAGATAATAGACACGCTTACGGAAAAGAAGTCGAAACCTGGTTAACAATTAAGTACAGTACAATGCACCCTTTGGAGAAAATTAAAATATTCCTGGTTGACGACGATGAAATGTTTGTTAATTCTTTAAAACATTCGTTGTCTGGCGAAAAAATTGAAATAACATCATTTACCAATGGAGAGGAGTGTATTAGGCATATGGATGAATATCCGAAGATAGTAGTGCTTGATTATGCTTTAAATGAATCTATGAATGGAGTGCAGGTATTGAATCAGATCAAACATACCTCTCCTGATACTAATATTATCATGCTTTCCGGCATTGATAATAAGAGCATTATAAAAGACACTATGAAATATGGCGCTTATGATTTTATAGAAAAGGATGAAAGTGCGGTGCATAAATTGAAAAAGGAAATAAAAGCGCTTTGCGATGAAATAGAATTGGAGTATGAAAGTAAAAAGGAAGACAAGAAATTATTAAAAATAAATGCGGGTATAATAATATTGATTGTATTGGCGTTTATTTTAACACATATAAAGTAAATAAGTTTATGAAAATCCTGGTAATTGATGATGATGTAATGATGTTGGCAGCCATAACGCAAAAACTGAAAGAAAAGCAATATGTTGTTTCTACCACAACTGATGCTGCAGAAGCTTTAAAAATACTTGGCGAAGATAAAATAGACCTTGTAATATGTGATATTGTAATGCCTGGGGTTTCAGGACTTACCTTTCTATCTATGCTGAAAAACTTTTATTTCAGTAAAGTACCCTTGATCCTTATTTCTTCCTATGCCCAGGATAAGGTGCTGAAAGATGCGTATAATATGGGAGCGAATTATTTCATATCCAAGCCGATAGACTATGATCTGTTGCTACAAAAGGTACAGGAATTGACTAAGACCATTCCTATAAATCACTGATTTTTCCAATTACCCTTTAACTACTTATACCTATTTTGAATAGATAGGCAATGAAATGTCACAAGTTCGATCCCCTGTATCTTATAATCATTAGGTCGGGAAAAAAAGAAAACCTCTTCCCGTTGCTCAGTCGCCAAAGATTAGAGGAGGATAGGGTTTTTGGCGCGGGAAGAGGTTTATATGGAACTATGAATTCTTAAAACCGATACTAAAGTATATAGGGAAGACGCTTTTGATAATATATTTTCTTTGAAACCAATCCAATTAGGGATGAACATGTAAAAACTGTCGGTGAAATTCAAGATGAGGTTTATTCAGCCGGTTTAGATAAGTGAACTAATAAAGAATAACTAGGAATATGACTTCTGTCACTTATTTCTTCCGCCTTATTTTTGTACCTTTAACAAATATAAATACTAATATGGAAAATTCTACAGATCAACCCATAACAGCACTTAAAGATCAGTTGACTGAATATCTGGAACTGAAAAGTGAGCATACCCGTTTAAGTCTTATAGAAAACAGTGCAAAAGTTACCGCTTATTTTTCAAGTGCTATTATAATTATACTGCTTATTATGTTATGCATCCTATCACTTGTTGTGGCGTTTTCTTTCTTTATGGGCCAATACCTTCATAATTATGGCCTGGGTTTTCTTATTTCCGCGGGAATATTTTTTTTGTTGCTGCTGATTTTTTTACTGGCAGTAAAAAATAAAACAGAGATCTCCATTACGAATAAAGTAATTCAATTAACCTCGGAAAATGAGCAAGAATAGTAATATATATAACCTTCAAACTCTCCAAAGAAGAAGGGCTGAGTTATCTGTTTTGTGTAAAGAAAAAGAAAGGGAGATAGGAATCCAGCTCGAGTATATAGGCGAAAACCTTGGCTCCATTGCATTGCGTACCTTTATTGGCAGAAGTGGAAAGAATAATAGTACTGCAAAAGCAGAAATTATAAACCTGTTGGTTTCAGAAGGACTTGAAACAGTTATGGATATTCAGCAAGACCCACACAATGTTAAAGATAAGGTAGTTGGGTTTATTAAAAAATCAGCTTCAGGAATTATTAACTTGCTTGTTAAGTAATTTAAAGAATGCGGTTATAAGGAATCGTTATCCTGGACTTTATTCAATTTATCAATTAACCCTGATCTAGTAGTAATGTAATAACATCCGTATGCAAATAGAGGAGCGCTTAATACATCCATTGTATAGTGAACATGCTGGATAAGCAACAAACTACCTATCGCAATTGTGCAGGCCGTTGCAAAAAGCCTATCATACCTACCTTGCAAACAGAGAGCTATTAGAAAGATTGTAGAAGTGTGTCCTGAAAAGAAAAGATCCTTTGTTTTGAAACCTCCTACATACATTAAATTAGCTATTGGATCATTAAGTGAAATTAAATGATCGGGAGGGTTTAATGGCACATAATAAATAGCAGCAATACGGAAAAGTGTAAGAAAGAGAAAGGAGAATAGGAATGTTATAAATATTCTGGGTGACTCAATGGCCCTATAGATTAATAAGCAAAATGTAGCTATAAAGAATAGCACTAAAGGCAAAGAAACATTATAGTAAGGAAGCATATCCAACAAAGGATCATTCAATAAGGTCCCATTCCTTTTTTCAATGTAGTTAAAGAATATTGGAAGAAACGATAATACAACCAGATTGAAAAGCATTCCTAATAAGGTTTCAATTCTGAAGGCCTTAAAAGACCAGGCTAAACTCCAATTATTTTTTGCTTTATGTATAAATTCTGTCATATTTAATTTCTTATCAAGTAGTCTTTCTGTAATTCAATATTGCCCAGGTATTCAGTATAAGCCCGATAATGAATACATATAGTATCTGCATGCTTATATCATGCAGGCCACTTCCCTTAATAACCACCATACGCATTACGTCTATAAAATAACTAACAGGGAAGAGATGAGTAATGAGCTTTGCCCAGCCTGGCATACTGTCAATAGGTGTATACAAGCCACTCATCATGTTGAACACCATCATAAATAAGAACATAAGAGAATTGGCTTGCTGTTGTGTTTCAGTGTAGGTTGAAATAAGCAACCCAAAACCTAATATTGCGAATAAGAAGACTAATAAAAAGAGGTATAATATTGCAATATTGCCCAGTGGTTTTATGCCATATCCTATCCAGCCAATCAATAATCCGAAAGTAAAAACAACTGCACCCATTACGATAAATGGCAATAATTTTCCTAAAATGAATTGGTATTTTTTAATTGGCGTTACGTTAATCTGTTCAATGGTGCCAATTTCCTTTTCTTTAACAATATTAAAAGCAGCAGATAAACCTGCAATACCGGTAACTAATGATACTAATATGGCTGGAACCATGAAGATATAATAGGTTAATGCAGGATTATACCAGTAAGAAGATATAACGGAGATAGTAGGTTGCTGGCTTGTTTCTTGAGGTTGCACCCATTCCAGGCGAATGTCATTATTATAATCTTGTATTATGCCACTTAAGTAACCAAAACCAACACTGGCTTTTACACCATTAATTGCATTTACCTCTATAGCTATTTTTTGAGTGCTTTCATTAATAAGACTCTTTTCAAATCCTTCAGGTATTTCAAGAACAATATCTGCCTTATCGTTCTCTATTAACTTATCCGCTTTCGAATTAAAATCTGTATACCCTGCAAGTTTAAAATACCCGGAGGATAAAATTTTATTTGATAGTTTTTGTGAAACGGTTGAATGGTCGTGATCGACGATTGCTATGTTAACATTCTTAACCGTAAAGTTAGCAGCCATTGGCAACAATATTAGCTGAATGGCAGGCGCAATGAACAGCCTTCCTATGAATCCCTTATCACGGAATATCTGCCTGAACTCTTTTTGCAACAAAAACCAAAGTGGCCTCATTATTCTAAGCGTATTTTAAAGTTTCTAAGCGCAATAATCAAAAAGACCAAAGTCATTCCTATAAGTATTACTGTTTCTTTCCATATAGAAGCAAACCCAAGGCCCTTAAGCATTACTGCTTTCACTATTATATAATACCATTTGGCCGGTACAATATTTGATATTACCTGCAATACTATTGGCATGTTCTCTATTGGGAACATATAGCCGCTTAGTAACATTGTGGGCAACATCATACCAAGCATTGAAGCAAACATGGCTGATTGTTGCGATGATGTAATGGTAGATATAAGTAAACCTAATGAAAGTGAAGTCATGATCAGAATGGTGCTTTCCGCTACAAGTAAAACTATACTGCCCTTAATGGGCAGATCAAGTGCATAAACGCTTAATAATAGTATAGCGGCAAGATTTACCCATGAAAGAATAAGGTACGGTATAGCTTTGGAAACAATTACCAGTAATGGTTTTACCGGCGAAACCAATAATATTTCCATAGTGCCTAATTCCTTTTCACGTACAATGGAAACCGAGGTCATCATAACACAAACGAGTAATAATACCATTGCCATTACCCCAGGAACAAAATTTGGAGCACCTCTCAAATCAGGGTTATATAGCATCCGCACTTCCGGTTGAATTGTGTATGGCATTGCCGAATTTTGAGAAAGCTGCGATTGGTAGTCTCTCACTATTGTGGTAATATAATTAGTAAGAGTAGTGGCCGTATTAGGGTCTGATGCATCTGCAATTACCTGTATTGATGATTTATTTAAATGAAGCAGGTCTTGGTTAAAATTAGCAGGGAATACTACAGCCAATTTTATTTTACCACTTTTAAATGCTGCATCAATTTCTGATGAGTTCATTAACGTTTTTTGAACAGTAAAGAATTTGCTTCCTTCAATTTTATTGATGATCTGTTGTGATGCAAGGTCTTTTGCATTGTCTACAACAACAATATTTGCATTCTTTATCTCATTTGTAAGCGCGAAACCAAAAAGAACTATCTGCACAACCGGCAAACCGAAAAGCATGACAAGGGTCTTTGGATCCCTGAATACCTGGTAGAACTCCTTTTTAACAAATGATAATAATTGTTTCATTCTCTTTTCAATTAATCTGCTGAACGTTTTGCTGCTCTTGCCAGCTTATAAAATACCTCATCCATAGTTGGCACCCCAAATTTTTCCCGAAGGCCAGCTGGCGAATCTAATGCCTCAATTTTTCCGTCAACCATAATGGTTACCCTGTTGCAATACTCTGCTTCATCTAGATAGTGCGTAGTAACGAAAATGGTTATTCCTTTATCCGCCGCATCGTAAATCAAATCCCAGAACTCCCTGCGCATTGATGGATCAACACCTCCAGTCGGTTCATCCAAGAAAACAATCTTGGGTTCGTGCACAATTGCAACCAAAAAGGATAATTTCTGCTTCCAGCCTAGTGGGAGTGAGCGAACCAGTTTTTTAGCTTCTTTAAATAACCCTAATTTCTCTGTAAGCTCTTTGCTTTTCTCCTTTATCTCTTTATTACTTAGTCCGTATATTCCACCATAGAATTCTATATTCTCGAGTACAGAAAGATCTTCATATAATGAAAATTTCTGGCTCATATACCCGATGTTCTTTTTTATTTCTTCAGGCTGAGTAAAAACATCAAAACCTGCAACAGTAGCCTGCCCCGATGTAGGTATGGATAAACCACAAAGCATACGCATGGCTGTAGTTTTGCCTGCACCATTTGCACCCAGAAAGCCAAATATTTCACCTTTATGAACGTCGAATGAAATTTCGTCAACGGCCACAAAATCGCCAAAGCGCTTGGTAAGCTTATTTGTTGTTATTACCGTTTCGTTCATTTTGTTCCTTTAATAATCGTATAAAACAATCTTCTACTGTAGGAGTAGCTTCAATAAATTTTACATCATTATAGCCCTTTTCCTGTAAATATTTTTTGACCTCATCTTCGCTGCAAGTGATCGACAAGTGCAGGTATTCTCCGAATGTGTAACAGTTAATGGTAAACTTAAAACTGCGTAAGTCATTGAGTAATTTGTACATATTAGCCGACTTCACTCCATATAATTTCTCGGGGTATGCTTTAATCGTATCAGAAGGAGATGCTATTGATAATACTTTGCCACCCAGGATAAGTCCAATGCGATCACACAAGGTTGCTTCATCCATATAGGAAGTAGACACCAGAATTGTAATGCCTTGTTTCTTTAACCGTTTCAGCATCTCCCAGAATTCCTTACGTGATACTACATCAACACCAGTGGTGGGCTCATCTAAGAATAATACTTCGGGCTTATGAATTAAGGCACAGCATAATGCCAGCTTTTGTTTCATTCCACCGGAGAGTTTGCCTGCCCTACGATCTTTAAAAGGCTCTATCTGTATATAGATATCCTTTATCATATCATAGTTCTCTTCAATAGTGGTATCGAATACGGTGGCAAAGAAGTTCAGGTTTTCTTCCACTGTGAGATCCTGATAAAGCGAAAACTTACCAGGCATATACCCAAGTATTCCACGAATAGCCTTAAAGTCTTTTATTACATCGTATCCGCCCACAGTAGCGGTGCCTTTATCAGGGAGCAACAATGTTGTAAGCATTCTGAAAATAGAACTCTTGCCTGCGCCATCAGGTCCAATAAGCCCAAACATTTCGCCTTTCTCCACAGAAAATGACACATCATCTACTGCAAGTACAGTGCCTTTATTATAGGTTTTTGTAATATTATTTAAGGTAATGGCGTTCATTTATCAATTGAATTTCACTTCGCCGTACATACCTATTTTAAGGTAGCCATCGTTAATGATCCTTATTTTTATTGCATATACCAGGTCAGCTCTTTCATCCTTGGTAGGTATAGTTTTAGGTGTAAACTCTGATTTGTCTGATATCCAATAAACTGTTCCTGTATATTCACCATACTGCTTTGCTCCCTTATCAGACCTTACCTTAACCTTCTGGCCAATTTTTACTTTGTCAAGTTGAGTTCCAGTAATATATGCCCTTAATATAATTGTATCCGTTTCTGCTATTTTATAAAGAGCTTTTCCTGGTTCTACAACTTCATGGTCTTCGGCATATTTCGTAAGCACAGTGCCATGTATTGGATTAATAATACGGCATTTTGCAATCTGGTCATTTAATTGATCGATCTGTTTTTGCAGCGGACCCACCTGTTTGGAGATTGTAACTGAACTGATATCCAAACTTGATCTTTGTGCTTCAATTTGCTTGTTCAGCATATCTACCTGTGTGTTTGCGTCATCAACCTGCTGTTGGGTTGCTGCACTTTGTTTGAACAGGTTATTCATGCGTTCCTGGTTCTTTTGTGCTTCAGCTAACTGCGATTGTAAAGCAGCAACCTGCACAGGTATATTAGGAGTCTGACTTGTTGTGGAAGCTATCTGTGCCACTAACTGTTCTTTCCGGTAATATAATTGGGTACTATCAACATAGCCGATAAACTGGTTAGGTTGAAGTGTCTGGCCTTCTTCCACATTGAACTGCATTATAGTTCCTGCGGCTTCAGTTGATACAATAGTTTCAACGGACTCAAATGCTCCTGCTGCATCAAAATCATTTTCGCTGTTATTGCATGAAGCAAATATTGCCGCGGTTGCAAATGCCAGTAGTGATACTTTTTTCATGATCCTTAGAATTTAATTTTTAATTGCCTGATGTATTTTGATAATTGTATTCATCCATTAATAACTGTATCTGGTGAAGAAGAAGGTTTTGTTTAGCTGCATCCTCCGCATCCAGTTCACTTATGTAGTCATGTACGGTTATTACACCGTTATCCATTTGTGCTTTCGACGCATCCTTAACTGCAGTTCGTTTGCTGATAATATCGTTGTCTTTATTTATCATCTGTTGCAATTTTATCATATCAGAGCTCTGTTGCTTAAGATTTATGCGGGTATTAAAAATGAAATCCTCTTTTTGAATATCAAGCCCGGTTCTGTCTATTTCTAATAATTGTCTCTGGTTTCTAAGTGTATAAAATCCCCCTAGTGACCAACTAAGGCGAATGCCCGTGATATAGTATAAGGCAGGATTTACGTCAAACCCGTTTAATCCTGGCATTGCATAGCCACCCTGAAAAAATGCAGAAAATTTCGGACGGTTACCGGCATTTAATAACCTTTCCTGAACATCATCTGTCTTCTTTTGAAACTCATAGAAAGATAATTCAGGTCTATGTATACTATCTGAAACAGCTACATTACGTGGAGTTTCTAATACTGTATTCTCGTCTAATGGTTTATTTATAAAAATTGAAAGCATATCCATATATGCCTTGCGTGATGATGATAGACCTATCCTGTTTTGTTGTTGTTGGTAAAATTCGGCTTGCAGTTCATCTAGTGTACTGTTTAAGGCAGTACCATTGTTTACAGCAGCTTGAGTGCGATCTATGCTATTCTGTAAATCTTTCTGTGTAACGTCATTTTGTTTCAATTGCTCATCAATAAGTAAAGCGCCGAAAAATATTTCATTAACGCGATCTTTTAATGCGTACAACTGTACCTCTATATTCTCATCCTGTATCTCGGCATTTGTTTCCTGTAACTCTTTTTGTTGCTTTATCATTCCTCCGTCGTAAATCGTCTGATCAACCTCTCCATGTACATTAAACTGGTCTTTAGTTGGGGTAGGGAAACTCAGATTCTTAAATGCAGGAGGCAGGCCAGTAAGAGTAATAGATGTAACGGCCGATTGGTAAGTAGCCTGTCCGTTGATATTCAGTTGCGGTAAATATCCTTTAGCGGCATTCGAAACATTATATTCTTTCGATTTTTCTATTAAATCTTTCTGTTTTATTAAAGGGTATTGTTGCCTGGCGCGGACATAGCAACTATCCAGGGTTAATGCACTTTGTGCATTAACCAATAAATTGCATCCTGTTATAATTCCAATTAAAAGTAGTTTTTTCATTTTATCTTCTCTTTTAATAATTCTATCTGTCTTTAGTACGACGATTAAAATCTATTTTACTTTAAGTGTTGCTTCTATCCATTTAGGAATAAGCTTTTTTCTTTCCTGCATTATTTCAATAAACTGTTCTTGTGTTACGCCTCCCTCTTTGTTAAGGAACATGGGCCGGGCAATAAATGGAAATATGCTCATACTTACTATATTCATCATAAGATGCATAATATTAACCTCAGCTATTTCTCCCGATTTTATGGCAGCCTGTATCTGTTTCATAAAGAAAGAACTCAGGAATATTTTTCTTGCTACAATTTTTTTCGGATTTGATCTCGCCTGGCTTAATACGAACAAAGGGGTGTCTGGAGCAAGCAACAGCATGTCAATGTAATTATTTACTATGTGCTCTATTTTCTTTGTATAACTAGTTTTTTCGTCATTTACAATAAGCGAAAAACCTTCAAAGAATTTCTGCATATTTTCAAGCATTATCATTTCAAACAGTTTTTCTTTGCTGCGGAAATAATAATTTAATAAGGCCAGGTTAATGCCTGCTTCCTTAGATATATCGCGGGTTTTAACGGCATCAAATCCTTTTTGGGTAAAAAGAGTACGTGCCGCCGCAATTATTTTTTGCTCGGTAGATACTTCATCTTTTTTCTTTTTGATTGTTGCCATTTCCTGAGAAATATGCAGCAAATATAGGTTTAATAGTTTGATTTAATCATTTGTTTAAATCAAATTATTAAGTATAAACATAAGTGATTGATTGTCAGTGATTATTTTTTACTCCAAACGTGGAGCATTTTACCAATAACAACAACAACTAACGTAACACTTAAAATACCCCACCAGTTCCAGAACCACATATTTTTTTAATTAATTATTATTAAGATTCGTCTTTTGTTGTCTTTACCAGACTTATACCAGCTATAAAGAATATAATACCCAGTATACCATAGATTATAAGTGCTCTGAAATCACGATTCCCTCCTGAAGTATTGACAAAGAGTACTGCTGTATATATTAGACCAACTATACCAAGTATGGTTAATAGGCCTCCGAAAACTCTTTTTAAGTTCATAGTATTTCTTTTAGTGATTATAAATTTTAAGTTGTACTGCCTTTTTTGTTAGTTGCAATTATTGCAACTCCTGCAATAAGCAATACTACACCTACAATGGGTGACCATTGCACAGGATGATTCTCACTTTTGTTTATTTGAATAGGGCCAGCATCAACTACATTTTTAGTAGTTACATAATTGAACCCGGTATAAACCATCATTAGTATTCCCATTATAATAAGAATGATTCCAATTGATCTTGCTTGCATAGTAAATTAATTATAAGTTTATATGGTTCAAAATTGCTTCATTGTGAAGGCAAATGCTTTATATAACTTAGTTAAAGACTTATATAATTTACACATTGCCAGTCCTATCTACGTATAAGCAGCTATGGTATAGGATTAAAATTACTTGTCAATATTTCGGTTGTATTACCAAAAGCTAAAACATAATTTTGCTAAAATTTGAATCTGTGCTCACCGATGAAATTAAATATAAAGCCTTTTTAGAAAAGGATATCACCTTCGAAGGCTTGTTTATTACGGCAGTTAAAACAACAGGAATTTTCTGTCGGGTAGGATGTACTGCACGTCAACCGAAAAGAGAGAATATAGAATTCTTCGAAGATGCGAAACAAGCTATTTTAAATGGCTATAGACCTTGCAAAATATGTTCGCCTTTGGAGAAATCCGGAGTTACACCTGCTCCTATCCAAAAATTGCTGAATGAAATGAGAAGTAACCCTGCCTTAAAGTTAAGAGATGAGGATATTGTTTCAAGAGGGGTTGAGCCAAATGCATTACGCAGATGGTTTAAAAAGAATCATGGAATAACTTTTCAAGCATACCAGAGAATGCAACGCATTAATTCAGCATTTATTAAGTTGCAAAATGGTGAAACGGTTTCAGGTATTGCTATAGATGTGGGTTATGAATCGCTTAGTGGATTTAATGATTCATTTAGTTCTTTAATAGGTTCACCGCCTTCTAAAAGCAAAGACAAACAAATAATGCAAATGACAAGGCTTGAAACTCCACTCGGACCAATGTTTGCATGTGCTACTGAAGAGGGTATTTGCCTACTGGAATTTGTAGATAGAAGGATGTTAGAGACTGAATTGAAACTTCTTTCTAAAAAGTTTAAGGCAGTGGTACTTCAGGGCGAGAATAAATATTTTGAACCCTTGAAACAACAATTAAATGAATATTTTGAGGGTAAAAGAAAGGAGTTTGATATTCCCTTAGTGCTTATAGGGACTGACTTCCAAAAGGAAGTATGGAAAGAGTTAATGCGAATATCTTACGGTACAACCCGATCCTATAAGCGACAGGCAATAGCATTAAATAACCTTGGCGCAATACGTGCGGTAGCGCAAGCGAATGGAATGAACAGAATTGCAATAATTATCCCATGTCACCGGGTTATCGGAGAAGATGGAAGTATGACAGGATATGGTGGTGGAATATGGAGAAAGAAAAAATTACTTGATATTGAATTAGCACAAACCACATTAAATATTTTCTGAAATTATAAATGATCCTTGCACATAAGTGCAAGGATCATTTATAAAATTAAGCGGCCTTGTTATCAATACTTATAGGCCCTGCACCAAAATAGGTTAAAAATAAAGCCCCACCTATCAGCCCCATATTTTTCATGAAATTCGCCATTTGCATTTGTTGAGCCATGGGATCTGAAACTGTCCAGAACTTATGCATCATAAATGTTACCGGGATTAAGAAGATAATAATGAGCCATGCGCCTATTTTAGTTTTGAACCCGAGAACGATACTTAATCCACCAATAAAAGCAATAATCCCCGATAAAGGAACCATTATACTTGCCATAGGTACTCCTGCAGAAGCAGCATAAGCAATTGTTCCACTTGAGAAATGACCCATTATGGCCATTAGAAACAATAAAGAGAATAAGATCCTGCCAATTAAAGATATGAATTTCATATTTTATAATTATTTGGTTAGTAAGACAAAACTACATCAGAAATAAGCTTTTGATACTTAATCTACATTAAGAAATCATTTATAATTGATTACCAGAACAAGTTGAAAATTAATAATGTCTGGTCGTACGAATAACACGCTATATAAAAATGTTATCTTAGATGTCCAAAGAATCTGTGGATATAAAGACTTATGAAAAATAGAATAGTTTCATTTTTTTGTGCTTCAACAATGCTTTTCTTTTTTTGCTGCGAAAATGTGTCTGCGCAAAAAAATATACCTCTCATAGATTCTTATGATCTTTTACAAAAAGGCATTGCCTTCGCTGATTCAGGGCAATATGATAAAGCAAGTGCATTATATGAACAAATATCGTGCAACGATACTAACTATACTCTTGCAGTTTATGAAGAAGCTGTAAGCCGCATTTCCGGAGGAGAAGATAGTATTGCTATTGGCTTGTGTAGAAAGGGTATTGGATTAAATACAGAATATACTCCTGATTTTTACAAATTTCTCAGCAACGCATATATTGACCTTAACAAAGATAATAATGCGATTAAATTACTTTCTGATACTGCAATTCCTAAATACCCTAATGTCTACTTACTTGAGTATTCTTTGGGTCTTGCTTATTACAAATCCCATCAATACGATAGCGCTGTTGTATGTTTTGAAAGAGCAATAAAGTTAAATATCTTCCATGCTTCAAGTCATTACTACCTCGGCAGGTGTTGCCTTGAACAAGGCAGAATGATACCTGCACTACTTTCGTTGCAGTTCTTTTTAATACTCGAACCGACCTCTTCGCGTGCGCTTTCAGCCGTTCAGGTTATGGAACAGGTATCGAAAGGTAACTACGAGTACAATAAAGCAACCGTTGTAGACCCTCAAAAATATAACGACGATGCGTTCAGCGAGCTTGATTTAGATATTAAATCCAAAATTGCTTTAAGCGATAATTACCCTGCAAAAACAAAAGTGGCATTTGACATAATGAAACAATGCCAGTTGTTTGTAGAAAAGATCACCTATACCCCGAACACTAATAATTTTTGGATGGAAACGTATGTTCCATTTTTTGTTGAACTTCAGAAAAAGGAGTTTTTTGAGCCATATATCTATTTTATAATGGGCTCTGTAGGAGACGATGCGTTACAAAAAGAAAGGACAAAGGATAAAAAGAAAATAGACGAGTTCACTACCTGGGCTGGCAAGAACCTTGCAGAAAAGCGCGATAAAAAGGAGATAACAACAGGTGGAGGTAAAAAAACGCTTACCAATATTTATTACGACAATCAAGTGCTGGAAGCTCAGGGGGAAGAGAATGCGAAAGGAAAAACTATTGGGGACTGGACTATATATAACCAATATACAGGTACAATTGAGGCAAAGGGAGCATTTAATGAAAATGCAAATCGTGAGGGACAGTGGATATGGTATTACTATGATGGCACAATGAAAGAACGAACTAACTACAAGGATGGCAAACGAGATGGAGTTTCAGAGGCATGGTATAAGAACGGAGCGCCTAAGGATAAGTACACCTATACGAATGATAAACTGAATGGAGAAGTATCGGAATATAATTCTTCAGGCATACTATCGTCCCATGGTACTTATGTAAACGATAAACCCATTGGTCAGTATACGCTTTATTACGATGACGGAAAACAACATTATATAGTTAACTACTCTGATGCAGGCCTTGATGGAGATCAGAAGGAATATTACTTAAATGGGCAGCTATCTTTAGTCTCAACCTACAAGAACGGAAAGAAAAATGGTACGCTTACAGATTATTGGGAAAATGGAAAAACGGAAGATCAGGGTCAATACAAAGATGATAACCAGTTTGATGCCTGGAAGTATTATTATAAAGACGGAAGCCTGAAAAAAGAAGGAGCATATAGTAAGGATGGAAAGACTATTGACCAGTGGACAAGTTATTACCGTAATGGAAAGAAAGAAGAAGAAATGAATTACAATAAAGCAGGTGAACTTGACGGGCAAGATATTTTGTATGATGTTGATGGACTAAAGTATAGCGAGTTTGAATATAGGAACGGTACATTGCAACAACTTACATGTATCGATAAAAGTGGTAAAACATTGTATACTTCAAAAATTGCAAGTGGAATATTACAACACCAAAATTTCTACCCTAATGGAATAAAAATAAATGAAGGTGAGAGTGTTAACGGACTACGTAATGGAAAATGGAAATTCTATTCTGTGACAGGCGCTCTTTCCGATGAAGAAAATTATAATAAGGGATTATTAGAGGGAATGCGTACTGAATATTATGATAATGGCCAGGTAAAAGATTCTTTAATGTATGTGGCTGACATGGCTATTGGATTATATCACGGATACTATCTGAACGGGCAACTGAAATCAATGGGCTGGTATTCATTTGGTCAGAAAACTGGAGATTGGTATTATTACAACGCACACGGAACAATAACTTCTCACTTTTATTATCAGAATAATGCAATATCAGGGTATGCGGATTACTATGATGTAAATGGTAAATTATCCACTGAAGAATATCATAATAATCTTGGCTATTTTGATAAAGCTTGGGTGTATGATACTAATGGTAGTAAGATAATCTACACATACATTTCTGATAAGGGTAACGGTTCATTTAAAGATACTTATAACAACGGCCAATCTAAAATCGATAGAACCTACGTTTCAGGAAATATTGACGGGCATCAGAAAATGTATTTCTATGACGGGAAAATAAAATCAGAAAGCGATTATTTATCTGACAACCTTCAGGGAAAACAAACCGATTACTATGATAACGGAGCTATTGAATCTGTTTCGAATTACATTATTGGAGTATTAGATGGCCCTGCTGTAAAGTACTATCCCAATGGAAAAGAAATGTCTGAGGAAAATTATTTTGACGATAACGAAGACGGACCTTATAAAGAATATTATGAAAGTGGACACCTGAGAAGAAAGGGGCAATACAGCGATGGTGGTCTTGAAGGAGAAAAAAGATCGTACTCGGAAGATAGTGCTTTGTATTGTATATCATGGTATCATAACGGAGTGATAACAGGATATGCCTATTTGGGTAAAGATGGTAATATGATTGCTCCAATTTCAATGGAACAGGGTACTGGCAATATGACTTGCTATTATAGTAATGGAACAAAGTCAATAGAATGTACTTATTCACATGGAGCATTTAATGGCAAAAGGGTCGTATATACGCCAGCTGCTAAACCATTTGAAGATGAAAACTATTTAATGGGTAATTTGAATGGCCAACAGAAATACTATTACAGCAATGGGAATATAAAAGCAGAAGAAACCTATTATTTAGGCGATAAGGATGGAGTTTGCAATTACTATTATGATAATGGCAAGCCTGAAAGTGAGGAACATTGGGTAACAGGTTCTCGCCATGGTTTATGTAAATATTATGATAAAGAAGGTAAATTGAAAAAGACAGTGTTATACTATAATGATGAGATTGTTTCGGTTAAATAAAATCAATTGTGTTTTAAGGCGCTTTGTATGTGCAATAATTGTTGCATTTATATCAATGCCTGTATCTGCGCAAAAGGATAATGTATATGAAAACCTGCGAAAGAAATATGCGGACGAGAATGCTGTTTTTGTTTCGAGGAAAGAAAATGTAGAGATAAAATTTGAGAAAGACCAATTGGTTGTTTATTCCAAAAACTATGAGGAGCTTTTATTGCTGACAGATAAAACCAGCGGCTATTCAGAACGAAATGTTTACTGGTCAAGTTTTTCAGAGATAAAGGATCTGGATGCAAGAAGTTTGATTCCAGATGGGACAAGTTATAAAACTATTAAAGTGAAAGACTTTTCGAAAACCAATGAAATATCGGAAGGCACATTTTATGATGATTCACGTTCTTATAAATTCATTTTCCCCGGACTTGTAAACGGATCGAGGAGCATAATATCCTATACTGAAAAACTGAACGATCCACATCTTTTTGGAAGTTTTTACTTTGCAACATTTGCACCATCTGAAGAAGTTGAATACTCAGTTACTTTTCCATCGAGTGTCAAGATCCATTACAAGCTGTTTCATGTAAATGATAGTGTTTTACAATTCACCTCTAAGACAAGTGGTAAGAACACTACCTATATTTGGAAGATGAATAATGTGAAGAAAATTAAACAAGATGATGCAGCACCGAATTTTAGTTATTATACACCGAGTATAGTTGTATTGATAGACCAGTATACTGTAGATAATAAAACTACAAAAGTGTTAGCAGATACCAATGACCTGTATAATTGGTACTATGGTTTCGTGAAAAATGTAAATACTTCTGTTGCACCGGAAGTAAAGCAAGAGGTTGACTCGATAACAAACGGAGCCAAAGATGATCTTGACAAAGTAAGACGTATATTTTATTGGGTGCAGAACCAGGTTACTTACATAGCCTACGAGGATAGCCTTGGTGGATTTATTCCTCGTGAAGCTGCATTGGTATGTTCTCGTCGTTTCGGCGATTGTAAAGATATGGCAAGTACATTAGTTGAAATGATTAGGGCAGCGGGACTAAATGCATACCAAACATGGATCGGTACGCGGGATATTCCTTACACATTTGAAGATGTCCCTGCCCCGATTGCTACTAACCATATGATATGTACCTATATTCAAAATGGGAAATATTATTTCCTGGATGCAACGGGTAAAGATTCTCCTTTCGATTTTCCCACTTCTATGATTCAAGGGAAACAAGCATTCATTGGCATGGGCGAGGGTAAATACCAGATCGTTCGAGTACCAATAATGGATACAAGCAAGAATATTTATTCTGACAGTGTGCATATAAAACTGGATAAAGCCAAGCTTACCGGAGAAGGTAAATTGAGAGCCAGAGGATATAATAAGATCATACTCGGATGGCGTTTACTTAATCTCGATAAAAAGAACGAACACCAATATCTGGTTGGGTTGCTCCAAAAAGGGAACAATAAATTCAGCCTGGATAGTTCGTCATATGAAAACCTTAATGATAGAGATAAAGACCTGGGAATAAACTACAATTTTACCTTATCTGACTACGCCCAACAGAATGGTAAAGAGATTTATATTAATATGAACCTCGAAAAGGTTCACATGAATGACCTGCTTGATGCTGACCGTAAAGCACCTCGTGAGGTTGAATTTAAAACTATTGATAAAACCAGCAGTTCACTCAATATACCTAATGGATATAAAGTAACCTATTTACCTGAAAACGTAAATTATAATTGTTCAGTTGGGGGCTTCAAAATGGATTATTCAGTTAAGGATAATACAATAATACACACATGTTATTTCTACATTAATACGATAATGATCTATCCTAAAGATTTTGATGAATGGAACAAAATGATCCATTCCCTATCACGAGCTTATAATGAATCTGTAACCCTGGTACAACAATAAATGATATCCATGTTCCGAAAAATTCTTCTTCCGGTTTTTGTAATTTGCATTTGCTCAATTGCATTTGCTCAACAAAACAGTTTTTTAAAGCCCGATCCAGAATACAAGGGCTATAAATGGGCTGATACAGTGAAACTGCATAAACTTTCAGCTGATGAAATGAAACGCAATACAGTTATTATAAAAGATAAGCGCATACTGGAATATTACTTTGTTACATCAGATACACTGGTAATGTTTACGACCCGTCATTTTATTGTCAGGGTAAATTCAGATAAGGCCATTGAAGAGAATAATACTGTATACATACCATTAACTAATGATGTAAAAGTTATAGACCTTAAAGCCCGAACTATAAGTAAGGACGGCACAGTCACAATGCTTGACCCGAAGAATATAAAGGATGTGGATAATTATCAGAACTTGGGCCCCTTCAGGATATTTGCTATTGACGGGGTTGAAAAAGGTAGTGAAGTAGAGTACTTATACACGGTAAGGCATCAGGTGAATATTTTTGGGACGGAATACATACGCAGGAGTGCACTACATAAATTAATAGATGTTGATATTTATTCACCTTCTCATCTTGTATTTATAGCAAAAAGTTATAACGGATTCCCGGATATGGTTGTAGATAGCAGTATGACTACTAAACGCCATATTTATGCTGAAGGCCATGATATTGAAGGATATGAGCCTAATGAGGAATTTTCAGGTGAAGATGGTGCACTGATGCGATTAGAGTATACAATAGCGTACAATAAAGCATCAAATGATCCGGATAAAAGGCTTTATGACTACAGTGATTTCTGCCAATGGTTATACGGTACTCTAAATAAAAGTACCGAGAAGCAAGATCTGAAAATGACTGAAAAAGTGATTGACACAATGAAATTGAAGAGCCTTTCGGATGAGGATAAGATACGCTACATAGAAAGCCACATTAAGACTTCCATACAAGTGCGCGAGGATGCTGGAGGAGATGATGCTATGTCTTTACCAACAATTTTTAAGAACAGGGTAAGCAATTCTACCGGGATAATAAAAGTTTATAATTTATTATTTAATGCAGCGGATATAAAACACGAAATTGTAATGACTTCTAATCGGTTTGATAAACCATTCGATGGAGACTTTGATTCACGGACATATTTGCAGAACTATCTTATCTATTTCCCTACCACAAATAATTACATTGCCCCAACTGAAATAGCATCTCGCTATGGTTTTCCTCCATCGGACTGGATGTGCCAGAAGGGATTCTTTATGCATGCCGTTACTATAGGTAAGGATGTGCAGACAGGTGTTGGTGTTGTGCGTAATTTATCATGCAATGATTATAAAACAAGTATGGGTGAAATATATGCCAATGTGAAGTTTGATCTTGACATGGGCGTGGTGAACATGCACTTTAAACAAACCTTTTCAGGATATGAGGCATATTCAGTTCAACCGTTCTATACCTATCTCTCCGATGCGGACAGGAAGAGTTATACAGATAAAGTGTTCCAATCGAGCTTTGAGGATGCAAAGCCAACTAATGTTAAAGTAAGTGGCTATAATGAGAATGATATTTTTCGTAATCCTTTTGTTATTGAAGGAGACTTCAGTACAAATAGCGTACTAGAAAAGGCAGGGAACAAATATTTATTTAAGGCAGGCGAGCTAATTGGCCCTCAAAGCCAATTGTATAATGATACTGTTCGCCATACACCAATTGAAAATCATTACAACCATGGTTACCACCGTGAAATTTCGTTTGAAGTACCGGCAGGATATAAGGTAACTAATTTAAGTGTTGCGAATATGGATGTATATGATAGTACTGCATCTGCAAAAAAAACAATGGAATTTCATTCATATTATAAAACAGATGGAAATAAGGTAACTATTTACTGCGATGAGTACTATTCTCAGTTACGTTATCCAATAACTATGTATGGGCAATTCAGGACAGTTATTAATGCCTCGGCAGACTTTAATAAAATTGTACTGTTCATAGAAAAACAGTAATGAATATTGAAGACATACGGGCTTATTGCAAAAAACTTCCGCATGTTACCGAAGATGTAAAATGGGGCAGTGATCTTTGTTTCTGCATTGGCGGAAAAATGTTCTGTGTTGTTCCGCTTGAAGGAGAATTAAGAATAACCTTCAAAGTGATGGAAGATGAATTTGAAGATCTTTCGGTTAGCAACGGCTTTATACCAGCTCCCTGTCTGGCCAGGAACAAATGGGTAACCCTTGTGGATGTAACTACATTAAACCGGAAAGAACTTGAAAATTATTTGAAACAATCATACGAGTTGATCAAAGCCAAGTTACCTAAAAAACTGCAGAAATAAAATTCATGCCACGGTCAAATAATATCCCTTTCTTTTTTGTACTCGATCAGCTATTACCTCTTAAGCCAAGGATAAATCCAATGTTTGGTTGTCATGCGGTGTATGTTGCAAACAAGATTGTATTCATTCTACGTGATCGGAAAACACATCCCGAGGTAAACGGAGTGTGGATAGCGACCGGGCATGAACACCATAAAAGCCTTAAGAAAGAATTGCCTTCCTTATGTTCAGTATCTGTTCTGAATAACGGTAAGGGTGAAACAGGCTGGCAAATGCTTCAGGTTGATGCTGACGATTTTGAATCTTCGGTAATGCGTGCCTGTGAACTTGTATTGCATGGTGATCTGCGCATTGGCAAAGTACCCAAACCTAAGAAGAAAAAGAAGAAATAAACTTTTCTATTTCTTATTAATAAAGTTGATAATATCTGTTACCACTTGTGTATTTATTGGTAATGCTGGATTAAAATATGTAGAAATGTTTGCACTTTTCTCTTTATCTGCCATTTTTAAAATGTGATTCATTCCAACAATGGTATCAAGTTTTGCATTTGGATCAGCCCTTTTTAACCTAACTGCATCATCAACTCCAACTTGCAGATCGGTAGTGCCTTGAATTATAAGAACAGGTATAGTAAGTTTTTTTATCTCAACTTGCGGATCATACTTAAACCATGATATTTCATAAGGTTGAACGTAGAGAGGGAAAACAGTATATAAGCCTTGTGGAACCTTCTTTACAGTCTTCCCTTGTACAAGGCTATCAATAATAATCATAGCAGAATCTTTTAATTCGGGAGGTAATGCGCTTAATTGTTGTTTCAATATTATATCTGCACTTTGCCCGGCACCCGCAAGAGAAACATATCCTGCGACATCTTTAGTTACCGCTAACATACCTATCAACGAACCTTCGCTATGGCCTATAATAAATACTTTTGAAAATCTTTTCTCTGCTTTAAGTAATTGAACCCAGTCTTTGGCATCATTAATATATAATTCGAATCGCAGGTCACTAGGGTTACCCATAGCTTCCTTACTTTCTCCAATACCTCTTTTATCATAACGCACACTTGCAATGCCTGCTTCACTTAGTTTATGTGCCAGTTGTTTATAGGCATCTGTTTTCAGGCCTACACTTGGGCTATTACAATCTCTATCAGTGGGTCCTGATCCTGCAATAATTAATGCTACAGAGATATTTGATTGTGGCTTAATGGGTGTACAAAGTGTCCCATATAGTTTACCTGTTTTTGTTTCTAATGTAATAGGAGTCTCGACAAATGAAGTGTCTTTTTGAGCTATTGTTGCTAAACTCAATACTTGAAGAAATAGGAATAGTTTGGTTTTCATGAATATGATTGTTTTAAATCGAGTCAAAAGTAATTAAATATTTAATATAAT
>OLMA01000088.1_pt1 | contig 176571 bp, 162 predicted proteins | sample 1604671 | NCBI WGS metagenome assembly OLMA01 (sample SAMEA104055725, study PRJEB20765) | soil metagenome | biome: Arctic tundra; feature: Polygonal ground; material: soil | place: USA | collected 2011-09 | depth 0-0.5 m | reverse complement strand
CTGCAGACAGGATTTTAAGTCCTGCGCGTCTACCAGTTCCGCCACCAGGGTGGGTGTGCCTTAATAAAAAATTCCATCCCGAAAAGCTCTTCAAGATGGAATTAAGAGCGGAAGACGAGGCTCGAACCCGCGACCTCAACCTTGGCAAGGTTGCGCTCTACCAACTGAGCTACTTTCGCTTATTTCAATACTAAAAGAACAATTTGGGCTGCAAATATAAAAATAGTAGCAGAATTAGAACCTATAAGAACATTTTTTTTGAAAAAAGTATTTTAGCCGACTATTTTTCCATCCTTCATAGTCAGCTTGCGGTCAGCCATCTGTGCCAGTTCTTCGTTATGGGTAACGATGATAAAGGTTTGTGAGAATTTTTCCCTGAGGGTAAAAAACATGTTATGTAAATCTCTTGCATTGGCTGAGTCAAGGTTCCCCGAGGGCTCATCGGCAAATATTACGGAAGGATTATTAATTAAGGCCCGGGCAACGGCCACACGCTGCTGCTCGCCACCTGATAACTCAGATGGCTTATGCTCTAACCTATCTTCAAGGCCAAGCATTACCAATAACTCTTCAGCTCTTCGTTTTACCTCGGTGCCCTTTGTTTTGGCAATATACCCGGGTATGCAAACATTTTCAAGGGCGGTAAATTCAGGCAATAAATAATGAAACTGAAAAACAAACCCTATTTCTTTATTCCTGAAACGAGAAAGCTCCCTGTCTTTAAGACTATTTATCATAGTACCATTAATTTCAATGGAACCTGCATTAGCTCTATCCAATGTTCCTAATATATGTAACAGTGTAGTTTTACCTGCTCCTGAAGCGCCCACAATAGAAACAACTTCAGCTTTCTTTATCTCAAGGTCAATGCCTTTCAGAACATTAAGGTTATTATACGATTTATGTATGTCTTTAGCAATGATCATATTTATGCGTTTCCTCCCTTTACAATCCGTGATCTGAAATCATTGATCTTTTCTGTAAGGGTCTTTATGATTTCATCATTTACCTTAGAAGGGTTTTTAAAGCCATTGAAGATACTTCTGATCTCATGGAGAGAGGTAGAAACACTCTGGCAGTAAGGAGAATCGGATATAAGGTCCAACTGATTAAGTAAAACGTCTAAATAACGCTTCTGATCCATTAATATAGCGTATGCCCCTTGCTTATCAGAAGCGGAAACCAACATTTTAGTACTTTGAGTAGAGATATATGCCCCTTCTATCCAGCCACCTGCAAGTACCAGTATCTCCATTGATTTGCGCTGGTCGTTTTTCAGAGTTTGGTCAATCAGGTTATACGATTCATAAACGATACGGCTCAATGAATCCTTATTGTTGGCATTTTTTTGGCAACGCTCTACTATTTGTTGGGTAAACGCCAGTGGAATACCGGCCTTTTCGGTAAGGTTTTTTGTGGCTTTCATATATATGCCTACTTTCTGAAACTGTTCGAATGAAATAACATAGGATAGATCAGCGCCGAATACACCTATATTAATTGCCTGGGAGTTGCTTTGTGAGTATAGTGAAGCATTGTCAACAGGGTTAAGCAAGCTCTCCATATATGTTGCATGTACGTTACTCAATGTATCTAATATTTCTGTAGGAAAAGGGATATTACTTATAACCATAGTTACTTTCCTTACATTCTGCGTTGAATCGCTATGAGAAGGGCTAATGGATATATTGTTACCGTTTGAGTTTGGCTCCCTTGTATCATTGCATCCTGCAGTTAACAAAGAAACTACTACTAATAAACATCCTAACTGTTTTAAATATCCCATGCTATATTATATCGTTTGCCAAATTTAAAAAAATCTACGGCACAAGGAAAAGGAATCAGTAAGTATATATTGAATCCCAAATATTTTTCAGGTATCTTCTGAACTGTTCCTCTTTTGAGTTTTTACCTGGTTCATAGAACATGGTGCCTTTAATATCATCAGGCAAATAATTCTGCTCTACAAAATTACCTTCATACGAATGGGCATACTTATATTCCTTGCCATAATCCAGTTCTTTCATCAACTTGGTAGGGGCATTTCGTAAATGCAACGGCACAGGTAAATGAGCCGTTTTAGCTGCGTTCGACATAGCTTCCTCAATAGCCATATAAGAAGCATTGCTCTTAGGAGAACATGCCATATATATCGCAGTTTGTGACAATATAATTCTAGCTTCAGGCATACCTATAGTATTGATAGCCTGGAAACAATTATTGGCAATCACCAATGCCGTAGGGTTAGCATTGCCTATATCCTCGGAAGCCAAAATAACCATGCGCCGGGCAATGAAAAGTATATCCTCTCCACCGTGCAACATACGAGCAAGCCAATATACTGCCGCATTAGGATCACTCCCCCGCATAGATTTTATGAATGCAGATATAATGTCATAATGATATTCTCCCTTTTTATCATACATGGGAACTACCTGCTGAGCTACCTGCATAATTACATTATCTGTAATAACACAATCATTGCTATTAAGAGACATTACAGCCGCTTCAAACAGATTAAGCAATTTCCGTCCGTCTCCTCCTGATAAACGCAATAAGGCTTGTGTTTCCTTTAGTTCAATATTTTTCTTTTTAAGAACTTCGTCCTGCTTCATCGCCCTATTAAGCATTTCAAGCAGATCATCTTTATCGAGTGTTTTTAATATGTATACCTGCGAACGGGAAAGTAAAGCTGATATAACCTCAAATGAAGGATTCTCAGTTGTAGCTCCAATTAATGTAATTTTTCCTCTTTCTACTGCTCCCAATAAGGCATCTTGCTGGGCTTTGCTGAACCGGTGTATTTCATCAATAAACACAATAGGAGTACTTGCAAACAAGCCGGCCTTTTCAGTCCGCTCTATTATTTCACGCACATCTTTAACTCCGGCCGATATTGCGCTTAGAGAATAGAACTCCTTCTGCAAATGGTTAGCTATAAGTTGTGCCAATGTTGTTTTTCCGACTCCCGGTGGCCCCCATAAAATAAGTGAAGGTATATTACCCGATGCTACAAACTTGCTCAATACCCCATCCGGCCCAACCAAATGCTTCTGCCCCAAGTACTCTTCAAGAGTATGAGGACGCATACGTTCTGCCAATGGAATATTTACGCTCATTTGTTTAAATCTAGCAATTACAAATATAGTTAGAATTAAACCCATGAATGGATTTCTGTATAAACTACAATTCACTGGGATAAAAGTATAAAAGGCCATAACTGCATTAAGAAAAGGCCATTAAAGGTTAACAATTTTTAACAGCATGGTTTACAAGCCTATCTAAATACTAAATTATCTTTGTTGTCCTAAAAAACTGAACTGCTATGGTTGATATTAAAGAACTAAATGAAAGGATACAAAAAGAGAGCGCCTTTGTAGACCTTTTAACCTTGGAAATGGACAAAGTGATAGTTGGCCAGAAGTATATGATTGAACGATTACTTATCGGTCTTTTATCTAATGGGCACATTCTTTTAGAAGGCGTACCCGGATTGGCCAAAACATTGGCCATTAAAACGCTGGCTTCAACAGTAGATGCAAGTTTCAGTCGTGTGCAATTTACACCCGATCTGTTACCTGCGGATCTAATTGGTACTATGATCTATAACCAACGTAAGGAAGAATTCACAGTTCGTAAAGGGCCTTTATTTGCCAACTTTATATTGGCCGATGAAATTAACCGTGCCCCTGCTAAAGTACAAAGCGCTTTATTAGAAGCCATGCAAGAACGCCAGGTAACGATAGGAGATACTACTTTTAAATTGCCTGAGCCATTTTTAGTATTGGCAACCCAAAATCCTATTGAACAAGAAGGTACATATACGTTACCGGAGGCGCAAGTTGACAGATTTATGCTGAAGGTTGTTATACACTATCCGCAAAAAGCAGATGAACAGAAGATCATCCGCCAGAATCTGGCAGCAGAATTCCCTCAGGCAAGACAAATACTTAAGCCTGAAGATATAACCAACGCCCGTAAACTGGTTAAGGATGTTTACATGGATGAAAAAATTGAAAAATACATACTTGATATTGTATTCTGCACACGTACACCTAAAGAATATAAACTTGAGAAATATGCTTCTATGATAAGCTATGGTGGCTCACCTCGTGCAAGTATCAGTATGGCAATGGCTGCCAAATCATATGCCTTCATTAAACGCAGAGGGTATGTAATACCGGAAGATGTTCGTGCTATTTGTCATGATGTATTACGTCACCGTATAGGGCTTACCTATGAAGCTGAAGCTGAAAACATTACAACAGAGCATATCATTACCGATATACTCAATACAGTTGAAGTGCCTTAAACAAAAATGTTATCGGCATTATGGAAGCAACTGAGCTATTAAAAAAAGTAAGAAAGATAGAGATAAAGACACGAGGGCTTTCACAGGAACTTTTCTCCGGTGAATACCATACTGCCTTCAAAGGGCGAGGCATGTCGTTCAGTGAGGTAAGAGAATACCAGGCCGGTGATGAGATACGTGCAATTGACTGGAACGTAACAGCCCGGTTCAATCATCCTTACGTAAAAGTATTTGAAGAAGAACGTGAACTTACTGTAATGTTATTAGTGGATGTGAGCGGTTCAGAAAACTTCGGAACTCGCAAGCAGTTCAAAGATGATATGATAACTGAACTTTGTGCTGTACTTGCTTTTTCAGCCATTCAAAACAATGATAAGATAGGTGTGATTTTTTTTTCAGATATAATTGAAAAATTCATTCCTCCCAAAAAAGGCAAATCGCATATCTTACATATCATTCGTGAACTGATACAGTTTGAACCTAAAAGTACTAAAACTAATATTACTCATGCGTTACGTTATTTCACCAGCGTTATAAAGAAGAAAAGTATTGCGTTTCTTATTTCCGATTTTATGGACGCTGGTTTTTACGATGCAATGAAAATCGCAGCTAAAAAGCATGATCTTGTTGCTTTACGGATATACGATAAAAGAGAAAAAGAGCTTCCCGATATGGGATTGGTAAAATTTAAAGATGCAGAAACTGGTAAAATTATATGGCTTGATACGTCAAGCAAAAATGTAAGAAACCATTATTACGCAGCTGCAAGAGAAAGAGAGCAAATGATAAAGGATGTATTCCTGCGGAGCGGAGTTGATAATGCAAGCATTTCTACAGACGAATCATACATTGGCCCGCTAACTAATTTATTTAAGAGCAGGGCGAAATGAAGATAAAAAACACATATGTTTTTTTAATTCCTACCCTGTTCTCTCTGTTCAGCTTTTCAGCCCATGCACAGGATGCAGGTGCTACAGCAGGTATTGATAGTTCTTCAATACTGATTGGCAATCAAACTCATTTTCATCTTAAAATCTCTTACAATACGAGGCATGGGGTGCCTAAAATTCAATGGCCTGCAATTACAGACTCGCTTGTTTCTAAAGTTCATGTAGTAAGTAAATCTAGAATAGATACAATCATACCAGATCATGATAACCCTACCCAGGAAAGTCAAACTCAGGATCTTGTTATTACCTCGTTCGATTCCGGGTATTACGCAATCCCACCCTTTCAGTTTGTAGTGAATGGTGATACTATCCACCCTATTCTTACAGACGCTTTAATGATGCAGGTAAGAACAGTACCAGTTGATACCACTAAAGGCTTCAGAGATATTAAAGGCCCTATACAGGTAAAATTCCCTTTCATAATCATATTAATGTACATAGGTATTGCAGTTGTAATACTTGCAATAATTGCTTTTCTGATCTATTATTTTGTTAAAAAGAACAAAAATAAAATTATTGAACCTATAGTGGTTAAAGCCCCACCGGTTGATCCACACATTAAAGCATTGAAAGCTCTGGAAGAACTGGCATTGAAAAAGCTATGGCAGGAAGGGAAGACAAAAGAATATTATAGCGGAGTTTCTGATATTTTAAGGATATACCTAGATGACAGGTTTACACTTGGTGCACTGGAAATGACTACAGATGAAATAATGTTCACCCTAAGAAGGAAGGGCGAATTAAATGATGACTTAAAGAATAAACTAAGGCAAATACTTGTTCTTTCTGACCTTGTGAAATTTGCAAAAGAACAGCCATTACCAGCCGAAAACGAAGCAATACTTAGCAGCGCAATTGATTTTATTAATGATAGCCTAAGGGCTCAGGAACCCATTACAAAAGTAGCAAGCGAAAGTATTACTCCATCACAATCCAATAACCAAACGGTATGAAATTCTTCCAGGACATAACGTTCGCTCACCCCGCATTACTTTGGTTATTGATGGTAATACCGCTATTAGTCACGTTTTATATTTTTAAACATAATGATTCTGTTGCTGACGTTACTATTCCACTGCCATGGAGGCCAGGAAACATTCCGAAAACAAATAGCTATAAGAACTATTTAAGGCATTTACTTTTTGTATTACGTATGTTAGTTGTTGGGTTATTGATTGTAATAATTGCCCGGCCACAGTCAACTACAAGTTACAAGAATATTACCAGTGAAGGTATTGACATCATAATTGCATTGGATATTTCTGGCAGTATGTTATCAAAGGACTTTAGCCCTAACCGGATTGAAGCTGCAAAGAAAGTGGCAACGAGTTTTATAGATAGTCGCCCCACAGATAAGATTGGTCTTGTCATATTCAGTAGCCAAGCATTTACCCAATGCCCATTAACTACTGACCATGCGGTAATTAAAAATCTTTTCTCCCAGGTTCATACAGGCATGATAGCTGATGGAACAGCAATTGGCGAAGGGCTTGCAACCGCTGTTGCACGAATAAAAGATGACAATGCAAAAAGCAAAGTAGTTATTTTACTTACTGATGGTGTAAACAATACTGGTTCCGTGCCTCCACTCACTGCTGCAGAAATCGCAAAAGTATTCGGGGTACGTGTCTATACAATTGGTGTAGGTACCACAGGCAAGGCAATGTCTCCTGTTGCTCAATTGCCTGATGGAACATTACAGTATGCTTTGACTGATGTGGAAATTGACGAAGCACTTTTAAAACAAATTGCCAATGAAACAGGGGGTCAATATTTCAGGGCTACTGATAATGAAAGCCTTAATAAGATTTATAAAGCCATTGACAAAATGGAAAAATCAAAAATAGAAGAAAGAGATTATACTGACAGGGCCGAAGAATTTTTACCATTTGCTATTGCAGCAGCATTGCTGCTGGCATTAGAAATTTTATTGAAGAATACCATTTTAAAGACCGTACCTTAATGTTACAATTGGCACATAAAATATTCTTTTACGCATTGGCCTTTGTACCGGTTGCCATACTGGTGCATTGGCTGATCATGCGTTTGAGAAAAAAAGCCATTAAGAATTTCGCTGAAAATTCATTATATGTACGACTTGCTCCGGAGAGTTCTGTTTCTAAAAAGAACCTGAAGTTTATACTTTATTTGATCGCTATTACATTATTAATATTTGCAATGATCGATCCGGAAATTGGTTCGCACCTTGAAAATGTGGAACGCAAAGGCTCCGACATTGTTATCTGTCTTGATGTTTCAAACAGCATGAACGCACAGGATATTATGCCAAGCAGATTGGAGCGTTCAAAGGAAGCAATTGAGAAACTTATTAATGAGTTGCATGGGGACAGAATAGGGCTTGTAGTTTTTGCAGGTCAGCCATTTGTTCAACTTCCTCTTACAACCGATGCAGGAGCTGCAAAAATGTTTTTAGGTACTGTTAATACAAACATGGTTCCAGTACAAGGTACTTCTATTGGTTCAGCAATAGATATGTCGGCTGAACTATTTAAACAAGAAGAAAATGCTAGTGGTCGAAGTAAGTCAATTATATTAATTACAGATGGAGAGAATTTTGAGGATGATGCACTTACTGCGGCAAAAAATGCGGCTGAACAGGGTATTGTAATACATACCATTGCCATGGGTTCTCCCGAAGGTGCTCCCATACCTGTATACACCAATGGCCAGCAATCTGGCTTTATGAAAGATAAAGACGGCAATACAGTTGTGACTAAACTTGACATTAATCTGATGCAGCAAATAGCCGTTGCCGGAGGCGGAAGTTGTGTAAGGGCATCTTCTTCGGATGCCGGCCTCGAAACCATATTAAGCCAGATAAGAAGTATGGGAAAGAAAATAGTAGAAGAAAAAGTATATCGTGATTATGATGAGCAATACGAGTTATTTGTAATTCCGGCGTTACTAATACTTCTTATAGATTTATTTGTAACAGAAAAGAAAACAAAATGGTACCATCGGTTAAATATTTTTGGAGCAAACAATGGCAAGTAAAACGCTGACATATTTGTTTGTAATACCTTCATTTATTTTGTGGGCAGGAGATTGTTTTGCCCAGCAAGGAGATGTGCATTTGCATAAAGGCAACCAGGACTATGCTTCTAAAGATTATAAATCGGCTGCAGAAGAATATCAAAAAGCATTGAGCGATAAATCAGCGGCAGTGCAGGCTAAATTTAATCTAGGCGATGCCTATTACAAACAAGGTCAATTCGACCAGGCAGTTGACGCATACAAACAAGCATTATCTTTAACAAAAGACAAAGCCTTAATGGCCCATGCATACCATAATATAGGTAACTCATTGTTACAACAAAAGAAATTTGAAGAAAGCGTTAAGGCTTATGAAAATGCATTATATAATAATTGTAAAGACGAGGACACGCGTTACAACCTTGCATATGCCGAGGAAATGCTGAAGCAAAAACAGCAGCAGCAAAACAAACAGAACCAGGATAAAAAGGATCAGCAAAAGCAAAAACAGGACCAAAACAAGCAGGATAAGGATAAACAGAACAAGGACCAGCAGCAACAGCCTCAAGACAAGGAAATGTCGAAGCAGGATGCCCAACGTATGTTGGATGCATTAAATAATGATGAAAAGAACTTACAGGATAAATTGCAAAAGAAAAAAGCAGTCGGTCAAAAACAAATTGAGAAAAACTGGTAAACCGTGAAAAGGAAAGGGTTGATATACATTTTATTTATTGCACTTGCATTTGCAAGTTGTGTTGGTATACACGCCCAAAGCTTCACTGCAACTGCCTCAAAAACGACTGCTGGGGTTGGAGAACATATTCAAATTGATTTTACTTTAAATGGAAATGGAAGTGGATTTACACCTCCATCATTTTCAGATTTTCAAAACGGAGGAGGCCCTTATCAATCGTCCAGTTTTCAATCTGTAAATGGTGTTAACTCACAATCGCAATCATATACTTATGTATTAATTGCAACCAAGGAAGGCACTTTTACCATAGGCCCTGCCCGAATAAATGCAGGCGGTAAACCACTTCAATCCAATACCATTACAATAAAAGTAGTTAAAGGAACTCCGCCTGCACAACAGCAAAATGCTTCTGCCCAAAAAGGCGGAAATAATACGTCGCAACAGGGCTCAATGACAGATGAGCAGGTAAAACAAAACTTGTTCATTCGGGTTATTCCTTCTAAGACAAGGGTATTTGAAGGTGAAGGAATACCAATAACTGTTAAAGTATATACCCGGGTTGAATTACAAAACTTCCAGGATGCAACTTTCCCTGACTATACTGGTTTTTATTGTGAAAATGTACCTCAGAAAGGACAATTGGAGATAGTACGTGAGAATATTAATGGTATGGCTTACCAGGTAGTAACACTAAAACAAAGTGTTATTTTTCCGCAACATATTGGTAAATTAAAAATAGATGCAGCAACAGCAGAGTGCATTGTGCAAGAAAGAGTAAGGAATAGCGATCCAAACGATATTTTCGGACAATTCTTTGGTTCATATAAACGAGCTGTTTACAATATTAAAAGTGAACCTGTTACTTTAGACGTGCAGCCTCTGCCTAACACAGATAAAGAATTTAATGGAGTAGTTGGGCATTACACTATAAAAAGCAGTATTGATAAGAACAGTGTAAAAGCGAATGATGCTGTTAATCTTAATGTAACTGTATCGGGCGATGGTGAATTGAAATTAATTGATTCAATCCCTTTCAGATTCCCACCTGACTTTGACCATTATGATCCAAAAATATCAGATCATTTAAGCGTTAGCCCTTCTGGGGTTAGTGGATCACGTAGCTTTAGTTATGTTGTAATTCCACGCCACCAGGGTAATTTCAAAATACCTGCGGTGGACTTCACGTATTTTGACCCTTTAAAAAAATCGTATGTTTCCTTAACTATACCGGAAATGACTTTGGACGTTGTCAAAGGAGATAATAATGCAGCAACCGTGACAGTGAATAGTATAGCGGTAAATAAAGAGGACGTAAAACTATTGGGTAGTGATATCAGGTATATTCATACCGGGCATATGCCAGCATACCAATTGAATGATTATTTCTTATTCTCAATTCCTTTCTTTGCGAGAATATTCAGCCCGATACTTTGTTTTATTGGTTTTATAATTGTTAGAAGAAGACATATAGAACTGAATAAGGATATTACTTCAGTTAAACAACGTGGTGCAACTAGAATGGCCAAGAAAAGGCTTAATGCCGCTAACGCCTTGATTGCTTCTAATAATAAAGAAGGTTTTTATGAAGAAGTACATAAAGCAATAAATAGCTACCTGAGCGATAAATTCACCATTCCAATTGCTGATCTTTCTAGAGAAACGATAACAAATAAACTGACTGAAAAAGGTGTTACACCTGATACATTGCAAAAGCTTTCAACTGTATTGGAGAACTGCGAATTTGTGCGCTATGCGCCAGCATCTGTTACAGGTAACCTGAATGAAGTATATGAATCGACTGTTAAACTTATAACACAATTAGAAGATGAAATTGTGCGTTAAAATACTTATGCTATCTATTTGCTTTGCGTTTGGAATTAACGCAAAAGCATCAGCGCCATACCTTACATTAGATAGTGCGAATGCCTTTTATGCTAAAGGTAATTATGACAAGGCAATAGCCGGTTATAGTACGTTTATTAATGATGGCTACGAATCTCCACAGGCATTTTATAACTTGGGGAATTGCTATTACCGCAAAGCAGATTATGCTAAGGCAATTTTGAATTATGAAAAAGCAAAAAAATTAAATCCTTCTGATGCCGATATTCAATTCAATTTACAAATAGCTAACCTTAAAACAACCGATAAAATCGTTCCTGACTCTTCCTTATTCCTATCTAATTGGTGGCATAGCCTTATTGATATTTGTTCTGAAAAGGGTTGGGCCATATTATGCATTTCATTCCTCTGCCTTGCACTACTATCTATTTCATCCTATCTTGTTTCTGCAAACCTGGTTGTACGTCAATTAGGTTTTTGGTTTGGAATATTATTACTTGCTTTCAGCCTGACAACATTTGTATTCTCACACGAACAATATACAGCCCTTACCAGTCATGATACTGCCATTGTTATGGGAGGAAGCGTTACTGTTAAAGCGTCTCCTACAGATAATGGCACACAACTTTTCATTATTCATGAAGGTGCTAAGGTGTGGATAGTAAAAACTGAGGGCATCTGGACGGAAATAAAGCTTGCCAATGGCAGTCAGGGTTGGCTACCTACATCGGAAATAGAGACTATTTAGTTTCCTGTTCCATTTAAGGATAAACAAAACAATATTGCTTAACTTTATACCCTAAAGTAGTTTGTAAGGTATGGGGGCTCTTATTGTAGTATTAATAGTTGGAATTGCAGTCGGTATTGCCATTGGATACTTTTTCCTGAAGGCGAATATGCTTAGGGATAGCCTACCTAAAGATGAGATAGACAAACGTTATATTTTGAAAGAACTTCATACTGAATTTACCGAAAGGCTGAAAGAAGCAAATAGTGAATTAAAAGAAGCCAACCAACATATACTCGACCTGAGTACCCAGAATGCTACTCTTGCAAATGAAAATGTAAACATTAACCAGCAGTTCGGTACCTTTAAAAAAGAAATCGAGAGCCTTCAGATACAGTCGCAACAACAGTTCGAAAACCTTGCGAATAAGATAATGGAGGAAAAGAGCCAGAAATTTACTGAACAAAACCAACAAAAACTTGGTGAAATTCTTAACCCATTACGTGATCGGATAAAAGAGTTTCAGGATAAGGTGGATACATCTTATAAGGCTGAAGCAGCAGAAAGAAACACCCTGAAAGGTGAAATAAAACAACTGGTAGAACTTAACAAGCAAATAAGCCTGGAAGCAAACAACCTTGCTACTGCCCTAAAAGGAGATAGTAAAAAACAAGGTAATTGGGGAGAAGTAATTCTTGAAAAGGTATTAGAACGTTCCGGTCTTGTAAAAGGCAGGGAATATGAAGTACAATACAGCACGTTGGACAGTGAAGGTGCACGTCAGCAACCCGATGTAGTGATTTTTCTACCTGATAACAAGCATATTATAATTGACTCCAAAGTATCGTTAGTTGCTTATGAAGCCTTTGTGAATGCACCTACACCCGAAGATGGACAGATACAATTGTTACGTCATATTGGGTCAGTAAAGAAGCACATCGATGAACTTGGAAAGAAGAATTACCAATTATTACAGGCGTTAAACACCCCAGATTTTGTGCTTTTGTTTATTCCAATGGAATCATCCTTCAGTATCGCTGTTCAGGCTGATAATGAGCTATTCAATTATGCCTGGGACAGAAAGATAGTAATAGTAAGCCCTTCAACCCTATTGGCCACTCTGCACACTATTGCATCTATGTGGAAACAAGAAAAACAAGCCAAGAATGTTTATGAAATAGCAGAAGAAAGCGGCAAACTTTATGATAAATTCTGTGGGCTTATAGAGGACCTGATAAATGTTGGGAAACGTATGGGAATGGCAAAGGAGAGCTATGATGAGGCCATGAAGAAAATATCTACCGGACCAGGCAATATAGTTCGTAGAGTAAATAAAATCAAGGAGTTAGGGGCAAAAACCGGCAAATCATTGCCCGAAAGCTTAATTAACCGTTCTATCGAAGAATAGTTTTACCACTTTACTTATATTCTATATTTGCATAAAGCCATTGGCGGTTTAAAACTATGAAACGACACAAAGCATTTGTTTTCATATTTAGTTTAACAATACTGGCATCAGTTATTGGATGTTATTCTACCAATAAAATAAGTGTTCAGAATTTATCGACCCAATACAGAAATGAAGATCATTACCTTCACCCGGAGTTTACTGTTTACCATGTAAACGATTCTCTATCCCTACTCTATTTCAAGGTCGACGAGAGTAATCTACTCTATGTTCGCAAGATACAAGCTGATAGTTTTAATTCATCTATCCGAATAAATTGCCGGGTAACAGCTTCATATGACGCTTCGAATGTGGAAGACACAGTGACTTCTGTACTTAATTTTTCAAGTATTGCTAATACCAAGCGAGAGTTTACTGTTGGCTCCATGGCATTAAAAATAAAGGCTGGCAACACTCATTTACTCACGATAACCACCACAGATATGATGAGTAAAAGAACTGAGCTCAATTATATAAATGTAGATAAGACCAACTCAGGCAGTGAACAGAACTTTATGCTACGTGACCCTTCGAATGGATATATAATGTTCTCTCATTATGTTGATTCAGCCTCCAACGTTGCAATAGTGTACAACCACCAGGTGCAAAAACTATACGTAAACTTTTACAGACGTAATTTCCCAACCGCGGCACCTCCTTTTTCAGTCGTTGAGAACAAACAGTTTTTGTATAAGCCAGATAGTAGTTTTGTAATAAACACAGGAACAAGTGGAGTTGCCTTACTAAACTTGGGCTCAGAAGGATTCTACCACATACAGGCAGATACAAATAGTAGATACGGGTTAACTGTATATAGGTTCGCAAAAAACTTTCCTATTGTCGGAGAAGTTTACCAGATGGCCGCGCCACTCAGATATATAACTACCAATGATGAATACGATAAAATAATGAAAGCTCAGGATATGAAAAAGGCGGTTGATGAGTTCTGGATAAATACTGCCAGCAATACGAAAGATCGCGCCAAGGCACTTATTCGCAACTATTATAACCGCGTACAGGATGCCAATACTTATTTCACATCATACGAAGAAGGCTGGAAGACAGACAGAGGAATGGTATATATAGTTTATGGTGCACCTAATATTATTTACCGCAACTCAAATTCCGAAACCTGGACATATGGAGAGGATAAGAATTATATGACCTTAAGCTTTACATTTGATAAAACTAATAATCCATTCAGTGATAACGATTATAGTATGGAACGCATGCCCCAATTCCGTAACCTTTGGTATAATGCCGTAGATGTATGGCGTGAGGGTAGGATATACTAGCCTATTCAATTATTCAACTAACAATCAGCTACTTACGGTTAAAACTTAAGATTCTGTACAGGTTCTTGTATCTTTAATTGATGTATTGCATTATAAAGTAAAAGAGGCTGGTTCTTACTAATAAAAACCACACATGCTAAACGAATCAAAATATCATATAAGTCCTGAAGAGATGCTCACTGAGCAACAGGAAATAGAGGCGGCCAAAATTGAACCGGCAAAGTTTGAAGTGCTATACAATCGATATTACGAACCCATTTTACAGTTTGTTTATAAGCGTGTTGAAGGAAAGGAAGCTGCTTTCGATATTACTTCCCAAGTGTTTTTAAATGCAATGGTAAAACTTTCACAGTTCAAATTCAAAGGCACTCCTTTTTCATCTTGGCTTTATCGAATTGCACTGAACGAAATAAACATGATGTACCGAAAGGACAAAGTGCAACGTAGCATTAAAACAGATGAGCAGGAATTGAAGAGTGTAATACAAGAAATAAGCCCGGATGATGATATTGATGAACAATACAAAAAAGTTGAAGAAGTATTGAACGACTTTGCGGAAGAAGATGTACAACTGATAGAGCTACGCTTTTTTGAAAAACGAGCATTTAAAGAGATCGGAGATATTTTGAATATGACAGAGAACAATGCAAAGGTTAAACTCTATCGCTTACTCGACAAATTAAAATCGCATTTAACATTAAATAAAAAAACAGCATAACGTTATCATTGTCATGAAAAACAAGAAGATTAAAATAGAGACCGATTCAGAAAAGCTAAGGAAGGAAGAGATAAATACGCACAAGGATTTTAACAAGGTTTACAAAACATTCACTTCCACTAAAACAGTGAAAGTGCCTAAGAAGTTTGGCGGAATGCAAACCATGGTTATCGTTACTACTACTGTTGTTGTAACTACTATAGGAGCATGGAAATACTGGAGCAGCCATAAAGAAACTGTTCAACCGAAAGCAACTACCTCTGCTTCGAATAATACACGTGTAATATCTTCCACCACTCAAACAAACACCAAAAAATCATTAATTAATCCTCCTATTAAAGGAATTAATGTTCCTTTTAAAACCTATTCAGTTGATGCTGAAAAAGGTGGAACACTTGTTTACAATAAGAGTAAACTGATAATACCTACGGCGGCATTTGTAGATGAAAAGGGTAATGATGTTAGTGGTAAGGTTGATATTAAGTATAGGGAGTTTCATAATGTAATTGATTTTTTTGCTAGCGGAATACCGATGACTTACGATTCAGCAGGCAAACAATACACATTCGAATCTGCCGGAATGTTGGATGTTCAAGGCTACCAAAATGGGAAACGGGTATTCATAAAAACAGGCAAAGAAATTAAAATTGCAATGTCGTCAACCCAGACACAGACACATTATAATGTCTACTACCTCGATACAGATAAAGGGAATTGGGATTACAAATCGAAGAGTAAATATGCTGCCCCTCCTACCTCTGTCACTACAAATAAAATTGTAAAGGACTCAGCTGGCCCCAATGTAGAATTAAAGCAATTAGAACAAATTCAAACATCAATAGCTATAGTAAAAACTGAAGAAGCTAAAATTGAAAAGCAAAAACCATTTGAACCTAAAAAAGTAACTGATGACAAAAACGCATTCAATATTGAAGCTGATCCAAGCGAATTTCCCGAATTGAACGTATATAAGAACATGCTTTTTGAAGCCGATCCATCTGATAAGAACTACAAACCATCGTATGCTGCCATTACATGGGATGACGCCAGTTTGAAAAGGAATGAGAATGGCACAACCTATACTTTCACTGTAAAGAAAGGAAATGAATCTCATAGCTTCCTGGTTCGCCCTGTATTTGAAGGCAAGGATTACGAAGCAGCTATGAAAGAATACAATAAAAAATACGAGGAGTATCAAACAGTTTACCAAAAAAGAAAAGATGAAGAGAAAAAGCAACAAGCTGCGTACGATGCCATGATGGCCAAAATAAGACAACAACAGGAAGAAGAAGCGAATATGTTAAAGTCTGTAAACACTGCCTATAACGTTACCAATTATTTTGAAGTAAATCATTTTGGAGTGTGGAACAGTGATAACCCGGGTGCATTACCACAAGGGGCAGACCTAAAGCCAAGCTATACCGATAACAATAGCCAAGACCTGAATGACCATGATTTTTACATGGTACAGAAGAATATAAACGCACTGTATATATATCATCCCGGACATAACTGCAAGTTTGACCCGAATGCTGCAAACTATGCTTGGATCGTAACTCCGGATAACAGAATTGCGATATACAGTATTGATGATTTCAGTAAAGTAAACAAGAGAAATGGAGCCTTTACGTTTAACCTGAAGGTTGTTGATAAGCCAGTGAATAGCCTTGATGATATTAAGGAAATATTTAAACCGTATATGTGAGACTAAAACTGTATATAGTGGTCGTAATTTGTATTTATGGCATAACTGCCCTATGTCAAACTACTGCCCGTGACTCAGCAAAAACATTTAAAATACACAAGGCATTTCCTGAAATAAAAACTCTTTTTTCAAGATCAAATATGCTTTATCAGGGAAGGAACCCGCTGATCCTTGAGGGCATAGATTCTACACATGCCAGTCACTATTTCCTTCATACCTCTGATTTTATTCCTATTCACAGGGAGGGAGAAAAGTTCTACCTCAACATAAGCCTTTATGCTATTTCGCACAACATTATCACCTTACCCGGATCTATAATTGTATTTATATATAAAGTGGATTCTCCAGACACTATACTTATAGGTTCACAGCAAATGGATATCGTCGGAGGTGAGTTACCCCAGCCTGTTGTAATGGTGGGTGAAAACATATTGATACCCGGTCATGAGCCCAAAAAAGATTTGTTGGCAAATCCTTCCTTCACGCTTATCTCACAATACTCTGATTATAATTCGTGTTTTAAGGTCTGCGCCTTTGCCATTACTATCGGAAGCCAGGTATATTATTGCAAGTCAGATTCCTTTTCAGATGAAATAATAACTGCCCTAAAAAACTATAAAGGGAAATATGTGACAGTAGGTTCTGTTTTTGCTGCAGGCCCCGACGGGCTTGCTATACAATTCATTGGCACACCAACACAATAATTTATTTATGATCAAGTGCTTTTTCATAATTATACTGACCTTATCCATCAGCACAAATGCTTTTTGCCAAGATAGCTCTGCAACACATATTAGTACTATTCGCATACATCGGACAAGGCAACCGCTTCGTTCATTGGTTTCGTATTCCAATGTTCTTTATACAAATGTCACTAATATTCTCACAGTTACTTATCCCGATTCTATATTGGATTGTTATGATATTGAGGCGAACCTTGCATTTACGAAAAGCCTACACCGGGGAAAGTTCATAGTTGTGAAACATAATCCGGGCATACTTACAATTACAGTCTACAAAAAGCTATTGAATGGAAAAAGAACTATTCTTACTGCACAGGATTTTGAAGTAAAGCCATTGCCACAAGGCTCCCTAACTATTTGAGGAAATATTATTGATTCGACAGCGAGGATTCGAGTAAGTATATACATTTGATTCATTAATGTATCCTTTAGCGTCCTACAGCATTACAGGTTAAATAATCATTAGAATACACCTATGAAACTCATACTACTCATAACACTTTGGCTCCCATATTTTATGCTTGTTGCACAGGATAGAACAAAACCCACATTAATGGCAAAACTTGAAAATTGTAATGCAACTATTAATGGCAAATATCGAGATAAGGATACGGTACCAAATTCTGAAATAGATCAATTAGTGATTGATTGTGGTAAAGTTATTTCATTTGACCTAAGCTTCCCTGCATCTGGAGTCTATATCTCAGATCATATAATTGGCCATCGCTTTTTCCCTAGTATTAGAAAATTAATAGCACAACAAAACTCAAAGTATACATATCTAGTAATTACAGATATTGAATACACTAATAATAGTAGTCAAATAAAACATACAAAGGGAATAACCATTGTAGTTAGGAAATAAGGGTATTCTCACTGACATTTTCATACCCTAAATCACTTAGAAAGGAGATTTGTCAATTATTACCACATTTTTCCTAAGTTTGTTGGTAATAACATGTAATTACTTTATGGCACAAGACGTAATATTTGACCTAATAGGTGAAGAACGCGAACGACAGATGCGCGGGCTTGAACTGATAGCTTCAGAAAACTTTGTAAGTGAAAATGTAATAAAAGCAGTAGGCTCGGTGCTTACCAATAAATATGCCGAGGGCTTGCCCGGCAAACGTTATTATGGCGGTTGCGAGGTAGTAGACAAAGTAGAACAAATTGCCATTGACCGCGCCAAAGAACTCTTCGGAGCAGAATGGGTAAATGTTCAGCCTCACTCCGGTGCACAAGCCAATGCAGCGGTTATGCTTGGCGTATTAAAACCGGGAGATAAAATACTAGGCTTCAATCTTTCCCACGGCGGCCATCTTACTCATGGCTCTCCGGTTAACTTTTCAGGCAAATTATATGTTCCATCTTTTTATGGTGTTGAACAGGAAACGGGCCAGGTAAATTACGATACCGTTGCTGAAATTGCAGCTAAGGAAAAACCAAAACTGCTAATCTGTGGTGCATCTGCTTATTCCCGCGATTGGGATTATAAACGACTTCGTACTATAGCAGATTCTGTTGGGGCATTATTGATGGCCGATATGGCCCACCCCGCGGGATTGATCGCAAAAAAACTTTTAAATGATCCATTACAACACTGCCATATAGTTACTACTACCACCCATAAAACCCTTAGAGGACCGCGCGGTGGAATGATATTGCTCGGCAAAGACTTCCCTAATCCTTGGGGCTTAACTACTCCTAAAGGAGAAATACGAATGATGTCCGCTATACTTGACTCGGCAGTATTTCCAGGCACACAAGGCGGACCATTGGAACACGTTATAGCGGGTAAAGCAATAGCTTTTGGAGAAGCGCTTACCGACAAGTTTGCAGCTTACTCTAAGCAGGTTATTAAGAATGCTGAAGTAATGGCAAAGTGTTTTGTAGATAAAGGATATAAAATAGTATCGGGTGGAACTATTAATCATTGCATGCTGATCGATCTTCGCTCCAAGAACCTTACAGGAAAAGTTGCAGAGAACGCACTCGTAGCTGCTGATATTACTGTAAATAAGAACATGGTTCCATTTGATGATAAATCGCCTATGGTTACATCGGGCATCAGAATCGGTACACCTGCAATTACCACCCGTGGCATAACCGATAAAGAAATACCAATGGTTGTAGAATTAATAGACGAAGTGTTGATGCACGCGGATGATAGTAAAACCATCAGTACAGTTAAGGGTAAAGTAAATAGTATGATGAAGAAATACGAACTCTTTGGTTGGTAATAATTGAATTCAATAAATTCTTGATACATGAAAATTAAATTACTTGTTTCAATTTCTCTGTTAACCGCTGGTGGCATTGCTGCACAAAGCACCACGCCTACTCCGCCACCTAGCGGAGTTGATACAGTGAAAACAAATATCGCCTCTACCCCTGAGCAAAAGGCACAGTTGAGTTATAATAAAGGTATTGAGGATTTCTCAAAAGGCAATTTTAAAGCAGCGGTCACCGACTTTGATACTGCTATTGCCATAAAGCCAACATTTGAAGAAGCCTTTTTAAACAGAGGTAATACAAAACTGAAACTCAAAGATTATAACGGCGCTATTGCCGATTATAACAAAGCAACAGAATTTAACCCTAAAGATGACAAAGCATTCTATGGAATTGGCCAAAGCCAGAGCGGATTGGCCGCTAGTGATAAGGCCGCCGAAGCCTACGCAAAAGCGATAGCAGCAAACCCTAAAAATGCCGATGCATATTACTATCGTGGCGAAATCAGATTTTTAGCAAAGCAATACGCCGATGCACAGGACGATTTTACACAGGCTATTTCTGCTAAACCCAATTACGCTGAAGCATATAACGATAGAGGTAGTTGCAAAATGGAGTTGAAAGATTACAAGGGAGCCATTGAAGATTACCAGGCGTCAATTAAAGCAAATAAACTGGCTACAACTTATGATAACTTAGGCAGTGCGCAGCGTAAAGCCGGACAGTTAGAAGCTGCTATAGATTCCTATTCTCAGGCAATAGCAATGAAACCGGATTTTTATATTGCTTACAACAACCGAGGAACCACAAAGTTTGACAAAGCAGATTATTCAGGCGCCATTTACGATTTCAATAAAGCAATTGAAATAAACGCATCATACGGATATGCATATAATAACCGAGCATCGGTAGAATTTAAAATGAAAGATTACGATAAGGCAAAAGCCGATTGCGATAAAGCCATCCAGCTTAATCCGAATTATGGTTACGCATACCTGAACAGAGGCATTGCCGAAGAGATGATGCGCAAACAAGACGAAGCTTGCAGTGACTGGAAAAAAGCCGCATCGTTAGGAGTACCTGTAGCTAAAGATTATTCACAAGACTGCCAGTAAAACCCCACACACTATGAAAAAAGTTTTACTCCTTATAACCCTTTTCACAGCGCAAATAGTTTGGGCGCAGAATGTTGATTTTGAAAAGAAGAATTTCAAGGACAACGTAAAGGATTTCAAAAAAGCAATGGACTCCATAAAAGTCGGCGATGATTTTTATGACAGGGAACCCGAATGGCACTTTCATGCGGTGGCACCTTACCTGAGCGCCAATAGCTTCAACCCGAACAATGCTATGCTCAATTACAAGATTGGAGCCAGCTACCTTACCGCCTTCTCTCCGTTTAAAACAATGGCAATACCATATCTTGAGAAAGCGTATAAACTAAACCCGAATGTAGCGCCAGATATTCATTATCTGCTTGCACGGGCTTACCATTTAGATATGCAGTGGGACAGAGCTATTCAGGAGTATAATACATACGGACAAACACTGGATATAAAAAAACAACAGGCGGAAATTGCGGATGCAAAAAAGAAGATACAGGAATGTAAGAACGGAATAGAATTAGCTAAACACCCTACACGGGTATTCATTGATAATGTTGGCCCAAGTATTAATACACAATATCCTGAATACGGACCAATTATCTCAGCAGATGAGTCAGAAATGATATTCACGTCCAGAAGACCCGGAAGTACCGGCGGAAAACTGGACGAATTCGGATTATATTTTGAAGATCTGTATATATCATACTATCGTAACGGTAAATGGTTGCCTGCTACCAATATGGGTGTGCCGGTCAATACTCCAGAACATGATGCAACGGCAGGATTATCTCCTGACGGACAGATTTTGTACATCTATAAGGATGAAAATGGAGGCGATATTTACCAGTCATTCCTGGAAGGTGAAGAATGGTCGAAACCAAAAGAAATGGGGGGAAAGATCAATTCCAAATACCATGAATCATCTGTGAGCCTTGCACCGGATAGCAAAACTCTTTACCTGGTTAGCGACAGGCCGGGAGGTTATGGTGATAGGGATATATATAAGGTAGTATTGAGCGATAAAGCCAAATGGGGAGAACCTCAAAACCTTGGTCCTGTAATCAATACGCAATACGGAGAGGAAGGTGTAGATATTCAGGCCGACGGCAAAACACTTTATTTCAGTTCACAGGGGCATAACTCTATGGGCGGATACGATGTATTCAAATCATCGACTGATAGTACCGGCAAATGGTCGGAACCCGAAAATCTTGGATACCCTGTAAATACTCCGGGTGATGATGTATTCTTCAGTATTTCGGCCAGTGGTAAACATGGTTATTATTCATCCGTGAAAAAAGATGGATATGGTGAAAAAGATATTTACATGATTACCTTTCTTGGCCCCGAAAAACCTGTTGCCCTTAGCAATGAGGATGATCTGCTTGCAGGAAATGCAGGTGGAGTAAGCGATGTAATGATGACATCAGCTGTTGCAGTCAACAAAACTAGGATGACCTTATTGAAAGGTGTGGTTACTGACTCTGTAACTCATTTGCCACTTGAAGCCTCTATTGAATTGGTGGATAATAAAAAGAACGTTGTTATTGCTGACTTTACTTCGAACAGTAAAACCGGAAAATACCTGGTTTCATTGCCTTCAGGTACCAATTATGGTATTGCTGTAAAAGCAAAAGATTACCTGTTCTATTCTGAGAACTTTAACATACCTGATACTGCAAGTTACCAGGTTGTCGAAAAGAACGTTGCCCTGCAACCACTTAAAATTGGTAGCCGTATCGTGCTAAAGAATATTTTCTTTGACTTCGATAAAGCAACTTTGCGTCCTGAATCAACAGCTGAATTGGATAGGCTTATAAACCTGCTAACTACGTATGCCAATTTAAAGATCGAAATATCAGGCTATACAGATAATAAAGGCTCACAGGCATATAACCAAAAGCTTTCAGAAGCAAGGTCTAAGTCAGTGGTAGATTATTTGATAGCCCACGGTATCCCTACAGCACGCCTTACCTATAAAGGATACGGTATGGATAGCCCTATCGCTACCAATGAAACTGATGAAGGCAGGCAGTTGAACCGCCGTACTGAGTTTAAGATCATAGGTAACTAATACTTTAGCCCTTGCCCTCGCTCACTCTAATAATGCCTGCATATAACGAAGAAAGATCGTTGCAGCGTTATTTGCCTGAGGTCATTTCATTCTGTAAGCAAAAAGACTATAAACTTATTGTGGTGAATGATGGTTCAAAGGACAATACCAAGAAAGTCCTTGAAAGCTTTTCAGGAGAAAGTGCGCTAAAAATATTGAACAACAAAGTTAATACGGGTTATGGCGGATCTATAAAAAAAGGGGTCCGTGTAGCAGATACTGATTTTATAATAACTATAGATGCCGATGGGCAACATAACCTTAGCGATGTAGAAAAACTATTTCAGAAAGCCATAGAAACTGATTCAGATATGGTAGTGGGGAACCGAGGAAATAGTTCCGGCTTATACCGAAGTATTGGTAAATGGCTCATACGGAAGATAGCGCAACTATTAATGCCTCTTACCATACATGATATAAATTCGGGCATGAAGCTCTATAATGCTACTTTGGCTAAAAAGTATATAGCTATTTGCCCAGATACTATGGCGTACAGCGATATTATTTTACTGGCATTTGTATTTAAAAGAAACCTTGTTACAGAAATACCTATCAATATTAAACCACGCACAGAAGGACGGAGCACAATAAATGCAATGACCGCATTAGATACTTTAAAGGAGATCATGAATATTGTAGTGTTATTTAACCCAATACGCATATTCTTTCCAATGGGTGTATTTATAATAATAGCCTCTATTCTATGGGATATTCACATTTTTATGCGTGGCGGAGGGGTAAGTGTGGGTACTCTTTTAGGCATACTTACCGGCATTATTTTCTTCATTTTTGGGCTTTTAGCGCACCAAATGAGCGCATTTAGAAGAGAAACATTAGAATAGTCAAAAACTCGTAACAATTTCGTAACTTTGCGGAGTCAAATCCGAGGAGTATGAGCGACGAAATTCATGAAGAGTGTGGCATAGTACTGATAAGGCTTTTAAAGCCATTCAGCTATTATCAGAAAAAGTACGGATCTGCCTTTTATGGCGTACATAAGCTTTACCTGCTTATGGAAAAGCAACACAACCGCGGGCAAGACGGGGCCGGAATTGCAGATGTGAAATTATCATCTCCTCCTGGCGTGCCGTATATGCACAGAATACGTTCTACCGCTCAAAACGCACTGGAAGATATTTTCGGAAAGGTGCAAAAGCACATGGATGAGGTAATGGTTGATAAGAAAGAATACATCGATGATATTGAATGGCAGTCGAAACATGTCCCTTTTTTAAGTGAATTATTACTAGGTCATCTTCGTTATGGAACATACGGCAAAAACAATTTCGAATTCTGCCATCCATTTGAACGCCACAACAACTGGCGCACGAAGAACCTGATGATAGCGGGTAATTTCAACCTTACCAATGTAAATGAAATGTTCGACAAATTGCTCGAACTTGGCCAGCATCCTAAAGAAAAGACCGATACCATTACCATACTTGAGAAAATAGGTCATTTCCTGGATAAAGAAAATGAAAAGCTTTTCAGGAAATTTAAGCATGAAGGTAGAAACAATGAAGAAATATCTGAACTGATAGCAGATAATATAAATATAAAGGATGTACTTTTCAATGCAAGCAAACGATTTGATGGTGGCTATACGATAGCTGGTTTACTTGGCCATGGCGATGCATTTGTATTAAGAGACCCTAATGGCATACGCCCTGCATTCTACTACCACGATGACGAAATAGTAGTGGCTACATCAGAACGGCCTGCTATACAAACTGCATTTAATGTTAGTGCCGATAAGGTAAAAGAACTGCAACCCGGCCATGCGCTTATTATAAAGAAGGACAAAACTGTTTCAGAGGTATCTGTAAACCCCGCGCTGGAAAAGCTTTCATGTTCATTTGAAAGAATTTATTTTTCGCGTGGTAACGATACCGATATATATAAGGAAAGGAAGAGCTTAGGTAAGCTTTTAGCAGCCCCTGTTTTAAAAACCATTAATTACGATCTTGAGAATACAGTATTTTCATTTATCCCGAATACGGCTGAAGTAGCCTTTTTGGGGATGATGGAAGAAGTTGAATCATATCTTGACGGAGTAAAAAAAGATGAGCTTGAGAAAGGCGACCTTACTAAACTTAAAAAGCTTTTAGCAATTCACCCACGGGTTGAAAAGATCGCTTTAAAAGACACCAAGTTACGTACATTCATTACCAATGATATTAACCGTGCCGATAAAGCTGCACACGTGTATGACACCACTTATGGTGTAATACGCCCTAAGAAGGATACGCTTGTAATACTTGATGATTCTATTGTTCGGGGCACTACTTTAAAACAAAGTATCTTAAGAATACTCGACAGGCTTGGCCCTAAAAGAATAGTGGTTGTTTCTTCTGCTCCACAAATACGTTTCCCTGATTGTTATGGTATAGACATGGCTAAATTGGGCGACCTTATTGCTTTTGAAGCCGCTGTGTCATTATTAAAGGAATCGTTTAAAGATAACCTGCTCGAAGAGATCTACGAGAAAGCAAAGATACAGGATGAGCTTCCTTTGGATAAAATAGAGAATCTTGTAAAAGGGATATATAGTCAGTTCACAGCCCAACAGATATCAGATAAAATAACAGAACTATTGCGTCCTAAGGATATTAATGCTGAAGTTGAAATAATTTACCAGGATATTGCAGGTTTGCATAAAGCAATACCAAACCATAAAGGCGATTGGTATTTTACGGGTAACTACCCTACCCCGGGAGGCAATAAAGTAGCCAATCGTTCTTTCATTAATTATATGGAAGGGAAGAATGTACGTGCGTATTAAAAGAGAAAAATCCCTTTAAAAACTTTCTTTAAACCTGTTTCGGGAAATAATGCGAACCTCGGTAGCGCCCGCCCCGTATTTTTGGTAAGAACCGTCTGAAAACTCAATACCGTCATATCGTTTCAGAATATCACGTAATGATTGCCTTAGTATTCCATTACCAACCCCATGTATGAACACTATTTTAGAAATGTGGCTTCTAATAGCCTTCTCCAAGTTATTCTGAAAATGATCGAGTTGCATGGTTAATTTTTGAGGATTACTCATTGAATAGGACATCTCATCAAGTTTCTCGGCATGTAGATCAACCACCCAAACGTCTTTAGAATGTGGTTTAGCAACAGTACTGTGCTTCTTTTTTTCAACCGGTTCTTTGCGCCTTGCAGTCATTTCAGCCAGTGTAATGGCCTTAACATGAACCAGTTCTTTACAACTCACCTCAATTTCTATGCCTTCGGTAAGCTCAATAGCCACTATATAGGCCGAAACCACCCGTGTAACTATGCCTTCCCCTTTTTCGTGCAAAAATGCTATCTTGTCTCCTACCTTAAATGACATATTGTTATGAATTCTTGTCAAATTTAAAGCATTCTTTTTGGCTAATTCAAATATATTGTTTAATATTGCAGCCCTTTTGAAAAAAAATAGCGCCATGAACTTGATTAAATACGTTGAAGAACAACTAGTAGTGAAGAAAGCAATGCCTGACTTCAAAGCCGGTGACACCATTACCGTTAATTATAAAATTAAAGAAGGTGATAAAGAACGCGTTCAGCAATACCAGGGTATTGTTATACAACGCCGTGGCATGGGAGCGTCTTCAAGCTTTACAGTGCGTAAAATATCGAACGGTGTGGGGGTAGAAAGGGTATTCCCTACATTCTCTCCTTTCATCGAAAGCGTTGAAGTGAATAAAGAAGGCGTTGTACGTAGAGCAAGGATCTATTATATCCGCAATGCGAAGGGCAAGAAAGCGCGTATTGAAGAAAAACAATACGGAAGGACTGAAGAAGCTACCGCTCCTGCTGTAGAAGAAAAAGTTGTTGCTACCGAAAAAGTATAATTTCAATTACTTATTATAGAAAAAGCCTCTGACGATATCGTCAGGGGCTTTTTTATTTCGGAAAAGACGGCAGAACAACAAGTCACCAGATCGGTAAATCTACTGCCTTAAAATCGCTTGGAATATTATTATATACACTTCTCTAAGGCTGGCCAAAGTAAATCCATTATTTCACCTAAAACAACCGTTTTCACATGATGAAAAATCGGGCCAAAAACATATCAACAAAATGAGTGTTTTTGTTAATAAATAAACCCTGTGATTCAGCCCGTCATTTGTGCCAAAAGAACGCCTTTTTTGCTTATATTTGTAAGATATAGAAAACACCTAAAATAACCCTTAAAATATGAGCGAAAAATCACAACAAATCGTCGATACAGAACTAGAACAATCAGAGGCAAGACGTAAATCAGGCGAATATTCAGCCGATAGTATTACTGTACTGGAAGGATTAGAGGCAGTAAGATTGCGCCCTGCTATGTATATCGGTGATACTGGCCTGAGAGGTCTTCACCATTTAGTATATGAAGTGGTAGATAACTCTATTGACGAAGCGCTTGCGGGATATTGCAAAAACATCAATGTCTTTATTCATACGGATAATTCCATTACTGTAACAGATGATGGACGTGGTATTCCGACGGGTATGATGGCTAAGGAAAAGAAATCAGCTCTTGAAATAGTTATGACAGTACTCCATGCAGGGGGGAAATTTAATAAAGACACATATAAAGTATCCGGGGGATTACACGGAGTTGGGGTATCTTGCGTAAATGCCCTTTCTATTCATTTAAAGACAGTTGTGCAACGAGAAGGTAAAATATTTACTCAAGAGTACAGCAAAGGCAAACCCTTATTTGATGTTAAAGTAATAGGTGAATCAGATAAAACAGGTACATCACAAACGTTCCTGCCCGATAATACCATATTCAGCGAATCAGTTTACCATTATGATATTCTTTCAGCCCGCTTAAGAGAGTTGGCCTATCTTAATAAAGGAGTAAGGCTTACTATTACCGATGAAAGAGAAAAAAATGAAAAGGGAGATTTCACATCTGACTCATTCTTTTCAGAAGGTGGCTTAAAAGAGTTTGTTCTTTATTTAGACGAGAACCGTGAAAAGCTAATTCCTGAACCAATTTATATGGAATCCGAAAAGAATGGATTTCCTGTGGAAGTAGCTATGCTTTACAATTCATCCTACACGGAAAATCTTCATTCATACGTAAATAACATTAACACCCACGAAGGTGGAACACACCTTGCCGGTTTCCGCAGGGCGCTTACACGTACCCTTAAATCGTATGCTGAAAAATCGGGCATGCTAGCCAAAATGAAATTCGAAATTGATGGTGATGACTTCCGCGAAGGTCTCACAGCTGTTATTTCAGTTAAAGTTGCCGAGCCACAATTTGAAGGACAAACAAAAACTAAATTAGGTAACAAAGAAGTAATTGGCGCTGTAGACACTATTGTAGGGGAAATGCTTAATAACTTCCTGGAAGAGCATCCTAAGGAAGCCAAAATTATAGTGGACAAGGTTATATTGGCAGCGCAAGCACGCCACGCAGCCCGTAAAGCACGTGAACTCGTGCAACGTAAAGGAGCACTTACAGGAGGTGGTTTACCAGGTAAACTGGCTGACTGTTCAGAAAAAAACCCTTTCCAATGCGAGCTATTCTTAGTTGAGGGAGATTCAGCAGGTGGAACAGCAAAACAAGGCCGTAATCGTGCCTTTCAGGCTGTATTGCCATTACGTGGTAAGATATTAAATGTAGAAAAGGCAATGGAGTATAAGATATACGAGAATGAGGAAATAAAGAACATTTACACTGCCCTCGGCGTGTTTAAAGGTACTGCAGAGGACCAAAAGGCATTGAACATTGAAAAGTTACGATACCATAAGATCGTTATTATGTGCGATGCCGACGTTGATGGTAGCCACATTACAACACTCATACTCACATTCTTCTTCCGTTACATGAAGGAACTTATTGAGTGCGGACATATTTATATAGCTACTCCTCCACTATACCTTGTTAAAAAGGGTAAGGACCAACGTTATTGCTGGACCGAAGAAGAGAGAGACAATGCTGTTAAGGAAATAGGCAAACAAGGTAAAGATAACGTAGGCGTTCAACGATACAAAGGTTTGGGTGAAATGAATGCTGAACAATTATGGGAAACTACTATTAACCCTCAATCGCGTAAACTGCGTAAGGTAAGTATTGAAAGCGCTGCAGAAGCAGACCGCATATTTTCTATGCTAATGGGAGATGACGTAGCTCCACGGCGTGATTTTATTGAGAAGAATGCTCGCTATGCTAAGATTGACGCGTAATAGCCTCTAATAAATTAAATAAAAAAGGGAAACAAATTGTTTCCCTTTTTTATTGTATTAAACTATATTTCACTTATTTGCTGCTGCCGGAGTAACTGTGGTAGCAGGAGCAGGCTTAGTAGCTGTAGCATTTGTAGGAACGCCCGTTCCTTTTACAGCTATATCTTCAGTTCCCTTGCCTCCTTTAACTTTATCTTTCTTTTTCAAAGCTTTATCTGCATTTTTCTTTTTAGCAGCATCCTTTGCTTTATCTAAAAAACTGCTTTGCCCAAATGAAGCAGTACTGAAACTGATCACAGTTAAAATTACCAAGGTTGTCTTTAATGTTTTCATGATTATAAGTTTTATAATTCAAATATACTACATGAGTATGAAGTAATTATGAATTATTTCTTCATAATACTGATAGCCTGCTGAAGAGGTATTTGCTTGTCTTTAAAATATGCGACTACAAACGCACCCTGAATACCTTCTTTAATAACTTTTTCTTTCATTTTTTCAGCCGTTTCATAATCTTGATAAGGGCCAACAAAATAATGTGTTTCACTATGCTCATCTTCCTCAAAGGCCAAGCCTTTTATTTTTTTAAATTTCTCCCTCATTAAACCAGGAGGTGAGCCTTTGAATACACCTAATTGCACCTTGAAGGTAATTTCACTCCTATCCATGGTATTCTGCTCTTTGGTAACAGAATCGCTGAGGTTTTCTTTTTCCGGCTTAATAAAAGTAGCCCCTGCAGAAGCAAGTGCAACTCTTTTTCCATGCCTGTATGCTTTTATAAATGCATCCGAGAATCCTTCGGTTACAAGTTGTGTTCTGTATACAGCGGCTTCTTTATAGTTAGTAAATGAACCCGCTGAATAGGTGTAAAATCCATTCTCAGTTTTAACTTCTATAAGGTTATTAACGCTGGTAAATATATGTGTGCTTGATAATTTATGCCGGTATGCACCCAACTGAACACGATATATTGTAGGTTCAGTAGAAGATGAATTGTCTGAACTAGCCTTTTCAGTATTAGTTACTTTATCAATTGCTGAAGTTTTTTCAGTAGTACTTTTTTCCGTAACAGGATTTTTATCAGTGTTCAACCCTTTCTCGCTTACATTAGTTTTATCTGTATTGACAACCACTGGAGAAGTATTCGTATTTGCAGGCTTGGGAGCCGTGCCTCTGGAATTTACTATTGGCTTATCCGTAACAATTAGGTTATCTCCCTTATGATAAACTATTTTGGTATCGGTTATTCCCTGTTTGGCCAATTCCTCCTGCCTCTTTTTAGCTTCCTGGAAACTTATATAATCACCTGCTGTGTATACAGAAGTTGAATCTTTCAACATTGTTGATTTCACATCGGCCACACTAAGCAATTTATCCATTTCGCTTGCAGGCACTCCCTTGGTGTATCTTCCTATTTCAATGGAATACCTAGTAGTTGAACTTGCCCTCCCCGGTATCATTGAACTGTCGTAAACCACTTTTGCAAATTCTCCGGTACTATCCATATACATGCGGTACTGCCTGTATATTAAAGAATCGCTTTGTGGTAAAGTATCTGCGTTTACATATTCTTTTACAGTGTCATTTATAAGCGACGCATCCAGGTTAATAGTATCATACCTGTCATCATCATTTTCATCTAAACCATTCAATCGTCTTGCACTGGTCAGGTCATACCTGAAGCCTATTGCAGTCATTAAGAATTTATCATGGGTAACTGTTCCGTGAAGAGGGCCTGAAACGCCGGGAGTAAGTCCATCTATATGATCAGTAAATGTATAATGCAGAGTTGTACCAAATGTAACATCAGCTTTTTTGTTTACATGTATCATAAAACCAATGCCAATTGGAATAGCAAATGTTTGCTCTGAATACTTACCGGAGCCAGTCATATCCAGGGAACGAATATCAGTTTCATAGGTAAAATCAGGGTTAAGAATAGCTGCCGAAGAAGCATTTGGAGCCGTTTGCGGAAGGCTTCTTATACTGCCATCATTCCAATAATAATATTTATTCCCAGCCTGATCACGCATATCAGTTGTAGATAAAAATTCATATGATTCAAGCCCTAAAATAAAATACGGAGAGATATCCTTTGTAGGTAATATCTTATACATGATATGTACCCCACCACCGGTTATCTGAGATTGAAAGTTCCAGTTATAGGTTTGAGATCTTACGTATTGTCCCAGAGTACCAAATAAGGCATATAGGTTAAATTCAAAATGTTCGTCAAGCTTTTGGGCAAAAACCAGGTCGTATCCTAACCGGCTTGTAGTAGGGTTTTGAGCATAACTATTTACAGCTTTTACATTACCGAAATACGATAACATACCAATTCCCACTCCGATAGTTGGCTTAAGTACAAAACTTTTAGGTGGGGCTGTGGTATCTGTAACTACTAAAGTAGTTTGCTTATTCTTATTAGAATCTACCAAAATCCAATAGTTTTTAGCTCTTCCGGTAGAAACGAAAAGTATAAAAATTGAACCAAGTAACAGAGAGTAACCTTTCGGCATATACGTTCTTCTTAATAACTAACCCCAAATATATAGAAAAAAAGGCCTTTCAGGTTACTGGTACCATTGTTGGTGAGTAATCATAAGCGCCTCCTGTACTGTTATGCGCTTGCCTGTATTGTATGCCACCACAAAAGCATCACTTACCCCATTATTTCGCTTAATATCATCTCTATGGTCATGGGCGCCTTTATAATCGCTGAATTTTTTAGCTGCTACATATTTGTGTAGGCCTTCCTCGTCTCTAAGATCAATTGTTTCAGTAATCCTGAATAATCCCTTTACAAAAGCAACCGATCTCAAAGTATGCAATGCCATTATCTGTACAAAATAATTCACTCCAGGGCTACCCGCATTATGTATCTGGCTTGTAGTTGTGCTGCCATTTGTGCCATTTCCTGAACCTGACATATCATTTTCTGAACCATTTCCACCTTTCTGCGAACCGCTAGTGCCGTTTGTGCCTCCACCGGCTGTTTGAGAACCATTACCTGTTTGACTTCCGCTACCCGCTTGTGAACCTGTACCTCCACCTGCAATAGCATTACCACCTGCAACAGAGAATGTAGTTGCATTAATTTCATAATGTTCAGCTCCTCCATTTGCCACAAATGAGAACTTACCGGTTACAGATTGATTACCTGATGCACTGGCACCGGCTACCAATTGATATGTAATTGTAAATACTGAATCAGAAGGGAGACTTAGCCACACCATTTTCATTTTATTATCTACAAAGGTAAAGGATGCTGTTTTCTTTTCTCCTTCAGTAGCTGTAAAGCCAGTTGGAATTATTTCTTCCAGTTTAGCAAAACCGCTCAATGCACCTTTATGTATGGTTACACTTACTGTAACACTACCGTCTTGCGCAACAGACCCTGTTGAAAGACTACGAGAAGCACTTACACCATCTAATGGAGGATTTGGCGCAGCAGAAACAGCAGCAGTATTTTGCTGAACCGCACCGGCAGTACTTGTATTTGTCGGAGTTGAACTTACCGGGGTTGAACCCGAAGGTGTCGTTGCAACCGAAGATGAAGTATTTGCAGGAGTAGTATTTAAATCAGGTGCACTTGTCGTTGTTCCGGTTGCTGGTGATGAAGTGGAAGTAACGGAGGATACTGTATTAGACGGGCTAGTACCACTTGGGGTAAGGCCACCTTCGTCCCCTTGATGGGTTGGCGTAAGGCCACTTGACGTAGTATTAGCCAGAGTTGTTGTGGCGGTTGTAGCAGGGTTTGCCGCGCTCGGATTTGCACTTGCAGGATTATTAGCATCTGCAGCAGGTGGTGTACTACTTGGTGTTGTAATAGCCGGGCTTGTTGTTGCAGCTACTGTAGCACCCGAACCTATCATAATAGATAATGGATTTGGATCGGCCTCTGTCTTAACATTATCTACTACATACAAGAATTTCCCTCCTATTGGTTGGTTGCCTGACACACTAGCGTCGACTGTTACAGTATACGATATTTTCATACTAGCATCGCCCGGTAAGGATGCCCATATATACTTTATAGCATTACCTGATGAAAGCACTGTGGCACCTTGTTTCTCAACTGCTGTAGCAGTAAAGCCCTGTGGAAGGTCGGCCTGATATTTAGCAAAGCCGGTAGTGCTGCCTTTATTGATTGTTACCTCGACTGTGAAGGTTGAACCTGGGTTGGCGTTGGGAGGAGCCGTTTGCGTTACAGTCACCGCGGACTGCATAAATAATTGATAAACAAATAACCCAATCAGGTTGAACAGTAGTACGAGGTACTTTATCATATTTAAATTTTATTGGTCAAAGAAGTAATCTATTGCGTAGTTAATATCTGCAATTGTTAATGTAGATGTACCGTCAAAAAACTCATCAATAGCCTGTGTGATCTCCTGTGAGGTTATATAACCATCGTGGTTTTTATCCACTGCACGAATTCTTTCAGGGATTTTGTTCGGGTCATGTTTTCCTATATCTCCCTTATCAATATCTTTTAAAATGCCGCCTCCGGCATTAGGATCAGCAAAGAAGGCAGCCGCTCTGTCAACTGCAGATGTATCTCTGTTCTTTTCTTTTTCTAAAAGAGCATTTTCCTGATCTTTACTAATATCATTAGCCTTAACGGTATCTTTTACTGAAATAGTTGTAAAATCAACTTTGTCGTATATCTTTTCATTCGGATCAACAGAATTATCCTTCGGAGTGAAATGATATTCTACTGTAAAGAATGAGAATAAATATTTATCATTCTTTGCATTTGCAAAAGAATAGTGTTCTATATTTTTTGAAAAGCTGAAATAATAGGCAGCTTGCACATTCATACAAATGTTATCAGTAATACGGAACTTGGCACCAAGGCCAATTGGTATAGATAATGCTGAAGAACTGCCAAGTGGTGTTTCATACACATAGTCACGTTGAATTACTTTGGCAGTAGTAATATCATACGCATTTTGTGCTTCGTTGCGTATACTTCCATCTGTCCAGTAGTAATAAGGAGTACCTGCTGCACTCAATGAATCAGTAGCAGTAGTAAGGCTGGCAAAACTAATTCCTGCATATATAAACGGAGCTATTGTAGCTGTTTTGCTGATCAAAAATCCATCAAAGTGAAGGTTCAGGTCTAATTCACCTTGAAGAACGGTTGATTGGAAATTTTTATTTTTTGTCGGATCATCCGATCTTTCACTGGATGCAAGCTTACCATACAAACCACTAAGCTGCACACCAAGGAAGCCCGCGAGGCGCTCTTCCACACCAAGGGTATAGCCACCTCTTACAGTGCTATATGCGGTTACACCACTTTCCTTTCCAATGTTCCCATTAAAATATAATACACCAACCCCACCAAGTATTGATGGAAGTTCTTTTTGTTTGGTAGTGTCTGATTTTGACTGGGCCATTCCGTTGATAGAAACTGCAGTTAAAATTGCGATGGATAAAATCCTTACGTTGCTCATGTAGCTCGTGTTAGATGAATCTTGAGTTTTTGTCGACAAAACTGAACTTTTTGTCCATCGCAAATATAGTTAATTTAAAAGTTATTACAGCAAAAGTACCTGAGAAAAAAGGGCGAAAACCCTTGTAATAGTCGCACTTACTAACATCGCAATGTTAAGAAGGGTTAATGTTCTCAAACGAACATCGCCTGTATTCCTTATTTCACGGGACAAACAGAATATTTAACATAATACTGTTTTTGCTCATGTTTCATTATGCAAATCAAAAAGCTGAGGAAAAGTATTGTGGTTTTATGCTACATAATTTGCTCATATATTTCACATGATGTTCGCATTGAAAAAAATCTAACCATAAAGGCAGCTTATAATAAACTGAATGTGATGTTTGATTTTCCGAACTGCCTTGGAGTGTAGTGTGTAATTTCACTACACCCAATTTCTTTCCGAAATAGATATAAGTCGCGGCGAATAATATTACACGTTTACCTACTTAACGTGATCCTCAGGTGAGTCCTGATCAAAGAAATAATCAATCAGAGCATTAATATCTGCAATCGTCATAGGAGATGTTCCGGTAAAGAAATCATCTATAGCCCTTGTAATTTCCTGTGATGATATATATCCGTTATGGTCATAGTCAGCAGGCGTTAATCTTGGAGGGAGTATGTGATGAACATAACTCTTAGTAGTAGCAGTAGTACTAGTAGTATCCTTTGGATCGATAATAGTAGTAGGATGTGGGGCATTTGCAAGAGAATCTATATGCTGCTTTTCTTTTTTAGCTTCTTCGCTGTTGGGGTCTTTAAAATAATTCACTTCCTCGCGATCAACAGCCGCAGTATCATGTGCCTGTTGTTCTTCCTTTGCTAATAAAGCAGCTTCTTCCGCCTTAGTTATTTCTTTAGGTTTCTCTGTGTTATCCTTAATATCAATTTGTTTAAAGTCAACCTTGTCATAAACCGGATCGCTAACTGGTTTTGGCTTAGGAGTAAAATGATATTCTATGGTACAAAACGAGAAGAGGTATTTTTCATTCTTGCCATTACCGGCAGTATAATATTCTATTGATTTGGAAAAGGCAAAGTAATAAGCAGCCTGAACATTTATAGCAAGATTATCTGACAAGTGCATTTTAGCCCCAAGACCTATAGGAATTGATAAGGTTGTGCCATTTCCGAGCGGAGTTTCATATACATAATCTCGATGAATTATTTTTGCGGTAAGAATATCAGAATAGTTCTGTGGTTCATTTCGTATGCTTCCATCATTCCAGTAATAATATGGCGCACCGGAAGCACTGAGAGAGTCTGTAAATCGTTGGTAGGACATAAAGCTAATACCCGTATATAAAAATGGAGATATTACAGTACCAGGTTTATTTAATAAATGAAGGTAGCATGTTAAATCGCCTTGTACAATGTTTGATTGGAAATTCTTATTATCAGAAGGAATATCAGAACGTTCATTGGCAGAAAGCTTTCCGATCACTCCACTAAGTTGAACGCCAATCATAGGTATTGGCCTTTCTTCTATGCCTAATGTATACCCGGCACGCACTGTACTGTATGCGCTGATACCTGCAGTCTTTCCAATATTTCCGTTAAAGAACAGAACACCCACACCACCCATTATAGATGGAAGAGGCTTTGAAGTTGAATCAGTTGTGGTTTGTGAAAACGCATTATTATCATCTTTTGATGGAAGATGCTTTGAAGTTGAATCAGATGCGGTTTGTGAAAACCCATTAAGTGCAATGGCAATTAAAACTGCAATTGATAAAATTCTAAACTTATTCATGTAATTTACTGTTATATACGTTGTGTTTAAGTTAACAAATATACTCTATTAAAAATTAATTAAGAACACTATTGCTATAATATTATTATGTTAAAAACCGTCTCAAGTATACTAATCTATACTAACTTAATCAAAAATAATAGATTATTCATTAAATGTAAGTGCTGTATGATTATATCCGGCAGGTTAAAGATACTGTTTGATCCGGTCTGTTTTTAAATTGTATTTTTGCTATCTCCAATTTAATAAATTATGGAAAAGTATAATGTTGTCGTTATCGGTTCCGGCCCGGGTGGCTATATTGCGGCTATACGTTGTGCACAACTCGGAATGAAGACCGCAATAATAGAAAAATACGGTTCACTTGGCGGTACATGCCTTAATGTAGGTTGTATTCCGTCAAAGGCATTACTCGATTCATCAGAGCATTATTTTAATGCCACACATAATTTTAAAACACATGGCATTGATGTAAAGGACCTGAAGGTGAATCTTACTCAGATGATAAAACGTAAAGGTGAAGTTGTAAAACAAACCTGTGACGGTGTTGCTTTCCTCATGAAAAAAAATAAAATTACTGTTTACACTGGGGTTGGAAGCTTTACAGGTAAGAATACTATCTCAATAGATAATAATGGAAAGAAAACCGAAATAGAAACTGAAAAAACCGTTATAGCTACGGGATCAAAACCATCTTCGTTACCCGGTATAATGATAGATAAGCAACGTATCATTACTTCTACCGAAGCATTGAACTTAGCTGAAGTTCCGAAGAACTTAATTGTCATCGGTGGCGGAGTGATCGGTCTTGAATTAGGATCTGTATATGCACGGTTGGGTGCAAATGTGAAAGTAGTGGAATTTACAGATGGCATTATTGGAACAATGGATCGTGGCCTTGGAAAAGAATTGCAAAAAGTATTGCAAAAAGAAGGCTTTGAATTTTATTTAAAACATAAAGTAACAGGAGTAACTGCCAAAGGAAAAGAAGTAATCGTAACCGCTGATGATGCTAATGGTAAAAGAGTATCATTCATAGGAGATTATTGTTTAGTTTCTGTTGGACGCAGGCCTTACACGGATAATTTAGGGTTGGAAAAAGCTGGATTAACAAAAAACCAGCGTGGGTTTATTGATGTGAATGACCATATGGAAACCAATGTGCCTGGCATTTACGCTATTGGCGATGTGGTGCGTGGTGCCATGTTAGCACATAAGGCAGAAGAAGAAGGTGTTTACGTGGCAGAATTGATTGCCGGGCAAAAACCTCATATAGATCATAACTTAATACCCGGAGTGGTATATACCTGGCCTGAAGTTGCAACTGTGGGGCAAACCGAAGAACAGTTAAAAACAGCTGGAATTACATATAAAACTGGTAATTTCCCATTTAAAGCAAGCGGGCGGGCACGCGCCAGCGGAGACCTTGACGGATTTGTAAAAGTGCTTACCAATGCAAATACTGATGAAATCTTAGGTGTTCATATTATTGGCCCTCGTGCTGCAGATATGATTGGTGAAGCAGTAGTAGCTATGGAATACCGTGCATCGGCAGAAGATATTGCACGGATTTGCCATGCCCACCCTACATACTCTGAAGCTATCAAAGAAGCCTGCCTTGATGCTACGGGAAAGCGAGCCCTTAATATGTAATAAGTCAGAAAATAGATGACAACAGCAAAAACAGGAATATTACTTGTAAATCTCGGTACGCCAGATAGCCCGGAAACAAAAGATGTACGTAAATACCTGATAGAGTTTTTGAATGATGCACGCGTAATAGATATTCCTGCATTACGCCGTAAATTATTGGTAAATGGAATTATTGCCCCTACCCGTGCGCCAAAATCTGCCGCACAATATAAACAAGTATGGACCAAAGAAGGGTCTCCCCTTATGGTATATAGCCAAGGCCTGGCAACCAAAATGCAAAAGTATCTTGGGGATAATTATGTGGTTGAACTGGCAATGCGGTATCAAAAACCATCAATACAAAAAGCTATTGATAAATTATTAGGTACCGAAGCGGTAGAAAAACTTATTGTTGTTCCTCTTTATCCTCATTATGCATCCTCCAGTACCGGTTCAACTATAGAGAAAGTAATGGATGTTGTTAAGCGAAAAGAAGTAATACCTCAAACTACTATAATAGGACCGTTCTTTAATAATCCGCACTTTATTAAAGCTTTTACTGAAGTTACTTTAAAGCAATATAATCTGGCCGAATACGATCACTTTTTATTCAGTTACCACGGCTTGCCTGAAAGGCATATTATGAAAGGTTCGGCACAATGTGGTATGAACTGTAAGTTGAATGATTGCTGCAGTACCTTAACTCCTGCTAACTTCTATTGCTATAGAGCAGAATGCTTTGAAACTACTCGGTTACTTGTAGCCGCCTTGGGCATAAAAGAGGGTACGTATACATCTGCATTTCAATCCAGATTAGGGCGCGACCCATGGATAAAACCATATACTGACAAGGTAATTGAAGAAAAAGCTAAAGCAGGCGTAAAAAAGACACTTGCCTTTTCTCCTGCTTTTGTGGCAGACTGCCTTGAAACTCTATTTGAAATACGCACTGAATACAACCTTCTTTTCCAAAAATACGGCGGAACGCACCTGCACCTGGTCGAAAGCCTCAATGATTCAGATACTTGGGTAGAAGCCTTGGGGAAGATTATACTGGCAAATTAGTGTGCATTGCAGAAAGTCAGAAAAAATTGATTTTAGCGCATATTGAAAGAAAAATATTATTATCTTTGCCGTCCATTTTAAAAAATCATGAATAAAAGTAAGCAATACGAAACGATTTTCATCCTTACTCCGGTACTATCGGAAGAGCAGACCAAGGAAGCGGTAGATTTTTACCGTAAAACCCTTAAGGACAGCGGCTGCAAGATAGTAACTGAAGAACATTGGGGCCTGCGTAAATTAGCATATCCTATTCAAAAGAAGAGCACTGGTTTTTATCATGTATTCCAATTTGAAGGGCCGTCTACAATAGTAAAGGACCTGGATGTGGCTTTTTACCGAGACGAACGTGTATTGCGCTACCTTACCGTTTCTCTTGATAAGCATGCTATCGCTTATCTTGAAAAGAGGAAACTGAAGTTCGGTAAAGGAAAAGAAGGCGACCACAAGAAAAGCAAAGCAGAACCTACATTAAACTAATATAGAGCAGTCATGGCAGAATCAACAGCATCATCGAGCAACGAAGTACGCTATCTTACTCCTCCTCCTATTGAGGTTAAGAAGAGCAAATATTGCCGTTTTAAGAAATATGGTATTAAGTATATTGATTATAAAAATCCCGACTTTTTGAAGAACTTCATTAACGAACAGGGTAAATTATTACCTGTGCGTATTACAGGTAATTCTTCAAAATACCAACGTAAAGTTGCACAAGCAGTAAAAAGAGCTCGTCACATGGCGTTACTTCCATTTGTAGGCGATCTTATTAAATAATATTAAAGCTAATAAAAAGTCATGGACATTATTCTTACCAAAGACGTAGAAAACTTAGGCACTCAGTATGACCTTGTAAAGGTGAAACCAGGTTATGCCAGGAATTTTTTAATACCAAGAGGCCTTGCCCAGGTTGCAACTGATTCAAACCGCAAGCAATTGACCGAAATCCTGAAACAAAGGGCTCATAAGGAAGAAAAAAGCAGAACTGATGCTACCAATACAGCTAAGAAACTTAAGGATGTACTTGTTAAGGTACCTGCTAAAGTTGGCGAAAACGGTAAGATATTTGGTTCGGTCAACTCTATTCAAATTGCTGAAGCAATTCAGAAACTTGGTTATACTATTGACAGAAAGAATATCAGCCTTCCTACCGATACTATTAAGACGACAGGTAAATATACTGCTACTGTTAAGTTATATAAAGATATAACCAGCGAAATAGCTTTTGAAGTTATTTCTGAATAATAAAAGATTCTGTAAAATAATTAATCCCCTTTACTGCAAAGTTTAGGGGATTTTTTTAATGCGTTTAAGTAATACAATGAACTGATTACCAATGCAAATACTACTCAAAGTCTAACGACATTTGACTAGGCCCTCGACGCTTCTTGGGCTTATCGTCTGATTTGGTGGGCTGAGGTTGTTGCGATTGCTGAGGTTTTGCCGCTTCCTGTTGAGAATGCTTTACTGCCGAAGCAGGTGGAATTACAACTTTAGGTTTCTTGGGAGCTGCGGCTATTTTAGACTTAAATTGCTCTACAGGCGATTGCTCGTGTTCCTCATCAATATCCAATACGGTCTTTTTGGTAACAGGAGATGGAATATCGGAGGTTGATGAATCTTCTCCAGGAGCATTTGGATCAGTAATGAACTGTACTTCTTTAACCTTACTATAATTGAGTGGTTTACCTAAAGCTTTCATACCCATAACAGGTATATTTTCGTCTATACTAAGCCTTTCGTCAGGTTGCTCCTTGCCTTTATCTTTACTGAACTTGATCTCTGCAATAACATGTTGCTGGTCGGTAACTGCTTCCAATTGAGAAGCATCGGTTTCTGATATGAATTTGGTCTTCTTATCAGTAAACTCAGGTAGGAATCTTTTGATGTAGTACTTCTTCTTCTCTCCTTCCCAATAGGCCGATGTAATAATACGTTTTTCATCGAACTTGGCAATAAGCACTATATCTTCTTCGAAGTGCGAAGTAAGTTCAAAACTACTGAGACGGTAATTACCATCTTGTGTCATTACCAATATCTTGTCCTCACCCGAAAACTCCCCTATAAATGCTCCTCTTTCATCCGTATTCAGGCGGTGAACGGTATCATCATACCATATTTTCTGCGCACTTAGGGTAGATACACCTTTCTCCTTTTGCATAACCTTACGGACCGAATACTTAGTAACTGTGTTACCCATAGCATCTCTGCCTTTTATTGCCAGGTCCGCAAAATTCACATCAAATATCTTGACACGTGCTGTGGTGGTAGCTTTAAGATTTATGGTAACCACTTCTGCCTCTCCATTTAGATTTGCAGTCAGGTAAAGCACCTCAGAGCCTTCATTACCCCGAGTTAGAATATAATCTTTATCACGTATAACCGAAGTTACAGCAAAGCGCTTCATAAAAGTTGTTCCCTTAGTTCCATCCCGGTATACAAGATTGTATACAGTTCTTTCGTCGTTACGCTTGAATGTATTTATATATATAATATCCTTTCCTACAAAAGCCTTATCTGAAATACGGGTAACTAACATAGTACCATCTCTGCGGAACACTATTATATCGTCTATATCAGAACAATCGCATACGAATTCATCTTTACGCATACCATACCCAGCAAAGCCTTCTTCGCGGTTTACGTATAGCTTTTGGTTAGATGCTGCAACCCTGGTAGCAACAATCGCATCGAATGATTTTATTTCTGTCTTGCGCTCTCTACCTGCTCCGTATTTTTTCTTTAAATCTTTAAAATACTCAATTGCGTATTCTACAATATTATCAAGATTATGTTGCACTGCCTTCAGTTCATCCAGCAGCTTTTTCATAAACTCTTCCGCAATAAATGTATCAAACTTCGATATCCTCTTTATCTTAATCTCGGTAAGTTTAATTACATCTTCACGGGTAATCTCTCTCGGAAATTTTTTCTTGTAAGGCTTTAATCCTGCTTCAATAGCCAGCAACACTTCTTCCCAGGTTTCGCAAGATTCAATGTCTCTATATATGCGTTTTTCAATAAATATCTTCTCCAGTGAAGCAAAATGCAATTGCTCAGTCAGATCATGTTTCTTAACTTCAAGTTCTTTTTGCAGTAAGTTGAGGGTTCTGTCTGTTGCAATACGAAGCATTTCCGTTACCCCTAAAAACCTTGGGCTTTGTTTTTCAATTACGCATGCATTTGGAGAAATTGAAACTGCACAATCGGTAAAAGCGTAAAGAGCATCTATTGTCTTATCTGGCGATACGCCTGCAGGCAAGTGAATCAGTATTTCAACATTCTCCGCAGTATTATCTTCTATATTCCTTATTTTGATCTTACCCTTTTCGTTGGCATTAATAACTGAATCAATAAGTGAGGTAGTTGTAGTTCCAAATGGTATCTCGGTAATTGTAAGAGTCTTTTTATCCGTAACATTTATTTTGGCCCTTATAATGACCTTTCCACCTTTCATTCCATCATTGTAATTGGAAAAATCGGCCATGCCACCTGTAGGGAAATCAGGAAATATGTGAGGCTTTTTACCCTTTAGCACATTTATTGATCCATCTATCAGTTCATTAAAGTTATGGGGAAGTATTTTACATGCCAAGCCTACTGCAATACCTTCAGCGCCTTGCGCAAGAAGTAATGGAAATTTGACCGGCAACAGAACAGGTTCTTTGTTTCGTCCGTCATAACTTGCTTGCCAAATAGTGGTATCGGCATCGAATACAACATCTAAGGCGAATTTTGAAAGTCTGGCTTCAATATAACGAGGAGCAGCAGAAGAATCTCCAGTGAATATATTACCCCAGTTACCCTGCATATCAATAAGCAAATCTCGCTGGCCTAATTGAACCATTGCATCACCAATAGAGGCATCTCCATGGGGGTGATACTTCATTGTATTGCCGATAACATTAGCTACCTTATTGTATCGGCCATCCTCCAGTTCATTCATGGAATGAAGAATGCGTCGTTGAACGGGCTTTAGCCCGTCTTCCAATGCAGGAACAGCACGTTCAAGAATAACATAAGAAGCATAGTCCAGAAACCAATTCTGGTATAATTGAGGCAAGTGAATGATCCGTGACGAATCAGCGCTATTTTGCGCCCTTCCATCATCTTCATTACCTGAATCATTATTAATACTTTCTTCGTCTTTTCTGCCTTTCTCTTCTGTCATATTTTTTGAAGTGGCGCAAAAATAAGCTTTTGCTTAAGTTATAACAGAAAGAGTATACATAAGATTTAAACAGATAACTATAATTTACCAACAAAACCAATACTAATATACCTTCTACACGTTAATATAAAATAAAAAGCCCCCCGATTCGGGAGGCTTTTTAAAATTAAACCAAAATTTAAATTACTCAGTAATAACCATTTTCTTGGTTACTGCATTACCATTTACCTTAAAGGTATAGAAATAAACACCTGAGGTAAATTCATTAGCGTTAAGGCTAATTACGTGTTGCCCAGGAGCAGCGTTCTTGTAAGAAGTATTGATCAATTCCCTGCCAGCGATATCACATACGCTAAATACCACATCAGATGATTTGGTTAAGCTATATGAAATCTGGGTTGTTTTGTTATAAGGATTAGGGAAGTTCTGACCAACAGAAAGACCGTTATCAGTAATATTAGCTATACCAACAGGTACCGGAGCAACAGAAGCAAAAATACCAAGATCTTGTTCTGGGAAACGAGCTGTGTCGGTACATCCTGAATAAAGTTGGTCGTACCAATAGTAACCAGCTGAATTTATACAGTAGCCAGGATATTTACCGGTAAATGTAGGCCATGTCATTTGAGTTCCATTACCCATGTTTTTAGCATCGTTATACCAGTATTCTCCGGTTACGAAACTATTAACTGTAGGGGCATGACCATCAGGTACACCCATGTATGTAAACGCATCAGTAACACCACAACTCTGATCTGCCTGAGAGAAGTAGAAAACACCCACAGTATCTAATTTAGAACCAAAGTTCTTCATAGTAATACAATAATTCCAGCCGTGTCTTGCAGTAGAAGGAATCAGGATTGATGTTGTAGGAATAAAGTATGCAATTTGCACTGAGTCTACTGCGTTATATGTAAATGAACTTGCATTCAGAATTACAGTATCAGAGCCGTAAATAGTTGATGTTGGGAATCCCTTAGCATTAACTGCACAAACCTGAAACACTACTGTATCATTTGTGCCTGAAGCGTTCGCGTAAGACATATAGGTCCATATTGTATCAACATAAAAAGGACCAGCAGTTGGGGTAATAAATGATTGTGAATATACATCCCATAAGGTATCATAAGCTACAGTAATGTAGTTCATCAAATCTGCATTGGCTGCAGCTGAAGTATACGGACTGAAAGTAGTATCCGCAATGGTGTACCTCATATTTATATATGCTGGCGGAACCCAGTAGTTTAATGTTAAGCCTACAGCCTGATCACCATTTGAGTAATCAATTAAAGCGTTTGTAAATCCACCTTGAGCTCTTTTTGCACCAGGATTATTCTTCCTAACGCTATTTAAAGTACGGCCCTTGCTCGGTTTTTGACCCATAGTACCCCTTCCCGGGGTTTGTGCTACTGCACCAATTGTCAATAAAGACAAGCTAATTGCAGCTAATAAATTGTAAACTTTTTTCATAGTTTTTGGTATAATTTTAGAGTTTGAACGACTAAATTAGATATATTTTCGATACCTCATATCTTTTTTGCGGCATTTTTTGTTAACACAATGTGAATCATGTGTTAAAATTTTGGTATACCCCATTTCCCCTGAACTTTCATAACCTGTTCAATTATGTCCCTTACACAGCCTTTCCCTCCATCTTTATCAGATATATAGAGCGATATTTCTTTTATTTCAGGTACAGCGTCCTTCGGGCATGCAGGTACCCCTACTTTACTCATCACCTCATAATCTATAAGGTCATCACCCATATAAAGCACTTCCTCCAGTTTAATATTATAAATACTGACAAATTCTTTCAACGCGTCTAACTTGTCGTGCGTTTTCAGGTAAACATCTGTTATACCAAGTCGGTTAAGGCGCTGTTTAACTGCCATAGAATTCCCCCCTGTTATAATGCACAAATGATAACCGCATTTAACTGCATGTTTCATTACAACACTATCCTTTATATTCATGGTGCGCACCAATTCGCCATTAGGCATCAGTATTAGGTTCCCGTCGGTCAAAACACCATCTACATCAAATACGAGTGCCTTGATATGATTCAGTAACTCCTTAAAGTTTTTTTGCATTATTTGAGGTATATTGTATGCTTTTGGTCAATAGTTTGTATAAAGTGAGGTATTCAGATCTCCTATTTAGCATTTTTTCATGCTTTTTTATTGTTTTTCTGTCTTTTCTCAACGCAGGGCCGGTTTGAGCCTCTAACGGGGTTTTTCTTTCAAGCTTAGCAATAGTTTCCCGAATTAATGGCTTCAGCAAGTCAAATGGTATATTCTCTTTATTAAGAATATCATTCGCAATGGTGAACATGTGATTAGTGAAATTATTTACAAATACTGCTGCTAAATGCAATTTTGCTCTCTTCTCTGAACTAAGCTCATAGGGCTTTCCTCCCAAGGACTTAACCAGTTTCTTTATTTGGATTTTTGTAATGCTATTAGAGCCCTCTATGCAAAAAGGTATTCCCTTTTTAATGATCGAATCCCTGGAAAATGTTTGAAGCGGATATAGAACCCCATAATTATCGGAAATCTTTTTAAGGACATTCATTTCTATGCTACCGGAAGTATGTACCACCAACTTACCTTTCAGGCTTAAAGAAGATGCAACTTTTTCTATTACATCATCCTTAACGGCAATAATATATATATCAGCATTTTTATTTATAGCACTAAGATCGCTGACATAATTGCACTTCAGGATCGTACCGAGTTTTTTTGCTGAAGAAGCAGTAAGACTGTAAACCTGAGTGATATCAAAATTTAAACGCAATGCTTTTGCCATTGCAGTGGCAACATTGCCGGCACCAATAAAAACTATTTTATTGAGTCTTGATTTCATTTAAAGAGGAATTGCCCGCTTTTGCTTCCCTGCTTTTTAGTATTCTTTGCCTTATTGCAAGCATGGTACCTAATACCATAATCAAACAACCTATCCACAATACATTAATATAAGGAAATATAATGGCTTCCATAACAATGTAATCCTTTGCAACATGCTTCGCTTCTGACACAGCAATACTTAGACTATGCGACTTAGGGTCTATTTTAGTAAATGAAAATTCCAATCCTAATTTAGGTAATGTATCATCAATGGTCTGCACCTGGTTACCTGATATAACATAAAGAGGTTCTGCAGTGTAAACTTTACCGGCAGAATCAGTAATTTTCAGAACAGCGCCTACAGCAATGTCTCCTTCTTTAAGGTCATATTTTTTTAGATCAATATGGCTATCGAGTGCGCTGAGTATTATGGTATCTCTTGATGAATACATTTTGCCTCTGACAGATACAACATAAGTCCTTGGCAGGGTATATTGACTTCCCTTATTCTCATCCTTTAGGCTATTCGGATCAGCATAAGTTATATGGGTATAAATATCTTTATTCCAGAAATGCCTGGTAGATGGCTCAGCTACATTACCCATTTGCGGGTTCAACTGAATCAACGGAGTCAGTGTAAATCGAGAAGTATATTTTTTTGTATCAACATCCTTTGTAAGATATTCTATATTGTACAAAATATCTTTCTCTACCTTGTGCTTACCAGTATATGTTACATAATAGCCACCCATGCGTAATGTATCGCCTTGGTCCATTCTTATATTAGTAGCGTCTGAAAAACTTTCATCTATTGTTTTAACGCTTTTGCGTGAGGTGTTGATAGATATAACCTCTTTTTTAGAGGTTGAGATAAGCGCTCCCATCATAATAAGGCCAAAACCGACGTGTGCAAAAGAAGCCCCCCCTTTCAGAAAATCGGCTTTTTTGCTCTTTATCCAATAATAGAAATTAGCACATACTGCAAACCAGCCCATACCCAGTAGTATAATATAAAATGCATTTGTTTCGCCAAGCAATAGTACACTAGTGGTGCCAAGAATAACAGCCACAATAAATGGCGCCATCATCTGCTTCAATAATTGTTTCATATCTGTATTCTTGAATTTGAAATATAGGCCGAAACTGAGCAATAACAATACTAATATGGCGAAAGGTATTTGCCATTTATTATAGAATCCAATTCTATCCACCGGTGGAGCCTGGTTCGAAAGTTTCGCTAATGATTCTTTAAAAACAGGTAGGTGCCTGCTCAGGAATCCCGCCAGTTTAGCTGTTACCGGAATAGATGTGGTTGCAACCATTTGTATGCATGACATTAATAATACCAGTGCGCCCAGGAACATCCAGAACTCACGTGACCAGAGATCTTCTTCCAGTTTATCTCTTGGAATACCTTTCCAGTTAACAGTTAAAAGCACAATCGCCAACAGTATAAAAAAGAATAAATAAATAAGTAACTGACCGGACAATCCAAGATCAGTAAAAGCGTGAACAGATGTATTTCCCAATATACCACTACGGGTAAGGAAAGTAGAATACAGCACAAGAATAAAGGTAACTATAGGAAATAAAAATGTAGATAAGGCCGAATTCTTTCTTGCTTTATAAATTATCATTACGTGTCCTGCTCCCACATAAGTCAACCAAGGAATAAGCGAGGCATTTTCAACCGGATCCCATGCCCAAAACCCACCAAATGAAAGCGATTCATACGCCCATGCCCCCCCCATTAATATGCCGGTACCTAAAATCATAATACCAAAGAAGGTCCAGGGCAAGGCCTCTATCTGCCATTCGCCGTATTTCTTTTTCCATAAGCCCGCAACCGCATAAGCAAAGGGAACAACAGTAGATGCAAAACCAAGAAATAAGGTTGGAGGATGGATCGTCATCCAATAGTTTTGTAATAAAGGATTCAGGCCCTGTGCTGTTTTTGCCAGTTTTGAAACATAATCAGGCATAGTCGTAAAAGGCGAACCAATAAAGCCGGGAGTATCGCGCAGCAATGTAAAGGGGTTACTGCCAATAGGGTTCTTCCATCCGAAAATATAAAACCCAAGTAGCATCGAAGCTAAAAACACTTGTGCCAATGATATAATAGTCATTACAGGCGCTTCCCAATTTTTTGCAGTACGTATCAATACATTACCTAATACAACTTGCCAGAATGTCCATAAAAGGAAACTGCCTTCCTGACCACCCCAAAAACAAGCCAGGGTGTAGCGCCTTGGCATTTCATTGTTTGAATACTCCCACACATAATGGTACTGATACATGTGCTGGAATATCATACAGAACAAAGTAATCATTATGCCTACTACTCCAAGTGAATGCAAAGTGAAACCTATTCTGCCTAATTTTTTCCAAGGCCCATTTTCCAACTCATTGCTATATGCAGAACAGAAATAGGAATAAGAAGCAAATAATGCCGCTAAGAAGGATAAAAAAATGAATCCGTTGCCGGCATACTGCCAGCCAATTTGTTCTCCAATGAATGTTACTTCGTTCACGTTCTGCTGAAGAATTACATTGAGCTTTGTTTCTTCTGTGAAGGAATACTGTCTGCAGTATATTTGGAAGGGCATTTCATAAGTACATCGGCAGCAGCAAAAGAATTATCATTTTGCGCTTTACCAATAACTACTATCTGATCAGATTTTTCAAAATCATCCGGTTCGGGTTTACCTAATGTTACCTTACGTTCATTACCATCCCTGTCAACGAGGTAAAACGTAAACAGGTTTTCATTTACATGAGCATCATACTGAAAGGGCTTTGTCTTATCTAATTTTCCAACTACGTGATATACATTTCGCGGATTCTCACTTGCTTCTTTAAATGAGGCATAGGTACTGTTGTTAGAGAGGGAAGTAAGTATTACTCCAAATGCAACCGCAATTACTAAAAGTGCTACAATGTGTGTCTTTTTCATTTTACTTTCCGTTTTTATCAGCTTCAATATCCTTTTCCATTTTCGTCACCTTCCTGTCTATTCGAAATAAATATAATAATAGACCTATTAGTATTATCGCCACCACTCCCACCACCACGTATATCTTACCGTCGGCCTTTAACCTGTCTGCCATTTCAATATTACCGTTGGCATTGGTTTGAGCATTAACTAATCCAAAGCAAATTACCATTAAAAACAATGCAAAGTTCCTGATAATTCTCATAGTTCAGAATGATGATAGTCATTTATTTTTTCGATCCGTATATTAATAGAGGCAATCCATGCAGATAACAGTACCCAACCCATTACAGCTGGGTAAAACACCATACGCATGTGATTATCAAGGTCATATTGATTAAACCCAGGGTTTCCACCATTGCCCGGATGTAGGGAATCGACATTACTTAAACGAGGATAAACCATAACAAATACCATCATCATTACATAGGCGAAAATATTATAAACAGCAGCTACTCGGGCCCTTTTCTGCTCATCATCCATTGAAATGCGTAATACTATATAGGCAAAATAACTCAGTAAAGCTATCAGCGCTCCATTCAGTTTAGGGTCCGGTGCCCACCAGTCTCTGCCTGTTTCTCCCCAGGTATATCTAAGCCATAACATGCCTGTTATTAATCCTAACACACCAAAAACCGTTCCTGTATTAGCCGTTTCCGAAGCAATAATATCATACTCTTTTTTCGGGTTCATTAAATATTTGATACTGAATACAAGTGAAACTGTAAAGATGAACATCATCGCAAACCACATACAAACATGAAAATACAAGTTCCGTATTGTTTCGTGTAAAATAGGTTTAGCTGGTACGGGTATTAAAAACCCTGCAATTGCCGTGTAAATAAGCAACAAAGCACATAAAACCTTCCACCATTTTGCCCTGAGAATACCCTGTGTCATATTGCTTTCCTTGCAGGAATTTTAATCGCGCCAAAGATAGGGAAATAATAAATAGCAGAGGGCTGCTATTAGTGCATCTAATGAAAGTAAAGCAGCAAGGTTACCCATATACCCTATTGGCTCTGGCACCATGCTTTGAGCAGAAAGATGTTGGGCAATAATTAACAAAGGCACTAAAAGAGGAAAGCTGATTATTGCCATAAGTGTGAAACCACCGCCGCCCTTAACTGATATAGAAAACGCCATAGTTAATAAGGATGAAATGCCCCAAACTGCAAGTAAAGCCGTAGCAAAAAACACATAGATATTACCCACTGGGTTACCAGTAAACATAATATATACTAATAAGGTAACAAGGCTTACAACAATCATAAATATTCCATTATACAATAACCTTGCTAAAATGAATTTTGCTGGAGAAACTAATGTATAGATATATAACATTTCTCCTTCTCTGCCCGAAAAACTACCTGAGGCAGCAAACATGGAAATGAAAATTATCAGTATCCAGAATAATGCATTCCAGGTTACAGGCTCAAGATCGTGTTGAAATGCCAAATAGGTAATATAAACAGTACTCGCTATATAAAGCAAAATGGCTAGCCATGCACGCCTGCTTCTAAGTTCATGGCGCAACTCACGTTGCATTATGGCTATAAGTAGATTCATTTCACCAATGGAAATTTCACAATAAAAGTAGTTCCTTTATTTACTTCACTTTCAAACGAAATAGTACCACCCATCAACTCCACATACCTTTTAACAATATTAAGCCCAAGCCCTGTACCCTGAATATTAGATACATTCTTTGCCCTGAAAAACCGCTCGTACATAAATTGCCTGTCTTCTTCAGGTACACCGATACCGTTATCTTTAACCGATAAAACCAATTCCTTTTCAGTATTAGAAACTGAAAAATCAATATGGTTTTTTTCAGGAGAATATTTAATGGCATTATTAAGTAGGTTGATTAAAATATTGCGTAACAGGTTCTGGTCCATATTAACCTCACGCAAAGTAGCAGCATATAAATAATTTATCTGTTGCCCTTGCTTTGCCACTACCCTTATTTCCTCTACTACTTCAGCACAAAATTTATCGAACCTGAAATTGGCTGAATTAACCCTAACCAGGCCACCTTCAAGCTTATCAAGAGAAAGGAAATCATTTAGAATATTGGTCAGGTTCTTTACTGTAGACCGTATGCGATTAATGTGCCTTATTTTATCATCATTCTGGGCAGGATCGTTGTATTTTTCAACCAATGCCACCGAAGACAGAATTGTACTTAAAGGGGTACGGAATTCATGGGATGCCATAGCCACAAACCTTGATTTCAGTTCATTCAATTCCTTTTCCTTTTCCAATGCCCTGGTTAACTCCTTCTGCCGAATAAGTTCAGTAGTATCGAGGATAAAGTTGATCACGAATAAACCGTCAGCCGTGTTAAAACTACTCTGGCTTACTTCAACCGGAAATTCTGACCCGTCCTTACGGTGCCCGAACAATTTCATTCCACGGTCCATATATCTTGAACCAAGATTGGAATGATGGCCATTCCTTTGTGCTAAAGGAAGCCGGCTAAAGCGTTCCGGAATAAGCATCTCAATACATTTACCTAATAACTCATTTATAGAATAACCGAATTGCTTTTCAGCTTCCGGATTAACCATTACTATCTGCCCCTTATTGTCTGAAATAATAATACCTTCAGTTGCATATAGGAACAGAGCATTCATCCGTTGGTTACTTCTTTGCTCTTCGGCACGGCTACGCTTAAATTTAATGATAAGGAAGGCTGAAATCCATATGCTCAATATGGCCGAACTCCTGTTATATATTAAGTTCATGAATTTGTCGGGTTGAATCGTCAATTCTGAATAATAAAATCCTATCACTATATCTATAGTAGCAAGTATTGCAACAATGTATGTCAGCGATTCGAGTGGAATAAGCATTGTCATCAGGACAATAGCTATAGAAACGAAAGCTACAACCGTATGTAAGCCTGTGTACGCCTGGAAAAGAACAATTAATAAAGCAGTCACTATAATAGCGACTAAATAACCTCGTTCTATTTTATTCAATTGGGCTTTTGGCATTGCTGCAAATATAGAATGCTTACTATTGCAAAATCAAAATACGGTAGGTGTTAAAGTATTCAACAAAACACTAAAGCATTGAAAATCAATAAGTTACATTAAATAATCGCTATTTGTTCTTATAATTTCTTCATTTCATATAAAGATTTTCCTCCATACTGTTATTCAGAAAGATTTATTTCTTACCTTTGCATCCCCAAAAAAACAGGATATCATGTCAAGAATTTGTCAAATTACAGGGAAAAAGGCTATGGTCGGAAACAACGTTTCCCACTCTAACCGCAAGACCAGGCGTAAGTTTAACCCAAACCTTCAGGAAAAACGTTTTTTTGTTCCTGAAGAGAATAAATGGGTAAGCATTAAAGTGTCTACGTCAGGAATTAAAATAATCAACAGAAGAGGCATTTATGCCTGCCTAAAAGAAGCCAGGGAAAAAGGCTTTATAACGACCAAGTAACGTTTAAAACCTACGCATCATGGCAAGGAAAAGAGGTAATCGTATACAGGTAATACTTGAATGCACAGAGCATAAAGCAAGTGGCTTGCCTGGTACATCAAGGTATATTACCAAAAAGAACAAAAAGAATTCTCCTGAACGTATCGAGTTGAAGAAATACAACCCGGTAATGAGGAAAATGACACTTCACAAAGAAATTAAGTAACATTTAATACTTATACGTCATGGCAAAAAAGACAGTTGCAACATTTAAAACCGGTAAAGGCAAGGACTTTGTTAAGGTTATTAAAATGGTAAAATCTCCGAAGACAGGTTCTTTGGGATTCAGAGAAGAAATCGTACATAAGGATCACGTAAAGGATTTCCTTACATCTAAGTAATTATTGTAATTCCTTATTAAAGCTTTCTTCTTTCAAAGGAGAAAGCTTTTTTTATTTAACAGCATGAATGCTACAAATTACCTGGAAACAACTAAAAAAGTTTTCCTGCAATATAAAAAACAGGCAGAAGATGCTATGGTCCAACTCAATGACGAACAATTGTTTTGGGCACCCTCTGAAGAATCGAACAGCATTGCAATTATCGTAAAGCACCTTTGGGGTAATATGCTTTCGCGCTGGACCAATTTCCTGGCTACTGATGGAGAAAAAGAATCACGCGACCGTGATTCTGAATTTGTTACAGGCGATATCACCACACGTACTCAGCTAATGGAAAAATGGAATGAAGGCTGGAAGTGTTTTATTGATTGCCTTAATTCGTTGAAAGTGGAAGACCTTGATAAAATAGTAAAGATACGCAACGAAGACCATACAGTAATCGAGGCACTTCAACGCCAGACTGCACATTATGCATCGCACATCGGGCAAATAATATACCTTGCTAAAGTACAGAAAGATAAAGGTTGGAAGACCCTATCGATACCCAAAGGGCAATCGAAGCAATTTAACGCTAACATGATGGGCACAAAAAAGTAATTATGAAGCTACGTGATCTGTTTGGTGGAAAAAAAGAAAAAGGCGGACTTGATATTGGGCTGACTAAAACCAAAGAAGGTTTTTTCTCGAGATTGGCGCGTGCAATCACAGGCAAAATTACCATTGATGCGGAAGTACTAGACAATATTGAAGAGACACTAATCGCATCGGATGTTGGTACCACCACCACAGGTAAAATAATTGCCAATCTTCAGGAACGCGTTAAGAAGAACAAGAATATTCAGACTGGTGAGATCTATAATATTCTGAAAGAAGAGATTTCAAACCTGTTAACAGCAAGCAATAACTCAATACCAGAAATGCCCGAAGGTGTTCCTTATGTAATAATGGTAGTAGGCGTAAACGGAGTTGGAAAAACCACTACCATAGGAAAACTGGCAAATAATTTCAAGAAAGCCGGAATGAAAGTAGTACTCGGTGCCGCTGATACATTCCGCGCGGCGGCTGTTGAGCAACTTACAATATGGGCAAATAGAGTAGATGTACCAATTGTATCAAGAGGCATGAATGCTGATCCCTCTGCAGTTGCATTTGATACAGTACAATCTGCCGTAGCTCAAAAAGCCGATATAGTTATTATTGATACTGCCGGCCGCCTACATAATAAAGTAGGCTTGATGAGTGAGTTATCAAAGATAAAACGCGTTATGCAAAAGGTTATACCTACTGCACCTCACGAAGTTTTATTGGTTCTCGATGCATCTACCGGACAAAATGCAATTGAACAGTGCAAAGAATTCACCAAAGCAACTGATGTTACTGCATTGGCGTTAACCAAGTTAGATGGCACTGCTAAAGGCGGTGTGGTCATTGGTATATCTGACCAATTTAAGATACCGGTACGCTATATTGGTATTGGAGAAAAAATGGAAGACCTGCGTATGTTTGATAAACAGGAGTTTGTAGAAAGCCTTTTTAAACAGTAAGCTCTCTTATATACCTATCAATTTTCTTTGAAGCCACTTTTGTTTTATTCAAATTAGCTTCCAGTATTTTTATAATAGCACTCCCTACAATCACTCCATCTATTCCCGCCTCAGCAGCATTGACAATATGCTCACGCTGAGAAATGCCAAAACCCAATGCAAGAGGCAACTTTGTATGTTTCCTTATTCTCCTTATGAAACTATAGGTATCATTACCTAATGAACTTCTGCTACCTGTTACTCCAAGCACAGAAACTAAATAAAGATACCCTTCTGCATATTGCAATATTTTTTTCAGGCGCGCTTCAGTTGTAGTTTGGGTAACCATAAACACAGGTGATACCTTGTATTTCTTAGCTGCTTTCACAAATGTTTCAGATTCTTCATATGGAGCATCAGGAACAAGCACTCCATCAATACCGGCCTTTGCTGCCTGCTTATAAAAATTATCTATACCATATTGGTAAACAAGATTAGCATAAACCAATACTGAAATAGGTCCTTTGTAAAACTTGCGTATATCATTTATTAATGAAAATACTTTATCCGTATTTATTCCGGAATGTAATGCTCTTTCATCTGCTGCCTGTATTGTCGGGCCATCAGCCAAAGGATCTGAATATGGGAAACCAATTTCCAACATATCAGCATAGGGCGCAACGGCCTTAAACATTTCAAGGCTTGCATTGTAATCAGGATCGCCTGCTACCAGGAAAGGCATAAAGGCTGGTTTGCCTTTTTCTCTTTTATTGAATGTATGTTGAAAAGCGTTCATAGTTTCATCTTTTGAATGTGTTCAATAGCCTGTGCCAGGTCTTTATCTCCCCTACCCGATAAGTTCACAACAATGATCTTATCCTTCGGCAGTTTTTTTGCCAGTTTCAATGCGTATGCAACAGCATGCGAAGATTCCAATGCGGGAATTATTCCTTCTGTTTCAGCAAGCAGCATAAATGCTTTCAATGCCTCTTCATCTGTTATGTTTGTATATTCTACCCGCTTTGACGCATACAGATCTGCGTGCTCAGGGCCTATACTTGGGTAATCGAGCCCAGCAGAGATACTATGTGTTTCGGTTATCTGTCCGTATTTATCTTGCAGCACATACGAAAATGTACCGTGCAATATACCAGGCCTACCGCCTTCAAAACGCGCAGCATGTTTACCACTCCTTATTCCATTTCCTCCCGCTTCTACACCAATGATCTTGATTTTTTTCTCCTTCAAGAAATCATAAAACAAACCAATAGAGTTACTGCCGCCCCCTACACATGCTACCAAATAATCCGGTAAACGCTTAGCCTGAAACATTATTTGTTTTCTCGCCTCTTCTCCTATAATCTTTTGAAAATCGCGCACTATAGTCGGGTATGGATGCGGGCCAAGTACCGAACCGATTAAATAATGTGATGTAGATATATTAGTAACCCAATCACGTATTGCCTCGTTAATTGCATCTTTCAGGGTTTTGCTACCGGCAGTTACTGGAACGACCTTTGCTCCTAATAACTTCATACGCTGCACATTGGGTTGCTGCCTTTCAATATCTACTGTACCCATATACACTATACACTCCATGCCCAAGGCTGCCGCTACCGTGGCAGTTGCAACTCCATGCTGACCTGCACCTGTTTCAGCAATGAGTCGCTTTTTACCCATGTGTTTAGCAAGCAAAGCCTGGCCTAATGCATTATTTATTTTGTGAGCACCAGTATGTGTTAGATCTTCACGTTTCAGATATATTTTTGCACCGCCTGCCTTCTTTGTCAATTGTTCAGCAAAATATAATGGTGTTGGCCTCCCAACAAAATTGGTGAGCCACTTCGATACTTCTTCCCTAAATTTTTTATCCTTACCTAATTTCAAATACGCTTTTTCAAGCTCCTCTAAAGGCGACATAAGTGTTTCAGGGACATACTGCCCGCCAAAATCTCCAAAATAACCCTTTCGTACCTTTTTCTTACTTGCCATAATATTCATTTACCGAATTCATAAACTCCTTCATTTTCTTCTTGCTTTTTCTCGCAGGTGATGCCTCTATTCCCCTTGACACATCAATAATTTCAGGGCTCAGTTTCTCCAAATAACCATTTACATTACTCGCATCAATTCCACCCGACAACACAATATCAATCTTCTTGCTATTTAATCTTTCATATAAAGCATTTGCATCAAAACTACCGGATGTATTTAATGCCTTCTCCACTGCATTGCCCGAATCAAGTAATATCCTATCTACAACTTTGCTCATTTCCAATACATCGCCTTTGCTGTTCTTGTCCCAGGCTTTCCAAATCTCAATCCCTTTTATCTTTTTAATTGATTCTATTTTTTCATCTCCATGTAGTTGAATAACATCAGCAAAACCTTTATCAATAATCGATTGAATGTTTTTCAGCGCCATATCTACTGTTACAGCCACAATCTTGTATTTTCCTTTTTTGTTCTTTTTTAACCAATTGGTTGTTTTATTAAACTCACCCAATGATACACTACGGGGGCTTTTAGGAAAATCAATTACAAAACCGAGGTAATCGACACCGAGGTCAATAGCATATTCCAATGCTTCTTTAGTACGCATACCACAGAACTTTATCTTGACCTTTTTACTCATTGAATACCTTTAATAAGTTCAGCCAGCGCCTTACCCGGATCAGTGGCACGCATAAAATGAGTGCCAATAAGTACTGCATCGGCATTAGCGTTCTTCATATACAGTAAATCCTCGCGTGAATGTACACCCGATTCTGCCACTACAATTCTATCATCAGGAATATGTTCGGCAATAGATGAGAAAGTAGAATTACTTACTCCAAAGCTTTTCAGGTTGCGGTTATTCACACCTATGATATCGGCACCAATGTTCAAGGCCTTTTGCAGTTCATCCATTGTATGCACCTCAACTAATGCCTCCATGCCTATATCATAACATAGTGTATATAGCTCTTTCAATTTCTTTTCATCCAGTATGGCCGCAATCAACAACATTGCATTCGCACCTGCTGCCTTCGATTCCCACACCTGTTTCTCATTTAACACAAAATCTTTACGTATCACAGGCAATAAAACTGATTTCCTAATATCACTAATCCATTTTATATCACCCTGAAAGAATTGCCTATCCGTAACCACTGAAATAGCAGATGCCCCATTATTCTGATATGAAAAAGCAATCTCTGCCGGCTTAATATCAGCCCTTATAATACCTTCAGATGGAGATGCTTTCTTTACTTCCGCAATAATACCCGGTTTCTTTTCGGTAATAGAAACAGAAAACTTTTTGCCGGTTTCAATTGGCATATCCTTTACCCTATCCTTCCATCCTTGAAATTCAAGTGCAGAAATAGCAGCGATTTCTTCTACCTTCTTTTCACAAATAGCATCTAATATGGTGCCTGTTTTGCTATACACGGTTGCTGGTTTCAATAAGCTGATTCAATTTTCTATAGGCATCACCATTTACAATAGCCTCCTCAGCGATCTCCATTGCCTCATCCAAATTTTGAGCTGCACCAAAAGTCATTAATCCCACCGCTGCATTAATAACAACTGTGCGTGTTTGTACTTCAGTGGCGTGGTTCCTAAGCACTGCCGATATTATTTGCACACTTTCTTCTACATTATCAATTTGTATCTCGCCAATATCTCCTTCATGTAACTGGTATGATATATACATTTTTCTTCCACTGGAATGTTCCTGTGAAAACTCCGTAACGGAAGGCAGGGAGAATAAACTTATCTCGTCCATACCATCGCCGCTTCTTACTGTCCACAATCGTTCTATGCCCGATTTAACAGAGGCTTCCCCCATTAACGAAACAATGCCAGAATCGAAAACACCCAATACTTGATGGCTGACACTGGCAGGGTTAACCATCGGTCCTAAAATATTAAAATAGGTTTTCTTACCATACTGTTTACGAGCCTCAGCAGCATTCTTTAAGGTTGGATGAAAACGTTGTGCGAATAAAAAAGTCATTCCTGTCTCTTCAAAACACTTAACCACCTGGCCTGAATCAAGCATAATATTTACGCCTAATGCCTCGAGTACATCGGCGCTACCACAACGGCTGCTTGCTGAACGGCTACCATGCTTAACAACAGGAACATCGCATGCTGCACATACTACAGATGCAAGAGTGGATATATTGAACGTCTTCATTCCATCGCCTCCTGTACCCACAATATCCAATGCTTTAGTATCAATCGGCACAACCACCATCGATTCCCTTGTAGCTGCTATAATGCCATTCATTTCCTCAACTGAAGGATAACGGCCTTCCATGGCTGAGAATATATTTATGAGTTCTTCTGTCTTAATAGAACTATTTAATATGCCTTGTTGCATTTCATATGCCTGGGCATAAGAAAGATGCTTATTCTCTTCTATGAGCTTACTGAATGGTGTTCCGGTTAGCATCTTAGTTATTTAAAAGAAAATTCTTTAACATGGTACTACCTTCCTGCGTAGCAAACGATTCAGGGTGGAACTGTATTCCTTCAATCGGAAATTGCTTGTGACGTAAGCCCATAATTTCTTTTGTAGCATCATCTGTAACTGCCGTTATTTCAAGCGATTCAGGCAGTGAATTGTGATCAACCATAAGGGAGTGATAACGCATTATTTTTACTGATTGCGGCACATTTTTAAAGACACCTTTTTCATTATGCTTAATGGGACTTGTTTTGCCATGCATTGGCTTATTAGACGGCACGACCTTACCGCCAAAATAATGCGCTATGCCCTGCATACCTAAACATACACCTAATACAGGCATATCTTTCTTTGGATTAAGCAGAACATCGGCACACACCCCGAAATAGGCTTTATCAGCAGGATTACCAGGACCGGGAGATAGTATCACCTTATCGTATTTACCTAAAATTTTATCGAATGTGATTTTATCATTACGGCAAACATCAAGCCCATTCGTTACATCTTGCTGAGCAAGAATATCGCCTACCATTTGGAAAAGGTTGTATGTAAATGAATCGTAATTATCGATAATGAGTACCCGCATAATTATATTATAAATGGTTCAATAGTCTTTTGCATTCCGGCCAGTTTATTCTGTATCTCGTTATATTCTCCTTCCGGTGTTGAGTCCCACACCACGCCACCGGCAGCCTGCGTATATCCCTTGCCATTGCTTATAAACATAGAACGTATCGGTATAGCCATCTTGCAATCTCCATTGAAACCGAAATACCCTATTGCACCTCCGTAAGGACCTCGAGGATTACCCTCCAGCCGTTCAATTATTTTCATGGATTCTATCTTAGGCGTGCCTGACAAAGTACCGGCCGGAAAGACAGCAGCCAATGCTGAAAAAGCATTCTCTGCAGGCGATATAACCCCTATTACCTCACTTGATATATGCTGCACGTGACTATATCGTTTCACTTCCATTAAGCGGGATATTTTCACAGTTCCTATCCTTGCAACTTTACCGAGATCATTCCTGTGTAAGTCAACCAGCATTCTGTGTTCTGCTAATTCTTTAGGATCGGTCAATAAGTCCTGCGCCAAGCCCATATCTTCTTCAGCGGTCTTGCCACGCTTAATAGTTCCTGCCAGAGGATATGTCTCCATTATCTCATCATGCAGGTTAAGCAATAGTTCTGGGCTTGCACCAATGACTATTCTCTCCTTAAATTTCAAGTAATACATATGTGGAGAAGGATTTATTTTCCTTAATCCTTCATATAGTAATACTGTATCTCCTTCAACATCAAACAACCTCTTAATTCCTACCTGGCATTGAAATGTGTTCCCTTTCTTTATCTCTTCAATAATTTCTTCTACCGCCTCATGGTGGCGGGCCCTGCTCATGCTATCGCCATTAGCCTTTATCTTCAATGACGTCTTTTGTGCAGGTTTTTCGTTTATCAAGTCCTGAATAAGTTTGGAACGATCTTTTGTGTGATAGAAGTATGACGTAAGCCCGGTAGTTTTATCCAACAGTAGCCCGTCTTCATACAATCCGAAAAGGAACAGAGGAAAATCTGAATGTGGTTTAATTGACAATGCAGGCTCGAACATGGTCATAGCATCGTAACTGATGTAACCTACCAGCCCGCCTGAATAGACAGATGAATTTGTAACGTAATGTTTGGGAATAAAATCTCTCAGAGCATAATATGGATTCTCAACCTCTTGCTCCTCACCATCTACATTCAATATCTTTTCCTTAGCACTTATAATCTTTGCAGGATCAAAACCAATAACCGAATAACGGGCATCTTTGGCATTCTCACCTAACGACTCCAATAGAAAGCAGGTATCAAACTTCTTCTCTATCTTTTGAAAAAGAGAAAAGAAATCCAATCGCCCCAATTCTATAAAATGAGGAGTTTGTATGGCCGATATTTCCGATTCAGTCTCTATCATCCCTTATAGGTTCTGCGCTTTATGGCGTAGGTAATGATCCATTAACACCAATGCCGACATAGCATCCACTATAGGTACAGCGCGAGGCAATACACAAGGATCGTGCCTGCCGATGGCTTCGAGTACCGCAGCCTTTGCCGATTTCGTTACTGTCTTTTGTGATTTTGAAATAGTTGCAACCGGTTTAAATGCCACACGGAAATAAATATCATCACCAGTAGTAATACCACCTAGTGTACCACCGGCATCATTTTTCGAAGTCTTTATTTTACTCTTTGCCTCCAATGTAAATCCATCATTATGTTCGCTTCCTCTCATCCCTACCCCTTCAAAGCCTGAACCGAATTCAAAGCCTTTCACTGCATTGATGCTAAGCATACCTTTACCCAAATCTGCCGGAAGCTTATCAAATACAGGCTCGCCAATGCCAGGAGGAGGGTTTCGTATCAAGCCTTTAATAACTCCGCCAATGGAGTCGCCTTCGTTCTTTACCTTCTCAATTAGCTTTATCATTTTATCAGCAGTTGCTTTATCAGGGCAACGCACAATACTTTGTTCAATCGCTTCCCTGGTAACATCATCCATTTTTATTGATGAACGGATATTCCCTACCTGTTCAACATAACTAAGGCATTGGGTTCCGAATTTCTCCAGTAAATATTTCTTAGCAATAGCACCGGCAGCAACCCTTGCTAATGTTTCCCTTGCCGATGCTCGGCCACTGCCTCTCCAGTCACGGATGCCGTATTTCAGATCATAAGTATAATCGGCATGTGAAGGGCGGTACATATCCTTCATGGCTTCATAGTCCGATGGCTTTGCATCTTTATTAAAAGTCACAAGCAATATAGGCGTACCGGTTGTTATTCCTTGAAAAACACCCGACATAATGTGTATGGTATCTGACTCTTTACGCGGGGTAGTTATCTTACTTTGTCCAGGTTTTCTTCTATCCAGTTCAGGTTGAATATCTTTTTCAGATAATTTCAATCCCGGAGGGCAACCATCAACCACAACACCCACAGCAGCGCCATGCGATTCTCCAAAAGTTGTAATACGAAAGAGTTGGCCAAATGAATTTCCTGGCATACAATTATGAATTAGTAATGGTTTTATAAACAGATTCCATTTGCTTGCGTGTCATTAAACCGGGCGCTACTTTACTACCTTCAATTGCAGCATAGGTCATGTAGCTACCCATGGCAGGGAACATAATGCGGGTGAGCTTGCCCATTTCTCCCATGCCAATTACAATTAGCTTCTCTTTATCTTTCTTTTCTTTTAGCACATCGGCCAACCTAAATACATCTATCGGACTTGTGACCATTGTGGCCATTTTAATTATGCCAGGTTGCTCTTTTCTCATTCTATCTAGCATTACAGATAGTTTGATATAATTAGGAGTAGCTTCAAAATCATGGTATGAAAGCAATAGTTTCTTTCTTTCCTTTAAATCAAGCTCTTTTATAATAGAATTACCCAATGACACATCCACGTAATCAAAGCCTGAGTGAAACGCTTTTTTAAGAATTGCCCTTTGCTCTTTCGCATCTCCCGCAAACATTCCCCCTTCCTTTACGTGTCTGCATGTAAATATCGATGTCACTTTCACATTTCTCTTAATAGTATCAATGTCTTCTTCTTCAAATCCATCTATTGAATCGGCACGCAGTTCAATCTTAGCAGAACCCTTTTGAGCTTGATTTAGATTGCGAAGAAATACGGGTAAAGTATTCCCTTCAACAACTGTACATATTTTAAATGGTCCCCTCATAATCTGGTTTATTTTGTAATGCTTTGCACATAGCTTCCTCAGGCGCTTTCAACCCCGTATATAGTTCAAACTGCATTATGCCCTGGTTAAGCAACATATCTAATCCATTTACTGTAACTGCATTTTTGCTTTTTGCTGCATTCAACAATGGAGTATTGTTCAGGCCATAGTTCACATCAAATACAACTTGCCCTTTACGTATTACATTTTCCTCTATCGGCAATTCCTTTCCATCCTTACCAATGGGTGTTGTATTGATTATAATATCAGCTGTTGCAGCATCATTTCTCTTTTTCCAAGCCGCATATTCACAACCAAATGTCTTAGCAATCTCTTGAGCTTTATCCGTATTCCTGCCATATATAACTACCTTACTCTTTTCATTAACCAATCCGTATACAATAGCCCTGGCTGAACCACCAGAACCTAAGATTGCAACATTCCTTCCTTGTAAAGTAGTTTGCCTTTTCAGGCTTTCAATTGCACCAAAGCAATCTGTATTATACCCTATAAGCTTACCATTTTTATTCAGCACTGTATTTACTGCACCAATTGCTTTTGCGGTTTCATCCAATTCATCTAGGAAAGAAATTATCGTTTCCTTGTGTGGAATAGTCACCGCCATAAAATGAACTGCCGTTTTTGCTTTTTCAATGAAATTTTTCAAGCCGCTTATCGGAACCTGGACAGCTTCAAAGGAATACTGAGATTCAATACCCATAGCCTTGTATGCAGCATTGTGCATAGCAGGCGATAAAGATTGAGCAACCGGGTCGCCAATCACCAAACATAATTTTATGTTTGCATTAATGACCATAGGTAAAACAATATTTATTAATTATAATCCGCACTATTTCCTCTGGGGTGTTCTTATCTGTATCAATTATTTCATCTGCAAACCGTTGGTATAGAGGCAAACGTTCCGCGTATAACAACATTGCCTTTTCTTCCTGCCTGAACAATGGACGAATATCAGTATGCTGCAGCCTGTTCTTAATTATATTAAAACTCGTATTGAGGAATACCACTATTGCATTATTCTTTAATATCTCCATGCTTTCAATATCGCTCACCACTCCACCACCACAAGATATTACTGCATTCACTTCTTTCACTGAATCCAATATCACTTGCTTTTCAAGCTTGCGGAAATAGGCTTCGCCCTTGGTATCAAATATTTCATTTACCGATGAAAGCCCCGCCATCTTCATAATCTTTGAGTCCGTCTCAACCAGGTTAGCATCCAGTTCTTTTGCAAGTAAAGAAGCAACCGTTGTTTTGCCTGCGCCCATAAATCCTATCAAAGCTATATTTTTCATTCTGTTTCTATGTTTATGCCTATTGTTTCTAATGTTGTCCAAAATGCAGGAAAAGATTTTTTAACCACTTCGGGCGATTCAATACTCATTCCTTTCACACGAACTCCTGCCACTGCAAATGCCATGACCATACGGTGATCATTGTATGTATTAATAAAGGCACCCTTAGGTTTTCCGCCTTTTACTTTAATATAATCTTCTCCGGCCTCACATTCAATTCCCATTTTAGTTAGTTCACTTTGTAAAGCAGTAACACGATTACTCTCCTTTAATTGCAATGTTTGTAAACCTGTTATTAAAGTTTCACCTTTTGCAAATGCTGCAACTACAGCCAAAGTTTGGGCAGAATCGGGCATGTGGTTCATATCTATTTCTATACCATTCAACTCCCCTGTGCCTACTACCGCTATAGAAGAATCTTTTCTACTTACTACACAACCCATTTGCTCTAGTAAATCAATAAACTCAACATCGCTCTGAAAGCTATTGCCGGGTATATTATTTACTATTACAGCGCTTTGAGAAATAGCTGCAATAGCCAATAAGTATGTGGCAGATGATGCATCGCCTTCCACTTTATATTCTGCTTCTGCATAACATTGCCTACCCTCTATCTGAAATTTATCATCTCCTCTCTCAACTCTTATACCAAATTGAAACATAGCTGACAAAGTCATATCTATATAAGGTTCTGATACTTTTTCTCCTTCAATTAATAAACGAGTATCAAGTGGAAGCAGGGGTGCAATCATAAGCAAAGCAGAAATAAACTGGCTGCTTACAGAGCCATTTACTTTTACAATACCTCCTGCAATACGCCCTCCTTTGATAAGTAATGGTGGTTGACCGAAATTCTCTAAATACTCAATTTTAGCACCAAGCTTTTTCAAGGCCTCAACAAGGTCTTTGATCGGCCGTTGATGCATCCGCTCAGAACCTCTTAAGGTGATCTCTCCGGGAATAACACAACACAATGCCGTTAAGAAACGCATTACCGTTCCTGCATCTTCCACATCCAGTTCACCTTTGAACTCCGGAAACTGGCCTGCACAGCCTTTAACGGTTGCAGTATCTTTATTAACTTCGATATCAATCCCCAATTGTTGCAATAATTTTATAAGCACCTTACTGTCATTTGAATCAGACATACCACTTAATGTGCTGACACCTTCTGCAAGTGAGGCCAATATGAATGCCCTGTTTGTATAACTTTTTGAACCGGGTACATTTACAATAGCACTTATCGGCTTATCTAACGGATATATGCGGGCAATATGTCCTACTTTCTGAATCATACTAAAATATAGTCTATTGCCTTGTTAATTAACTTATCGGGTTGTTCTTCATCAATCACTGATTTACCAATGCCATTCAGCAACACCCATTTGATCTTATTCTTTTCGTTTTTCTTATCACCTAACATTTTAGCGTAAATCTTATTCTTATACGTTTTGTCAACCTTAAGAGGTAAGCCTGCTTTGTGGAGTATTGCCTCGATCTGTTTAAAGTCTTCTTTCGTAATTAAACCAGCCAACAATGACAACCTTGATTCAGCAACCATTCCAATTGATATAGCCTCGCCATGCAATAAAGGATTAGCAGTATCCTGGCTTATCATTTCTATTGCATGGCCGACGGTATGTCCAAAGTTTAATATTTTACGTAAGCCCTTTTCGTTGGAATCTTTAGAAACAATCGTGCATTTTATTTTGCAGGAATGAGAGAGCATTTCCGCCAGGTGTTCTTCGTCCATTGCACCGAAATTACTTTCTGCAAGCGAAACAAATAATTTTTTGTCAGATATAAGTGCATGCTTAATTACCTCAGCAAAGCCAGACCGGAATTCACGCTCAGGCAGAGTAGAAAGCAAAAACGTATCACATATAACAGCTAATGGATGTGAAAATGTGCCGATCATATTTTTCAATCCGCCAAAATCAACTCCTGTTTTACCCCCAATAGCTGCATCGGTTTGAGCAAGTAAGGTCGTTGGTATATTGACGAAAGAAATACCACGCATATAAACACTAGCGGCAAAGCCACCTATATCACATACTGTCCCTCCACCAACATTTATCAATAGTGATTTCCTGTCGAAACCATGCTCAAGCATTGAAGTTAGAACCTTCTCAACTGTCGAAAGTTCTTTATACTCTTCACCTGCAGGAATAACAATATATACGGCCTTTTTTTCAAATACACTCCTTATAGATTCACCCCAGTGGTAGGCAACATTTTTATCCATTAACACACCCACTTTAGTGTACTTATCAATTTCAATAATAGAAGCAGTCTCAGAAAATATATCATTGCCTATGTAGATAGGAACCGATACTTTTTCACCAGGAATAGTAAGCCTTGTATTTTCTTTTAGTTTACTCATGCACGGGCTTTAACATTCTTCTCTTTAGGCTGAACAATATCACGGAATTGAGACAACTCATTTATGAGTCTTTGCAATTCCAGATGTGTAATATGCTGTTCTGTATCAGTATCTGATGTACCTGCTTCAATCAATATTCCATCATATAAATACTCATCGTCATTGATCTTCATTCGCATAGCCTCCAGGGTTCCATCTACTATCTTGTCTTTCAACTTAGGGCCAAAGGTGTGAGAAGGATCAAAATACATTTTCTTATTACTCAATTTCTTAACCTTTAATGCTGAATCATGGACAGGCAGGTTGCGGAATAAACTTGTATCGGCCACATCTACGCCACGGTGTATATATATTATATCGTGAATTTCGGGTACATAAGTACCAATGCCTAACCATGTTTTTTCCATACTGGTCAAGCCATTGCTCTCCTTACCAACCCATTTAGGATTTTTAATTCCTAATTTCCATGCGTTCTTTTTACTGCATTCATACATTTCCATCAGGTTCCAACCGATCTGCAACACAGCAGGTGTCCATAATAGTAATTCGTGATCGCGTAATACTTTATCGCATAATGGCACCTGGATAAGCGGAGCTACAATTTCAGTAGCAACCATTACTCCTGTTTTGCGTATAAACTCTTCTGACATGGAAATGCTAGGTAACATCTTCATGTCTTTTATGCTACCGCCCTGGGCATAGCTCCTAAGGTTACTCACGAATACCTCACGGTCAACACCCATGGTGCCTTCTTTTTCGCTATAGGATGTTCTTGATTTAACACCTACAATACGCACACCGGTTATAGCACGTTGGTTCTCACCAAAACGGTTCTTCACCTCTATATCGGCAAGATTATAAACCTCGGCAATGTTCTTTTCACTTATTGAGCAAGGGCCTGCTATAAGTGCTACTTCTGTATTTTTCATTTTCTTCTCCATATTCGTTATAAAAATAACAATAAAAAGCCTTAACCCGGGTTGGGGACCCTTGCTGCTTTAATTCGAATAAATTTAATAGAATAGCAGGAAGAGCCTAGTAATTTAGCTCCACCACCAATTTAAAACGGTAACGCTTTTTGAAGCGCTATTGAAAGAAAAAGTAAATCCCGTTTTTGTTTTCATAGCACAAATATAGGAAAAATATGAATATAAACCCTATTGCTTAATTCCGTGGGCTGCCAATAGCGTCTCCTTTCTTTTAACCTTCCCGTTAGGAGTTTCTACAAACTTTGGAACAGTTAGATATTCGCGGGGCTTTTCATATTTACCCAATACATTCTCCGCATCACTTTTTATTTGGGCTATTTCATCTTTCGTAGCTCCTTCCATTACTAAAACTACTTTCTCGCCAAATTCTTTATCTTCCAATGAGGTGATGAAATACCTATGATCTTTTATAACAGAAGATAAGATCTCCTCCATTTTTTCGGGATACATTTTCACTCCACCGCTATTTATCACATTATCATGTCGCCCCAGCCATTTAAAATGTGTTGCATCCCTAATTTCAACAACATCATTAGTAACAATTAGATCTTCGTTTAATCTTGGTGCGTCAATAACCAGGCATCCATCTTTATTTACAGAAATCTTAATTCCGGGTAGTAGTTCGAACAATTCACTTCTATTTTTCCCACTAAGTTTTCGTAATGCTATATGGCTGAGTGTTTCGGTCATGGCAAATGTGGCGTACACATTATTAGGGAATGATGCCAGAACCTGCTCAAATGAATGAGAAACAGGAGCGCCGCCAATAATTACATTGTCTATCGATTCAAATATTTCTTTTGTATTCTTCTTAGTTAATGCCTTTTGCACCTGGAAGGGGATCATGGCTGCAAAATGTACCTTTTGATTAATTGTTGCAAGTGGATTATTATCTGGCTTAACAGTAATTAAATTAAAACCCGAAACAAAAGCTCTTACGACCATCATTTTACCGGCTATAAAATCAGTTGAAAGACAATGCAAAGCATTTGTTTCTGCCGAGAGCTTAAAATAATCGCAGGTTATTTTAGCGCTTTCTATCATTTGGCTCTTCTGTACAACTATTTGCTTAGGGGTGCCGGTAGAGCCTGATGTTTTAACACTCAGTATATCTCCTTTTGCTATCCATTCCTTTATAAAAACAAACAGCGATTGCTCATGTTCCTTTAAGGTATTAGAGTTCAATCTTCCGTTCACATACTTTTCAAGTTCGTCTTTTGAATAGTGAGTTCCGTTTAATGTTAAGGCGTTATATTCCATAGTACTAATTTAGTATTTCATTTATATTCCAGCCATTCCCTTTATACCATAATTTCGACTTCTCTATTATTAACGGAGAAAGTATGTTATTCGTATATAACTGGCCCGTGCCTAATCCTTGTGGCAAAGCTTCCCTTAGTCCTCCCATGTGGGTGGACAGTATATAATAAGTCCATTGGGCAATTGCATTCAATCCGATATTCGATTCTAATGCCGAAGTTACCCACCACTTTATATTGTGTTTATCAGCGATATCGATCCATTCTTTACATGATTCAAAACCACCTAACAAGGATGGCTTTAAAATCAGGTAATGAGGTTTAATGGTGGAAACCAGTCTCTTTTTTTCTGAAAGCTCTTTTACTTGTATTAATTCCTCATCTAATGCAATTGGTATAGGCGATGTTCTGCAAAGTTCTTCCATTTTATTCCAGTTGCCCTGTCTGATCGGTTGCTCTATAGAATGGATATCAAATACGGATAGCTGAGTAAGTTTATGCATGGCATCTTCATTTTTGAAGGCGCCATTTGCATCAAGTCGCAATTCTATCTCTTTTACAGAATACCGCTTCCGTATCTGTGAGAGTAAATTTAATTCTTCTTCAAAATCTATTCCGCCAATCTTGATCTTAATACATTTATATCCCTCTTTTAATTTAGAATCAAGTTGTTCCTGCATATAATCGAAACTGCCCATCCATATTAATCCATTAATATAAATACCTTGTTTACCTTCTGTGAAGACCGAGGGGAATAATTCCCTGGTGCCACCACTCTGCAGGTCTTTCAATGCCGTTTCTATCCCAAAACAAATAGAAGGCCAATCAACCAGTTTTTTGTGGGTTTCTGCAACATAGTCATTAATATTGGCACAGACCTCTTTGATCTTATCTTCGTATCCATCAACATGGTCAATACTCAGGTCAATCAGAGTGCTGCACTCGCCGATTCCAATAGCTGAGTCCTTTTGAAGTAATATATAGTAAGTGTCTTTTTGGGTAAGCACTCCACGTGATGTACCAGAAGGCCGCTTAAATTGAAGCGTATGCTTTTTATAAGTTGCTTTAAGCACAGAGAACAATATTAAGGCCAAAACAAATAACCAGTATTAGGGTGAAGATTGCCAATTGCTTAAGATTACTGTCCATAGCTTCTGATTCCTTACCCAGTACAGAAACCAAGTGGATCATGAAAAGTGGAGTAACTACCAGGTACAGCATCTGCAATGGAGATATTATTTTCGCCTGGGTATACAGAAACAAAAACACCAGAGCCATTAATATCAATACCGCATGATATTTTTTCGCATTTGCTAATCCCATTCGCACAACTATTGTTCTTTTTCCAGCTGCAGCATCATTATCAATATCACGCATATTGTTTATGTTCAGTACTCCCGCACTTAAAAAACCAAGTGCCGAAGCAGGTAGTAAAACAATAGCCGGTAGTGCATGTGCATATAAGTAAAATGTTCCGCCAACACCTACAAGTCCGAAAAATATAAACACCGCAATATCACCAAAACCTGAATAACCATAGGGTTTTTTACCGACTGTGTATTTAATAGCTGCTGCTATACAGGCAAGACCTATCAGCAAGAAGACAATGAACATGGTAGAACTTTGTCCTTCCATTGCTATAGTTAACAAACCGATACCTGAAAAAAGCGCCAGTATAGCACATACTACTATGGCGTTTCGCATAGCTTTCAATGAAATTTCACCGCTTTGCAATGCCCGCTGCGGCCCCACTCTATCCTCGTTATCAGTCCCCTTAACCGTATCGCCATAATCATTTGCAAGGTTTGAAAGCACCTGCAGAAATATAGCAGTAAGGACAGTTAATGTAAATATTTTCCAGTTGAATATTCGGTAATCAACAGCAAGAATACTACCCATACCTACACATGCCAAAGCCAGCGGCAAAGTGCGCAGACGAAAAGAAACTATCCAGGATTTGAAACTGCTCATTACGGAAACTTAGGAAACTTACTGAAATCAGGTTTTCTTTTTTCTATAAATGCATTCTTTCCTTCTTTTGCTTCTTCAGAAAGATAGTAAAGCAATGTTGCATTACCGGCAAGCTCTTGTATTCCCGTCTGTCCATCCAATTCAGCATTGAACGATGACTTAAGCATACGCAAAGCAAGCGGACTTTTTTCCAATATTTTATGACACCACTCCACGGTTACGTCTTCTAATTTATTAAGCGGAACTACTTTATTTACAAGCCCCATATCGAGTGCATCCTTCGCATCATATTGGTCACACAAAAACCAGATTTCTCTCGCTTTCTTCTGGCCTACCACACGTGCTAAATACGAGGCACCGAAGCCACCATCAAAACTACCTACTTTGGGGCCAGTCTGACCAAAGCGCGCGTTTTCAGCAGCAATGGTAAGATCGCACACAACATGCAATACATGTCCACCCCCAATCGCCCATCCAGCCACCATGGCAATAACAGGCTTTGGAATTGAACGTATCATTTTCTGAAGATCAAGTACGTTCAAACGAGGAACCGTATCTTTTCCAACATATCCACCATGACCTCTCACACTCTGATCTCCACCTGAACAAAATGCTTTTCCACCTTCCCCGGTAAGAATTATTACGCCAAGATCAGCACGTTCACGGCAAATCTCCATGGCATTGATCATTTCCTGCACGGTAAGCGGAGTAAATGCGTTATGCACTTTAGGGCGGTTAATACTGATCTTGGCAATACCTTTATGTTCGGTGAAGAGTATCTCTTTATACTTCTTAATGGTTTCCCACTTTCTTGTTTTCATATTTACTTTTTAAGAAATTTAAAATACCCTAATAATACTTCTGCGTTTAATTTATTTGGTGTAAACACTTCTAAAATTGCTGGTTTCCCTTTTTGAGGTTTGTAAAATTGAGCAAGCGTTTTTTCCAATTCCTTTTCGCTACCTGCAGAATAATATGGAATATCGTATGCCTTTGCAAATGGCTCTGCTTTCATTTCATGTTTTGCTTCAAAGTACTCTTCAAGTAAAGGAGTATCCTTCGAATCAATTATGCGGAATATCCCTCCGCCACTATTATTAATGACAATTATTTTCAGGTTCTCCGGTAAATGTTTATTCCATAATCCGTTTGAATCGTAGAAGAAAGCAAGGTCACCCGTAATAAGTGTGGTTACTTTGTCCGAACCATACGCCGCTCCTGCAGCAGTACTTACCGAACCATCAATACCACTAACCCCACGATTACTATAAAAATACGCACCCGTTCTATTCAGGTCAAACAGGTTTGCGTAACGTATTGGAGTGCTATTACCTAATTGCACATCGGAATTTTCAGGCAGATTATTGAATATTGTTTTGAAAACGATTAAGTCTGAAAAAGGGACTTGCTTGCAATACGCGTCTAGTTTTTTTAATGCAGATGCATTCAATTCCCTTACTTTGTTTGCATAATTCGATTTCTTACTGCTCTTATTTTTCACCAGTAATGAGAAAACTTCTTTCTCATCTAATGGCAATACCCTAGAAAGAGATTGGTAAGTATCTATATGGGAAGATGCCTGCGAAATATGCCAGTGCTCTTGTGGTTTGAATTTCCTCAAGTATGCTTTAAATCTTTTCGTTGTAACAGGGCCGCCAATTGTGATCAGTATTTCAGGCTTCAATTCCGTTTTAGCAAAATCAGTCAGTGATTCAAAATAACCATCTATTGTATTAATGAACTTCTTATCGATAAGATTTGATGTGCTTTCAGTCATCACAACTACTGAATCATCTTCTGCCAGTTTACTTAACAAAGTATTCAGTTCTTTATCGGGTTTATGCAGGCCGCAAATAACCATTTTCTTATTTGCCTTCTGCCAGGCACTGCTAATTTCCTTTTCCGCTTTATCGCTTAACTTTTTTGAAACAGCAACAACTTCAATATTTTTATAATTTCCTTGCACATCTTTGGCTTCACCATATAATGGCTCGCGCAATGGTATATTAATGTGTACCGGCCCTTCATTACCTTGTTCACCTGCAATATTGAATGCTTCTGAAACGGCTCTTTCGGTATACCATAACTCGTCAGGATGAGAAGTATCGGGTGGTAATGTGAAGGATGCCTTTATATAGGAGACAAATATATTACTCTGCTTTATCGTTTGTCCATCATCCTGGTCAATCCATTCAGTTGGCCTGTCTGCTGTAAGAATAAGCAATGGAATCTTTTGATAATATGCTTCTACAATAGCGGGTGCATAATTCAGTACTGCTGAACCCGAAGTACAAATAAGAGCTACCGGTTTGCCCGTTTGTTGTGCAATACCCAATGCAAAGAAACCGGCGCTGCGTTCATCTATTATTGATAAACACTCAACTTTTTTTTCTGAATCAAATGCTATAACTATAGGTGCATTCCGCGAGCCCGATGATATTACCGCATGTCGCAATCCTTTAGCCACGGCTAACTTTGCAAGTACATTTACTATTTGCTTATTGGTGCTCATACAACTCGTAAGGTTGGTGCTATTACACTCAATAATGTCTGCGCTTTCATAATGGTTTCATTCCACTCTTTTTCAGGAATCGAATCTGCTGTTACTCCACAGCCAATAAATATGTTTGCTCTACCTACAAATAATTCAGCACAACGCAAATTTACGTACCACTCCGTTTTCCCATTCATATTGCAGGGGCCAAGGTAACCCGAATAATACTTACGTTGGTGTAATTCCATATCCTTTATAAACTCTAATGCCTTATCTTTTGGCAAACCACATACTGCCGGCGTAGGATGCAGATCATTTAATATCTGGTACATACCAGTATTCAAAGTTCCTTTAAACTGTGTTTTTAAATGTGCAACGTTTCCTGCAATTACCTCTTCTGTAGGAGTTGTTTCAAGGTCGATACAATTATGCGCGAGTATGTTATATATGTAGTCCGTAACCATTTGCTGTTCCACCTTTTCCTTTTCTCCCCAGAGAATTTCATTACTTACAGGTTTTGTACCAGCTAATGAAGCTGATCTTATAGTATCGCCTTCCAATGAAATAAGCAGTTCAGGTGTGGCAGTTAGCCAAACCGTTTTGCCCGGTATAACCACCAATGAAACAAATGCAGAGGCATGTTTTTTGCAAAGTGCTGAGAATAGAGTGAATGGATTTTTTTCTACTACTGTAGCTTTTTCAACCCTCGACATAACAACCTTTTCCAGCTTTCCTTTTCGAATAGCTTTCACAGCCAAATCAACCTGTGTGCAAAACTCCTGCTTATCCGATTTATGGTTTACCTGGTCTTCCCCGCAAACATCTTCTATATTGAACTTGACTGCCTTGAAATCTTCCGGTTTTCCGGCATAGTGATTATCCTTTCGTATAAAAACTGCAGGTACCTTATCGCTCCTTAAGAATGGATTGAACATAAACCCTTGTGCCGCCGATTCCGGTGTAATACCGGGTATGGTTTCGCCCATAAAATGAATCTCATTACTATCGGGTAGGCGATAAAAAACAAACGATGCCTTTTGCTTTATGCAGGTTTGAACTGCCTTCTGTATATTTTCTTTACTTATTTCTGCCATGTTATAAATATCGACATGCAAATATATAATTGCTACAGATGCCCATTTCAAATAATAATAAGATTGCAGAACTCAGAGAAAATTCTTACTATCTTCGTATTGTAAAACAGAACAGCCTTAAGAACATGATACGCAACAAACTGATTTCAAGAACATTATATTGTTTGGCTGTATTTATGATAACTATAAATGCTCATGCCCAAAAGGAATTAAGTATCGGTAAAATTGCCAATATACTGTTTGGCCATTGGGTTTCAGAAGAAGATTCGACCTTTACCATTACCATAAAACACGATACTATTATAGAGAATAGGGGTGGTTATTCAAAAATGTTTGAATTCACACTAAAGAAAGAGAGTTGTGACCCCGATGCGGATGTGAAATTGGCTAAAAAGACCACCACCGGCTATTATATTAATGAAAGTAGCGCATACGACGGAGTTGAATTCTGCAATGCCCTGGTAGCGATATCCGACAGTTCAATGGTGTGGTTTTCAACCGATGGAATGATGGATTTGCAAAAGAAAAAGTAAATTTTCATTTAATTCTACATTTAGCCCTTTAGGCTATTATTGAGTAAAAATTCAAAATTTAGCATTCAAAATTCAAAATTTTACTATCTTTGCAGCCCTTCGATAAAAAAAGACTGTCGGAGTTTTAAACTTAATTATACAAAAGTCATGAAAAAAGGCATTCATCCTGAAAACTACCGTTTAGTTGTTTTCAAAGACGTATCTAATGATTACGCATTTCTTTCGCGCTCAACAGCCGATACAAAAGATACCATAGTATGGGAAGACGGTAACGAATACCCGCTCGTAAAACTTGAAATTTCAAACATGTCTCACCCGTTCTATACCGGTAAGGTTAAGATGGTTGACACTGCAGGACGTATTGATAAGTTCCGCACAAGGTATAACAAGAAAGCAGAAACCAAAGAAGCCAAGTAAGTTTTCTTATACAGAAATGAAAATCCCGCTTTTAGCGGGGTTTTTCGTTTTCTTACATTTCCAAATCCCACTTAAACTATATTCTAAGGTCATTTACGTGAGCTTAAATTCGGTGCATAACTTGCCTATTGTTGGGTTTTATTTTTTTACTACTTTCACCCCACAAAATGCTAATACAGAACTTATGAATCTACACGAATACCAAGGTAAATCAATACTCAAGCAGTTTGGTATACCTATCCAGGAAGGGCTAGTGGCTAATACTGTTGATGAGGCAGTAAATGCAGCAAAAGAGTTGCAAAAACAAACCGGTACGCAGGTATGGGTTGTAAAAGCCCAGATACATGCCGGAGGGCGCGGAAAAGCAGGTGGTGTTAAAGTTGCTACATCCTTAGATGCATTAAAAGAAAAAGCTACTGCTATACTTGGTATGAACCTCGTATCGCGCCAGACAGGCCCGCAAGGAAAGATAGTACATAAGATATTGATAGCACAGGACGTATACTACCCGGGCGCAACAAAAACTGCCGAGTTCTATCTCAGCGTTATGTTGAACCGTCAAAAGGGAAGGAATATGATCGTTTACTCTCCTGCCGGTGGTATGGAAATTGAAGAAGTAGCAGAGAAAACACCTGAACTTATATATAAAGAAGAAATAGATCCTAAGGTTGGCTTCCAGGCTTTCCAGGCAAGGAAGATTGCTTTTAACTTTGGTTTATCCGGCGAGGCATTTAAGAACATGGTGAAATTTGTAACAGGTGTTTACAAAGCATACGAAGCAGCTGATGCTTCTATGATCGAAATTAATCCTGTATTGAAAGCTACAGATGAAAAAATAATTGCGGTAGACTGTAAAATGATACTGGACGGCAATGCTCTTTTCCGGCATCCTGATTACGCAGCAATGCGTGATGTTACCGAAGAAGATCCTATTGAAGTAGAAGCAGCCGATAACAAATTGAACTTTGTAAAACTTGATGGTAACGTAGGTTGCATGGTAAACGGCGCAGGCCTTGCTATGGCAACTATGGATATTATTAAACTGGCAGGTGGTAACCCGGCTAACTTCCTTGATGTGGGAGGAACAGCAAATGCTGAACGTGTAGAAAAAGCATTCCGTATCATACTCAGCGAACCGGGAGTAAAAGCAATACTGGTAAATATTTTTGGCGGTATTGTACGTTGCGACAGGGTTGCACAGGGTATTGTAGATGCTTACAAGAACATAGGCGAAATAAAAGTGCCTATCATTGTGCGTTTACAAGGCACCAATGCAGTAGAGGCTAAGAAACTTATTGAAGACTCAGGCCTTAAGGTATTCTCTGTGATTTTATTACAGGAAGCCGCTGACATGGTTACCAAAGTATTGAAGACCGCTTAATACGCGAGTGCTGTTACAAAATACTAATCACAGGTTATTCTGATGAAAAAGATACTCATTGCAAATCGTGGTGAAATAGCCCTCAGGGTTATGCGTACCTGTCGTGATATGGGCATCAGTACTGTTGCCGTATATTCTGAAGCCGACCGCAAAGCATTGTTTGTGCGCTATGCCAATGAAGCTGTTTGTATTGGCCCACCTGAATCAAGCAAATCGTATTTACTGGGCGATAAAATAATTGAGGTTGCAAAGAAATTAAAAGCAGATGCTATCCATCCCGGTTACGGATTCCTTTCAGAGAATGCTGCGTTTGCACAAAAGGTAAAAGATGCAGGACTTATTTTTATTGGCCCTTCAGCAGAAGCTATGAAGATGATGGGCGATAAATTATCGGCCAAACACACAGCAAAAAAATATAATATTCCCATGGTTCCGGGTAGCGACGGAGCCATTACTGATATTAAAGAAGCGCAGGAAGTAGCAAAGAAAGTTGGTTTGCCTGTCCTTATTAAGGCAAGTGCAGGTGGAGGCGGTAAGGGTATGCGTGTAGTTGAAAAAGCAGAAATGCTGGAAGAACAGATAAAACTTGCTACCAGCGAAGCTAAATCAGCATTTGGAGATGGATCAGTGTTTATAGAACGTTATGTAAAATCACCACGACATATAGAGATACAGGTAATGGCCGATAACCATGGCAATGTGGTTTACCTGTTTGAACGCGAATGCTCTATTCAGCGCCGCCACCAAAAGGTTGTGGAAGAAGCACCTTCATCTGTGCTTACTCCCGAGATACGTAAGAAGATGGGGCAATGTGCGGTAGATATTTCCAAAGCATGTAAATATTCGGGAGCCGGAACTATTGAGTTTTTGCTCGATGAGAATCTTGATTTTTATTTTTTAGAAATGAATACACGCTTACAGGTTGAACATCCTGTAACGGAACTTATAACAGGTATTGATCTTGTACGTGAACAGATAAATGTAGCACGAGGTAACAAACTCAGCTTTACACAAGACCAATTAGAGATACGCGGACATTCTATAGAAATACGTGTGTGTGCTGAAGATCCTGCAAATAATTTCTTGCCCGATATTGGCAGGTTGGATACCTATATTACTCCTAAAGGACCAGGTGTGCGTGTAGATGATTCAATGGAAGAAGGTATGGATATACCGATCTATTACGATCCTATGATAGCGAAACTGATCGTGGTAGGGCGCGATAGGACTGAGGCCATACAACGCATGATACGCGCCATTGATGAATATAAAGTAACGGGGGTACAAACCACATTGGAGTTTTGTAAATTCGTAATGCAGCACCCTGCCTTTGTTTCCGGCAAGTTCGATACCAATTTTGTTAACCAGCATTTTAAACCTGAAATGCTACAACCACCATCACAAAGCGAGGAAGAAGATATGATGGCAGCTGTTGCGGCAGTTTTATTCACTTCAAAAAAAGAAATAAAACAGGTCACTTCGGTTGAAACAACAAATACCAAAAAAGGCATTTCTGCCTGGAGAAGAAGAAAGGATTTGTAGGATTATTTATTTATAATAAATTCTCCGCTTCCTAATATATTGCTTTCTTCAGAAATTACACGATAGAGGTAAGTACCATTGGGTTCATTCCCCAGATCAACCTGCATATTGTCCCCTTGATTTTGTTGATATGTCTTGCCATATATTTTATCCCCCAACACATCATATACTTCAACCAGGGCTGTATTAAAATTTCTCGCTTTAATTTGAATATTGAAAACACCCATGTTAGGATTCGGATAAACTATTATCCCAAGTTTATTTGCAAGTTCATTTATGCCGGTTACCAATGTTAACTTACGTACACGATTATTTGCCACATCGCATATATAAATACAACCATTATGATCTATTGCAACTCCTCCCGGAGAATACATTTCGGCAGATGTGGCAATTCCACCATCTCCGGAATAACCTTGTACTCCATTCCCAGCGATAGTCGTAATTATACCTTTGGTGTCTATTTCACGAATTCTACCATTACCATCATCAGCAAAAATCACATTACCATTAGCTGCGATAACTATACCATATGGGCCATATAATTCTGCAGATGTTGCCGGACCCCCATCTCCTGAAAAACCGCCGGAATTCGGTGCTCCGAATCCATTCCCAGCAATCGTTGAAATAACACCACCTGTGTTTACCTTCCTTATTCGGTTCTCTTCTAATTCAGAAATAAAAATACTACCCGAAATATCCTTACATACTCCAATAGGAGCACTTAATTCTGCAGATGTAGCAGCACCATTATCTCCGGAATAACCTGCCGTTCCATTCCCAGCAATTGTTGAAATAATATCATTAGAATTAACAACTCGAATCCTTTCATTAAATTCATCAGCAATAATTACATTTCCAGTTTTATCAATTACAACTGAATTAGGATTATGCATCTCTGCAGCAGTAGCAGCTCCATTATCTCCGCTATAACCCGAAACAGTCCCTCCCTTTCCTGCAAAAGTTGAAATAATCCCTTTTGTATTAATTTTACGAATACAATTATTCATCCAATCTGCAATATATATATTGCCTACACTGTCCAATGTAAGCCCTTTAGGGTAAAAAAGTTCAGCAGCAGTGGCTGGGCCACCATCTCCTGAAAAACCACCATAATTAGGTGCTCCGTATCCAGTACCTGCAATTGTAGAAATGATACCTGAAGTATTTATCTTGCGAATACGATTGTTATATTCATCAGCAATAAATATATTACCAGAATCATCAAGAGCTATACCCCGTGGTAAATTAAATTCAGCATTAATTGCCTGACCACCATCTCCTGAAAAACCTCCTGTGTCAGGCGCTCCAAATCCATTTCCAGCTATAGTAGTTATGATATAATTCTGGGCATTGGATGAATGAAAGAACATTACACCAATCAGTAAAAGAAAAAAGTATTTTATTTTCATTGTAAGTGGGTTTATCAGGTATAAATATATGCAAATATATTCAGTAAATGTGTTGGCTTATAATCGATAATAAAAAAAGCCTCTGAAAATTCGAAAATTCAGAGGCTTTTTCATTTAACCATCACACACTATTTTTTAATTAGTAGTTGCTGCACTTGCGCCTTTACCAAACACATAGTTAATACCCAAGGTAGGGGTTAAACCTGCACCAATACCAAATGTACTAGTGGTCATGTTTTGGGTTGTTACAACTTGTTGAACACCATTATTATTAACTTCATATGTAGGGATATCTTTTGTAGTTAAAGAGAGGAAACTTAAAATATTATTTAACTTGAAAGTTATACCCCAATGATTATTTGGAAAATAGGCGAGACCAGGCGCCACAGATAATATAAATGTTGTTTTGGGTTCAGTAAATTCTGTCCATGTAGGTGAAGAATTATTATAATCATTAAAGAAAGCATTAGTGGCATTGCCAGAGCCGTAGTTTACATTAAAACTACCGGTAAAATAGAATTTATCCGTTAAGGTGAAATATTTCGCTGCAAACACTCCAATACTATATGATGAGTTTTTTTCAGTAAAAGTATAATAGGCGTAATCGTACTCCGCTGTTTCCGGAGTTGATGAAGAGGAATATCCCAGATTCAAACCAAGAACAAATCCATCAGCGACAAAATAACCTGCATTAACTCCTATATTGGCAATTGATGAAGTAGTCTCCGGAACAGGAACCTCATCGTTGGGGGAACTTAAACTCGTAAGGTTAGTAGTTGTGGAATTAATAGTAGATGTATATCCTACCGAACCGCCAAGAAGAATAGACCCTTGGGATAATTGAGCAAAAGATGCATAACTTGTTAAAGTTACAGCGATCAACAAAAATGTTTTTTTCATAGGTTTTAGTGATTTAGTGATTATAATTTAATTAGTGTTTAAGACTAAAACCGCATTAGTTTATGATTATTATTAATTCTATATTCTTTAACATGTTTTAACATTCGTATAGTCTCTCTGGTAATTGCTTATATTTACTGTTCACCCATTAAATCACTTACTATGAAAAAGAGTTTGTTTTATTTAACAATTGCAGGAACTGCTGCATTAGCATCTTGTACAAAAAAGGAAACCACTACTCCGAGCACTTCAAATAACACTAATACCGGAGTAACAATTAATTCTCTTCCTCAATTTACCGGAACAATAAATGGTACAAATTATTCTCTTATCAATGGCTCCGTCTATCAAGGTGGTGTAGGCTCAAGCAAAAATATCGGTGGTACTGGCGCAACACATAATTCAGCTAGCTATTCATCCTACATTGTCGATAATGGCAACCATGGACTAAGTATCGACAAAGGCACTATTACATTTCCTTTAACCTCTACCTACCCCGATTCAGCTACATTTAAGGCATTCTTTGCTCCTGGTAAATATCCTTATTCCTATAACGACACCACTGGTATTGAAATAGACTGGACCGACCCAAATGGTAACGTTTATACTACTTCGTTAGGAACGGGAGTAGAGACAGGTAGTACATTTACTATTGCTGCAGAGCAATATGCCAACGCCCTCGGCTACCAGAATGAAAAGGTATTGATAAATTTCAGTTGCACACTTTATAGCTCAACAGGTGCAAGTATTCAATTAACTAACGGTGTTTACGTTGGTTATTTCGAAAACATGTAGTTTTACATTTTAAAACAATTACGATCCCGTTAGGCTATGTTTAACGGGATATTTTTTATCACTTTAGCATATTAAGCTGCCGAAACATCATTTTCATCTTAAATAATCAGTGTCATATGCGTTCTATTCACCCCTTACGTTTGGCAATAATAACGACAGTATAATACCTGTACTTAGTATCTTTCGTACCATGAACAAAACCAATACCAATATCTGTCAGGCTTCGGCTAAAATCAGTCATAGCCAATAAAAACTTTCTATCCTCCCCGCTGGACGATTCTTTATCTGTTACTAATCCACCAATAGCTTCTTCGCCCGATTTCCATCCACCTGCTATTATTACCTGGAAGTCATCATCGCGGGTGTGTTTCAGGTATTGATCATCGAGCCTATACCCTGCTTTGTTTATATAATAGTTAAGTCCATATCCTTGCTTATCTCTCTTTCCGAAATAATCATTCGATGCCATATCTTCTGCTCTTTGTTCTGCTACCATAGCCAATGTATCATTCCAACGCAGGTCCGGTCCAGCAGGGATATCCTTCAAACTTACTCTAAGGCGTTCCGTAAAGGAATTAGGATCTTTGCGTATTTTCTTCAGGTACTCAAATCCTCTAAGTGCCTGTTGGTAGTCGCCTTTAATTGCATCTTCGGGCAATACGTAAGCAGTGAGTAATAACATAAATCCAACTCCTATTCCGAACAACCCATATTTCAAGCTTTTATGTGCCATATGCTATTTGATTATTGACGTAAAAATAAAAATAGTTTCCAATAATTCCAGCACAAATGGTGTATTATTCGATACAATAAAAATGTTACTTTCGGCAATATAAATCTCAATGCTCATGTCTAAAACCTACCGCAATACATTAAAAGCAATTATCATATTGCTATTACCGTTTTCTACCATAGCTCAAAAAGAGGTCACACCCGCCCCTACCCCTGCTGCACAACGTATTGCAGGAGTAGAACAGCGCAAAAAACTGGATGAAGCATCACTGGTATCAAATGTAAAATTCCGAAACATAGGGCCATCACTTATGAGCGGTCGCGTAGTTGATGTTGATGTATGCCCTACTGACCCAACTCATTTTTACGTGGCTTATGCTTCGGGCGGTTTGTGGGTTACGTATAATAACGGGCAATCATTCACACCTTTATTCGACAACCAGGTAGTAATGACTATTGGCGATATAGCAGTTGACTGGACACATGGAGAAACCATTTGGATAGGTACCGGAGAAAACAACTCAAGCCGTTCATCTTTTGCGGGTGTCGGAATGTTTAAAAGCTCGGATAAAGGAAAAACATGGGAGTATAAAGGGCTTGGAGAATCGCAGCATGTTGGTAGAATCGTGATCGATCCGAATGACCCTAACACAATTGACGTTGCCGTGCTTGGTCATTTGTATTCTGCAAACGAAGAACGGGGCATGTACAAAACCACCGATGCTGGCAAGACTTGGAAACGAACATTGTTTGTCGATAACAATACCGGTGCTATTGACCTTGCAATGGATCCGACCAACAGCAAATTATTGTACGCTGCCATGTGGCACCGCGAACGCAGGGCATGGAACTTTGATGGTAATGGTAAAACAAGCGGTATATATAAAAGTATGGACGGTGGCGATACCTGGAAACTAATAACAACAAAAGAAAGCGGCTTCCCGACTGGTGATGGACTCGGCCGTATAGGCCTTGCTATTTATCCTAAAAATCCAAATATCATATACGCATCTCTCGATAACCAGGATGACCGTGGTGACAAGAAAAAGAAAACGGGATTAACGAAAGACACCTTGCGCCACATGACCAAGGAGGCCTTTATGACATTAAGCGATTCTGTAGTAGAGAAATTCTTGCGCGATAATAATTTTGATGAAGAATATACCGGAGAACGTGTAAAGAAGATGATAAAAATGGATAGTATAAAACCAATTGCTCTTGTTGAATATTTAGAAGATGCAGACGTAGCGCTTAGTGAAACAAATGTAAAAGGTATCGAAGTATACAGATCTGATGATGCAGGAAAAACCTGGAAGCGCACCCATCAAGGTTACCTGGATGAAGTTGTAAATACGTATGGTTATTATTTCGGACAGATCAGGGTATCGGCATTTACCCCCGATAAGATATTTATTTTCGGGGTACCCATTTTAAAATCGATAGATGGTGGTAAAACGTTCCGGTCAGCTGATGGTGATAATACCCATGGCGATTTTCATGCATTGTGGTTAGACCCTAACCAAGATGGGCATATTATAGTGGGCTCTGATGGTGGCGTACATATTTCATACGACGATGGCAAAACATATTTTAAATGTAACACTCCTGCGGTTGGTCAATTCTATTCTGTAAATGTAGATATGGAAAAACCATATAACGTATATGGTGGCTTGCAGGATAATGGAGTATGGTATGGCTCATCTACAAATAAAGATAATATGGAATGGTACCAGGAAGGGCAATATCCATTTAAACGTATTATGGGTGGAGACGGTATGCAGGTAATGGTTGACACGCGTGATAACACCACTTGTTACACCGGCTACCAGTTTGGAAATTATTATCGTGTAAATAAAAATACAGGCGATTCAAAATTCATTCAACCTACACACAAATTAGGCGAGCGCCCGCTGCGTTTTAATTGGGAAACACCAATATGGTTATCAAAACATAACCAGGATATTTTGTACATGGGCTCCGATCGTTTCCACCGTGCTATGAATAAAGGTGAAGACTTCCAAACGCTTTCTGGTGATCTGACACGCGGAGGTAAAAAAGGAAATATCCCTTACGGAACAATTACCACTATCAATGAATCTCCGTTAAAGTTCGGCTTACTTTACAATGGAACTGATGATGGACTTATATATGTATCACAAGACGATGGATACACATGGAAGAAGATATCAGATAACCTTCCGCAAAACCTTAAGGTAACGCGTGTTTCTGCATCAAACTTTGACACTGCAACTGTATATGCTTCGTTGAGCGGATACTTCTACGATGACTTTACACCATATGTATACATGTCGAAAAATTATGGAAAAACATGGGAGAAGATTGGCACAGACCTTCCAATAGGTGAGATAGTAAATGTTGTAAAAGAAGACCCAAAGAACAAAAACATAGTATATGTTGGCACTGATAACGGGTTGTATGTTTCTATAAACAGAGGCCAGTCATTCATGCACATGACAGGCGGTTTACCTGCTGTTTCTGTTCACGATCTTATTGTACACCCGAGAGATAATGACCTGGTAGTAGGTACACATGGACGTTCTATATATATAGCTCATGTGGCAGAATTACAACAACTGAACGATACTACTCTGACTAAAGATTTATATGTATTCCAAACAAACCCTGTTAAATATAATGCGAAATGGGGTAAGATACCTGTAACCTGGAGCGACACAGTTGAAGGTAAAACTACGTTTGCATTCTATGTAAAAGAAAAAGGAGTCACGACTATTCGTATTAAAACTTCAGGTGACAACGGCATCTTGCTCAACACTTTAAAAGACACAAGTGAAAAAGGATTAAATTTTGTAAACTATGACATGAGTATCGATTCTGCAAATAAGGGCCAATATCAATCAATATTGAGTAGCGATAAAGACCTTGATGCTGATTTAAAGAAATTAGACTTAAGCGATAACAAAAAGTATTACCTGAAACCAGGAAAATACATTGCAGAAATAACAACAGAAAAAGGAATTACACAAAAAATAAACTTTACTGTTAAGCCTGCTGAAAAGAAAGAAATGGAGAGAGGAGAACCGGGAGAATAAGGCTTAGTAAGTATAATACCTGGTGGACTCCTGCTGGTATATCGGCAAGATCCATCCTATCCTGAATCCGCTGAGCAGATCATGCATCACATTAGGGTTCATCTGTTCAGTTTGGAAATTGTACTGAAGGCTCTTTGTAAAACCCTGCGTAAATTCAAATCCTGCAAAGAAATTGGCCATTCTGTGGTTACCTAAATACTGATAACCCACAAATTCAGTTACACAAAAACCTTCTGACAATTGCTCGTATCCTTGGGTATATGTACTATCAATCTGCGGCGTCCAGTTATTATCCTGTATACGCAAATGATGACGGACATAGCCTGCACTTAGCTTTACCAATATACCGGAATTAGGATTGGGCTTTTTAAACGGGAACAATTTACCAACTGAAAGTTGTATGTCATATCCTCGTTCAAAATAAGTAATAGAAGGATAGGTGCCATCATTCGAAATAAGGTTGCCATCGCTGGTTGCTATGCTATCGAATAAGGATTTATCGCGCAATACATTACCAAATATAAATGCGCCTTGAACACCGAAGGTCCAATTCGATTTTGTTTTATAATCAACACCAATTTGAATATTAGAATTCCATCCGAAGGTTTTAGCAAGATCTCCGCCCGGTAACTGAGCCGCATACGATGCTTCGATAAGAAACCCGGTGGCAACCGAGTCTTTCACATTAATTTGCGAAAAGGTTTTGGTAATAAAACCTAGAAAAGCCAGTGATATAAGTATGTGACTTCTACGCATTAATTCTTAACTTCTTGTTCAGGTTGAGTAAACAAACTCTTATTTGAAAAAGCCATTAATTGCTGCATGGTCCTTTGCATACCGTCAGATGAACCATCAAGGAATATAACATTACCCTTGCCTGATTCTGCAAAATTCTTGATCGCTTCTGTCCACATAGAGAACATAATAACGGACATATCTTCGTTTATTGCCTGCATTTCTTTAGCAGCAAGCGAAATACCTTTCGCTACTTCCTGGCGGAACAACGCAACTCCTTGTCCTCTTAACTGTGCAGCTAAACGCTCAGCTTCAGCAGTGATCTTAATATAGTTACCCTCTGCTTCAGCAGATTTTGTTTTAGTAATGAGCAATGCCTGCCCTTCATTCTCAGCAGCCGATTTCAGGTTATTGGCAGCTACTACTTTCGCCATCGATTTCATAATAGCCTCGTCAAACGAAATATCATTTATCTGCATATCTATTAAATGATAACCCCATGACGCAAGAGTAGGATCCAATTGTTCTTTAACATGTACCACTATCTCACTTCTTAATACTAATATTTCTGACTGTTTCAAGTTAGCCACATAACTCCGTATAGCCCCTTCAATGGTACGTATCAGTGCCTGCATAAAATTCTTTTCATCAATAAACTTAAAGGCTACATTCATAATGGTCTCTTCGGTCTGATCCATTACAGCAAACAATAACATGGCTTTAAAGTTTACATTGGCCTGGTCCTGCGTAATTGCCTGGAACTCGAGTTCTACCGAACGGTTCTGTATAGATATTCTACGGTAAACGCTTTCTATAAAAGGAATTTTAAAGTTAAGCCCCGGGCGAAGTACACGTTTATACTTACCAAAGACAGTTATTACTGCCATGTAACCTTGCTGTACTGTTACGAATCCGGAAAGAAGAATCAGAATAGCCAGAAAGCCTATTACTGCAAGTATTATATTACTATTCATTGGAATGAGTTTATTTCAGCAAAGTAACGAAAATTTGGCTTACCTCCGATTAGTTCTAAATAAAGGCCTAAAAGCAAAATTGCTTACCTTCGCACAAATTTATTTTCCATGCAAACAGCAGCAAAGAAGATACAAATGGTTGACCTTATCAGCCAGTATGAAAAGATACAAGCAGAAATAGATAGTGCCATTTTAAATGTAGTGCGCTCATCGGCATTTATTAATGGGCCTGAGGTAAAATCCTTTCAGGCTGAATTCGAAAAATACCTTGGTGTAAAACACGTAATACCTTGTGCGAACGGAACCGACGCGTTACAAATAGCCATGATGGCAATGGACCTGAAGCCGGGCGATGAAATCATTACGGCTGATTTTACATACGTTGCTACGGCTGAAGTAATTGCTTTACTCGGCTTAAAACCTGTTTTAGTAGATGTTTACCCAGGCACTTTCACCCTTGATATTGAAGCGGTAAAAAAAGCTATTACACCTAAAACAAAAGCTATTGTTCCGGTCCATCTTTTTGGCCAATGTGCTGAAATGGATGAGTTAATGAAACTGGCAAAAGAACATAGTTTTTATGTATTTGAAGATGTAGCGCAGGCTATCGGCGCTGACTATACTTATACTGATGGTAAAAAAGTTAAAGCGGGTACAATAGGACACATTGGCTGTACTTCTTTCTTCCCTTCAAAGAATCTGGGCTGTTATGGCGATGGTGGCGCTATTTTCACAAATGATGATGATATAGCTAAGAAAATACGGATGATTGCTAACCACGGTCAATCTGTTCAATATTATCATGATGTCGTAGGTGTAAATTCCCGCCTCGATAGTATTCAGGCAGCGGTACTTCGCATCAAACTACGCCATCTTGATGAATATGCACAGGCACGTCAAAAGGCGGCAGCATTTTATGATAAAGCTTTGGGTAATCATTCCAAGATCAAAATACCGGAAAGAAGTAAACACTCAACTCATGTATTCCATCAATATACGTTGGTTCTTGAAGGCGCTGACCGTGATAAGTTAAGAGAACATTTAGCTGCAAAAGATATTCCGGCAATGATATATTATCCTGTTCCGCTTCACTTACAAAAAGCATACAGAGATCCACGTTACAAAGAAGGTGCTTTCCCTATTACCGAGCATTTATGCAAATCCGTTATTTCACTACCTATCCATACCGAATTAAGTGAGGAAACCCAACGCTATATTGTAGCCGGAGTGTTGGAGTTTTTGAAATAACGTCCTTCTTGTCTTTCCAAAACAAAGAGAAATAAAAGCCTCATTATACTAATAATGAGGCTTTTATTATTAATAATTCTGTTATTTTCACCAATACAATTTAATCCTTAAAACAAATGAAGAAGACATTACTCCTATTGCCGTTTCTATTTTTCACACTTACCGGAATGGCACAACAACCTAATATGCCGCCACAAGCAGCCGGCATGTTTAATCCTTTAGTAATAACTAACGGGAAGGCTAATATTGATGGGAAGAACAGCCAGAGTTGCATATACAGTTATAGCGGCCCAGATTCAGCCTGGACAGCAGCGTTCAGCAATACAACAGACAAAGAAGCCTTAGTGATAATGTATACCAAAACAACAGCAAGCAATTTAGTGGTAACATTCCCTACCGGTTCAGTTATTAAACAACCCACAGCAATGCCTGGCATTTCTTTAGCGGGTAATGTGTTTACACTCAGCTCGGCAATAAACGGAGCTTTCCAGTTTGTAATACAGGCCAGTGGTTCAAATTATACCGTGCAGATAACACGAACGTCCGCGAATTAGAAATATCACCATAAATTCCTCGAAGGGAAAATAAAAAAAACCTCATTATTATATAATGAGGTTTTTTATTTAAGTATTTGAAGCTGGCTTAAGCTGCACCAGTTTTTCTAACTGTCTGTTTTTGAACAGAAGCAGATTGAGTACGAGGCTTACCGGTTGCTTTCTGAGTTTTTTGATGAGTAGGTTTAGCTTTCATGCTATCAGCAGACAACGCAACTTTTGCATCGCCATCCTCTGTCTTTTTTTCCTCAAAATCCAACATATCTGCCTTTTGCAATATGTTGTACCATTGAATAAGTTTACGCACATCTGAAATGTGAACGCGTTCCTTATCAAAATCAGGTAATACTTCGCCAAAATATTTTAATAATTCAGGCTCATCTGCTTTGTGTTCAATAGCAGGGCCTTTCTTTTCCTTTTCGCTTATTTTCTTGAAAACTTCAGCCAAAGGGACATCTTTATCTGTACAATATACACTGATAGCCTCAAGAGTATGTACGCGCTGCGTAGCATATACCGGCATACGTTTTTTATCTACTAATGATTCCACAATAACACTGTTCTTTGATTGTGCTATGGTCTTAAAAAGACCAGGTTGACCTGCAACTGCTATAATTTCACTTAAACTCATTTTCTATTTGTTTTTTAATATTTCATGAGCAAATATAATCGTTTTATGATGGAAACAACTTTGAAAACCGTTCTTTTCGTTGTAACCAGTATTCGTGCATCTTTAAGACTTCATTATATGTGATCAAATTTGTTCTGGCTGTAGTTACAGGAGCAGTTGAAAACTCTACGGTTTTGTCCTTTTCAAAAATAAATGGTTGGGGTAAATTTGTAATATAGTTGTCAGAGGCCAGTAGTAAGTCATTAGGGTAACGCTTTGCTTTCTCTGCCGGCTGTTCCTCTGCAGTAAAAGTTTTTTTATTACACAGAGAACCACAGAGAAAATATAGGATGACGGGTAACAAAAATGCAAAAAATTTCACAATGTTTTTATTGATTATCAGAATGTTGATAGGTAACAAATGGCAAAAAGTGTAACCCGTCCCTGAAATTTGAGGGGTTTACACTTTTCACAAAAATTTTGGCGGTATTTTTGATGAATACCAGGTGTTTAAGGGTTTACAAATGGCAAAAAGTGTAAACCCTATTTTTCACCCATCCATTTTCAATTAAAAATTAAGAATCCTTGGTACAACCCAGTTTTTTATGTTTTTATTGTAAATCGTTGTATTTAACAATGAATACCCTATAAATAAAGGCTTTCAGGAGCCTGCTTATTGTTCCTTTCATTGATATTTCATTGTTTTTTTATTGATAATTAAACTTAGCTAAGCAATGCTCAAAAACCCTTACCTTTGACTGAAACATTTTAGCACAAAACATTTATGAAACTAGCCAATTATATACAAGGGAAATGGATTGAAGGTACAGGAGAAGGAGTTCACCTCTTTAATGCCGTAACAGGTGAAGAAGTAGGCGTGGCTACTACCAATGGTATAGATTTTAAAGCTATGCTTGAGTATGCCAGAACAGTTGGCGGGCCCAAGCTGCGCAAAATGACCTTCCATGAGCGGGCATTGATGTTAAAGAAACTGGCACTTTACCTGAGTGATAAAAAAGAGATCTTCTATAAAGTATCATACGCTACCGGGGCAACTAAAGTAGATTCCTGGATTGATATTGAAGGTGGTATAGGTAATCTGTTTGTTTATGCAAGTAAAGGCCGCCGTGAGTTGCCTAACACCCCATTTTTTGTAGATGGTAAACCTGAAATGATATCTAAACAGGGTACATTTATAGGGCATCATATATGTGTTCCCTTGGAAGGAACTGCTATACATATTAATGCATTCAATTTCCCTTGTTGGGGAATGCTTGAAAAAATTGCAGTCAATTTACTTGCTGGTATGCCCGCTATTGTAAAACCAGCTACAGTTACATCGTTCCTTACGCAGGTAATGGTAAAAGAAATAGTTGCATCGGGCATATTGCCGGATGGTGCATTGCAATTGCTTTGTGGAAGCACAGGAGACCTGCTGGATCACTTGGATTGCCAGGACGTGGTTACTTTTACTGGCAGTGCATCTACCGGAAGAAAATTAAAATCATCACCTAATATTATAAATAACTCCATACGTTTTAATATGGAGGCCGACTCCCTGAACTGTTGCATATTAGGACCTGATGCACAACCGGGCACTCCAATATTTGACCTCTTTATAAAAGAAGTAGCCAAGGAAATGACTGTGAAAGCAGGGCAAAAATGTACTGCTATCCGCCGTACAATCGTTCCTGAGCATCTTGCTGAACCAGCCATGGAGGCGCTTAAGAAAAGGCTTTCAGGTATTGCATTGGGTAATCCACAAGCAGAAGGCGTGCGCATGGGGCCGCTGGCAGGAAAAGAACAGGCCAGAGAAGTACTCGAAAAAGTAAAAGAGCTGCAAAAATCCTGTCAGACTGTTTATGGTAATTACGATGACTTTGAAGTAATGGCTGCCGATAAGAAGAAAGGCGCATTCTTCCCATCTATGCTGTTGTATTGTGCTGACCCTATACACACCAAAGCACCACATGAAATAGAAGCATTCGGGCCTATAAGCACCGTTATGCCATATAAGAACATTGCAGACGCAGCCTTGCTTGCCCGTATGGGTAAAGGTAGCCTTGTTGGCTCGGTATTTACTGAGAACGACGACTATGCTCGTGAAATAGTATTAGGTACAGCGGCTTATCACGGCCGCATGATAGTTATAAATTCACGTTGCGCTGGTGAAAACACAGGGCACGGTTCTCCCCTACCTCACTTAGTACATGGCGGTCCTGGCAGAGCCGGAGGCGGAGAAGAAATGGGTGGAATGCGTGGCATTTTCCATTACATGCAACGTACAGCTATTCAATCGCACCCTACTACCATTACTAAAATAACAGAGGTATATCAACCTAAGGCTGAGCAATGGGAGGATCTTGTACATCCATTCCGCAAGCACTTTGAAGATTTAAAGATCGGAGAAACTGTTACTACGCATAAACGCACTGTTACCGAGGCTGATATAGTAAACTTTGCCAACATAAGCGGCGATAACTTCTATGCTCACATGGATGTTACATCGCTTGAAGGCACTATGTTTACAAGCAGGGTTGCACATGGCTACTTTGTACTTTCTGCCGCTGCAGGCTTATTTGTTGACCCTAAGAAAGGGCCTGTTCTTGCCAATTATGGCTTAGATGAATGTCGTTTTATTAAGCCTGTGTATGTTGGTGCTACGATTGGTGTAAGGCTGACAGTGAAAGAAAAGGTAGCAAAAGAAAACCGTGAAGGAGAAATACCACAAGGCATTGTTAAATGGCAGGTTGATGTATATGATGAAACCGGTGAATCAGTTGCTATAGCCACCATTCTGACAATCGTTGCAAAAAAGAACAAGTAAGTAAAAAATAAAAGGTGCCAATGGCATCTTTTACAAAATCTTAATATTTACAAATCACTTAAACCGAGCCTGCAGAGCCTGTAACCACTATTAATGCCCAAATTATTGCTGCTAGCCAGAATAGTCCAATTTCCCCAACAAGGCCAAAAAGGAAACCGGCGCCAAGTAACCAAAGAATAAGCACAACCCAAAAACGCGTTCTGAAGGTCTGATCGTGCAAGTAAATCGCCAATGGTGGAATAATAATAGCCAATATGATGAGAACTATCATAGGTATTGTACCTCCGCGTTCAATAGATTTACTAGCTGTGATCTCTTCTGGTGCAACAGGTGCAATCGCCTTAATCTTTGTTTCAATGTTCCTAGATACTGTTGCAATAACAGCTTTCCTTACTAATTGCCTTCTTTCTTTTTTCTGTGTATTTAAGACTTGTGCCGGAGATTTAGCTTCAGATAAAGCAGTTGGAGTATTTACTTCACTAACTGATGGAGCAGAAATAGCAATATTTGGCTTTACTTCCTGTCCAGCAGGGCGATTAGTTTTATTAAATGTTACAACCGGATCATGATGACCAAAATTATAATATTTGGCTCGGCTGAAATTATTCATCGAACTACATGATGCAAGGAACATAGTAACTATGGTAACTGCACCCAAAACAAGCAATGTATTTATTCTCTTCATAAGCATTTGTGTAGTTTATATTGATTTACTAAAGTTGTTAAATTGGTTCAAATCTATTTAATTTTTCCTGATAGACTTAATTTATGTTAATACTATGAATGAAACCTGCCAGAACAGCCGAAAATAGCGTAGATTCGCAATCCAAAAAATATAGAGTATGATTTCGGTATCTAATCTTTCCTTACGTTATGGCAAGCGAATTTTATTCGATGAAGCAAATATTAAATTTATTCCGGGTAATTGCTACGGTGTTATTGGCGCTAACGGTGCAGGGAAATCAACCTTTTTAAAGATACTTTCAGGTGAAATAGAACCCACTACGGGTAATGTTATCATTACTCCGGGTGAACGTATGAGTGTATTGAAACAGAACCACTTTGAATTTGACCAATATCCAGTCCTGCAGACAGTACTTATGGGTAATAAGAAGCTGTGGGATGTAATACAACAAAAAGATGCATTGTATGCCAAGCCAGATTTTAGTGACAAGGACGGTATAAAAGCTGCAGAATTAGAAATGGTATTTGCTGAAATGGAAGGTTGGAACGCTGAAAGCGATGCTGCAACTATGTTAAGCAACCTTGGTGTTAAAGAGGAACTGCATACTACATTAATGGGAGACCTTAGTGGTAAGGAGAAAGTGCGCGTTCTCCTGGCACAGGCCCTTTATGGTAATCCTGATATTTTACTGCTCGATGAGCCTACTAACGACCTGGACGTTGAAACCATTACCTGGTTAGAGAACTTCTTGGCCGACTTTGAAAATACCGTTATTGTTGTATCTCACGATCGTCACTTTTTAGATGCAGTATGTACTCACGTTGCAGATATTGACTTCAGTAAAATCCAGCTTTATACCGGTAATTATACCTTTTGGTACGAATCAAGCCAGTTAGCATTGCGCCAACGTACTGACCAGAATAAAAAGGTTGAAGATAAGCGCAAAGAGTTACAGGAGTTTATAGAACGATTCAGTGCTAATGCTTCAAAATCAAGGCAAGCAACAAGCCGTAAGAAATTATTAGAAAAGCTCGTAGTGGATGATATTAGGGCATCTACACGTAAATACCCGGGCATTATTTTCCGTGCTGATCGTGATTGTGGTGACCAGATTCTGACTGTAGAAAAGCTTACCAAGGCTTCACCCGAAGGTATTCCATATTTCTCGAACGTTTCCTTTACTATTCACAAAGGAGATAAGATCGCCTTCCTATCTAAAGAGCACATTGCAGTTACTACATTCTTTGAGGTCCTAACAGACTCTGTTAAACTTGATTATGGGGAATATAAATGGGGAAGCACCATTACCAAGTCATACCTGCCAAATGAGAATGCATCCTTCTTTAAAGAAGACCTAAACCTTGTTGATTGGTTGCGCCAGTATTCAACTGATAAACTGGAAACGTATGTTCGTGGCTTCCTGGGTAAAATGCTATTCTCAGGCGAGGAATCATTGAAGAAAGCTAATGTATTATCAGGTGGTGAAAAGGTACGTTGTATGATATCGCGTATGATGCTTACCAATGCCAATTGCCTTATACTTGATGAACCCACAAACCATCTTGACCTCGAGTCAATCACGGCATTTAACAATGCATTAAAGGACTGGAAGCACATTGCGCTCTTCTCATCTCATGATCATGAGTTCGTTCAAACTATTGCTAATCGTATTATCGAGCTTACCCCTACCGGTATTATTGATAAGCGCATGAGCTATGACGATTACATTTCCGATGAGAATATCAAGGCACAACGTGAAAAAATGTATGTTTTGCCTAAGGTGAAAGCATAAATAAGATTAGTAATCTACACTACTCGCAATCTCCCCTATTCTTTCATCTATATTATACTTGCCTTTAGCAGTATTCTTTGTAAGCTTATTTATTCTTTGCCTGAAGTCATTTATAGAACCATCCACAACAATTAGTTTAACAGCATCTTCGAATGTTGAAACAATGCAATTGTAAAATGTAGATGATCGGTTTCTATTTAGTGTAAATGCATCTATTCCCCACTCAACCCTATGGAGCATAAGATCAACGAGTTCTCGGTCGTAAATACATATCTTCTTAAATTCATTTATAAGTTTATTCAGATTAATATTCGTGCTACGTTCTTTGGGATTGGGTAATAAATAGGCTTTTGCAATCTTCTTCTTATATTTTTCAAGTGCAGGGTTAGTATCCCCAGAAAGTTCCGCCTGGTAAAACTCCTTTACATTCTTAAACTTGGCGAATAGGGTTATAATCTCTCCAATAATATCTTCTTTATCAGACTTATTCAGATGTTTTAACAGAGCCTTCTTTGTGAGTTTGGCCATCTTGTATTAATTTAATCTTCTCAATCCTTGAGAACTGCTTTAAGTCGTATTCTTTTTTGCAGGCTTCAGAGTGTGACTCACATTCAAGAACATACTTTAATTTAACCGGTCCTCTTCCCTTTGTGTATTTAGCACCTTTGCCTGTATTGTGTTTTTCTATACGTAACTCAACATTATTAGTAGTTCCAACATAATATGTTTTATCAGAACATTCAACAATATATACAAACCATTGCTCCATTACCTACCAACAGGAGGTTCAGGCTTAGTATCCTCTTTCCTTTCAGGCACATTATCACCTTTAGGGCCACGCTTGTATATTATTAATCCATTCAAAAAATTCCGAAGCAATTGATCCCCACAAGGCACATAATTGGGATGATCTTCATTCCTGAATATCGCTGCCAGTTCGCTTTTTGAAACAGGAAAATTAACCAGTTTCAATATCTCTATAATATCGGTATCCCTCAGGTAAAGAGCTACACGCAACTTCTTCATTATGTCATTATTCGTCATAGTCTGTCTATACGAGTTTTATTCCATTGTCTTCAATTGTGATCAACTTTGATTTATATAATCCGCCAATAGCTTTTTTAAATGTCTTTTTGCTTATGCCAAACATATCGTATACCTCTCCCGCTGGGCTTTTGTCAACCAATGGTATAAACCCTCCCTGCAACTTTAGTTTATCCAATATCTTGCCCGACACCTCATCTACCTTTTCATATCCGGGCTTATCAATGATAAGGTCTATTTTATTGTCTACCCTTATTTTCTTTATGTATCCCTTAGTCTTCTCACCCCTTTCAATTTCCCGGAACACATCTTTGGTATATATTACCCCTGTGTGAGTATTGTTAATTATGGCTTTGTAGCCAATATCAGTCTGGTTGTAAATTACAAGGTCAACTTCCTGACCCTCCACAAATGTATGTGGCGTTTTATCCAAATAATCTTCAACTTTTGCTGAACCTACAATTCGGTTTGTTTGCTCGTCAACATATATGTATACCACATATGAATAACCCATTTCCATTTTTTGCCTCTGCTCTTTGAAAGGAACAAATAAGTCCTTCATCAATCCCCAATCAAGAAAGGCGCCGATACTATTTACCGATACTACATCGAGCAATGCAAAATCACCTACTTGTGCAATAGGCTGTTCTGTTGTCGCAATTAAACGATCCTCAGAATCCAGGTATATAAACACATCAACAAACTCGCCTGGCTTAATGCCTTCGGGTACATACCTCCGCGGCATAAGTATTTCTCCATGCACCGTACCATTCAGGTATATACCAAAGTCGAGTTCTTTTATAACCTCCAAACTATTCCATCTTCCTATTTCTGCCATAATCTCTCTATTTGCTTTATCAAAGATAGGTTAAAGAAATTAAGCCTTGTCCTGGGTACAAGCATCAACTTATCTTCTTCCAGAATTTCAGGTTCTCCTCGAATGCCGAGAACTGTATTTGATAACTACCCGGTATTTCATTTAGTGAACTCCAATATGAGACTAACTTAGTTCCTAAAGGCATTTTTGCCAGTTGTCCGCTTACATAGCGATTATATACCGTATAGTAGGCAATCCCTCTTTCTATAGTATCATCAATAACAGCATCTCTGTCAATATTCTCATAAAATGCATTAAAGAAATAGAATGCCTTGTAATCCTGAAACTTTATATCCGTAATATTAGAATGGATATAGCTTACATTTTTAATTCCGAAAGATTCCGATAATTGGTTCGACATTTCAACAAGGTTTGCTCTTTGCTCTACTCCGGTAAATTGACCTTCAGTGCAACATGCACCTACCATACAAAATTTACCCACTCCCGAACCAATATCAAGAACTTTTGTTCCCGGTATTTCAGCCAGGTACTTAGCGGCTAGTTTTGCAACTTCCACTGGTGTCCATTGAAATTGCGAAAGATCACATATTGATTTAAGGTATATACGGTTAAATTCTTCGTCCCCTACTTCAATATTTAATGCTATTTCTTTTTCTAGCATTTGTTATATCTATCGAATAAGTGTGATAAAACCATCTTTCTTATTTGCTACATTCAGGTAACTGCAATAATCTATTATATAGTAGTAAGTACCATCAGATGCAGGTTTGCCACTTTGTTGTATAGTACCATCCCATCCTTTGGTTACGTCTTTCCATTCATAGATAAGCACACCCCACCTGTTATATATTTTGCAATCGAAACACCTTGCACCTTTTATTGTTACATAGAACACATCATTTTGCCCATCACCGTTAGGTGTAAACACGTTAGGAATATATACACTACCACACTCTGTTATCTTAACTGTCGCACTATCGTGATTGCTTTTACACGCGCCTACCTGTTCTCCAACATAAAATATAGCCGTGGTGTCTATTGGCGGAGTAGCAAACGAAGCTCCGGTGCCAAGCACAGAGCCTCCCTTAGATGAAGAATACCACGTAATACTACCCGGACCGGAGGCAAGTAATGTTACCGATTCCCCTTTGCAGGCAGTGGTATCTTTAACCATAGGAGGCAATACATTATTTGGAGTCATTGTAACGGGAATGGAATCTTTAGCAGAACAGCCATTGTTATCCGTTGTGGTAAGGTAATATTCTCCACCATTATAAGCGGTATATGAAGGCCCCCCTGCATTACCAGGAGTCCAGCTATAAACAGCCATACCACTATTGCCATTCAGAACAACAGAGTCTCCATCGCAAAATGTAGTTGGGCCAGATGGAGTAATAGTTGCAACGGGATGATCGGCCGTAATTACAATACTTGTATCAGTATGAATCTTACATGAGAAAATATCACATTGGTAGGTGCCTGGAGTTGTGATCGTTTGTACGGAATCAGTTCCAGTTAAAGGAGCCCCCCAGGTAAATGTACTACCTGCAGATGCAACCACAGAAATCTTAACTGAGCTACCTGGGCATATTGCCTGGCTTGGACTAGCTGCAAGATATGGAGTTCCATAAAGACCAACCACTACAGTATTAGAAAGTGCAGGGTGACAATAACTTGTATCAGTTACAACACAATAATATGAACCAGGTGTTGAAACCGTTATTGAAGATGAATTTGTGCCGATTGGGCCTGAAGGTCCTGTCCATGCAAAGCTTCCCGTACCTGTGCAAGATAGTATTAATGTACTTCCAGGGCATATAACCCCATTCATGGGGGTTACGGTAACTACAGGCGGCGTTTTTGTTGCTATAGTATGAGTGGCCCCACCTTTTGCAGCGCAGCCATAAGAATTTGTAACCATGGATGTAATAGTATACGTATTCCCTGCTTTTCCCCAAATAGTATCCTTTGTACTTCCGGTAGACCAGACAAAACTACTGGTATCATGCGCTATAAGTAACGTAGAATCTCCCGGACAAAGTGAGGTTTTACCCGTTATAGAGTCCTTCCCCAATGAAGGAACTGGGTATAGGGTTACATAAACCGAATCGTGAAGAATGCTTTTAATTGTATCGCAAATATTAGCACGGATTATTGTATCAGTTATATAATACCAACCCGAATCCATGGGTTGAAAATTATTCACACATGGGCCCGGGCTTGAATAACTTATTGTATTGGGTGATGCAAGCCATTTTATAGTTGCAGGTGGAGGAAGACACTTAGCTGGATTACCACTTGGGTCAGTAATAGAATCATAGGTCAACATTGCAAATGTATTACCCTTACAGAATGCAACTGAATCATGCAGACATGGCAGGCATACCAATTTTGGTTTTATCTTTTTAAGCGCACTATCAAGGGTTACCACTACACAGGTATAACTTGAACAGCCGAATTTATTTACCACATTGAAGCAATAACCGCCGCTTTTCTTTACTGTAATACTTACAACACTATCGGTAGTACTTCCTCCTGACCAGAAATAAGAATTAGAACCATAGCCACCGCCGGTAAGAATTACCGAGTCCTTACAAACTGTAATTGGTTTAGGGCTTGTGGAATTTGTATTTATTATAACATTATCTGAAATAGTTGGCTGGGGAGGAGCAGTATGAATTACTACATAAATACTATCAGAACTCTTAAAGCAACCATCAACCGTAGTTTGTGTAACATTATACCACCCTTGTGTGGTAACGTATGTACTAATCCCCTTCTGGCCGTTAGACCATAAATAAGTATAATCAGGCCCTACCTGCGCACAAGTATTATTAACAGCATATATTGAACCGCCAGTACAAAACGTAATTGTATCAGGACAATTATTATTAATACACATACTTACCATTGGCCTTGTACAAGTAGCCCCAGTCCGTATATAAAAGTCATAAGGTTGCCTGCTCAGGTCTATTGGTTTAGCAATAAAAATATCGTAGTTACCCGCTGTAGTAAAATTCTGAAAATCTCCATAATAATTATCAGAGCAATAAGCACCGTTGCATGTTATTTGATTGGAGTTATAACCAATGAAACTTGGATCAGCAGTTACTGTCATATCTTGGTTAAAACTGCCTGCAGTATAAATATCTCCGGTAGATGAAACAGCAATTCCATATCCTTCATTATCTTTTTTACCACCAATTTGCCTGCTCCATTGCCACGCTCCGGCAGAGGCGCTGTACTCGGCTAAAAAAATATCCCATGATCCAACACTGTTAAATGTGCCTTGCCCGTATTGATCTGCATAGCCATTCATAATACATTCAAAATCTCCAATTACGTATGCATTTCCGGAACCATCTACAGCTATATTTTTTGAAGTAACTGCATTGGATGATGCATCTGCAACATCCCACAACAAACTGCCACTTGAATTATATTTTGCCACAAATATTCTATTCGTGTATGTACCTGATAAGGTAGCTACCGGAGAAACTAAGAAACTAAGAGTGCCTGTAAAGTCACCGGTCAGATAAACGTTTGAATTATTATCGGTTGTTATTGCATTTGCAATATTCAGTGTTCCACCGCCTGCATTGGTAAACCATTGTTCAGCACCACTGCTATTATATTTCACAAGAAATATAGCATCATATAAACTGGACTTATGTATGTTATCAAAAGTAATGGTATCGGTATACTGGCCTGTTACATATACATTGCCTGAGGCGTCACATGCTATTCCTAACCCTCTATCTGTATGCGTTCCGGTGCCACCTTTGGCCCAAAGAAAATTTCCACTGCCATCAAGTTTGGCAGTAAATACGTTTATATTATTATTGGCACTTGTAAGTGAGAAAGAACCAAATTTTGCGGTTCCGGCAAATTCTCCTGTTACCAGCACATTACCACCATTATCAATTGCAATTGCATTACCTATGTCAGACTTTGTACCGCCAGCATCAACAGCCCATAGTGCATTTCCTGCATTATCATACTTTGCAATAAAGGCATCCTGCAAACCGGCAGATGTTATGGTGTGGGTACCGAAAGTTGCAGAGCCATCGAAAACACCGGTAACGTAGCTATTACCAGAAGCATCTGTTTTAATTGCCATACCCCGGCATGAACCTGAGCCGCCTGCTCGAACAGCCCATTTGAACACGCCATTTTTATCTGTGCAGGTTACAAAAATGTCCGATACTCCATTTGAAGTAAGATTTGTAGAGCCAAATGAGGCCGTTCCTGAAAAATACCCTGTTGTATAGGTATTGGAATTCCCATCAAGTGAAATACTATAGGCTTCATCAATGGTGCTACCACCTGCCTTTTGCATCCAATAACTTTGAGAAAATACATTTCCATTGAAAAAAAATGCACTCGCTACAAACAAATAAATGATCTTAGAATTTCTGCTGAGTTTAGATAATATCATATGGAGTGAATACTTTTAAAATATTGGTGACTGCTATACTGTATGTGCCTTTGTTTATAAATCTTACACCCGATAAATGTACCACTTATTTTGGAATTCCTGAATGGAATCTCAGGAATATTTAGATTTTAATTATTAACCTGTTTTGAACATACCCTTGCCAGGTAGCCTAATTTATGAAAATCGAGCAAAAATATATTGGTAAAACCCGCGCATAGCAATGCTCTCACTATAGGTGACGTTACGAAATAAACAGGCTTCACAAGGAAAAGCAATCTATTTTTTTTCAGTTTGGTATACACTTTTAAAAGCGTCACTTCATTTATAAACTCTTTATCATAGTTCATAAAAGATATTATGGTAACAAGGTTACGTATGGCAGATTCAGTATTCTGCATAAACACATTATTCCTATGTAATTCCGCATGAAGAACAGGGTTCTCAATTTGAGTTACAGTTATATTCTTCAATTTTAACCGATATCCGAAAAGAGTATCCTCATGGCCGTAACCTGTCAATCTTTCATCGAGTTTTACTTCTTCCAGTATGGTACGACCTACTACAAAATTATTGGTCATAAATGATGCATTCGGATTTTTTTGCCTCTCTGCAGCTGTCTTGCTTTCCTTTTTTCTCCCATACTTCCAGTGTAAGCGCTTATTTCTTTGTGGTCGCATTGCAGAATATATTCTTCCCCCGCAAATAACTCCCGATCCTTTTTCTATTTCTTTGCAATAGATCGCGAGAAATTCCGGCTTTATAATTTCTGAATCACAATCCAGAAAAAGCAAATTATCGTACCGGGCATGTTTCAAAAAAAGGTTCCTTATCCTTGCCCTTCCTATATTTTCCTGTAATGGAATAAACGTTGTAATTGATGACTTCAAGTATCTGTTCTCTGAAGTATAAGCTTCATGAGAATGGTCATCAATCAATATGATCTCTATTGGAATGTTCTGCTTTACTATCTGTCCTTCCAGGTCATTAACCAGGTCAGCCACATTAACATTAAATACAGGAATACAAACCGAAAGCATATTTACAATAATAAAGGACTAAGTTAATAAGATACAAGATTGGGCCACGAATTACACGAATAGATTAAGGTTAAGATTAACTCTACTTTACAAATTTTCACTTTCAACTCGCTGTCTAAAACTCTATGTTGCAATAACCGCAATGTAGTTTCATATCCTTTCATATAATTGCAATTTTTCGGAAGTCCTTATCTGTTAAGTACTTGATTATCATTTTGTTTTAAATTCCATTGAAATTTGGTGAAATTGAAGTTATTTTCAGGTTTTATATTAGTTTAATTTATCAATAATTAAACAATGAAATATCAATGAAAGGAACAATGCAATGGTTTATGAAAGCCTTTATTGATAGGGTATTCATTGTTAAATACAACAATTTACAATAAAGGGGTAAAAAAAAAGGCTGGTTTTAGCATCGGTGAGTGGTCGGGAAACACGGGTTACACTTTTTGCAGTTTGTTACCCGTCAAGTAATTGATTATCAATAAAAACATTGTTGAGAAAAACATACATTTTGTTACCCGTCATCTTTTCTTTCTCGTAGTTCTCTATAATCTCACTGTGAAACATCTATGCTCACGACTATTAGTTGACGGCTTACGCTATTTATTACAAATTTACTGCAGCGTCTGCTATTATTTTTTAGAAAGGAGGAGGAGTTTTCAACTACCTTTTTTGCCTTACGGTATGCCTATTACCAAGTCATCAAATTGTAATAATCCATGCATAAAAATATTATATTTGTTTTATGAAACCGGTACACATATATCATTATTATCCTGCTTACCCCAACCAAGGTGGGCCTCAGGTGTATTGTAAATAAACCAACACAACAACAATATATTCCGGGCTTACTTACAAGTAAGCCTTTTTTATTTCATTAAATCAATATAACTATGAACAGACCTACAGAACAAGTTTACAAGGATTACACCGAACATGATTTTGCTGTTTGGAAAACCCTTTTTAACAGACAAATAAACCTTTTAAAGGATACAGCTTCAAAAGAATATTTGAAGGCACATGAAACAATTAACTTTTCTTGTGACAGGATACCTGATTTCAAAGAAGTAAACTCTATACTCGGGGGACTTACAGGTTGGAACCTGCAAGTGGTGCCTTGCATCAGTCCGCAAAAAGAGTTTTTCCGGCTTCTTTCAGATAAAAAGTTTACCGCTACCTGTTGGTTAAGAACCATGGAGCAACTCGATTATCTTGAAGAGCCTGATATGTTCCATGACGTATTTGGTCATGTACCTTTACTTACGAATACCAATTATTGCAATTTCTTTAAGGGAATAAGCAGTATCGCCCTCGAGCATATTGACAATCCATTGGCAGTGGAACTGTTAGGTAAAATATACTGGTTCACTATTGAATTTGGTTTGATACGTGAAAAAGAAGATTTAAAAATATATGGTGCAGGTATTATGTCATCGTTCGGAGAGGTAAAACACTGCCTGAGTGATAAAGTAACACGGCTGGATTTTAATGTAAAAAAAATATTTAAAACTGATTATAGGAACGATCAGATGCAGAACCTGTATTATGTTATTGATTCATACGGGCAGCTATACAATTCACTTGACCTGATAGATTCTGAATTAAGAAAAAGGCTAAAAGCCTCAAAACCAAACTAATTCAGGTCATCCTATTAACATTGGCCTTTTAAAAACTAACAAAAATGCTATTCTTTCCTACCTGCCAAAGCCTTAATTTTGCCAAGTGAACATACATTTCAAAGTATATGGGTTTTATTGCTGGCTTTCTGCCCTCATCCTGTTTACCGGTTGCGCCACTTCACGCAAGGCTGTACGAGCTCATCAAGCGACTGAAGAAGCGAAGAAAGAAGAAGTCAAAGAAAAATACGCCGCGAAACTTGGTGTTTGCGTAGAAGATATTTCTAATTATTCACTCTATTCTTTTATTGACGATTGGTATGGTACACCTTACCATTATTCAGGCCATTCAAAAGAAGGAATAGATTGCTCGGATTTTGTTTGTGTTTTATACCAGGCTATTTATGATACCACCCTTGTAGGCACAGCCGGAGACCTTTACCACGACTGTAAAACTGTACCACGCGACTCCAGCCTGAAAGAGGGAGATATGGTATTTTTCAGAATAAAAGGGAAGAACATTTCACACGTTGGAGTTTACTTACAGAACAATAAATTCATTCACGCAAGTGTACATAATGGGGTAGTAATCAGCGACCTCAATGAAGCCTATTACAGGAAATACTATTACAAGGCCGGAAGAATAAAGAGTTAGGCGTTTAATATATTTCCGAGGGAGCTATTATAATCCTTCTTGAAATCATCAACATTCCCTAAAGAATCTTCATCAACCACAAAATCTTTACCTACTACTACTCCAAGCATACTAAACTCAGCTTTGGTATTGATCATGTATTCAACAAACTCATCTTCTTTATCCGGACTTACTGAGACAATTACTCTACTCTGACCCTCACCAAAAAGGAAAGCATCTTTACGGATAACACCATCAGTATTAATATCGAAGCCAAACGAACGTGGCATGGCAGATTCAGCAAGCGCTACAAATAATCCTCCGTCAGAACAATCATGTGCGGATCGTATAAGACCATTGGCAATAAGACCTTTTATTGCAATATGTACCTCAAATTCTTCGTCAAGATCAAAATGTGGAGCAGGAGAGCCTTTTACATCATGGTATGAATAAAGGTATTCAGAACTACTGATATCATTATGGCACTCGCCGATCATATATATAAGGTCGCCTTCTTTCTTAAAATCAAGGGTCATTACCTTATTCTTATCTTTTACAATACCTAACATTCCTATAGTTGGAGTTGGGTATACCGGGCCCTCATATGAAGACTGATTATAGAAACTAACATTACCACCGGTAACAGGTGTGGTAAACTTTGTACAGGCTTCGCCAATGCCTTTTATAGCATTGACAAACTGCCAATACACTTCAGGGTTATAAGGGTTACCAAAGTTCAAACAATTGGTAATTGCAACAGGTTCTCCACCTGAACAAACAATATTACGTGCGGCTTCGCTCACAGCAATTGCACCACCTGTTTTAGGGTCGGCATACACATAACGTGAATTACAATCAACCTTCAGGGCAAGTGCTGCATTCGCATTTTTAACATTTACTATGGCAGCATCCGAAGGGCTATTGGTACTCATATTCACCGTACCAACCATTGAATCATATTGTTCATATACCCATTTCTTCGATGCTATATTCGGATGTGTGAGCAGAAATTCTGCTACCTCCGAATAATCAGCAGGCTCTTCGATTGAATCAATGGAGAATTTTTGAAATTCTTTAAAATATGCAGGTTCTTTCTGTTCACGCATATACACCGGTGCGCCGCCGCCAAGCACCAGTACTTCTGCCGGAACTTCAGCAACCAATTCACCGTGCATATAATACTTCAATTGCTTATTATCGGTTACTTCACCAATAATTGCATAGTGCAGGTCCCACTTTTTCATTACATCTTCCACTTCTTTTTCTCTGCCTTTTTCTACAATCACCAACATACGTTCCTGCGATTCAGAAAGTAGTATTTCAAATGGTTGCATATTGCTTTGGCGAAGTGGTACCTTATCCAGGTGAATGATCATACCACTTTCTCCCTTTGCCGACATTTCGGATGTAGAACAGGTAATACCTGCAGCACCCATATCCTGCATACCAACAACAGCTCCTGTCTTAATAACTTCTAAAGATGCTTCCAATAATAATTTTTCCTGGAATGGATCGCCCACCTGAACTGATGGAAGGTCTTCGGCAGAATCTTCGGTAATGTCTGCCGATGCAAACGTTGCACCATGTATTCCATCTTTACCGGTAAATGAGCCTATAATATAAACTGGGTTCCCTGCTCCTTTTGCAATTGCCGAAACTGACTTTCCTACCTTTAAAATTCCCACCGACATTGCATTCACCAATGGGTTTACATTGTAGCAATCATCGAAATACACTTCTCCACCTACTGTAGGGACGCCAAAAGCATTGCCATAGTCCCCGATACCTTTTACCACTCCTTTAACTAACCATTTTGTGCGCTCAGCATTTATATTACCAAAACGCAATGAGTTAAGTTGTGCTATAGGACGTGCGCCCATGGTGAAAATATCACGATTAATACCACCTACTCCTGTAGCTGCTCCCTGGTAAGGCTCAACAGCTGAAGGGTGGTTATGAGATTCTATTTTAAATGCACAACCATAACCTTCACCTATATCTACAAGTCCGGCATTTTCTTCTCCGGCTTTAGCCAATAAATGTTCGCCTTCACGCGGTAAGGTTTTTATCCAATGAATAGAGTTTTTATATGAGCAATGTTCGCTCCACATTACTGAGAATATACTTAACTCGGTATAATTAGGTGTTCTTCCTAATATAGATTTTATCTTATCGAATTCTTCTACTGATAAACCCAATTGCTGGGCAATTTCAACCGTAACCTTAGGTGTTTTTTCTGCTACTTCCATAATACATTTTTGTATCTGCGGCAAAGATAGATATTGAACCTATATCCGGATACCAATCGAGGTTAATTGTTCATTACTTTATTTTGAATATTTTTTGATAATACTCCCAATAAAAATGGTATAGGTAAAATGAAATACGATATATCAGCACTTGAATTATAAAAGGCATTTATCCAACCATCGATACGAATCCTATAAAGGAAATAAATTAATACAGTGGTGAATAATGCAATCCCTGAAAGAAAAACAACTTGAATATTATTTTTGGAAAGTACGCCACAACCTATTGCAATTGGAATAATAAGAAAATTAAATTCAAAAGGCATGAATGCCGATGACTCTGTATGAAAAGGATTGCTTCTTACAAATTCTGTGGGAAACCTTAAATAAAAAGGCAGAATAGTTAATGCAAATGTGATTAAAACAATTACACCCCAACCCATTAAATAACTCAACTTAATTTTTTTCCTCAATAGATATATACCATAGATACATAACAATACAACATATACAAAGCGGGTAGATAATAACAAACCGCCTATTATTCCACTAATTAATACAGTAACCCAATTATTCATTCCTTTCTTCAGAAGCCACTCTGAATATATAAGCCATGAAAGAGAAAAGAAAAATATTGTACTGCGGGCCAATATTTCCCAATATATAAACGGAGAAATCAGTAATAAAAATATAGCAAACGAACTATCGACATTTTCACCTTTTTGCCTTCTGATAATGTAATATACAAACAGCCCTAAAGCCAATATCGGCATGTAGCCAATTTCATGTGCTAGGTAAAAAGGATATGAAATGAGAAAATATACCGGTAAAGGCCCTGGTGAATTATTCATATTTGAAATAGCCCCATAAGGATAATGACCATTACGTAATTCGGTAAAAAATGAATATATCACGCTCCATCGGTCAACATGAAGGCTTTCAACAGGTATGTACCTGAGAATTAAGAACCCCGCTAACATAATTATGATTGTCAATAAAGACAAGACCAAAGAGGATATATGCCAATTCTTCCTTTGCCATAATATATATACTGACCCTACAATGACATCATATAACAGGGCATGGCTGAAAGCATGTGGAATATACCTGGCAGCATATTTACCAATGAACAACGTATTTACAAATAGTACAATGGAAATAATTAAAATATTTTGTTTTGTGTCCGTTGTTTTAGTTTCCACTGAAATATATTTCATGACAAAAGTCTGAATTTATTTTAACTATAATACTTTAAAGTATTTGAATAGTCATTTTTCAAAGCCTTAAAAATGTCTATTTTTGAGAAACAAATTAAAAAATGGGAGATATTCTGTTTTGTTCCTTCTACCTGCTCCTGTTTTCTTTCATTATTATCAAAGCCCCATTATTCAGGCTTGAAGGGCTTAATAAATGGTATTCACTGGCAGCCTTTTATCTTAAACTTCTTTTTGGTATTGCATTATGGTATTTATATGCCTATCACTATAAAAATAGATATTCCTCTGACATATTTAAGTACTTCGATGATAGTAAGATAATTTACTATTCTTTTTTTACCAATTTTTCTAACTTTTTTAAAATATTCACCGGCATTGGTGATTCTGATGCTCATATACAAGCAATTTACCATTCCATGGTCGGTTGGATAAATGAACATCAAAGTAATTTATATAGTAACAGCCATTTTCTAATCCGCCTGAATACCTTGTTTATGTTCTTTTCTTTTGGCCATTATGGAGTACACGTAATATTCATGTGTTTCATATGCCTTCTCGGATTAACGTATATATATAAGTCATTTTATCCATTCCTTGTTTCAATACCTAAATATTTATTTGCTGTAGTTTTTCTTTTCCCTTCAGTCCTTTTGTGGGGATCGGGAATATTAAAGGAAGGACTGGTTTTGTTTGGTTTAGGTATATCTATTTATTATTTCAGGAAATTTCTTTTGAAGGAAGGGTCAATAATATTTAATCTAATCATTTTCATTCTGGCACTAATTCTACTATTTGAAGTAAAAGCCTATATACTGCTTTGCATACTACCTGGCTTTATAGCGGAATATATAATCGGCAATAACAATACTGCAGCAAAAAGCCCATGGATTACTTACTTCATTGTATTACTTGCTTATATCGCAATTGGGTTTAATCTCAATTTGGTATCATCAAAATTCGAACCCTTACAAATGCTTGCGGATAAACAAATTGACTTTATACGCACTGCAAAAGGAGGTATATACCTTACTCCAATAAATGATTCTACCCGATCAGCATTCATTGGTGTTGAAGATTCAGTTTATATAATACCGGCAAGTACATTAGCCGATTCATTACTTAACCATGCAGGCATCCAATACCTTACTTCCTCAGCATTTTGCTATAATGAAGAAAAGACAGGTAAGGTTATCCCTTATAAACTAAAACAAGGCTTAGCATTTGAGCTTATACATACAGTTGCATATGATACAATTCAAAGTATAAGTAATGACAGCATTTTGTATAGACTAGATAGTTATATTGAACCAGCTAAAAGCAGAATTTCGGTCATCCCATTACAACCAACTTTAAAAGGATTATTGGCTTATATTCCTAAGGCACTTGTAATATCTCTCATGCGCCCATTTCCCCATGAAATACATTCAGCAGCAGTACTTATCTACTTTTTTGAGAACATATTAATTATCATACTAATTACGTTTGCCTTTGCATTCAGAAAACGAAAAAACCCCGATAACAATATAGTTGCATTTTGCTTTAGCTATTGCTTATTAATGCTTGTATTGATCGGTATTTCAACACCACTTTACGGTGGTATTGAGCGATATAAGTCGGTGGTAATACCTTTTATGCTTATTTTGCTCCTCCTGATCTATGATAAAGAAAAATTCAAACGAACACTGAAAGGATAAACATTCTAATTTCACATGGCATTTAAACACATATTTGAAAAGAAATCGCTCCATAAAATATTGGCGCAACGCGATTCCGATGACCTTCACGGGAATTCACTTAACAAAATTTTATCTGTTCGCGACCTTACTGCCTTAGGTATTGCGGCTATTGTAGGTGCCGGTATATTTTCCACAGTTGGCAAAGCATGTTTCGATGGTGGCCCTGGTGTAATATTCCTGTTTATCATCACTCCTATAGTTTGTGCCTTTTCAGCCTTATGTTATGCTGAATTTGCATCGCGTGTGCCTATTTCAGGCAGCGCATACACATATTCCTATGTTGCTTTTGGCGAAATGACTGCCTGGATCATTGGCTGGGCGCTTATTATGGAATACGCCATTGGTAATATTGTGGTTGCAATATCATGGTCATCTAACCTGAAGACCTTACTGGCCAATATGCACATATTTATTCCGGATTTTTTAAGCACCAGTTTTTTTGAGGTAAAAAGTGGTAATGAGCAGTTTTTAAAACTAACGGAACAGCACGCCACTATTACTCCCGACCTTACTGCCTATCACCAGTTATGGGTAAATGCACCACATTTAGGTAGTATTCCTATTATATTGAATTTCCCCGCACTGGTTATTACCTTCTTTATAACATGGCTTGCATTTGTTGGCATTAAAGAATCTCGCACTGGGAGTAACCTTATGGTTGCATTTAAGCTAATTGTAGTTATTGCAGTAATTGCAATAGGTTTCTTTTATATTCAACCTGCAAACTGGCACCCTTTCCTTCCTAATGGTATGAGTGGTGTAATGAAAGGCGTATCGGCAGTGTTTTTTGCATATATAGGGTTTGATGCCATATCAACTACAGCCGAAGAATGTAAAGACCCTCAACGAGACTTGCCAAGAGGTATGTTATATTCACTTATTGCATGTACTGTGCTTTATATTTTAATTGCGCTTGTACTGACAGGAATGACCAAATACACCAACCTCAGTTCAGAATCTTTCCTTGCAGATGCCTTCAACTCCCGTGGTATGTATTGGCTTGGTGGTATTATAGCCTTAAGTGCAGTAGTTGCAACAACAAGTGTAATGCTTGTTTTTCAATTAGGCCAACCACGTATATGGATGAGTATGAGCCGGGACGGACTTTTACCGGCAGCATTTAAAAAGGTTCACCCAAAGTATAAAACGCCTTCTTTTTCTACTATTGTAACCGGTTTTCTTGTCGGGGTTCCGGCACTTGTCCTTGATTCAAACTTTGTAACCGATCTTACAAGTATTGGTACTTTATTTGCTTTTATATTGGTTTGCGGTGGTATTCTTATGCTTAATAAAGATAAGACGGGGCCAAAACCAAAATTTAAAGTACCTTATGTAAGTGGCAGATTCTTGCTTCCATTAATTTTCATCGCAACCATATTTATATTTCAATATGTCTCTCCGGGCACATTATATAGTTTCTTTGATATGAACGGAGTGGCAAAATCTGAGAATATTAGCGTGTCTGCCGCATTTATTGAACGCATTCCATATTTTGTTTTTTTGGTAATATGTTCTCTTATGCTTGTTTTTTCAATATTACGTAAACTATCACTTATACCTGTACTCGGAGTGCTTTCCTGTTTCTATTTAATGACACAGCTTTCCGTAACAAACTGGGCTTGGTTTGCAGTATGGCTTATTATAGGATTGACGATATATTTTACCTACGGAATAAAGCATAGTAATTTAAGAAGGTCAAATGAGTAAATTTGTCCAAACCTAAAAGGCTAATTGTGACTTTTTTTAAAAGAGCATATTCTTTTTTATTTGCAGCCACAATGTTGCTCATTGCAGATAATGCATTTTCCCAGTCTCAGTCAAAGTCGTCAGGTTATCTATTTCATTTCAATCCTTTTAAAAATGAAAGGCCTGCCGGGCCTCCTCATGCAAGAAGAATTAAAGTACTGTTGGACTATGGCCTAGTTTCTCAGTTTTGTAAAACCGATCCTAATTACACCAGTGGAGAAAAAGGAGATGGAGCATATACCCTAGGGGCGAAACTGGAAATACCTATACTGCAAAACTCATCTATTCTTGTTGGTGGAGATTTTGTTAAAGAAAGCTTTGATTTCTATTCTTATTATTTCGGACCGGGATATTCATTTTTGTATAACAGCAATAATGAAATATATAATCATGCCATAGATATGGATGAATTGGATATTCCAATTGAGTATAAAATGTACTTCACTCCGGAAACAAGAAATACCAAAACATTTTTTTTAACTCTTGGATGGACTTATCGCTATATATTTAACAACAACTCGCTTATTACCAACGGCACTAACGATGCATTTGTATGGGAAGGGCAAAACGATATAACAAGTGTGTTTCAGCTTTTTAGTCCACAGGGAAGTAGTATGCTGAATGTATGCTTGGGATATCAGCATAATTCATTACGTACTGGCAATGCGTGGTTCTTTGAAATAGAATACAAATATGGCTTCTCCCCTCTTATGTATGTTGGTAATCCTGAAATCAACTCAAACAGCATTCAATTTACCTTAAATACCTTAGCCTTTAAATTAGGTATTCGTATATAGATAATATTCATAATTGCTAAAATAAAAGCACATTGAATTGAAAGAAAAATCATTTATACGAGAATTGTTTTCCCTTCTTTTCTGGGTGTTTATTATTGTATTTATTTTGTTGAATTTTGTTGGCTCCTTTTATTATATACCTTCCTCATCAATGGAAGGAGAGCTTATACCAGGCGATTTTGTCTGGGTAAACAAAATTGCGTATGGGCCTCGCCTTCCGCAAACTATACTTTCAATACCATTTACCAAGAATAAACTACCATTTACAACCAACACCCCTTCCTATTTAACTTGGATAGAGCTTCCATTCTTTAGATTACCCGGGTATACTGAAATAAAACGTAATGATGTTGTAGTTTTTAATTTCCCTTTGGAATTCGAATTCCCGGTAGACAAGAGAACAAATTTTGTTAAAAGGTGTATTGGTTTACCCGGAGATACCCTTCAGGTAACCGATAAGGAGGTGCTGATCAATAAAAGGCGGGTTGGCGATCTTCCGGATTATCTGCATGCATATTTAATTGATGCAACTATAGATACGCTCCAGGAATTTGTTAATCGTACAATGGAAATTACAGAAACCGAAGTCGCCACCAATAGCAAGCAATATATTTTCATGTTAAGCAAAATACAGGCTGACTCTATTCGGAAAATGCCTTTTATAAATAACATTAAGCCTATACTTTCCAACGAGTACCAGAATAATCTTTTCCCGGTAGGGCCTCACTTTTTGTGGAATAAGGACAATTATGGCCCTGTTATAATTCCGAAAAAAGGATCAACTGTTCATTTAACTATCGACAGTCTTTCATTATATGAGAATATTATAGCTCATTATGAACATCATAAACTGGAAACCAAAGGTGATTCCATCTTTATTGATGGTAAGTATTCTGCTAATTATACTTTTAAAATGAACTATTATTTCATGATGGGAGATAACAGGGATAATTCTGAAGATTCACGTTATTGGGGCTTTGTTCCTGAGGATCATATCCTTGGTAAAGCTTCTTACATTGCATTTTCAATTAGCCCATGGCCAAGAAACACTTCGGTATGGAAAAGATTTAATGGAAAACGTTCATTTCACTGGATACGATAATTGAAGTATTTTTGCTTTGTTTATGTCGACAATCAAACCTTTTTGTGCAATAAGACCTGTACCTGAAAAGGTTGAGCATGTGGTTTCTCATGCAGTAGAAAGGTACTCTCTGAAAACCATACAAAATATTCTTGGTAATAATCCTCTCTCTTTTTTGCAGATAATTTATGCGGGAAAAGATAAGGCTTCTTCTTATTCAGAACAACTTCACGCAATAAAAAATAAGTTTAACGAATTCAGAGATAAACACATTTTTAAAAAAGACAAAGAACCCTCTTATTATGTTTACAAGCAAATAAAAGATGGCCGCTCTCACATTGGTATTATAGCGCTTGCTTCGGTAGAAGAATACCAAAAAGGAATTATTAAGGTGCATGAACAAACACTTGCTGAAAGAGAAGAAAAACTGAAAGAATATTTAACTGTGTGCGACTTTAATGCAGAACCGGTTTGCCTTACCCATTCTTTTAATAAGGACCTTCACGATTTTCTTTATTCTAAAACAAAGGACACCCCAGTGTATGACTTTTTATTCGACAGCATACATCACACCATTTGGAAATTATCAAAGACTCTAGACCTGGAAAGGATATCTGAATTATTCAAAACAATTCCTAACCTTTATATAGCTGACGGGCATCACCGGGCTGCTTCATCTACTTTACTGGCTGAATCCAAAAAGGCAAATAACCCTAACCATACCGGTAATGAACCTTACAATTATTTCATGGCGGCCATTTTTGCCGATAATGAGTTGACTATTTTTAACTTCAACCGTATGGTTAGTGACCTCAATGACCATACCACAGCATCTTTTTTTAAGGAGGCAGGAAAATATTTCAACGTAATACCTTATGATACAACCTGCATTCCATCATCTCCTAAAGAAATAAGCGTTTATATAGAAAAGCATTGGTACCTGCTTAAACTTAGAGATGGAGTAAATGTGAATGCTAACCCTGTTGACCGCTTAGATGTAAGCTTGTTATCGAATTATATCCTGGGACCCATACTAGGCATAACAGACCTTCGAAACGACAAAAGAATAGCATTTATATCAGGTATAAGAAAGATAGACGAGCTTCATACCATCGTTGATAGTGGCAAAATGAAAGTTGCTTTTTGTCTATACCCTATATCTTTTGACGAATTAAAAGCAGTTGCAGATATTGGTAAAGAAATGCCTCCTAAATCTACGTGGGTAGAGCCTAAACTTGAAAGTGGGTTGCTGATATACAGCCTTAGCAATTAGAACTTCGACCGAGTCCTTCTGTGAAAAGGAGATGGTGAATACGTAAACGTAATAAACGTAAACATATATGCATCGTTATGCTTAGCGTCTGCGCGTTCTTCCCCGGCACGATCAGGTGGTATTTCCTGATTTATCTGGTGTAATGAAGGATCAGCAAAATATGCAGCTATTGGTCCATATTGTTTTAAAATAGCGGCATTGTCATAATACGTACCATGCGCATCATCAAGATAGTCAGTACTTGTCCATATTCTATCAGATATTTCAATACCCATTGTAAACTGTGGAGTGATGTTATACTTAAACCCGATACCTGCAGGGGTTGTAAAAGCAAATTGTGAATATTCTTTAGGTCCACCAGGCATTCCTTCGCCCTCCGTATGTAATGGTCTTAGGTTGTACCAGGTTCCATCCGAATACTGGCCCTGAGGATTGAAATATGTTGCTCCCATCCCAATAAACACATAACCATCAATATTAAAACGCTTGAACCCGCGGGCATGTTTGATATGGTAACGGTGACCAATATGGCTACTCTGGTAAAAATAATATTCGGCCTGTGCTGATAATTCAACAATTGGCGACCTGAAATTAAGATTTCGGTTATGCCTGTACATTTCACTGCTATATGAATCATTACCAGATATCATACCACCGGTAAGTGAACCTCTTACAGCGAGAACAGAGTTTATATAATCACGATAACCTACAAAAGCACCATAACGTATAGCATTAAAGTTGAAGTCTTTTAAGAAATGTGTCCCAACCGAAGATGATCCACCTACGTCGGTTAATGCTTGTGAGGGACCGATACCAAAAACCCATTCATTATGGGCTCCCAAACGATTGTAAAAGTATTGAGCCTTTCCTGTAAAAGGCAATAAGACAGTACCCGCAATAATAGAATAAAAAAAGTAGACTTTTCTCATTCCTGCAAAGATAGTAAGTTTTGACTTAATAAAAGCTGTTTTTTTATCAACAAACCGGTAATTAACTACCTATTATTGAGCTATTATACTAATGATTTTGATTTTTGTGAATTTTCAGGTAGTGCCCGGGAAGAGACTCGAACTCTCAAGGATGTAACTCCAACGGCTTCTGAGACCGCAACGTTTGCCAATTTCGCCACCCGGGCTTTCAATAATTATTAATTCTAAATGTTGAATTATTGCCATTCAAAATTTAACATTCTGAATAGTGCCCGAAGCGAGACTCGAACTCGCACACCATTACTGGCGCCACCCCCTCAAAGTGGTGCGTCTACCAATTTCGCCATCCGGGCATTTTAAAGAACTATTCTAAAAAGTAGGGGTGCAAAGATAAAAACAGATTCTATACCACGTACTAAAATTATTTATTTAAGGGTATTTCAGGCAAAACCGCGCCTGTTCTTAATTTCTTCATACGCTTCCTGAATTTTTTTAAACTTTTCTTCCGCAGCTTTACGCAGATCTTCACCCAAATGGGTTACTTTATCGGGATGGCTTTCTAATGCCATACGCCTGTATGCTTTCTTAATCTCTTCATCTGTGGCGCCTGAATTAACTCCTAATATCTCATAAGGAGCATTTCTATTTAGAGTCCCACCTTTGGAAAACATTGCGCCTATTGAGCGTATATCTAATGGCGCTATACCCAAAAGCAAAGATATGCGGTTGAGTATTTGCCTTTCTTCGTCAGAAAAGCTACCATCAGAATGGGCTACACCAAATAAATAATGTAACAACTGTAATCTGGATTCGTAAGTCATTCCTTGCCTGAGAGGCATGCATATAAACTCAAGGGGAACCCTTCGTTTCAATATTTCACGAAGAGCAAGCATGTCTTGCTTTGTTTTTTCAACACCAAACTGCCTTACAAAGAAAGCCTTTACATACTCTAACTCCGAACGGGTTGTAGCCCCATCGCTTTGCATAACTGCAGCTGAAAGCGAAAGCAGACTCATGTGGAAATCTCCGGAAACGTAACTCCTTGCATTTCCTTGCGAAGATTCTTTCTGTTGAGTAGAGGAGCTTGAAAAAAAACCGTCAAGTATAGCACCTAAAAAGAAACCTGCTATAGCTCCGTCAAAACGGGCAAACAGATACCCTAAAATAACCCCGAATAATTTGCCTGAATTCTTTGTCATATACTAAGCGGATACAAAAATAGTTTTGTTTTGGCTTAAAGAGGATTACACAACTTTAATAATATCGCTATTATTGCTACTTTTATAGTCTAAAAAATGTATTTATGGAAAACCTTGCATTGGTTTTTGAAATAGTGTTACCTGCTGTTGTTGTTGGTATTATGGCATACCTTCTTATGAACGGATACCTGAAATATGAAGAGACCAAAAACAAACTGGATATTGAAAGATCAAGACAGGAAATTATTTTACCTGCGCGTATGCAGGCATACGAAAGAGTAATACTTTTTTTAGAACGCGCTACCCCTGAAAGCCTTATACGGAGGATACTTAAAACAAATACAAGCGCCAGGTTATTTCAGAGTGAACTTATTTCTGCGGTAAGAAGCGAATACCATCATAATATGTCGCAACAGGTTTACATGTCAGCAAACTCTTGGTCAATGCTTAAAACTGCTACGGAAGAGACCATAAGATTGATCAATATTTCCGCTTCAAAACTTCCTGCTGCGGCAACAGCTACAGACCTTGCCGAAAATATTCTTCAGATAACCTCACAGATCAATAAATTCCCTACACAGGTGGCAATCGATAATATTAAAAAGGAATTTTCTCAGTATTTTTTGTTCACAACCTCTAAAAAGGAGTAATACGCATCGCAAAAATAGCAATGCAATACAGAATTATTTATTTAAGCAGAAGGTATTTTATTTCTTGGGATGAATATCTACGGAAGCGGTAATAGGCTTTGGGTGATAATAACTTCCCTTTTCCACTACAACATGCCAAAGGCCATCGTTCGGAATTACAAATTCATGTGAACTATCTTCAATTACACCACCACGATAGGTAAAAGTCTTGTGCTCTTTGTATTGCTTATAATTCAAATCGCCTAACAGCATAACCTTTGTGGGTTCGCTGATATGTACCATTATACGGGTACCTTTCTTGGCTTTAAAAACACGATGTAAGTATCTCATAGCTACCGGCGAAATAATTTGTTACGATAAATTACCGCAACAAAGAAAAGAAAATTTTTTAAATCTGAGTGCTGCCTTTCGCTTTATTATGCTTCGGGCAATTTCTTTTTTCAGGTTGCTGAGGATGAGTTTTCATAGAATCCTTAGGGCAGCATTGGGGTGTAGGGGGGGGTTGGCAGAAAAAACCATTAGAAGGAGGCAAGCCATACATTTGCATCATTTCATTCATTTGGTTTTGCAATACTTGTTGCATCTTATCAAAGTCTGTTAAGCCAAACTGTTGGATTAAAGGATAATTGGATAGATCAGGAGTATTTAATGGCATAGAAAACATCATACCATTCATATCTAACCCATATTTTTTCATTATTGAATCCACATAAGCATCAGAATGACATTTGCCGGAATACACGTATGTATAAGTAGAGTCATAACTTATCACATTTCCGTTGGCATCAGTTTGCTTATGCACACTTAAATGTAATTCAGGCTTGCACGATTGGCAATTACCCTGATCTTGCGCAAACAAAGAAAATGAACATACCATTATCAGTATGATTATTAAAGCAAATCTTAAACTGGCATTAGCCTTCATGTCTATTTCATTATCCTCAACGCAAATATACAAAGCTTAAAGGCTTTTAAACAGGCTGTTACCGTTAAAAAGTGTTAAACAACCCTACAATAATCAGTTTAGATAAGGCTTATTCCAGCATACCCTACTGAATTTTTTATAAAAAGTGAACCCACCAAATACAAGAATAAAAACTGTACCTATAGTAAATGCTGCCAGGTATAACATTTGATAATACTGGACCTGTTCTGGGGTTCGAAATATTATGGCCGGAATTATGAGCATAAAAGGCAACACGACTACCAAGAGAGATATGAGCAGTGTTAAAATGCTTCTGAGTGGATACACAATCACTTTCTTATACCCGCTGAACTCTTTTCCCCATTTATATACGAGGTAAAAATTTTCATCATCCAGCCGGGCAAACATAATCGGACTTATATCTTTATCTTCTCTCTTAAATTGTTTGGCCGTAGCAACTATTTTCACATCAGATACTTTATTTCCCAGATCGTTCTCAAGGTTACTCACTTCAGTTAACGCTTCCTGGGGTATTTCGGCAGGGTTAAAATATTTACTGTCCAAAAACCGTAAGCGATATTGCACACATATACTTTTTATATCATCCTCTGAAAACACTTTATTCTTATCCAACTTTTCAGTATCCGTATTCAATTTTCCAGGCTTTGCACCTTTACGGATACGTTTCATTAAGAACTCGTCAACCGCCTCGCCCTTTTTTATTGACTCATTTGCTTGCTGCATCAATGAATATTGGGCCTGGGCATGCTTTTGACGTATTTTTAACAGTTCGTCCTGAATATTTACCGATGAGAACATATAAAACAATTATTGTTCCACAAAGATACAGCATATTTATATAGTTTATCAGGTTCTCCTATACTATAGAAGTATGGTAAATACTTATAAATTTGTATTTTAAATTCGACTATGTACACTTGCGAAAATACAATACGCGTGCGTTATGCTGAAACTGACCGTATGGGCTATGTTTACTATGGCAATTATGCTGCCTACTATGAATCTGGTAGAGTTGAAGCATTAAGAGCCCTGGGACTCAGTTATAGAGAAATGGAAGACAAAGGAATAATGCTACCTGTACTCTCTTACCAGATAAAATATTTCAAACCTGCTTTTTTTGATGATTTTCTCACAATAAAAACCACATTAAAAGAATTGCCAACCGGGACCCGTCTTTCATTTTATTACGAAATGTACAATGACAAAGGGGTTCAACTTAACCAGGGGGGAACCACTCACGTTTTTGTAAAGGCAGATGGAGGTCGCCCCATTACAGTCCCTCAAGAGGTTATTGACAAACTAGCTCCTTTCTTTGAGCCAAAGGCAAAATAAATAATTACTTCTTCAGATATTCTTCTAAAACATCCCTGATTGAAGGATACATATCTTCCATGTAATTCTTCAATTGATCAGGTTTTACCCAGACAGCTTTCTCTATTCCTTCTTCAGTTTGAGGTACAAGTTTATCCGTGGAAGTTGTAGTCATTGTGAACCAATTACTATGCTTTATCATATACCAACCTTCGTCTTCATATATATGGTAACTTTTGGTTAGTGGTTCAATTATTGTAAGCCCCGATATTCCGCATTCTTCTTCCACTTCTCGCATTGCAGCCATTTCCAACGTTTCTTTTTTCTCAAGCTTCCCTTTAGGCAAATCCCACTTTTTTTTCCTGTATATCAGCAAATATTCTCCCGCCTGATTTTTTACTAAACCACCGGCAGCCTTTACTCTTACAAACATAGCTTTGAATTTATTCCAGATGCCTTTTGCATCGCCTTGCATCCATATTCCTTTACAATTTTCATCGTAAAGAAATTTCTCCCATTCTTCCCGGATTTTAAACGCTCCGGAAATTTTTTTAAGGCCCTTGCCATCGAAAGATGGTTGATTATCAGGACCTATACATATTAGTCGGTTGTTAAAATAAACTTTGTACATTTGCGCCATGATACAGAATAAGGATTCAGCGCGCAAAATTGCAGATTTTTTACTCCAAATCAAAGCGATAAAACTTCAACCCGATAAACCATTTGTTTGGTCGTCGGGTATTAAATCTCCGATTTATTGCGACAACCGCAAAACACTTTCGTACCCAAAAATACGTACTTACCTCAGGCAACAATTTACCAGTGTAATACAGGATGAATATGGTAGGCCTGATGTAATTGCCGGTATCGCAACCGGTGGAATTGCGCATGGTGTTTTAGTTGCCCAAGATATGGGGTTGCCATTTGTATATGTTAGAAGTGAAGCAAAACATCATGGAACCGAAAAGCTTATTGAAGGTGAAATTGAAACCGGCCAATCGGTTGTATTAATTGAAGATCTTGTTTCTACCGGTGGTAGTAGCTTGAAAGCAGCAGAGGCATTACGAAAAGAAAATTGTCTTGTAAAAGGTATTATTTCAATATTCAATTACAACTTAAAAATCGCAGAAGAAAACTTCAAAAAATCGAAGGTTCATTTAATATCGCTATGCGATTATAATACACTTATTGAAAGGGCTGTAGAGACCAACTATATTAATGAAAAGGACCTTAAGCCGCTGGAAGATTGGGTTAATAACCCAGAAGGCTGGAAACAATAAATATTAGCGAGCCAATACTTCTTTATATAAGTTTTCGTACAACGGAAGTATTTCCTTTATATCGTACTTAGTTGCTTGTTCGTGTGCATTTTCTTTGAACTGTTCAAGAACTTTTTCATCACCTAATATGTGAATGGCATTTTTTGCCATATCCTCCACATCGCCTACATTGCTTAACATACCTGAGAAGTTATGAATATTGATCTCAGGCAAACCTCCTTTATTAGTTGAAATAACTGGAACCCTGGCAGCCATCGCTTCAAGCGCAGCCAAGCCAAAACTTTCTGTTTCTGAAGGAAGTATAAACAAGTCAGCTACAGCTAATACACTATTGGGATCAACCAATTTACCTAATGAAAGTATTTCAGAACAGGTATCCAGTTCCCTGCAAAGTCTGTCTATATTGCCTCTTTCAGGACCATCTCCGACAAGTATTAGCTTGGATGGAATCTTCTTTCGTACTATATCAAATACTCTTAACACATCCTCCACCCGCTTTACTTTGCGGAAGTTAGAGACATGAAGCATTATTTTTTGTTTATCGGCAGCGTATAGCTTCCTGTCTTTCTTAGCCTTTGCAAAATCGAATTGGTCTATTTGTATAAAGTTGGGAATAACCTTTATCTCTCGTTTTACATTTTTAAAATAGAAATAGGTATCTTGTTTAAGGCTTTCTGATACGGCAGTAACAGCGTCTGACTCATTTATTGCAAAGGAAATTGCAGTTTCAAAAGACGCATCTTTTCCAACAAGCGTAATATCAGTACCATGCAAGGTAGTAATGAATGGCAGTGTAATATTTTCTGCCGCTAACATTTGCTTTGCCATATAGGCAGCCGATGCATGGGGTATGGCATAGTGCACATGCAAAATATCAAGCTTGCTGTATTTTGCAACCTCCACTATTTTATTTGCAAGTGCAAGTTCATACGGCGGATAATCAAACAGAGGATAATCAGATACTGTTACCTCATGGTAAAATATATTCCCAGAAAAAACACTTAATCGCACAGGCTGGCTGTACGTTATAAAGTGTACCTGGTGTCCTTCTTCTGCAAGGGCTTTTCCTAATTCTGTGGCTACTACACCGCTACCACCGAAGGTTGGATAGCATACTATTCCGATATTCATAAATATAAGTTATTTAGTCAGAATAGCATTGTAAAAAACCTGAGCTATTTTAGTACGGATGCTAAGTTTTGCAAGTTTATTATCATCCGAACCAGATGCTACTCTGTTTGATAAAAATACATAAACTAAATGATATTTCGGATCTACCCATGTATAGGTTCCTGTAAACCCGTAATGTCCATAGCTTTCTGCCGATGCTGAGCTGCAAGCAGGGCTTTCTTTTGTTGTATCTGTTTCAGGTTTATCAAAACCCAACCCACGCCGATTACCTTTATCACAATAAATACAGGAAGTAAATAATCGAACTGTTGCGCTATCGAGGTAACGCGTACCACCATATTGGCCATGGTTCAAATACATTTGCATTAAAACAGCCAGGTCATTGGCATCAGAGAACAAACCAGCATTACCGGCAACGCCCCCCAACATTGCTGCTGACTGATCATGTACATAGCCTCTGAGTAGTTGTTTTCGCCAAACATTATCATTCTCAGTCGGAATGATGCGTGATACTGGTATACGATACAGAGGATAGTAACCCATTGTTTGCAATCCCAAAGGTTTATAGAAATTCTTCTGAACGTATGCATCTAAAGGCATACCACCCATATTACTTATAATGTTACCAAGCAAAATAAACCCAAGATCGCTGTATTTGTATACCGGCTTCTTATCCACAGGTGATTTAAGGATCTCTTGAATTATAGTGTCTTTAAAATCCTTTCGGATAAACATATGCGCTGCAACATGATACGGATACTGAGCAGAAGAATCTGAACTGTAAACACCATTTCTTAAACTACTTCCTGTCATAGTTTCTTTCCAGGGAAATATAGAAGCCTGCAAACCGGCCTGGTGAACTAATATATCCTTGATCACCATTTTCTTCTTGTTGGTTTTAGTTGCTTCCGGCATTAATACAGGCAATGTAACTCCCAATAACATTTTATTCTGGTAATATATTTTCATAAAGGCAGGAGTGGTAGCTGCTATTTTAGTTATGGATGCAAGGTCATACACATCTGTAACTTTTACTTTATTCGAATCATTATAGTTTTGATATCCAAATGCCTTTTGGTAGATCACTTTACCATCTTTAACAGCCATCACCACGCAACCCGGATACGCTTTTTGATGAATACCGAAGTTTGCAAGAGAATCCACCTGTGCCAAAGCAGCAGAACTTATTCCAATATCCTCCGGAGTAGTATATTCAATTCGTGTTGGTTTGGTTGTAACTCCAAAATTACGTTGGTAGAAAACAGAAGCGGTAACCGGAAGCCTACCCTTCGCTCCTATTCCACCCAAAATTAATTGCGCGGCGTAGTCTTCAGTATATGGTGTATCCTGGTATGACATAATTAAAGCTTTTGCTTTATGCACTGAAGGAAGATAATTTAATATATAAGGATCTGAAAAGAAATTAAGCACACAATAATTATTCTTAATAACCGTATCAAGCATTTTAATTGCTTGCCGTGAAATGCCGAAAGTATCCTGTGGATGAAGTTTGGTATGATTTACGCCAACTATAACAAGATTATACGCTTTCAGTTTTTGATAAATAACACCCATGGCGCTATCTGTTCCATTAAATGGGAAATCGAAATGTGTTACTGTAGTATAATCACTTAGTCGGTTCTGGAAAATATCGGCAGTCGAATCTCCTATTACTAATGAAGCAATACGCAGGGTATCTAGTTTTTTAAGTGGCAATAGTTGATTATTATTTGTGAGTAAGGTAATAGTGTTTTGAGTGATCTTTCGTATTATCAAATCTGCCTGAGGGGAATTCAGATCCTTCACCAGGTTAGTAACTACAATTGGCTTAAAATGATTCAACCCTGACCATGCCTTTGCCATCAATATCTTTTTACAACGTGCATCTATTTCTGCCTGGCTTATTTCTCCTTTCTTTATTGCTTTTTTTATTTCTTCTATTGCTTTCGGAACGTCTTCAGAGAAAAGCAATACATCATTCCCGGCCAACAAGGCCCTAACATCAACTTCTCCTGGCTTATAGAACTTGGCAACACCTTTCATGTTCAATGCATCAGTAAATATAAGTCCGTTAAAACCCAATTTTTGCTTTAATAAAGTATCTACTATTTTAGGAGAAAGTGTAGATGCCCTATTTTTGGTAGAGTCTAATGAGGGCACGTACAAATGAGCCACCATAATACTGCTTAGTTCTTTATTAAAAAGTTGTAGAAATGGATAAAGCTCCAATGTGTCCAGCCTGCTTTCAGGGTAATCTACTACAGGTAATGTAAGGTGTGAATCTGTTTTTGTGTCGCCATGGCCCGGAAAATGCTTAGCGCAGGCCAATACATTCTGGCTTTGCAAGCCTTGCATATATGCAATTCCCATATCAGCAACACGCTTTTTATCTTCTCCGAATGAACGCATACCAATAACAGGGTTTTCCGGGTTATCATTTATATCTACCACTGGAGCAAAATCTTCCTGTACCCCTAATCGCTTGCATTCACGAGCTATTTCTGCACCCATCTGATAAACGAGCGAATCATTCCGCATAGCCCCTAACGTCATTTGAAAAGGGAATTTAGGAACACTATCTAACCGCATGGCAAGCCCCCATTCAGCATCCATACCAATAAGCAAAGGGATTTTTGAAATAGATTGGTAAGTGTTCGTTAATTCAGCTTGCCGTATAGGGCCACCTTTAAAAAAAATGAGTCCGCCTATTTCCTGTTCTTGTATTAGCTTGGTAACATCTCCAATGTTTTTCTTATGGCCTGATGTATCTGAATACGCAGCAACCATGAAAAGTTGTGCTATCCGTTCTTCAGGGCTCAGCTTCTTCATTACTGAATCGGCCCAACCTGCGTATTGTGGTCTATTGAATGGAGGATTATTTTGGGCAAAGGAGCTTGCAATCAGCAATAGGGAAAATACAATGGAAAGAAGGAGTTTTTTCATACTCTGCAAAGGTACCCATCAATGAAAGTAATATACTTGGTCAGTTGTCTAATTTATCAACATAGGTTAATGAAACTGGTTCCTATCTTTCAACTACCACACCTACCTCATCAACATTGCCGTTCATAGGTGGTTTTTTCTTTATAACCTCTACCATTAAATTGTCAATATTAGGAAATACTTTCTTTAAATGATCGGCTATTCTCTCTGCAACGTGTTCGATAAGATTGGAGCGTATCTTCATTTCCAGCTTCACAACCTCATACACTTTCACATAATCTGCCGCGTCTGATAATTTATCGCTTTTCCCCGCAACAGAAAAATCACCTTTCAATTGCACGTTCACTACAAAATCTCCGCCTATTTTAGCTTCTTCCGGCAGACACCCGTGATGTCCGCGTAAATGAATGCCTCTAACATTTATGATTTGCATAATACTTATTCTATTAATAGTGTATATCACACCAGATATTTTTTTCAGGTCTTTGTATTGCATCATACAAATTCACTTGTGTACTATCCCCTAATGGACACCAACGGTAACCAACTCTAAATGCAACACCATAATAATCAATATTTTCCTTAGTCGTATATACTTCTATGGTATCTATTATACTGCCATTGGGAGCTATTTTCAGCTTAATATTATTACTCCAAAAACATTCATGTAGATTCACATCGAAAATTTTTGGATCAAATTCAATATTATCTATAAACGGATTACAACTAGTACTTAGGTAATACAAGGTATCATTTGAATTATTTATCAAACAAAACCTAAGCTTTAGCCCTCCATCAATAACGCTAATAATCGTAGCCTTTATTGTCGGGTCAACTGCTTTTTTGTTATCTCCATAAAAAAAAGAACTTAACCCAATAACAATTAGACAACACAAAACAACAATTAGTGTTTTATTTCTCATGATAGATAAAACTTATTTATATACATAAATATGTGTCATATCCATTTTCCCGTACCTATCATATACAACAGTTCTTGAGATAAGCCCTTCACTGTTATAAGTAGTAAATTTCCGTTCTATCATGACTCCATCCTTATCTATATATTGCTCTTCAATCTCCCTACCTTTAGAATCCGTCTTATAAACTTTTTTATGTGAACCATATTCACTATTACTCCATATTAAAGTAGTCTCATAGCCACTATTGGTATATACATAGTTCTCCATGTATAATGTAGAGGAATCATGATATGAAACATATTCAATAACTCTTCCTTTATCATCGTATTTCCATGTGTAACGATTCTGTATGCCCCAATGCATTTTCGGGGCATAGTATTCTTTTTTTCTCCCCTTATTATCATAGGTATAGTTTATTTCGCTTGTCTGCTCCCAAGTACCATTCTTTTCAAAATCACTTTCATCCACAACATCCTTATTCGAAGGAGTCTCCTTCTTTAAACGTTTTTTAAAATCATAATGGTCCTCTTTCACCAGCTGATTTTTATCATTATAAAAACATAATGCCTTACTGCTATCACCACCAAAAGGCGCATCACTTGATATGGACATTCGCCTAACTAATAATGTATCCTTATAAAAATAAAAGCTCTTGACATCACCAGTTCCATTACCCTTATCTTCCCAATAATTATTGTACTCCTCAAAAACCACCTTGCTATAATTATTAAATTTCCGGGTTAAGGCTATGTGTTTCTTCAAACTATCCTGATCTTGAAATTGATATACATCACATTCTTTAAATGACTGTGCCTTAGCAGTAATGGCTATTAAAAAACAAAAAATCACGTAGCTACCTAATTTCATGATATGAGTGTTTATCTATGTAATCTCTGGTAAAATAAATTTACTTCAAAGTATTTATAGCTTTCTCTAATCTCTTTACTACTTCATCCTTGCCAAGTACTTCCATAGCCTCAAACAAAGCAGGGCCTGCAGCTAAGCCAGTTACTAATACCCTAAATAATTGCATTACCGAACCAGGAGGAGTATTGTTTTCTTCAGCGGTCTTTTTAAATGCGACTTCAATATTTGTATGGGTAAAGTCATCTGTATTTGCTAACACATCCTTCAGTTTAGCAAAAAACGCAGGAACATTATCTTTCCATTTTTTTTGAATAACACCGGTATCATATGTTTCAGGTGCAAAAAAGAAGAAGGAACCAAGATCCCAGAATTCATTTACAAAATGAGCCTTTTCTTTAATGAGTGTACATACTCTTTCAACATAATACTCTTTGGCTAAATCTCCTTCCACACCTTTGCTTTTCACAATAGGCATAAACGCCTCTGCCAGTTCTGTGTCTGTTCGTTTACGAAGATATTGCTGGTTATACCATTTTGCTTTATCAGGATCAAATTTTGCGCCATGTTTACTGACTCTTTCCAATGAAAAAGCATTGATCAACTCTTCCATAGAGAACAATTCCTGTGTGGTACCAGGATTCCAACCAAGGAACGCAAGCAGGTTTACCACCGCATCCGGGAAATATCCTCTTTCTCTATAACCAGATGATTGCTCACCGGTTGTCTGATCTTTCCAATCCAATGGAAAAACAGGGAATCCTAGCCTGTCACCGTCACGCTTACTTAATTTACCATTACCGTCCGGACGTAATAAAAGCGGCAAATGAGCAAACTGAGGCATTACATCTTCCCAACCCATTGACCGATATAGTAATACGTGCAGAGGTGCTGAAGGCAACCATTCTTCACCACGAATTACATGGGTTATTTTCATTAAATAGTCATCTACTACGTTAGCCAGGTGATAAGTCGGCATACCGTCAGATTTAAACAACACTTTATCATCGAGCGATTGGGTATGAACCACCACCCATCCACGTATTACATCATGAAAACGAATTTCTTCATTGCGAGGTATTTTCATACGTATTACATACTGCTCACCCGAATCCATTCTTTTCTTCACATCATCCTCTGAAAGAGTAAGAGAGTTTTTCATGGTACTGCGCGTAACAGCGTTATATTGGGGTGCAGCCACCTTGGCAGCTTCTAATCGCTTACGCATAGTTTCCAATTCCTCCGAAGTATCAAAAGCATAATAAGCATGGCCTAATTCCACCAGTTTTTCTGCATACTGGCGATACATTGCCTTCCGCTCTGACTGGCGGTAAGGAGCGTATGGGCCACCTTGTACTACTCCTTCTTCAATTTCTATTCCGCACCAACTTAGTGCTTCTACTATATAGTTTTCAGCACCCGGCACAAATCGGTTCTGGTCGGTATCTTCTACACGTAATATAAAGGTGCCGTTGTGTTTTTTAGCAAAAAGATAATTATATAAAGCTGTCCGTACCCCGCCAATGTGCAAAGGGCCTGTAGGGCTTGGTGCAAATCTTACTCGTACCGGTCTGTCTGACATGTTAATTTTTTAGAGCTGCAAATATAGCAACTTACCCCCTTAATAATCTTCTATAAGTAAGGAGATTTAAAAGCAGTATGAGGAAAAATTGTACGTTTGCAGAATTATGGCAACACTACGGCAAAATAAGGTTTCAAGACTGGTACAAAAAGAAATGGGCGATATCTTCCAGAAAGAAGCCCGTCACTTGTTTACAGGTGGACTTATAACGGTTACCAATGTTGAAATAAGCCCAGACCTTTCCATTGCCAAGGTTTACTTTACCGTGCTTAATTTAAAGCCACAGCAAACCATGGAAATGCTGATGGAAAAGAAATCTGAGATACGTAAATATCTATCATCAAGAGTACACTCTCAATTACGCATAGTGCCCGACCTACGTTTCTTTATTGACGATTCATACGATGCCATTCAACATATTGAACAACTACTAAAAAAATAATATTTACTGATGGAATACGACCCGATTAAGAACAAACTTGGGGTGTTTTTTAATATGTCCCCTGCTCTTCGTAAACTTTTTTATAGCCTGCTTGATCTGCTTTTATTACGTACCTGGCATATTCATAAAGAATTAAGGATATGGGAGAAAACAGCTCCCGCCAAAGCAGAAATACTTGATGCCGGCTCAGGTTTTGGCCAATATTCCTGGTATATGGTGCGTAAACATCCTGAATGGAATATTTTGGGTGTAGATGTGAAAGATGACCAGGTTGCAGATTGCAATAAATTCTTCTCTTCACAAGGAAAAAATAATGTGCGATTTGAAGTAGCAGATCTTACAAAGTTCAGCAACCCTGAAAGTTACGATTTTGCTTTATCGGTAGATGTGATGGAACATATCCTGGAGGATGTTGAAGTATTTAAGAACATCAATGCTTCACTTCGTAAAAACGGAATGTTATTGATATCTACACCATCAGACCAGGGTGGTTCTGATGCTGATAGTTCTGAAGATGGTTCTTTTATTGGAGAACACGTTCGTAACGGATATAACATAAACGAGATCCAGGACAAATTAAGAACAGCAGGATTTTCAAAGATAGAAGCACGCTATTCTTATGGAGTCCCAGGGCATATTGCATGGGTACTATCTATGAAATACCCAATGAAGATATTATCTGTGAGCAAGGCCTTACTTATATTCCTACCTTTCTATTATATTATTACGTTCCCATTCTGTCTTATACTGAACCAAATGGATACTAATGGTTCTCATGCAAAAGGTACAGGGCTTATTGTTAAAGCCTGGAAGTGATTTTATTGTCCTATAGAGGGGGAACTCTTTGCTGAATAGTTTATCGTATTTTTGTTCTGAATGAACTTATCCCTATTCATAGCGCGAAGGTATTTACTATCTAAAAAATCGCACAATGCCATTAACATCATTTCAGGTGTGGCATTGGGTGGAATTGCTATTGGTACTATGGCGCTGATTATTGTACTTTCTGCATTTAACGGCATATCTAATCTTGTTCACGTTCTTTATAATTCGTTTGGGGCAGATATTCAGATCACAACCATCAAAGGAAAAACGTTTATTCCAACAGGACCAAAATTTGACAGTATTAAGCATATTGATGGCATAAAATATTTTAATGAGGTACTACAAGATAAGGCTCTGCTTAAAAATGAAGATAAGCAGTCTTTGGCCATTTTAAAAGGTGTCAGCAATGACTTCAAGCCTATGACCCACTTTGACACCTTGATCAGACAGGGTAGTTATTCGCTTCAAAAGGGGCAACTTGATTATGGTGTGTTTGGAATGGGTATTGGATATACACTTAATGTAGCCCAATCGAATGAAGATTACATGCCTGTAACCTGTTATGCACCAAAAAGAGGGTTAAACACTTCTTTCAATCCTGAAGATGCCATTACAGAAAAAAGACTTTACCCTGCGGGGGCATTTTCTATAAATGCAGATTTCGATTATCAATATGTAATTGTATCTATAGACTTTGCCCGGCAATTATTTGATTACCACGACAGCTCTGTAACCAGCATTGAGCTTGGCCTAGCTAAAAATGCCAACATTTCAAAAATAAAACAAAAGACAAGACAGATATTAGGGAGTAATTATGCAGTAAAAGACCTCGATGAACAAAATGAAATGCTTTACAAAACACTAAAAACGGAAAAGCTTTTCACATTCATAGTCCTTGCACTGGTGTTAGTAATAGCCACTTTTAATATAGTTGGCTCACTTTCCATGCTAATCCTTGACAAGAAGAAAGATATCGACATTCTATGGAACATGGGCGCCGATATTGGAACCGTACAACGCATTTTTATTTTTGAAGGGATGCTAATTACAGTTATAGGTGCCTTAATAGGATTGATAGTTGGCACAATTATTTGTTTAATTCAGATCAAGTTTAAGTTAGTTCCGTTCAGTGAGGGTTTTGTGATCAATGCATATCCTGTAAGTTTACAATTGGGTGACTACCTGAGTGTATTTACTGCGGTATTTATTATAGGCTTTCTTTCATCCTGGTATCCGGTAAGGGTATTCGCGTCTAAAGGCATTGAAAAAGCTGTTTAGTTTTTCCACACGCAACCGTGTATAAAATAGAGCCTATATATATAGATCAGGGAATGATTTGCGCTATTTTTGAAAGATTATAGATACTATGCCCAAACGTTATTCAAATAAACTTAAAGAAGACCCTAAGCCTAAAAAGGAAGAGGAGATAGTGAAAGAAGAAAAGGTTGAAAACCCTTCCGGTTCTTTCATGGAGCGCACCAGGGCTTCACTTGAAAGATGGAAAGTTGTACAACTCACAGGACTTTTTCTCATCCTCCTTTCAATTTGCATGCTACTGGCATTTACCTCATTTTTGTTTACCTGGCAAATGGATTACGACAAAGTGACCGGGTCTGTTACCAACCTACTTTCCTCGAGAGTAAAAACAGCAAACTGGCTTGGTAATTTTGGTGCTTTATTATCTAATCTTTTTATTAACCATTGGTTTGGTATTGCTGCATTCGGCTTTGTATTGCTTTCATTTCTTGCAGGTATAAAATTATTACTGAATATTACTCTTCTGCCATTTGCAAAAACGTTCCGTATTACCTTATTTATAATGGTCTGGACCTGTGTAATGATGGGTTATATCTTCCATACCAACCATTTATTTATGGGCGGTGGCATTGGTTATTTTGCTGCATCATGGCTTAATAGTGTTATAGGAAACATAGGCACATTATCTTCTTTGCTTTTCCTTGGTGTTGCATTCCTGCTTATAAACAACCTGGTTAAAGTTCCTTCGTTCGCCAAAACAGAAGAAACAGAGATCGAAGAAGAGGGAACACAACCTGTAGAAGATGACAGGCACGAAATAGAAGAACCTGTTTTAAAAGCAGAAAAGCCTAAAAACATTGTAAAGGAAGTACCTATTGAACCGGTATCAACCATTGAGTTTACTGTTGAATCTGAAAAGAAAGCAGAAGAAAAAAAAACCGAAGTTAAAGCTAATGATGTTGAATTTTCAATTGAGAAACCCCCGGAAGTTGCAGAGCCGGTAGTAAATGAAAACCCAGAAGAGATGGAAAAACCTATTTCTTCCTCTCCGTACGATCCTACCTTAGATCTTTCTTCGTATAAATTCCCTCCGCTGAGTTTATTACACGAACATGGTCATGATAGTGTCAATATTGATCAGACTGAACTGACCGCTAATAAAGACAGGATCGTTGCCACACTTGCTAATTACAGCATCGGCATTAAAAAGATCAAAGCCACTCCCGGTCCTACCGTTACACTTTATGAGATCGTTCCACAAGATGGAACCCGCATCTCCAAGATCAAGAACCTGGAAGATGATATAGCTCTTAGCCTTTCTGCATTGGGTATTCGTATTATTGCTCCCATGCCCGGCCAAGGCACTATAGGTATTGAAGTACCAAACCGCAACCCGGGAATGGTTTCAATGCGATCGATTCTTGCATCTGAGCAGTTTCAAAAGTCAGATATGGAATTGCCTATTGGTCTGGGAAAAACAATCTCTGACCAACCATTTGTAATTGACCTGGCTAAAATGCCCCATTTACTTATGGCCGGTGCAACGGGTCAGGGTAAATCAGTTGGATTGAATGCTGTATTAGTTTCATTGCTTTACAAAAAGCATCCATCACAGATCAAGTTTGTACTTGTTGACCCGAAAAAGGTTGAGCTTACTTTATTTAATAAGATCGAGAGGCACTTCCTTGCAAAACTTCCAAACTCAGGAGAGGCCATTATTACTGATACCAAGAAGGTAATCCATACCCTTAACTCCTTGTGTATTGAAATGGACCAACGTTATGACCTGTTAAAAGATGCGCAGGTGCGTAACATTAAAGAATATAACGAAAAATTTGTGGCAAGGAAACTGAACCCGGAAAAAGGACATAAGTATCTGCCATATATTGTACTTATTGTAGATGAGTTTGCTGACCTTATTATGACGGCAGGCAAAGAAGTGGAAACCCCTATTGCAAGATTAGCTCAGCTTGCCCGTGCTATTGGCATTCACCTTATTATTGCTACCCAAAGGCCTTCTGTTAATATTATAACAGGAACCATTAAAGCAAACTTCCCTGCCCGTATTGCATTTAGGGTTATATCTAAGATAGACTCACGTACTATACTTGATTCCGGTGGGGCAGACCAGCTTATAGGCCGTGGTGATATGTTATTAGCAACCGGTAGCGATCTTATTCGCCTGCAATGCGCATTTATAAGCACGAATGAAGTCGAAGAAATAACTGATTACATTGGAGCACAACAAGCTTATCCGACGGCTTTCCAGTTACCGGAATATGTTGAAGAAGGAAGCGAAGACGGACCGGTGGAATTTGGAGTTGATGAGAAAGATGCCTTATTTGATCAATGTGCACGTATTGTTGTAGAGACCCAGCAAGGCTCAGCGTCATTACTGCAACGCAGATTAAAGATCGGCTATAACCGTGCAGGCAGGATAGTTGACCAATTACAGGCTGCTGGTATCATAGGTGCTTTTGAAGGTAGCAAAGCCCGAGAAGTCCTGATAAAAGACTTTATGCAATTAGATGAGAAGCTGAAGCAATTATCTTCCTCGTCTGAGTCTTAGACGTGGAGAGTATCTTTCTTAGCCAGTAATTCCTCTTTCGATTCCTTTACTAGTTCATCAACAATACAGCAATCTACCGGGCAAACTGATGCACATTGAGGTTCATCATGAAAGCCTACACATTCTGTACATTTATCAGACACGATATAATACCTGTCTAATTCCACTGGCTGTTGGGGAGCGTCTGCATCAGTAGATAATCCGCTTTTAGCAGTAAACATTCCTTTAAGCGACGTTCCGTCACCAAAACGCCATTCATTACCACCTTCATATATAGCATTATTAGGGCATTCAGGTTCGCATGCCCCGCAGTTGATACATTCGTCAGTTATTTTGAGTGCCATAGTATTCTTATTAATAGACTGCAAAGATATAAAAAGCTATTTTATTCTATTATACTCTATTTTTGCAACACGTATGAAAAAGACAACCGTAATAGATAGCTTTAGTAAGCTTGGTGAAGAAATAAAAGGATTCCTCGCAAACCAGCGGGCACCGGCCTATGAGGAATGGAACGAAGCACTCCGACTCGCACATCAGCAAAATGGCTGGTTTACAAGAGAAAACATTATAGAAACACTAAAAGGCATAAGTCCGTGGCTGGGAAAAACCAGCTTGGAAAAATGGCTGGCAAATTACCTTGAGTTAAAGGGTAATACAGCTAAGCCTCTCAATGTGAATGTAATAATGGCAGGCAATATCCCTTTAGTCGGATTCCATGATTTTCTTTCTGTGCTTATTACGGATAATATTATTAGTGCCAAACTGGCCAGTTCTGATTCAGTATTATTGAAGTTTATAGTAAAAAAACTGATTGAAATAGAGCCAGAGCTTGAAAAGCAAATACATATAGTAGATAAAATATCAACTACCAAAGATGCTGTTATTGCCACTGGCAGTAATAATACCGCTCGTCATTTTGAGTATTATTTCAAAAACATCTCGCATATTATACGGAAGAACCGTAACGGAGTTGCTATACTCGATGGTACAGAAACAGAAGAAGAAATAGGTAAACTGGGAGAAGATATTTTCAGTTATTATGGGCTTGGTTGCCGGAATATTTCAAAATTCTTTGTGCCTGTAGGATATGACTTTGTCCCTTTCTTTAAAGGTATTGAGAAGTTTAAGGATGTAATTAACCACCATAAGTATGCCAATAACTATAACTACAACCGCACTATTTTCCTTATGGATGGGAAAGTATTTACAGATAATGGATTTGTAATGGTGACCAAATCAGAAGCTATTCCTTCGCCAATTGCCGTATTGCATTTTGAAGAGTATGCTGATCTTTCTCAATTAAAAGAACAACTTGAGAAAGAAAAAGAAAATATACAATGCATTGCTACTAAAGAATCTATAAAAAAGAAACTCGGGAAACTGACTGTACCAATTGTGCGTTTGGGCCAAACACAATCACCTCGGCTGTTGGATTATGCTGATGGAGTGGATGTAATTAAATTCTTGCTAGAATTGAATACGAATAATTAAAAGTGTTTATTTTTGGTAAAGACTGAATGAATACGACAACTAAAAAGTTAAACGAACACTTAACTCCATTACAATTAGCTAATGGCAAGATATTGCCTTTCGACAAGCCATTGGTTATGGGAATTATTAATCTTACCCCTGATTCTTTTTATGACGGGGGAAAGTTCATTAATATTGAGAGTGCTATAAAGCAAGCAGAAAAACTTATCTCTGAAGGTGCTGATATAATAGATTTGGGAGCCGCTTCAACACGACCTGGAGCAGAATTTGTCAGTCCTGAAAATGAATTAAAAAGAATATTGCATGTTCTCAGTGAATTAGTAAAAATATATCCTGGTATTACTATTTCTGTTGACACTTTTCATCCGGAAGTGGCAAAGGAATGTGTTAAGAATGGGGCATCTATAATAAATGATATTTCAGCGGGCACCTTTGATAAGAAGATGTTGCAAACTGTGGCAGAGTTAAATGTGCCATATATTTTAATGCATATTCAAGGCACACCGCAAACAATGCAGGTAGAACCAAAATATAATGATGTTGTAAGTGAGGTTTATAATTTTCTTGCTGAAAGAGTAGCAATAGCTAAAAAAATAGGTATCAATCAATTGATCATTGATCCCGGTTTTGGCTTTGGTAAAACTGTTGAACATAATTTCAGGTTACTTCGTAATTTAGGAGAGTTCAAAAAACTTGGCTTGCCTATAATGGCAGCTATTTCGCGCAAGTCAATGATCAATAAGGTATTAAAAACAAAACCGGAAAATGCCTTAACCGGAACAATAGCCTTAAATACTTTAGCCCTTTTACAGGGCGCGAATATTTTAAGAGTGCATGATGTTAAAGACGCTAAGCAGGTCATAAAAATGGTAAACCAGTATTTACATCCGGAAACAGAAGTATGATAAGCCTGTTCATTACATTCCGCCTGCTCGATGCCATAGATATTCTATTGGTTGCAGTGTTATTGTATGAACTTTACAGCCTTGTACGTGGTACTGCAGCAATAAATATTCTTACCGGTATTGTTTTGCTTTATGTTGTATGGATAATTGTAAAAGCACTCGACATGCAATTGTTTAGTAGCATACTTAGTCGCTTCCTTGATGTTGGAGTTATAGCTATTATTATTGTTTTCCAGCAGGAACTGCGGCGTTTTCTACTAATTATTGGCAAAACGGAATTTTTCAACCGAAAGAATTTCACAAAGAACTTTTTAATGCTTCAATTGGACAAACAGAGTGAGTTAGACATACACCCTATTTTAAAGGCATGTCATAACCTGGCCGATAAAAAAACAGGAGCACTTATTGTTATTGAGAAAGATACCGATCTTACTTTTTATGCCCAAACGGGTGATGTTATTGACAGTAATATTACCGAGGCCATGCTTGAAAGTATTTTTTTTAAAAATAATCCATTACATGACGGTGCAGTTATTATAGTTGATAATAAGATACACGCTGCACGATGCGTATTACCTAGCACAGAAAAGACTGATTTCCCTCCTAACCTGGGCATGAGACACAGAGCAGCCGTAGGTATTACTGAAAAATCAGATGCTATTGCTATTTCGGTTTCTGAGCAAATCGGTTCAATTTCTGTAGCGCACCTTGGTAAATTATATCACAACCTCAGCAATGAGAAACTTGCAACCCAATTGCATGAAATGTTGCAATAATTAAAACTTCAGGTTAATTCCTCCTAATACGTTTATTCCTGCTTGTGGAAAATAACTGTTTTGGTTATAAATTGTACCTCCCTGTAAATACTCGTAGGTATAACCATTCGAAACATATTTTACATTGGTAATATTGTTTATCAATAAAGTCAGATCAAATTCTTTCAGCCATTTCTTTGGAAAGAAAGCGTAATTAATTCTAAAATCATTGGTAAAATAGGCAGGAATAGACCTGTCTTCGCTTTGTGTATTATCTAAATACTGTTCGCTTACATATTTTGTGAGAAGGCTAAAAGACAGGTGACCAACAGGTGTAACAGTTAAAATACTTCCTGCTATCCATGAAGGAGAAAATGAGATATCAGAAGTTGGATGAACTTTGTATAGAACATTACTCAAATTGCCGACACTATCATACGAATCAACATATTCATTAAAATTCTTGATCTTATTTACACTGTATGTTGCATTCGCATTCCATCTTAACCACTTCAGAGGCTGAATACCCCATTGTACTTCTATTCCTTCACGGTAGCTTTCAGGTACATTTATGCGGTTATAGTCTCCTACATTATTAACCTGTCCATTCAAAACCAGCTGATTTCTATAATCCATATAAAACAAATTCGCCTGAAAAGCGACATTCTTCCAATGCTGCTTATATCCACCCTCCCAGTCTACCAAATGCTCAGGTAGCGGCCTGCTGGATGGCGTAGATTGAACATAATCGTCACGGGAAGGCTCATGGTTTCCTACCGCTACTGATGCATATAGATTCTGTGTCGTCGACATATCATAACTAAGTCCACCTTTAGGATTAAAGAAATCAAGCTTTACATCTTGGCTTACGTTTTGCAATTGGTCGTTAAATCCCCAGAAAGAATAATCAATATGGCGATACTGCATATCAGCATAAAGGCTCAGTTTATTTGTCAACTGGTAATTGCCATTGATAAATATATTATTATCTGTTTTCAATGCGGTATCGCTTACATACCGATAGTTATTACTAGGCAATCCACCATTCTGCGCCCAAATTACATTGTCGTAATGCAAGCCATAATATTGATCCCATCCTCCGCCCAACGAAGCATTCAAACGGCTATGATCGGTATATTTTATAGTATATGTTCCCCCATAAAATTTATTATTCAGCCACAGGTCTTCAATAAAATTCGTTGTATCCTTCCCCACTCCCGGGCTCAGTAATCCGTAATACTGGTAATTATAATTGGCATCCATATCTTCGTAATAACCCCAACCATTGGTCAAGAAAATTGCTGCGTTTAATTGCCAGTCGTTATTAATCCTTTGCGATAAATGAAGCTGGTAATAATCCTGTTCATAATTGTCAGTTTCATTATTATAGTATTGAGTATGACCGTTTACATCAGTGTACATGCCCGCAGGATTATATGTTCTGTTTGTTGCCAATGAATCTTGCGGAACGCCATACCATGCCTGGTAGGTTTTTTCTTTACCTGTAAATACGACTGCTTTTATCATTGTATTTTTAGTGTAATAACCGGCATCTAAAAAAGCAGATTCAAAGTTTGATGTTGCACGATCAATATAACCATCAGATGTGATTTTTGATGCCCTGCCATCAAAGGCCCAATGGCCATCTAACAGACCCGTTCCAAAATTAAATGTGTTCTTAAACGTATTGAATGAACCGCCCGATGTGCTGTATTCGGAATAGGGTACAAGAGCAAGTTTAGTAGTTTCAATATTTATACTTCCACCAAAAGCTCCTGCACCATTTGTAGATGTGCCAACTCCCCGTTGTATCTGAATATTATCAACCGAAGAAACTATATCCGGCATATCTACCCAATATACACCCTGGTCTTCTGCATCGTTTATTGGCACACCATCAATAGTAACGTTAATCCTTGTTGCATCACTACCACGTATGTGAATATAGGTATAGCCCACACCAGCTCCGGCATCAGAAGTGGTAATCATAGACGGGGTGAAATTAAGAAGATATGGCAGGTCTTGCCCCACATTACTCTTTTCAAGATACTCTTTACTTACATTGGTATATGCAGTTGGGGTTTTATCCCCGGCACGGGTAGCACTCACAACAACTTCGTTAGACAAAACTGAAAGTTGAGTCAATCGAACATGAATAACAGAATCATGTGGCAGGCGTACTTTTACGTTTATAGGCTTATAACCTACATACTTAAAAGCCATATTATAATCACCATCTGAAAGCTGTAATTTGAATCTCCCATCCAGGTCAGTAAGGGTAGAAAGCATAGTTGTATTAATGGTTACACCCACTCCAACTAATTTTTCTCCACTTGCAGAATCCGTAATAATTCCGGTAATGGAATATTGTGCTGAAACAGCAAATGGAATAAACAAGGCTATTACAAATAGTCTTACAGCAAAATTCTTGATGATGTTCATCAGGTTTATTTTAAAACATACAGCCAAGTGAACCAAAGGGTGGAAAATTCTCCCGGCAATTATTTATTTCGCTATCTCCTTCCCTCCGCAGGCATTATCCTGTTCAGGTTCCAAAACACATTCCTGCGCTTAATGGGTATGATCTCAGCCCTTAGTTCTGGGGCACCCCTTAAAAGAGACGAAGCAAAACTAATAAAAAATCATACAATTGAAATTCTGTACTACTTTTGAGCCTTATGAATTACTTCGATGCACCTACTGTACATAAGATAAGAAGCCTTGCAGTAAAGGCTGAAGAAACAAAACGGATACCTGATAAGTGGCTGAAGATTATTTATAAAAAGAAATTATTTAAACTTTTTATACCTGAAAAAGATGGAGGCCTTATGCTTCCACTACCCCAGGCATTACGAGTATTTGATGATGCGGCATATATTAATGGAAACTTTGCCTGGGCTATCACAATTGGTTCCGGCGGAGGATACTTTTATGCTTTCATGAAACCTGAAATAGCAAAGAAGATATTTAGATGTCCGAAATCAGTTATTGCAGGTGGTGGCAAACCTGCAGAAAAGGTGAAGAAAGTTAAAAAAGGATATAAGGTCAGTGGAAAATGGCAATATGCAAGTGGTGCATCTTATGCAACTACTTTTACAGCAAATATAAAAACCGAAAAGAATAAAGTAATTGCAGTTATACTTGAACCAAAACAAATTGAAATCACTCAAGATTGGAATGCTATGGGAATGAAGGCAACTGAGAGCCATAGCGTAATAGCTGAAGATGCATTTATTCCAAACAAAATGACGTTTGACCTGGCAGAAACCAAACTTTTCTACGAACATCCTTTTTATCACTATCCTTTTCTTCAATTTGCGGAAACTTCTTTTGCAGCCTTAAGTTTGGGTTTAGGACATCACTTCTTTGCAGAAGCGCATACCATGCTAAAAGAGAATAAAAGGAACTGGTCAGTAATTGAAGGCAGATATGCATTTGTAAAAAGATTACTAGAGAAAAAGGAAATAGAATTCAATAAAATTTGCGAGCAGTTTTATAAAACAGTTGACATATCCTGGAAGGAAATTCTAAAAAACAAAACACTGAGTGATAAGTCACAAAAAGCAGTCAGTACAATAAGCAAAAAAGCATCAAGAGTAGTATTAAATAATATGGATGCGGTGATGCAGTATTTAGGCATGAGTGCGGTAATGGAAAACAGTACAATTAATAAAATATGGAGAGATACACATACAGTTTGCCATCATGTATTATTAGTGCCGTATGAGGTCGTTTAAATTTGCACCCGGTAAAGTAATCTATCAACATAATACGTCAGTAAATAAAATATGATAACAGCATCAAAAATTGCAGGCATGATATTTCTTATTCTTGCCATATTAATATCAATAGATATATATTCCTTTTCAGGCCTAAGGGCCTCACTGAGATCAGCAAACAAAAGCACAAAACGTTTTTGGTTTTGGGCATACTGGATAGTTAACGGCTCTTTCCTTTTGGCTATTACTATTACTTCTCTTTTCTTTTCTTCTGCTATGGGTTTTTCGGGCTGGTGGTTTCATGTGCTTGCTGCTTTTTTCTTTGGGCTCTATATTCCGAAGCTATTCTATATCGTTTTTCTTTTACTGGAAGATGTATATCGCCTGTTAAGAGCTGCCGTGGTTGGTATGTATAAACTCATAAAAAAAGATGAAGCCACTTCGGTAGAGTTATTTCAATCTCGTCGCAAGTTCATAGCAAATACTGGGGCAGTAGTTGCGGCTATACCTTTTACAGGCATACTTTATGGAGTAACAAAAGGTAAGTATAATTTTAAAATACATCAGGTTGAAATTGCATTTAAAGACCTGCCAAAGCAATTTGATGGTATCCGCATAACACAGCTTTCAGACATTCATTCAGGGAGTTTTGATGACAGGCAAGCCGTGCAACATGCGGTAGATCTTGCCAATGAACAGAATTCAGACGTAATGTTCTTTACGGGCGATCTTGTAAACAACCGGTCTGATGAAATGGATACATGGATGGATGTGTTCAGTAAATTAAAAGCCCCGATGGGTGTTTATTCAATATTGGGGAACCATGATTATGGCGATTACGTAACATGGCCATCAGCTGAAGCCAAGCAGGCTAATATGGAAAAGCTTTATGTAATTGAAAAACAACTCGGCTTTAAGCTACTGCGGAATGAGAATACAAAAATTGAAAGGAATGGAGCCTTCATCGAGTTATTAGGTATGGAAAACTGGGGAACCGGTGGATTCAGTAAATACGGAGACCTGAAAAAGACTATTGAAGGAACCCAGCCTGATTCATTTAAAATTCTTTTATCACACGACCCTACCCATTGGGAACAACAGGTAATGGATCATCCTGTTCATATACATTTGACATTAGCAGGCCATACACACGGCGCACAGTTAGGCGTCGAAATTCCCGGCATACGGTTCTCTCCCGCTCAGTTCCGTTATAAAAGATGGGCTGGTTTGTATCTTGAGAATAACAAGTATCTATACGTAAACCGTGGTTTAGGCTTTATAGGCTTCCCAGGCAGAGTTGGTATCTGGCCTGAGATAACAGTAATTACATTAAAGTCAGCTTAGAACATTAATCTTACTTCTTCAGGCGATAGCAAACACCAAATTCTTTGGCAAAGCCACTTATGGTGGTAGAATAATGCACACCTGTATAATTCTTAGGCTCTTGCGGAAGTTCAGTCTGTGAAAATGCGGTAAACATGGCCACTATACCAAAATGCCCAAGCACAAAGAACCGGCCATGCAAACCACAACGTATAATATTACCTGAAGAGTTATAGCTGTAAGGGCTGTCTCCTCCATCATTTCCTTTAAATGAAACAGTAGAACCGCCATAAGAGAACACAGCAGATATATCTGTTATACGTGTTACAAAAAAATGATAGCTGGCGTCAACTGTAAACTCTGAAGTTATGGATTTTACCTGGTTATTGGAAACATTAAAGCCATAGAACTTATTTGGGTCAATAGTATATATGTCAGCACCAGATGTAATGCCAATACCCCAATGATTGGTTAAACCGTATTCAAGTTGAAGTGGATCGCGGCAACCAATTATATGTTGCACTTCTCCATAATGATTTCCATCATTCTGAGTTTCATAGTTCGCAAATGTGTTACCTTCTGTAACACTAATCTGGAATGAACCCTTCCTGAAAGCGAGTGATTGTGCATAACCTGAAACACCGAGGCCAACGAACGCACAAACAAGACTAGCTACAATTGTATATTTCTTCATTCGGATAGGTTTAATCTTAACCAAATATACAACATAGGCTTTACAATTCCAATAGCTGAATTTACTGGATATTATACTGTTTCCTTTTTAGGAATACTCCTCCACTCACCTATCTGTTGTCTCCACATGGCATAATACAATCCTTTTATATCCAGTAATTCCTGGTGCTTGCCCGATTCAATTATGCTACCCTTTTCAAGGACATATATTTTATCGGCATGCATAATAGTTGAAAGCCTATGAGCAATTAAAATGGTAACATGACTGGTATTTTCCGACACATCACGAATAGTCTTGGAGATTTCTTCTTCGGTTAATGAATCGAGAGCAGAAGTCGCTTCATCGAAAACAAGTAAGGATGGTTTACGCAACAAAGCACGTGCAATAGAAAGTCTTTGCTTTTCACCACCAGAGACCTTTACTCCTCCTTCACCAATAACAGTATCAATACCTTTATCTGCCCGTGCTAATAAACTTTCACAAGCCGCTTTATGCAATACATCTAGGCATTCAGCATCTGTAGCATTGGGTGCAACAAATAGTAAATTCTCTTTTATACTTCCTGAGAACAATTGAGCGTCCTGAGTTACAAGGCCTATTTGTTCGCGTAGTTTATCCAGATCAATATTTTTACCTGATATACCATTGTACAGAACCTCACCAATAGGAGGTGGATATAAACCTACTAATAACTTTACCATGGTTGTTTTACCCGATCCCGAAGGGCCGGCAAATGCAATGGTTTGTCCACGCTCCACTTTAAAAGAAATGTTTTCAATTGCGTTTTTACTAGCCGTATTATGTTTGAAACTTACATTATTGAATTCAACTGTTTCTACGCCTTTGATATTAACAGGACTAGCCGGTTTAGGTTCTTTAGGCGTGGTCATTATCCTATGGAAATTATCTAAGGATACCTGCGTTTCCCTATAGGTATTAATAATATTACCAAGCTCTTGCAATGGGCCAAAAATAAAGAAGGAGTAAATCTGTAAAAGGAATATTTGACCAATAGTCAGGCGGTCATAAAAAATGAGATACATAAGCATGAACAGAATAATATTCTGAAGCAGGTTTACAATAGTTCCTTGTACAAAACTTATACTCCTGATATACCTTACTTTTTTCAGTTCAAGTCCTAATATTTTAGTGGTGGTAGAGTTGAGCCTGTTAATCTCCTGTTCTGCAAGGCCTAAACTTTTTACAACTTCAATATTTCTGAGCGATTCAGTTGTAGAACCTGCTAATGCAGTTGTTTCTCCTACTATTTTCTTTTGTATCACCTTGATTTTCTTGGTCAGGAAGGAGCTTACAAAAGCCAAAATAGGAACAATAGAAAAATATACCGGGGCTATAAGCCAATAAATACTCATGGCATACCAGAACACAAATACAACACCAACTAACGTGGTAAACATTATACTGATGAATTGTAGTACGATCTTCTGAATATCGTCCCGTACTTTTTGCAATATGCCAAGTGTTTCACCACTGCGCTGGTCTTCAAAAACAGAATATGGAAGCTCAAGTGAATGCCTTATGCCATCTGTATATATTTGTGCACCTGCCTTTTGAGTAACAACATTCGTGAAATAGTCCTGAAAATTCTTTGCAATACGCGATACCATAGCTACGCCTAACGAAATAACCATCCAGTAAATTACGTTATGAAAGTAATCTGTAGTAGTATATCTGCGTGTTGGAATCAGGCATTCATTTATAAAACTACGTGCTTTGGTATCTTGTACATCGGCCCAGTAAAGTATATGACGATAGAATTGAACAGGAGCGCTTGAATGCCTTGGGACAACATAGGTATCAATAATGTGCTGGAATATGAGCGGGTTGATAAGTGAGAATATCTGGTTAATAGCTGCCAGCACCAATGCCAGAAGCAAAAGCCATTTATATCTTTTTAAATAAGTAATAAGTATTTTCAAAGCAGATGAATTTGTTATAAAGATAATAGACGCAGACGATATGGGATTACTTTAAATTGGATAATGAGTACAAGCCCCTCCTAAATCCTCCCCGTTAGGGAGGACTTAAAAAAGCTTAATCTCAATACGGCCCTGTAATTGTATTAGGCTCAATGTGAACGTTCACCTCGGTTATAAAAGGCATTTCCTGTATAATAGCATCTTTTACTTTGTGGGCAATAAAATGGCCATCGTGTACGGTAATGGAACCATCAACTACAACATGCATATCTACCCAGTAATGCATACCCATTTTACGCAACAAGCATTTTTCAACTTCAATAACACCGGATACTGTCATGGGTATTCTCTTTACCTGTTGTTTCAATTCTTCAGGTGGGGCGGCATCCATAAGCTCATTTAATGCAGGACGGAATATGCGTATAGCGTTAAAAGCAATAACTCCTGATGCAACTAATGATGCATAAGCATCGGCTGATGCAAATCGTAAGCCGCCGAAAATTGAAAATGATATACCAATTAATGCAATAAGCGAAGTAATAGCATCACTACGGTTATGCATAGCCTCTGCCAGCATAGCAGAACTACGAATAGTTTTTGCCTTGGCATGCATATACCTGTAAACTATTTCCTTAAGAGCAATTACAACCACCAATACATATAAGGTAAACGTTTCAGGTATTAAGGCAAGATGAGTAAGCCTTTCTATTCCGCGGCTTGCAATAACAATAGATGTAACCAACAGGAAGATAACCACAACCACAGATGCCATTGGTTCTGCTTTGCCATGCCCGTATGGATGATCTTCATCAGGAGCTTTAACAGCAGTCCGTATTCCTATCCATACAATTACCGAAGACATTACATCGGAGAATGATTCCGCGGCATCGGCGATCATAGCATTGGAATTACCAAAAAAACCCGCTATACCTTTTGTGATTGCCAACACCAGGTTAACGCACATAGAAACTATAACCGGTGCAGGACTGGCTTTTTCCGGCAATGTATCAGTAGCCCTGTTCGTTTCCATTATTAAGAGGTAGTAACAGTATGAGATTCAAGGTATATCATTTCAGCATTATCGTCGTAAGCGACAAGCTCGGCATAACGCCCCCAGTTAATAAGCGTTTCTGTTAATATATTAGCTTGCTTTTCAGGAAACTCCAATTCCAAAGCACCTAAAATAATTTCCTTGTGTAATCTCTTTTTAGCTGATTTACGAAGCAGCGAAAGCATCCATTTAAAAATAGGGAGTTCTACCACTACCCGCGCAAATATTGTTTTACGCTCTAATATATCGGCATCAACAAACTCCTTACCGACAGGAGTAATGGTTATATCTCCTTTATCAACTGTTGCAAAACCTAATATTTCAGATGCTTCTGTAAGGTTAATGGTTTCTTCGGCATCAATACCAATTTCATCAGCTATCTTATAAATATCTGCAGCGTGACTCGATGCATACTCCAAAAAGGTTGCAACTGTATTCACACTTACATGTGGTATGATACGTATGTTTCCTCCACCAGCTTCACCTGGAGCACCACCGGCTTCAACAATACGTGCTTTTGTTTTTCCTGCAAGCGCCTCATAAATCTCATCCATATAACGCTGAAAGGCAGGAGACTTCGGATCACGCGGATGTTTCAAATCCAATTTTATTTCTTTTGCCACACGGCCCGGGTCTTTTTCCATTACCACTATTCTATCGGCCAAGGTTACTGCTTCTTCAATATTATGGGTAACCAGCAATATAGCCTTACAAGGTATCTTTCCTTCCTGCCATAATTCAAGCAAGTCACCACGTAGCGATTCAGCACTCAAAACGTCAAGTGCAGAAAACGGTTCATCAAGGCAGAGCAATTCTGGCTCCACGGCCATTGCGCGAGCAAAACCTACTTTCTGCCTCATACCACCGGAAAGCTCTCGTGGATAAGCACTTTCAAAACCACCTAACCCGACTCTATCGAGCAGATCAAGGGCACGTTGGGTCCGCATATTTTTGGGTAGTGACCTTGCCTCTAATGCAAGCTCTACGTTTTCCTGCACGGTTAACCAAGGGAATAAAGCGAAGGTCTGGAATACAATAGTTGCATTTTCATTTATTCCTTTCAATTGCTCACCTTTATATATAACCTGGCCAGTAGTAGGCCTTTGCAGTCCTGTAATAATACGCAACAGAGTACTTTTTCCACAACCCGAAGGGCCAAGTAATGCAACAAAATCACCTTCGTTGAGGGTAAGATTTATATGCTTCAGTGCTGTATAACGATACTGGCGCGTAAGGTACACCTGCGATATATCAGATATTTCAAGTATTTTAGGTTTTTCTGCAATTTCCATAGATGCTAAGGTATGAAATTATTCCATTTTATATTTTTCCTTCGCAATACCATATAGTTTCCTCCAGACAAAACGGTTTATCAGAGAAACGATAACGATCATAGTAAGTGTAGATGCAAGTAACATAGCGTAATCCCCATCGGCAGTAGATTGTGCAATTAATGAACCTAAGCCGATAGTAGAATAGTTGTGCCCATGAAAACTTACATATTCGGCTATTACACTCGCATTCCATGCACCACCCGAAGCAGTAATAGCACCTGTTATAATGAACGGAAACAATGCAGGAAGAATAAGCGTCTTCCAGTAGTTCCATTTTTTAAGGCGCATGAGGGATGCGGTATATCGAAGGTCTTGCGGAATGGTAACAACGCCTGCAATTACATTAAACAGTAAATACCACTGTGTTCCCAATACCATTAAAACTATAGCCGCAATATTTAAACCAAATGGAATGCTAAGTAAATAAAAAACCAATATGGGGAACAAAGCTGTTGCCGGAACCGATGCTGCTATTTGAACTAACGGCTGCAGAATTGTAGCGGCACGTTTATTACTACCAATTAGTACTCCTACGGGGATGGTCCATAAGAGGGATAAGATAAGAGAAACTGCTACTCGCAAAAACGTTGCACCAGCACTTTCGAATATACGCACATAATTATGAGCTGATATATGCGACAAGTAAGCTATCATGCGTTGCGCGCCAAAAAGTAGAAATATAGCTAATACAATACCTATAATTATATAGGTCTTGTAATCGAGCTTTACATTCTCTTCTGCAATAGGTTGTACTTTTTTACGCGATGCTATTTTATTGAATACCTTATCAAGCACTGATACAAAAGGACCAAGTATTCTCTTTTCAAAATTCAAAATAAAACTCGACTGGCGTAATACCGGGTAGAACCATGAACTTGCATCTGATTCATTACTGCTTACCATTTCCAGACTGAATTTTTGTGCCCAAGCCAATAATGGCCTCCATACAAACTGGTCGAGTATTATAATGATAAGAATAAGCGCGCCTACTCCGGTAAACAATGCCACCTGGTTGCCTTCCGAGGCTGCTTCCTGTAAATAAGAACCAAGTCCCACAAGTTGGAATTGTTTTTGCCCTACAGTAAATATCTCGGCTGCTATCAGAAAGAACCATCCACCTGCCCAGCTCATAATACTGTTCCATATCAGGCTGACGAAACCAAATGGCAGTTCAAGCTTTTTAAATTGCAACCATGAGTTAAGTGTAAATATTTTCGAAGCCTCACGCAACTCCTTAGGTATGGTGGTCATAGACTGGTACCAACTAAAGGTTAAGTTCCATGCCTGGCTGGTGAATATTAATAATACAGATGCAATTTCCACGGCTACACCTACAGGGATGAATGCTGTTAAACTAAGTACAATAACGGGTAAGAAAGAAAGTATTGGTACGCTTTGCAATACATCTAATATTGGAAGCATTATTTTTTCAGCCACCTTGTTACGTGCTGCTGCATAGCCGTATACCAATGAGAACGCTATTGATAATATATAGGCAAGAAACATACGGATGATAGACCGCCAAGCGTAATAGGGAATATATTTAAGAGCTAAGGATACCGGAGCTATTTTAGCAGCTTGAGGTGTGTAGTACGCCAACTTCACCATTCCGAACAAGGCAACAGCTACCAGGAGTAAAACAACCCAGTTGGCCCATTTTTCGAAGGGATTTTTTTTGATGCGTTTCATAATAACTACAACTATCTGCTAAGGTGTCCAATCTTCTTTTCCTAATGATTTGCGGCAAAAGTAGGCTTTTTTACTTCCCGAAAACCTCTTGCAAGGTGAATACATCTTTCAAGGCTACGCCACCTCTTTCAGTTATTTGCAAGGTACCACATTCAGCTGATGGATCATGCTCGAAGAACAATACCGTATTCTCATTTGCATAATCTGCAAATAGTTTCTCTTTATCCTTCATCGATTCAAGCGGCCTTACATCGTACGCCATAATGTATGGCATACCAATATGCCAGCGCGATGGAAAAAGGTCAGCACAGAATATTACATTTTTACCTTTATAGCTTATCACAGGTAGCATCATGGCTTCGGTATGGCCGTTAACCATTATTACTTTAAAAGGTGATTGTGAGCTGCCATCACCTTCTATCATTTTCAGGTGGCCGCTTTCATGAATGGGCAAAATATTCTCTTTTAAGAAACTCGCTTTTTCCCTTGAGTTCGGGTTTGTAGCCCAGTCCCAATGTGCTTTGGTACTCCAATAAATTGCGTTTTTAAATGCAGGCTCATAACCGGTTCTGTCATCCTTCCATTTTATACTTCCGCCACAATGGTCGAAATGCAAATGGGTAAGAAATACATCGGTAATATCGTTTCGGGTAAAGCCATGTGCCATTAATGACTTATCCAATGAATTATTACCATGCAGGTAATAATGCCCGAAAAACTTAGGGTCTTGCTTATCGCCCATTCCGTTATCGATCAGTATAAGGCGCTTGCCATCCTTTACCAAAAGGCAACGCATAGCCCAACTGCACATGTTTATTTCATCGGCCGGGTTTAGCTTATTCCACATTGATTTAGGAACCACGCCGAACATGGCTCCTCCGTCTAGTTTAAAGTTTCCGGTATGTATTGTATATAATTCCATAACAATGGTTTGTCAATATCTCGTTACTACTAATGAAGTTAATGCCCAAAGTTAAATTTATTTTTGTGTGGTATTCCGTTAAACAATTGTTATGAAAGTACATTTAATAGCCATAGGCGGAAGTGCCATGCACAACCTTGCCATTGCACTGCATAAAAAGGGTATAATCGTTACCGGTTCCGACGACGAAATTGTGGATCCAGCTAAAAGCAATCTGAAGAAATACGGAATACTGCCCGCTACCGAAGGCTGGGATGTTTCCCGTATTACTCCTGATATTGATGCTGTAATATTAGGTATGCATGCAACAGGAGATAACCCTGAACTGAAACGCGCACAGGAATTAAAACTCAAAATATATTCATACCCGGAATACCTGTATGAACAGACAAAAGATAAAACCCGTGTGGTTATAGGTGGCAGCCATGGCAAGACAACCATTACCGCAATGGTATTACATGCCCTGAAATACAACAATAAACAATTCGATTATTTGGTGGGCGCTGCGCTTGAAGGTTTTGAAACCAGCCTGCACTTATCGCATGAGGCATCTGTTGCTATATTTGAAGGAGATGAGTACCTTGCATCAACACTTGATAAAAGACCTAAATTCCTTTTATATAAACCACAGATTGCTTTAATCTCAGGCATTGCATGGGATCATGTGAATGTATTCCCTACTTACCAAAGTTATTTAGACCAGTTCGAAAACTTTGTAAAACAAATCCCTGCAAATGGCACACTGGTTTATTGCAATGCTGATGAGGAAGTAAGAAAACTGGCAGCCCTGGCTCCTGCCGGAGTTAAGAAAGTGCCTTACGATTTACCTGATTATACAGTAGAAAATGGTATTACCACTTGGAAAGAATCATGGGGCAATATACAATTGGAAGTATTTGGCAAGCACAACCTGCTCAACCTGAATGGTGCCAAGAAAGTGTGTGAGTTATTGGGAGTAACCGATAAGCAATTCCTAACTGCTATTGCAAGCTTTAAAGGCGCGGCCCGCAGGTTACAGACGGTCGCACGTACACCACAATGTACCGTGTATTGGGATTTTGCTCATTCACCATCGAAGTTAAAAGCCACCATACAGGCAGTTAAAGAACAGTTCCCGACTCGCAAATTAGTTGCATGCATGGAGTTGCACACCTTCAGTAGCCTTACGAAAGAGTTTTTGAAAGAATATATTGGCACAATGGATCATGCCGACATTAAGAAGGTCTATTTCAATCCTCATGTTATAGAGCATAAACGCCTTGCTGCTATTAATCCTGATGAGGTTAAACAAGCCTTTGGTGGAAGTGTGGAAGTCTATACAGACTCAGCGATGATGATAAGCGACCTGAAAGCTATGGCTTGGAAAGACACTAACCTGCTCATGATGAGTTCGGGCAATTTTGACGGGGTAAATATTAAGGCTTTTGCGGAGGATTTGGTGAGATAAAATTCAGCCCATGAAAGAATTCAATGCTTTTAGTCATGCGTTAAATACCTGTCAAACAACCAATTTTGGTGAACATGCTGGCCAATACATTTATCCCTCTTTTAAGGCTTTTATAGAAGCATTTGCATTATTGAATAGTGAAATAAATAAGAATAAACAATATTCAGAAAGAGAGCTTGCTGATTATATTTTTCTTACCCGCATAAATCGTAATGACGCTGTACTTCTAAAAAATTATTTAAAGAGAAGATTCTATGTTGCAAATTCATATTTGCAATACTTATTCGGCACAGTAGATCAGTTAACTATACAAAAACATTTTGATTCGTTGCAACTGATGTGCACCGATTATTCTGAACTACTCGAACTCATTTATCACTATAAAATCTCAGAACCGAAAGAAAAATTTGAAAGATTGCGCTGGAGACGAAAAACGAAGCATCTCTTTCAACTCTATAATGATGCTCAAAATTTTTTCAATATGTTAGAATTCAACAATATTGAAGGGGTAAAATTTTATGACTTGGAGCCTTATTCAATATTTGCAATGAGACAATTAATTGAAGAAATGGGCAAAGGAATATTAGGGATAGTTTCAATAACTGATTCGAATGGAAATCCCTCCAAAAACACTACTGCCCCTTGGGATTTTATTAAAGAGGAGGTGAAAAAAGCTAACAAAAGAATATTTCTGAATTTTGACATTTATACTGTCATAAATATAGAAAAGTGGAGTAATAGTTTTATACACACTACTTTTTCCTCTGATATCTTTACAATCTGGCAAGCCTTAGCATTTTTAAAAGCCCTTATCAAAACATGCCAAGAGCCAGTAACCATTTATAACAATCACCAGATTCTTCCAAGTCATAATGTGCCTGACATAAAGATATATAACTACTTATCACTACGTGAATATTTTGAACAATTCATAAATGAAAAAAGGCGAGAAAAACTACAAGTGACATGGGTTGATTTTGAAAAATGGGGAGTTGAGGGTTGTATTATGAGCTTATAAGTTGTTTACGGATGCCATAGGTACAACCCGACGAACTTATATACCTAAGGCACATAATTCCATTTTTGGGCACTACATTTCTACCAAGCTTATCTCCGTAACCGGACATTATTTACAGCAAATAAAAAAGGGGAACGAAACTGCTCCCCTTTTATATAATGGCAATATAAAATTACACTGTCGCTTGTGGCTTAGGCATCAACACCTTCTTCGATAAACGGTACTTGCCAGTTTTAGGATCGATAGCGATAAGTTTCACCTTAACGATATCACCTTCCTTAATAACTCCTTGCAGAGAATCAAGGCGCTTCCAGTCTATTTCAGAAATATGTAACAGGCCTTCTTTACCTGGCAGGAATTCAACGAAAGCACCGAACTCAACAACTGACTTCACCTTGCCATCGAATACTTCTCCTACTTCAGGAATAGAGGTAATACCCTTCACACGTGCCAACGCAGCATCAAGAGCTTCTTTATTGGTAGCTGAAATATCAATAACACCCATTCCGTCAATTTCTTCAATAACGAGGGTTGCACCTGTTTCAGCCTGTATGCCTTGTATGATCTTACCACCGGGGCCAATTACCGCACCTATCATTTCCTTAGGAATACGCAATTGTATAATACGCGGAGCATGAGATTTCAGTTCAGCTCTTGGTTTATCAATGGTCTTAGCCATTTCACCAAGGATATGTAAACGTCCTTTACGTGCTTGTTCCAATGCCTGTGCAAGAACTTCGTATGAAAGTCCGTCGATCTTAATATCCATCTGGCAAGCAGTGATACCGTCTTTTGTTCCGGTAACTTTAAAGTCCATATCACCCAGGTGATCCTCATCACCTAAAATGTCAGACAATACTGCATATCTCTTGTTATCTTTTTTATCTGTGATTAATCCCATTGCAATACCCGCAACCGGTTTGTTGATCTGAATACCTGCATCCATCAGTGCAAGGCAGCCCGCGCAAACAGTAGCCATTGATGATGAACCATTAGATTCTAATATATCAGATACTATACGTAATGTATACGGATTTTCTTTAGGCAATACCGGCTTCAATGCACGTAATGCAAGGTTACCGTGGCCGATCTCACGACGGCCTGTGCCGCGCATCATCTTCGCTTCGCCTGTTGAGAACGGAGGAAAGTTATAGTGCAACATGAAATTATTCTTTCCTTCTATTACAGCGCCATCAATCATTTGCGCATCAAGCTTGCTGCCTAATGTAACAGTGGTAAGCGATTGTGTTTCGCCTCTTGTAAATACCGCTGAACCATGCGCCATTGGTATATAGTCTATCTCTGACCATATAGGGCGGATCTCTTCCATTTTACGGCCATCCAAACGGCTCTTCTTATCTAACATGCAACCACAAACAGCTTCTTTTTCAAGTTCAAAGAAATAACGCTTAAGCATTGTTTTCTTTTCAGCCTTTTCTTCATCTGTTAAGGTAGCAACAAACTCTTCACGTACTGCTTCAAATTTCTCGCTGCGTAAATGTTTGTTCGCTGTTCCTTCTCCTGCAATTGCGTAAAATTTATCATAACAAGCCTTACGCATATTTGCTTTTAAGGTCTCGTCGTTTGTCTCGTGGCTATATTCACGTTTTTTGGTAGCGCCTACTTTTTCAGCAAGTTCTAACTGAGCTTTACATTGAGTCTTAATAGCATCGTGAGCAAGTTTCAATGCCTCGATCATTTCTGCTTCGCTACATTCCTGTAACTCGCCTTCTACCATGTTAATATCGTGCATAGTACCTGCAACAATAATATCGAGGGTAGCTCTGTCTTTTTCTTCAAATGTAGGATTGATAACAAATTTGCCATCTATCTTGGCTACACGCACCTCTGATATAGGTCCGTTAAAAGGAATATCAGATACTGCTATAGCTGCCGAAGCTGCTAAACCTGCAAGTGAATCTGGCATAACCTTAAGGTCAGAAGAAATAAGGTAAACCAATACCTGTACTTCAGCATGGTAATCGTCCGGAAACAAAGGCCTTAATGACCTGTCTATCAAACGTGATATAAGAATTTCATATTCCGATGGCCTTGCTTCTCTTTTAAAGAAACCGCCCGGTATACGTCCTGCCGATGCATATTTTTCCTGGTAATCTACCGAAAGCGGTAAATAATCCATATCATCCTTAGCTGTTTTGTTTGAAACTACTGTTGCAAGAAGCATGGTATCACCCATTCTTACTACTACAGCTCCGTCAGCTTGTTTAGCCAACTTACCCGTTTCAATGGTAATAAATCTATCGCCTTCTCCCGGAAGAGCGATCTTAATGTTTTGTATATTCATGATTGAGTTTATAAAGTTTATAAAGGTCTTAAAGTTCATAAAGTCCGTAAGTATTTGTTTTCTACTTTACAGACTTTACAAACTTTTTACTTTATGAACTGATAATTATCTGCGAATTTCTAACTTCTTGATAAGAGCCCTGTACTTTGCAATATCCTTAGCTTTAAGGTATTCCAAAAGGCTTTTTCTTTTACCAACCAGGTTTACCAATGACCTTTTAGTGCTAAGATCTTTAGGATTTTCCTGTAAGTGCTTGGTGAGGAAGTTGATGCGGTGTGTGAACAACGCTATCTGAGCTTCTGATGAACCGGTGTTCTTTTCTGATCCACCGTGTTCTTTGAACATTGTTTTCTTGATTTCCGATGTAAGATACATGATTGCTTTTTATTGTTTTTTCGTTTATAAGGCTGCAAATATAGAATAATTCCGAATATAGATTAAAGGTTTAGCCTAAGATTTAGGTTCAATATTAATTTTTTACCAATTAGGTACTTTGGGCGTTACTGCAATGCTTTGCAAAGCCGTCGGGCTATCCGCTTCAAGTCCTCATTACACTGCGGGCTTTACTCTTCAACGGCGCAGCCCTCATGAGTTCCTTTGAACATAACACTACACGAATAATCCCTAACGCAAACAGCCCATGCTCTCAACCAGATGGAATAGACATTGCCGTTAGTTATTATTTTGATTATCAATATATTAACTCTTGTTTTATAAGGCACGGTTACCACTTTTTCGATCCTCAAAATACGTAAAGCACTGAATATCAATAACAAACATTTTAAAAACTACCGAAAAGTGGTAACCTTTGGAAAGTCTTTGGGGTATTTCAAAGAACACAAATATTACTCCCACAAATTTACCATCTCCGGTTCCATGTTAAAAGAGAAAATTGCTGGAGTTTTCAACTACCTATCTATTAACATACTAATTTAGTAAGATGATCTTTCAAGCTATAGTATTCATAATAGGCATTTTTATTTCTTCATTACTGCTTACAGCAGTTTATAGCAGAAAACCGCGGACAAGGAAAGTAAAATTTCTTTTTCTGCTTGGAGCAAATAGTATGTATGCCGCATCCGTAATAATACTTCCCTTCCATAATACTTCTACTTATGTCATCCTAATACTTGCCCTACTCTTTTTAGATGTTCTTGCTTTGAACAGAATATTTTCATCCGATAGCCCTAAGCAGCAATTATATGATACATGGCACGACGACCCAAAAAACTGGAGAATGGGAATATTTTATTACAACCCGGAGGACAAACGTTTGTTCCCTCCAAAAAGAATACGTGGCGGTGGCTGGACGGTCAATTTTGCAAACCCCTACTCTATATTGGCGACCATTGTGTTAGCTGCATTAATTGGCTTATTGGTGCTGATCCTGGCGACGCACTACGATCAATAATATTTCAATTATTAATTTTTCCTCGTACCTTTGTAATCTACAAAAGATGTATGGCTGAGATCGTTAAAAAGTTCAATTATAATTCCGTGTGGTTTGGTGTAATATTAGGTTTACTAATGCCTTCTTTAGCATTTTATATCTATTACCTCATCCATTTTAATGGCATGCCCTTTCATAAACTGTTGTGGGTTATGCAAAGGGGACAAATGGAATTTCCGTTATTTACACTCTGTCTTTTACCTAACCTGGCCGGGTTCTTTATTTTTTTATGGATGGATAAGGACCGCACTTCAAGAGGAATATTGTACGTTATACTGCCGTATGTTATATACATGGTTTGGATATTTTCAAAATAAATGAAGTATTATATTATTGCCGGTGAGGCTTCGGGCGACCTTCATGCATCAAACCTTATAAAACATTTAAAACAGGAAGATACCAATGCAGTTATTCGTGCCTGGGGCGGAGACCTGATGCGTAAACAAGGGGCTGAACTGGTAAAACATTATCGTGATCTTGCATTTATGGGTTTTGCAGAAGTAATAACCCACTTGCCAACTATACTACGTAATATCGATTTCTGTAAAAAAGATATTCTTGAATTCAAACCCGATGTAATTGTATTGGTCGATTACCCGGGTTTTAATTTGCGTATTGCCAAATTCGCCAAAGAAGCAGGATTTAAAATAGTGTACTATATTTCTCCACAGGTATGGGCATGGAAATCATCACGGGTAAGTTTGATAAAAAAAGTAGTAGACCGTATGTTGGTTATACTGCCTTTTGAAAAAGCATTTTATGCAAAGTATAATTACCCTGTAGATTTTGTAGGCCATCCGTTACTCGATGTAATTGGAGAATCACACAGTGACCATGCTTCCTTTACCAGCCTCCATAATATTCCCAATAGGCCATTAGTCGCCCTATTACCGGGTAGCCGTAAACAGGAGATTCAGAGCATATTGCCGGTAATGGTAGAAACCGCTAAAAAATTCCCTGACTACCAGTTTGTAATTGCAGCAGCACCTGCCGCTCATGGTGAATGGTATATCGATTATCTGTCTCAATACAACATAAGTATTGTGTACGACAGGACATATAAATTACTGCAGCATTCAAGGGCAGCATTAGTTGCATCTGGCACCGCTACTCTCGAAGCAGCTTTGTGGGGTACACCCGAAGTATTGTGCTATAGGGCTAAGGGATTTACAGGTAGCGTTTCGTACCTTATTGCAAAGCGCCTTGTAGGTAAACGATTAAAATATATTGGTCTTGTTAATCTTATAATGGAACGTGAAGTTGTTAAAGAATACATTCAAAATGAACTTACAGTCGAGAACCTTACAACAGAATTAAAAAAACTACTCGACGACCCTGACTATATTGCCCGTATAAAAGATGAATATCACCAGGTGCGGAAAAAATTAGGTGGACAGGGCGCATCTGCCAAAGCAGCCCATATTATTGCGCAACTAGCTATGCCATTACAAAAAACCGCCTGATGAAGAAAAGTATTGGATTTGTACTCGCTTTCTTCATTGCAAATTTTAACCACGCTACCAGTGTAAGTATTCAGATATATACAGATAAATCTTTCACTTCAGTAATTGTTGCCCCACTTACCGGTACATACATACTTGAGGAGAACGGAAAGCTTATTGATTCGTGCACTGCATCAAGCGTATACCAGTTTAGTATAGTAAACGATACGATGGTTGAAGTAAAGAACCTTGATCGCGTATTGGGCATTTTTTCACGTTTGCGTTTTCGTGGTTATGCAGCCCGGAACCAGTTTTATGTAAAGCTTTCTACTGAAAAGAATAACCGTTTGTATGACGATGATCTTTCTATTTCTGCTAACAGGCCTTATTTAAAATTACTCAGTGTAATTGATCTTGAACATTATGTAAGTGGTGTAGTGCAAAGTGAGGCAGGCCTGCGAAAACCACCGGAGTACTATAAAGTGCAGGCTATTATTTGCCGTACCTATGCACTGAATAACCTTGCACGACATATTATTGACGGTTACGAATTATGCGACCAGGTTCATTGCCAGGTGTATGGGGGAGTTTCACATAATGCTGATATTTTAAATGCAGTGGAAGCAACAAAGGGAATAGTAATCGTTGACAATAATAACCAACTTATAAATGCCTCGTTCCATTCAAATTGCGGCGGCCAGACCTTAAACTCAGAAGATGTTTGGAATGGCGCTTTGCCTTATTTACGAAGCAGGTCCGATACATTTTGTTTGCATCAACCTGCGGCTGTATGGCAAAAACAAATAAGTGTGACCGATTGGAATAATTATTTAACAAAAAAAGAAAAGGGCTTAAAACGTGATACCACTAAAGCAAGAATAGATGATTCTATTCCGGTAAACAAACGTGTTTTTTTGGTTGATAATGGATACCTGATTCCACTTAAAGACATACGTAATGACTGGAACCTGCACTCTACCTATTTCACCATTACTAATAATGACAATATGTTGATCTTGAATGGTCATGGCTTTGGCCACAGGGTTGGTTTATGCCAGGAAGGAGCGATACACATGACACAAGTGGGATACAACTATCAGCAAATATTGCATTACTACTATTATAATGTGCAATTGATCGACTACACGCTATTGCCTTCTACAGGCTTTAATTAATATGGATATTAAACGAGGACAAATACCACTTGCTCGTCTTTTCATTCCCTTTGCTTCAGGTATTGCCTTAGCACTATATACAGCAAATTATTTTGAGTTTATCTATATTACTGTTGGCCTATTTTTCATGCTTCTGCTATTTGAATGGTATAGCAGAAAGAAAGCCTCCTCATACTCTACGCGTTGGGTATCCGGAATTATAATTGCTGCATTTTTATTCAGTGCCGGATATTCGTTTACTTTATTAAACACACCATCTGAACGTGTATCAGACATTAGTCATCATTTAGAAAATGATCCGCATAGTTTCCTGGTTTCTATTATTTCATCTCCTAAAGAAAAAGACAGATCGGTAAAAGCAGTCGCTGAAGTAAAAGGGATTGTTTACCATGATCGCCTTGAAAAAACCACAGGAAAAATCATGCTCTCTTTTCAAAAAGATTCGATAGGTGATACAATACGTTATGGAGATATGCTGGTTGTGAAAACACAACTAACTCTTATTAAACCACCTATGAATCCGGATGAGTTTGATTACAAACATTACCTGGCGATGAATGGAATCTATTACGAAGGTTTTGTCCCCAAACATTCCTTTCAGTTTGCAGGAAGTAATGATGTGCCTTGGCTATTACGTTTTACAGACCGGTGCAGGCATGAATTAATCCGCCTACTCAACGATAAAATAAAAGGTAACGAAGCCGCAGTAGCTTCAGCCATATTATTAGGTTATCGTAATGACCTTTCCCCTACAGTGGTTGATGAATTTGTTGATAGCGGAACCGTACACGTAATTTGTGTAGCAGGTTTACATGTGGGTATATTGTTCTGGATGGTCAGTCTTTTGCTGTCGTTCCTTGATAACTTAAAACATGGTAAGCTAATAAAGACGATAGTGTTACTTATACTGCTATGGTTATATGCATTGTTTACAGGAATGGCAACGCCTGTAATTCGTGCAACGGTAATGTTCAGCTTTTTACTTGTTGGTAGACAATTCAGCAGGTACACGAATTCAATAAACACACTTGCAGCATCTGCATTCCTTATGTTGCTCATAAATCCCTTTTCATTAGCTGACACTGGCTTCCAGCTTTCTTACCTTTCTGTACTTGGTATACTTACCTTATATCCTATTCTTACTAGTTTAATAGAACCTAGAACATTTGTCCTTCGAAAAATATGGGAGCTAACCTGCCTCTCAGCATCAGCCCAGCTGGCTATTTTTCCTTTATCTCTTTTATATTTTCACCAGTTCCCGAATTATTTCCTTCTTACTAACCTGTTGATAGTACCTCTACTCTCTATTGTTATATATGCAGGTATTTTATTTTTTGTTACGGCTTATATTCCCTATGTTTCAATTGTTACAACATGGTTATTTCAAAAGAGCCTGCTTGCAATGAATACACTCGTGGGGCAATCAAACCATTTACCATTTTATGTTACCCGCGGCGTAAGCATTTCTGCATGGGAAGTAATTGTGTTATTCATTTCAATTATCTGCTTGTTTGCTTTTTATCATAACCGAACGTATAAAACGCTTATAGCTGGTCTATCAGGAATATTGCTTTTTACAGGAATGAATATTTACAAGAACACACTGCACTCGAAACAACAACTGTTTGTTGTATATCACGTATATAAACACACTACAGCAACATTCATTTCAGGTAGTCAATGTGCAAGAGTATATAATGATGTCAGCCAATCTGACTTCAACTACCATATTCAATATCATTTTTGGGAAAGAGGTATCAGAGACACCTTTTCACTCCATAATGATACATCCGGAGTTCTGCTTTCTGGTCATCTGGCTGTACAGAATAATTTCATTCAGTTCAATGAAAAGAAATATGTATTCCTCAGGACTGATACGGATATACCAGATAGTCTTCAGAAATTTCCTGTGCATTGTGTAATAGTATCTGCCCAGTATAAACAAGGCATGGCCGCTTTACAAAATGCGTTTATATTTGATACACTCATATTTGACTCATCGATTGCACCTGCGCGGTTAAAAAAATGGAAAAGAGAATGCGAAGAGCTTCATATTCCGTATTACGATGTAAGCAAACAGGGCGCATATATTGAAAACAGTTAATTGCACAGTATGGATAAAAGAGCATTAGCAGAAAAAGTTTTAGATACCATGTATAATAACGACCATTACAGTAAATGGCTGGGTATTGAACGTATTACTATTGAGCCGGGGCGTTGTATTTTAAGGTTAAAAGTGCGCAAGGATATGCTGAATGGTTTTGCTATTGCCCATGGAGGAATAACATACTCTCTTGCAGATAGTGCGCTAGCATTTGCATCTAATTCACATGGTAGGAAGGCAGTATCGATAGAAACCTCTATATCCCACACCGAACAAGTGCATGAGGGAGATATATTGACAGCAACAGCTGAAGAAACAAAAATTTCCAATAAAATCGGTATTTACTCAATTATTGTAACAAACCAAAAGAACGAGAAGGTGGCCTTATTCAAAGGCACTGTTTACCGTACTTCTGCTGAGTGGTTTCCTGCGTAATAAACACAATACTGAATAATCATTTTCGATAATAATACAATACGGAGAACGTTATGTTCATTATTGTATTGATAAAATGAAACCTTTATGAAATTTCCGGTTTCTGTTTTTCATACCTTCGCATAGTATTTACATACTCTATTTATGAAAAAGGCATATGTTTTTCCGGGACAAGGCTCACAATTTAAAGGCATGGGTAAGGACATATATGAAAGTTCAGCCCAGGCTAAAGAACTCTTTGAAAAAGGGAATTCTGTTTTAGGATTCCGCATAACCGATATAATGTTTGAAGGAACTGACCAAGAATTAAAACAAACAAAAGTTACACAACCTGCTATATTTCTTCACTCTGTTGTACTGGCTTTAACCTTAGGAGACAAATTCACACCCGATATGGTTGCAGGACATTCGCTGGGAGAATTCTCCGCACTTACTGCTGCTAAAGCCATACGTTTTGAAGACGCATTAACATTGGTATATAAACGTGCCATGGCCATGCAAAAAGCATGTGAGGCTACTCCATCTACTATGGCTGCTATTCTTTCTCTGGAAGACAGTAAAGTGGAAGAAATATGTGCTTCAATAAAAGACGAAGTAGTTGTATGTGCAAATTATAACTGTCCTGGCCAGCTTGTAATTTCAGGTAGCATACCAGGTGTTACAAAAGCTTGCGAACTATTAAAGACAGCGGGTGCAAAAAGAGCTCTACTACTCCCTGTTGGTGGTGCATTTCACTCTCCTTTAATGCAACCTGCACAAGTTGAACTTTCTCAGGCAATTGAATCAACCACATTCAATAAACCTGTTTGTCCGGTTTACCAAAATGTAAACGCATTGCCGGAAACTGAACCTGCTGCAATAAAAAAGAACCTTATCGCCCAACTAACTGCACCTGTCAGGTGGACCCAGACCATTCAACGGATGAGTGCTGACGGCGCTACAGTATTCTATGAAGTAGGCCCGGGTAAGGTATTACAGGGATTAGCAAAGAAAATAGCACCAACAGCTGAAGCCATGAGCGTATAATGAAAAGAACATCCTCTATATTAATAATTGTTTGTTTGGCTGCATTAACTTCCAACGGACAGTATGCATATCAGCAACATGATTCGAAAGGCAAAAAGAAAATTTTGAGCGCAATTGGAATCGCCGGTGGAATTACATACGGTAAACAGGTATTTAGCCCACAGGAAGGGCCACTGGCAACGGAAAAATATTTGCTTGGTTTTAATGCCGCTGTACTTGCAGAGTTTTTTCATCACCCGGTTTATAGGTGGAGGATTGAACTCGGATATAATCAATTGGGAACAACCGAACAATTGTATGTGCCCTCCAACAAGAAGGTTATAAATAGAACAAACTATCTTTCTCTCAATAACTACCTAAAGATAAATTTTAAAGAAGCTGGATTTGTTCCTTACTTTTTAATCGGACCAAGAGTAGAATATCTCTTGAATGAACACGCAGGTGTATATCCTGATGTACTTAAACAATTCGACAAGTTCCATGTAACGGGATCTATTGGCTTAGGCACAGAATTAACGTGGAAAAATGCCATAAGGCCTTTTGTGGAAGTGTTTTACAATCATGATCTCATGGTATCTCATCATTCCGATGGAGGCTTAATAGTAAGTGATCCATATCCCACTGATTTCATTTACCGTGGGTATGAATTAAGAATTGGCCTTAAGTTTTTCTTTGATGGATTGAGAAAGGATGTTTGCCCTAAGGTGGACAACCCAGCCGGTAATTAATCTTTAACTACTGTTTTAAGTTCAGATATTATTTTACCGGTAGCTCCGCTTCCTTCGTATATATATGCTTTCGCAGCGTTGCCACACCAATTGCAGTAATCAGTATCGCGTAACAAATGCCCTATTTTCTGGCACAGTTCATCCTCTGTATTTATTGTAAAGCCGCTTTGCAATTTAATTAGATCAATAGCTTCATTAAATTTATGATAATTCGGGCCAAATACAACCGGGATTCCAAATACAACGGCTTCGGGTAAATTATGGATGTTCTTACCAAAACCACCCCCAACATAAGCAACAGTTCCATATTGATATAGTGAAGAAAGTAAACCCATTTTATCAACCACCAATACTTCTGCATTTGTAACCTCTTCAGCCGTAGCTTCAGAATACTTCATAGCGTGGAACTTATCTATCATCTGTTTTATATGCTTCTCTCCTATCTCGTGTGGCACAAGAAGCAGTTTTATTTTCTCTGATGCTGTTAATCTTTTGAATACATCATATATATAGTTTTCATCTTCTTCCCAGGTACTACCACATATCCACAATTTGCTATTCCCCTTGAAAGCATTCACAATTGCATCGGGCTTAACCTGCTCGGCTATACTTATAACCCTATCGAAGCGGGTATCACCCGCTGATTCAACATGATTTACTCCGGCATTTCTTAATAGTTGTTCTGATTCCGGATCCTGCACAAATATTTTCCGGTATAATTTCAATTGTTTCCTGAACCATGCACCATACCACCTGAAGAAATACTGATCCTCTCTGAACTTTGCAGAGATAATAAAAATCGGAATATTTTTCCTATTCAAAAGAGTAAGGAAATGAAACCAGAACTCGTACTTTACAAAAACAGCAATTTCAGGGTTTGTAATTTCAATGAATTGTTTTGCGTTATTATAAGTATCTAAAGGCAGGTAAAAAACATAATCAGCGGAAGCATAGTTCTTGCGCACCTCATAGCCAGAAGGAGAAAAGAATGTGAGTAATATTTTATAACGCGGAAACTTTTGTTTAAACTCCTCTATAACAGGCCGGCCTTGCTCAAACTCGCCAAGTGAAGCGCAATGAAACCATATTACGGGTGATTGATTATTCTGAAATGCTTTTTGTAGTTCTCCAAAAATATTTTTTCTCCCTTCTCTCCACCTTTTGGCTTTATCATTGAACAGGCTGGCAATTAGTATTGCGAAACCATAAAGCCGGATACCAAGTGAATAGATAAATCTCATTGTTGCGGCATTAATTCACCAGACCAGGTTTTGTATGAAGGAAACATGCTTGCAATTTCTATCTTTTTATTAAAGATACCATAAACTGCAGAACCGCTTCCTGTCATAGCTGAATATAATGCACCAGCTTTATACAAACGTTCCTTTACTTCTGCTATAACTGGGAATTTGGCAAACAATGGCTCTTCGAAGTCATTAAAAATGCAATCCTTCCAGTTTGAAATATTTACATCAACAATATTCTTCAATGAATCTTCGCACTGCTTCGGACTAATTAAGCTGTATGCAAAAGGTGTACTAATCTGTGTATCGGGATATACCAAAACAATATAATAACCACTTAAGTCAAGACTTATTGCTTCTGTTACATCCCCCCTGTTAAACGCAACGACCGGTTTGTTTTCAATAAAAAACACACAATCACTTCCCAGGGAACCCACATACTCTTTCATTTCTTCCGTTGAAAGTTTCAAATTACACATTTCATTCAGCATTTTCATAAAATGCGCAGCGTCAGATGAACCACCACCTAAGCCTGCCCCAATTGGAATGGCTTTATGCAACCAAACCTTCAATGAAGGAAGTTTATATTTCTTCAACAGTAACTTATACAGTTTAACACATAAATTATCATCATCAGTCCGCCCGGGAACAGGAATACCGGAAAGATGTAATTCTATTTTACCGTAACCCTCCATAGCAATGGCCTCCAATGCATCACACCATCCTACAGGATAAAAAACACTTTCAATATTATGATATCCGTCCGCCCTTCTTTCAAGGATGCGTAAGCCTATATTTATTTTAGCATTTGGAAAGCAGATCATACTATTTCCTCTTTTGTTGAATTCTTTTTAATATCTCCTTATTGATCCGTTTAACAAGCATAGGGCCCTCATATATAAACCCTGTATATAATTCAACCATTACTGCACCCGCATCTAATTTTTCTAAAGCATCGGCGACGGAATGTATCCCACCTGAAGCTATTATAGGAAATGCACCCTTAGACTTTTCAGATAAATACTTAACTACCTCTGTTGAGCGCTTACGAACAGGAACACCACTTAGCCCACCTGCTCCTATAGCCTCCACTCCAACTGTCTTCAATCCTTCTCTTGATAATGTGGTATTTGTAGCAACAACCCCGGCAATATTACATTCTGAAACCAATTCAACTATATCGTTCAATTGGTCATTGCTCAAATCGGGAGCTATTTTTAAAAATATTGGTTTACTTTTTGCTTTGGTTTTATTCTTTGACTGCAGGCCGTCCAATATTTTCTTTAAAGGCTCTTTATCCTGCAGGCTTCTTAATCCTGGAGTATTTGGTGAACTTACATTCACCACAAAATAATCTACATATTCAAACAAAGCATCAAAACATTTCTCATAATCAGAAAAAGCATCTTCATTAGGGGTCACTTTATTCTTACCAATATTTCCGCCAATCACAATTTTATCTTTCCTCTTTTTTAATCGCTCAGCTATAATTACCGCTCCGTCATTATTAAAACCCATTCTATTTATAAGCCCCTTATCTTCCGGCAGCCTGAATGAACGCGGCTTTGGATTTCCTGGCTGTGCTAAAGGAGTAACAGTTCCCACTTCTACAAAACCAAAACCCAGGTATTCCATCTCATGAAAGAAGGTAGCGTTTTTATCAAAACCTGCAGCAAGACCAACAGGATTTGGAAATTTTATTCCGGCAACTTCTGTTTCAAGCAAGGGACTGGTAACTGTAAATGATTTTTTAATCACAGTATTTATTATAGGAATAGCACAAACTATTTTCAACAAACGAATTGTTATAGCGTGGCTTACTTCAGGTGAAGTGATAAAGAGAATAGGCCTGATGAACGCTTTATACATATGCTTATAAAAACACTTTTTCCGGATATTCTATTTTAATCAGGTACAATCCACACGCAGGGACCGAGGCCCCGGCATGTGAACGGTTTTTGTTTTCAATAATACGACAAAAATCATCAACTGTGCATTTTCCATTTCCAACATTTATCATTGTGCCTACAATAGCACGAACCATATTCCTGAGAAACCTGTTAGCAGTTATTGTAAAAATAAGTTTCTCATCCTGAACTTCCCAATGCGCATACTTGATTATGCAGGTATCCGTTTTATTCTGCGTATGTGTTTTTTTGAAACTTGAAAATTCTTTATAATTCTTTAATTGCTTTGCGGCTTCATTCATTTTTTTCACATCAAGCTTGTGCGGAAAGTGCATTGCAAAACCTATAAGAAAAGGGTCTTTTTGAGTTGTGATTACATATTTGTATGTGCGTGATGTAGCATCGAATCGTGCATGAGCATCTGGTTTAACAGCTGCGATATCTTGGAAAGCAATTGAAAAAGGTATAACCGAGTTGAATTTATAAAGCATTGTCTCTTTCTTTTCGGCAAGGTCTTCTTTGTCAGAATCAAAATGAGCAAATAATTCCTCGGCATGCACACCTGCATCAGTACGGCCCGCTCCTTGAAGGATAACAGGATGACGTAATATTTTCTCTAATGCTTTTATGCAAACCTGCTGAACAGTTTTATCAGCATTAGCCTGACTTTGCCAACCATGATAACCCGTACCAGTAAATGATATTTTAATAAAATACCTCACGGCTACAAAAGTAATAAAGAGTAGACTCAGAACCCGAGATAAAAATCGCGAGTAAGATGTTTATAGTCGGAAGTATAGGTATGATCAGAATTTTCTATCACTAATGTGCTTTCTGAAAATGTTTTACGGTGGAACATAAACTGCATCATTACGCGTTTGGCTGGTTTGGTTTCGGTGGTCTTTATCCTCATCATTTTTGCCAAGTACAGTCCGTTTTCTTCTGCAATCTCAATAAATTCTTCAGCTTCTTTGCTGGGAAGAATAATATCAAAGTTTCCTTTAAGATGTAATAATTCCTTTATGCCCTCTATCAATTCTTCGAATGAAAGTTCACAGGTATGCCTTGCCCTTGTACGTGACTCCGTCGATGCCTGTAATGAATTAGAAAAATAAGGAGGATTGGTTACGATCGCGTCATATTTTTTATGCTTCTTGCCTACAAAATCCTGGAAGGAAATATGGTGCACATTCAATCTGTCCTTCCATTTGCAATTTCCACAGTTCTCAACAGCCTGGTGATATGCGTCTTTATCTATTTCAATAGTATCTACTTCTGCAATAGAACGCTGTGCGAGCATCATTGCTATTATACCTGTTCCTGCTCCAATATCCAGTATTTGCCCTGATAGTGGCAGATCGGCCCATGACCCTAATAAAACAGCATCAGTCCCCACTTTCATGGCGCACTTATTTTGCTTCACTATAAACTGTTTAAATACAAAAGAATCTCCTCCGGCCATAAATAACAAGGGACCATTCTCCCCTTAGATGAATCATTTGCCCCAAATATATATCATTATCTGATAATTACGTACATAAATCGAAGAAAAAGACACCTCCGTCGCACTTGTATATATCTGTATCTTTGTGAAGGGTAACATCTTTAAAAGTACAAGTTAAATAGTAGTTTGTGGAAAAATTCCTGAAATTCATACGAAGTGTTTTAGTCATAAATATTCCTGTAAGGATAGCAGTAAGAGGATCATATAGGTTTATTAAAAAAGTGTTTGATTATTATAGTTTACATTGGCCTGTTTACGGTATTATAAGCTATACTTTACCTAATAAAAAAAAGATAAAAATATTCTCAAAAGGTGATGACTTTGTTTCTACCCAAGCGTTTTGGAAGGGATATGATGGATATGAAGGGCCTTCAATAAGGTTGTTTTACCAATTAGCCACTTTATCACAAACTATATTTGATGTAGGTGCCAATGTTGGATATTTCAGCTTAATAGGAGCTGGTGCAAATAAAAATGCTAAGGTTTTCGCTTTTGAACCAATACCAATGGTATTTGATCGGTTGGTAAAGAACCTTGAATTAAACAAAATGAATAATGCCAAGGCGGTGAATGCTGCGGTAGGTGAATCAGAAACTGCATTAAAGTTTTACGTACCAAACATTATTGGAATGCCTCTTGCTGGTTCTACAAAAAAAGGCTGGTATGAAGATTCAACCGAAATAGAAGTAAAGTCAACTTCGCTTGACCATTTTAAAATTAGTGAAAAATTAAACCGCATTGATCTTATAAAAATAGATTGTGAATTCCATGAAACGGAAATACTAAATGGAATGAAGAACATTTTATCGATCGATAAACCGTTGATTTTAATGGAGATCTTCTTTCCGGAAGAGAAAGGTGTAAAAGGGCATTTTGAAAACCATAATTATGTTGATATTGAACGTATTATGAAAGAAAATGGGTACTATTTCTATATGGTCAACGAAGCAGGATTAATAAGGATGGATAAATTGGAGTTTAATCCTGAGGAACGTAATTATCTTTTTTCAACTAAAAAATCGGGAAATACCTACCTGCCTTTCTCAGATATTGATTCTTTGCTCAAAAACATTATCTGAACCTTTTCAGGTACAAATTATAGCGTTTTGTATCTGCCAAAATTCATTACTTTTGCACCTCTTTTAAATAACAGGGTTAAAACATATAAAACCAATACATTCCTATGAAATTCTTAGTCTGTATCAGTAATGTACCTGACACTACAACAAAGATCTCTTTTACCCCTGATGGTAAGGCCCTAAATACAGCCGGCGTTCAGTTTATTATCAACCCCTACGACGAAATGGCACTTACCCGGGCCCTTGAAATAAAAGAAGCACAGGGAGGTACTGTTACCGTTATTAATGTGGGTACTGCATCTACCGAGCCCACCCTTCGCAAAGCATTGGCAATAGGTGCTGATGATGCAATTCGGGTGAATGCCGAACCTGTTGATGCGCTTTTTGTTGCAAGTGAAATTGCGGCAATAGCAAAAAATGAAAAATACGATATCATTCTTACCGGGCGCGAATCTATTGACTACAACAGCGGACAAGTGATGGGTATGATAGCTGAACTAATGGGAATACCTTCTGTTGCTGTCGCAACCAAGCTTGATATTGCAGGTACAACAGCGACCTTAGAAAGGGAAATTGATGGTGGAAAAGAGATCGTTACTGTATCACTTCCATTTGCTGCCAGCGCGCAAAAAGATATGGCTGAACCACGCATACCCAATATGCGAGGAATTATGAGCGCGCGTACAAAGCCGCTTAAAGTGGTGGAGCCTACTGCTGCAGATAAACCGACTGCTTCTCTTTCTCATCAAACCCCGCCCGCAAAAACAGCATGTAAAATGATTGATGCAGAGCATCCTGAAGAACTTATTAAGCTACTTCATACCGAAGCCAAAGTTATTTAATCAGAACCTAACAATATTTATATTATGTCAGTATTAGTATTTGCCGAAACCTGGGATGGAAAATTCAAGAAGCCTTCATTTGAAGCTACCACGTACGCATTCGAACTTGCACAAAAAACAGGAGGAACTGTTACTGCTGTTGTGTTTGGGAATGTTGCTGAGGATGAATTGAAAAAGCTTGGAGAATATGGTTGTACTAAGGTATTCCATATTAATAACGATAAACTTTCAGCATTCAGCGCCAGTGCATATACTATAGCTGTTGCAGAGGCTGCTACTAAAGCAGATGCAAAGTATATTGTTTTCTCATATACGTATTCCGGAAAATCAATAGCACCCAGATTAGCTGTAAAACTTAAGGCAGGATTAGTAGCTAACGCTACAACCTTACCTTCTTCAGCCGAACCATTCGTAGTTAAGAAAAAATGCTTTTCGGGCAAGGGAATTACAGATGTACAGATATCTGCCGCAATAAAGATCATTGGACTTTCACCTAATTCACATCACATTCTACTGAATGCAGCTACGGCTGCAACTGAGGTATTTGCACCAAATATTCCGGATAACGCATTTGATACCAAGGTAAACGAAGTAAAGAAAACCTCTGGTAAAATAGTACTGACTGAAGCCGAACTGGTTGTATCGGCAGGCAGGGGTATGAAAGGGCCTGAAAACTGGGGAATGATCGAAGCATTGGCTGATGCACTTGGTGCCGCTACTGCTTGCTCTAAACCGGTTGCAGATATGAACTGGAGGCCACACCATGAACACGTTGGGCAAACCGGCATTACTATTTCTCCTGACCTATACATTGCCATTGGCATTTCGGGCGCAATTCAGCACCTGGCTGGTATAAGTTCTTCCAAGGTGATTGTTGCTATTAATAGTGATAAAGAAGCTCCCTTCTTTAAAATAGCGGATTATGGTATTGTAGGGGATGCTTTCCAGGTAGTTCCAAAGCTTACAGAAGCGGTTAAACAATTGAAATCTTCTCACTAAAAAAATTAGTATCTTCGTCATTAAATGATGGCGTGTGCAATAGAGTATGAAAAAGATTAAACTCGATATAGTAGGATTATCATATAGCCAGACCCAATCGGGGGCTTATGCACTTATCCTTAATGAGGCAAAAGGGAAAAGAAGATTACCGATCATTATAGGCGGATTTGAAGCTCAGGCCATTGCAATTGAAATGGAAAACATGAAGCCTAGCCGGCCGCTTACCCACGACCTTTTTAAGAACTTCGCCGAGACCTTTGAGATACAATTAAAAGAAGTGGTGGTTTATAATTTAGTAGAGGGTATATTTTACGCTAAACTTATTTGCGCCCGCGATAATAATGAAGTAGAGATAGATGCGCGTACATCAGACGCTATAGCACTTGCGGTACGTTTTAACTGCCCTATTTATACCTATGAGTTCATATTGAATTCAGCAGGTATAATTATGGATGAAGACCTCGTTAAAGAAAAGGAAAGCAAAGAAGGCACCCCTGCTGAAAAGAAAGAAAGCAAGGAAAAAGAACCTGTTGCAAAGGAAAAAGAAGACGACGATTTCAAAAAGAAATCAGTTGATGAATTAAGAGATCTTTTACAAAAGGCACTTGATAGGGAAGATTATGAAAAAGCCACCAAAATAAGGGATGAGCTTAATCGCAGAAAAAAATCATAAGTCCCTATATACCAAAGTCCTTTCAAATACGTTATTCTATAAACAATCCATATAAACGTATTTTGCATTTAAACACTTTATACAGCCGCTTCAGTAAAATTCTTAGCTATTTATTTCTGGTTGTTGTTATTACATGGACATCCTTTTCTTGTAAAAAGGATATGCTTATTACTAACTCATCTGCGAAGCTTTCTTTTTCACAGACTCAAATAATGTTCGATACAGTATTTACAACTGTCGGATCTACATTCCAGAATTTCACAATACATAATTACCATAACCAGCCAATCAAAATATCATCTGTTCGTTTAGTAGGTAGCTATACTTCCCCTTTTAAAATTAATATTGATGGGATTTCCGGAACAGTTTTCAGTGATATTACTATACCCGCCAATGATAGTATTTATGTTTTTGTAACGGTTACCATTAATCCAAACAATGTAAACAATCCTGTTGTAATTCAAGATTCTCTCCAGTTTACCACAAATGGCAACCAGCAATATGTTGACTTGATTGCCTGGGGGCAAGATGCCTATTTCTATAAACCGAATGTGTTTCCTCCTACCGGGCCATCTTATTCTATAGTGCCATGTAATTCTGTGTGGACAAACGATAAGCCGCACGTTATTTTTGGTTACTTGGTAGTTGATTCTGGATGTACACTTACTATGCAGCCGGGCACTAAAGTCTATATACATAATAATGGAGTATTGTGGGTTTATAAAGCCGCGTCCTTACAGATTCTAGGCAGCCCAACTAGTCCTGTAACAATACAAGGCGATCGCTTAGAACCCATGTATTCAACCGAGCCGGGCCAATGGGGAGAGATATTACTATCAGCAGGAAGTATTAACAATTATATAGATTGGGCAGTAATTAAAAATGGCACTACTGGTATAGAAGCTGATACGGTGGGCTCTAGCCCTAACCCTACCCTTACACTTAGCCATACAATAATAAAAAGTATGAGCCAGGTTGGTTTATTGGGACAAGGAAGCTATATAGTCGGTGACGATGATCTTGTAGCCGATTGCCAATATTACTGCGTTGATCTTAGCTTTGGCGGTAACTACTCCTTTGCTCAATGCACATTTGCTAATTACTGGAGTTATGGCCAACGTCAAACACCAACCCTTCTTGTTAATAATTGGTACCAGGATATTAAAGGTAATTATCAATCAAGGCCTTTAACAAAAGCTTTTTTTGGGAATTGTATTATTTATGGAAGTTTAAGTGAAGAATTGCAACTTGATTCTTCACATGGTAACCTACAACCATTCAAATATTATTTTGAGATATGCGAAGTAGCAACCAAGCAAGCCGTAATCAACCCTTATCATTTCAGTAGCGGTATGATCGTAAACCAAGATCCTTTATTTGCCAATCCTGGAACTGATGACTATAACATCCCAAAAACTTCTCCAGCAGTTGGTGCCGGTAATGATACAGTAGGGTTCGACCCTAAATACGTAACAGATCTTAATGGTAGCACACGCCTCAGTTCGCCATATGATCTGGGAGCCTATACTTCAAAATAGGGCTATTTTTTCAATTCCGGATATAAGGCATAATAAGCATTTACCCTGTCTGCCACATTAGTTCGTATATTCATATAGAATAAGTTGTAGTCATATATATGATAACTTCCGGATAGAGGTTTATATTTCGTACTATTTGCCATATTACTTACAACCAATAAACCATTCTTACATATTGCACCGGTTTCATTTTTATCTATTCCATCAAATTTATAACCTACGCTACCCATGTTATAAGCGGCATCCATGTAATTACTATCCTGTTTCCAACTCAAGGGGTTAACACATACTCCACTAAAGAATTTGCCGGTAGATCCACTTACTCCTTCTTTAGTTACCGTATTCCAGACGACATAGCAACCGGTTTCTTTAGCCGAGTCACAAGGCTTTAATACTTTCAGAGAATCTTTATCTACGTGAAACCCGACAAGGTATGCAGCTACCAATTGCTTTTTCAACGAGGTTGTATCAAAATATTCCTTAATTAAATGATATGCGTGTAAACATCCCTGGCTATGGCCGGCAATAATTACTGGCCTGCCATTATTATAATGTTTCATATAATATTGAAATGCTACCTCTACATCGCTATATGCTAGCTTAAGAGCTTTTTTTCCGTTATCCTTTTTATCAAGAAAAGAACCAAATACAGCCTGCCTGTATCTTGGCACAAAAACCCTGCAAGATCCGTTAAACACACTGGCCTGCGCTCTGATAGTGGTTTTATCTACCAGGTTATTCAACATTTTATCATCTACCCGCGCATTCCAATGCGTTATTCTCAGATCGATAGTAGGGTAAATAAAGAACACATCTACTTTCGCATTTGCCTGGTCATTTGTAAGGCCGGAACCGGGTGGGACAGTATCAGACGCATTATGTTTCCAGGGAAGACATGCCCATGAACTTTCCCGGCTATAATCAGGCACTGCCGGCGGGGTATATCCTTCAAACTTCCCCCAAGGCTTTAAACACCCGGTAAAGCCTATAAAACATAATAATGCCAGTAAAGTTTTATTTAAAATGAACCTTTTCATCCTGCAAATGTATCAATGAATAACAGCATAATCGCAATTATTGATTTTTTCATACATTTGCTCAATAGAACTGACATTTTAATTAATTAATATTATGGCATCACCAGTTAGAGAAGTAAAAACAGAAAAGCCTAAAATGAAATTTGCTTTTGGAAGAAAGAATTATACAATTCTTATTGCCGGTATAGTACTTTTAATACTCGGTTTCTTTACCTTATCAGGTGGCGGCAGCAAAGACCCGAATGAATTCAGTTACGATCTTTTCTCAACCCGCAGAATGGTTATTGCTCCAATAATGTTAATGCTTGGTTATATTACAGTAGCTGTTGGTATTATGGCAAAACCTGATGAAGAAACATCTTCAGAGGAAACAACTATTTAAGAAATGATTTTGCATAAAAAAAGCGGCCATGGCCGCTTTTTTTATTTTCGGTTATAACACAGTACCCAATAATATTTAAAGCTGATGTATTTTAAACCATCGCCCTTATCTTTCAATAGTTTAAAGAATAATTCTTCAGTAGGGAAATTTTTGAGTATGGAAAACTTCTTGCCATTTTCTAAGATCCTTTCCTGGTAGGTATTTCCATGCTCGTCTGTATGAGTGATAGGCCTATTGCTATCCACCACATAATTATTATCGGTAAATATCACCACTCCATCAGGCTTAACGAATTCATGAACTGTATCTATAAACTTATCCAACTCCTGTCTTTTAATGTGCGATAAAATGAAACCTGCAAAAAGATTATCGTGTGCGCTTAGCGGGTAATTGAATATATCAGCTACGTTAAAAGTCACGTTATTCTTTTCGTACACTTTTGTTTTGGCTATATCTAAAACCGGAATATTTATATCAGAAGCATGGACAGACCTGGCGTGTTTTGCTATACGTTGTGTCCAGTAACCCGTTCCGCAGGCTATTTCACCCACATCTTTGCCGGCATACATAACCTGCAGCAATTCATTTATAGCAGCAAGGTCACTTTGTCTTTCAGGCCTTTCGTAGATTTTTTCGTATTCGGTTGCCCGTTCAGCATAATATGTAATGAGTTCCTTATCCATGTATCATCTTACAAGGGTTACGTTTCCTTTAAGGTTAATGGCCTTATTATAAATATCCAATCCGTTCACATAATACACATAAGTGCCTGCATCCATTGGTTGGCCATTGTACTTACCATCCCATCCTATTGAAACATCATGTGATTCGAATATTTTATTACCCCATCTGTCGAATACCATAAAATCCATTGACTGAATACAATTCCCTCTTACATAAAGCACATCGTTCTGCCCATCGCCATTAGGTGAGAATGCCTTAGGAATGAATACTTCCCCACAATTTTCCTGCACGGTAATAATTACTGAATCTTTCCTTACACATCCTTCACTGTCGGTAATTGAAACATAGTATGTAGCTGTAACAGTAGGGGTTGCAATGGGGCTTACACAACTTGTACATGAAAGGTTCGTTGTCGGAGTCCAACTATAGGTTTCTCCTGAAGATGTTGAGGCAATAGTTAGTTGGGCAGTTTGCCCGCTTATAATTGTTTGGCTGCAACATGCTACTCCGCTTGCCGCAGGGTAAACTGTTATTACTACACTTGTGTCGGTTGCACATGAACCATTGGCAATAACTACCGTATAGGTTGTAGTAACCAAAGGAACCGCAGTAGGGTTTGAACTGGTAGCTGAACTAAGGCTTGCAGAAGGAGACCATGTATAGCCTGAGCCTCCTGATGCACTTAATAACACAGTCGTTCCGGCACAGATCATTTGAGGCTTACTAATCCCTGGAACAGGTTTTGCCTCAACAGTTACGACAACTGAAGTATCGGTAACACATGCACCCTTACTAACTTGTAATGAATATGTTGTTGTAGTTACAGGGCTTACATTCACAGATGCATTTGTTGAGCTAGTTCCTCCACTCCAGCTATATGTACTGCCGCCACTGGCAGTTAAGGTTGTATTAGATCCTTTACATATTGAAGTCTGTCCGGAAATAACAGGAATGAGAGCAGGGTTAACTGTAACAACCACACTGGTATCAGCAGTACAGGTTCTATTTGCAACCATAACTGAATAGGTTGTCGTTGAACCTGGGCTTACTGTTATAGATGCATTTGTAGAAGTAGTTCCACCACTCCATGTATACATACTTCCACCTGAAGCAGTTAAAGTAGTTGAACTTCCTGCACAAATTGTATCCTTACCTTTTATTGTTGCTTTTAATGAAGTGCCAACTGTTACAACTACTGTTGAACTGTCTATACATCCACCTGTAGTATTTGTCCCAACAACGGTATATGTTGTTGTCGCACCCGGACTAGCTGTTACAGTTGAGCCTGTTGTCGCAGTCAAAGCAGTATTTGGTTTCCACGTATATGTGTTTGCAGTACCGGCAACCAAAGTCACACTACCACCGGAGCATATACCCGGGGCAGGAGGATTAACGGTCATAGTTGGTGTAGGATTTACAGTAACCAAAACTGTTTGTGGTGCACTTGTACACCCGGAGGAGGTACCCGTTACACTGTAAGTTGTGGTATTCGTTGGGCTTGCAGTTACACTTGAACCTGTTGTTGCACTAAGTGCTGTATTAGGCGCCCAGTTATAAGTGGGTGCCCCGCTTACCGTTAATGTAGTTGAGTTACCACTACATATAATTGCAGGTCCGGACGGAGTAACAGTTGGTGTTGTATTTACAGTTAATACTACTGTTTTAGTTACATTACAACTGGATGTAGTTGCAATAACAGAATATGTTTGTGTTGAACCCGGATTTGCAATTACAGTGGCTCCGCTAGTAGCGCTGAGTCCTGTTGCCGGGCTCCAGGTATACGATGTTCCGCCGTTGGCGTTAAGCGTAGAAGAACTACCCGAACAAATAGTTGGTGATGTTGCAGATGCTGTTACAACCGGAGCAGGGGTAACGGTAATAACAACAGAATCTTTTGCTGTACCACAAGGGGTAGTAATATTAACTGTGTAGGTTGTTGTAATAGTTGGGCTTGCAACCGGGTTAGCTATATTTGGGTTGCTCAGGCTTACTGCCGGAGCCCATGTATATGCTGTCCCTCCAGTGGCTGCTAAGTTAGTAGGGCTACCCGAACAAATAGAAGCAAGAGGATTTATAGTTACAGCAGAAGCGCCACCCACTATAATATTCACTGCTTGCCTGTATGATCCGGGGCATGTAGAAACATATATTACAGTATCTTTTGTAATGGCACCTGTAGTGTAAGACGTTCCTGTTGCAATTGGAGCGCCTCCCGCTGAAGTTGAATACCAATTAATTGATGCTCCTCCGGGAACAGTACCTGTAAGGCTCGCATTTAATGTTGCAGTTTGTCCGCTGCATATAGTATCATTCTTAGCTACGATCTGAAAATTCGTAATGACAGCATTAGTTGTACCTATTCCACCTTTCGTTGCCCCATTAGGAGGGAATTTTGTCATGGATGCTGAATTACTGGTTCCATTCAAGCCAGCAGTTGCAGATTCAGTAACACCAGCATTTGAAGTAGCAACATACCCGCCACCCCCGCCGCCGCCAGGGCCTTCAGCTTCATTAATGGCCCCTACATAAAGTGGGCCCGCAGTCAGCACCTGATTACCACCATTTCCACCATTTGCCTGTATATTTATTCCTGAAATATTACCAAGAGCATTAATAATAACCGTTCCTCCGGCACCTGCGCCGCCGGCACCATCCTTTCCACTATATGAATTTGATGCCGAAAGCGGGCCTCCACTTGGTGAGCCGTTATTTCCATTTGCTAATATTTGCCCGGTACCTGTTACTGTTCCATAGCTTACCAAATAAACCAAACCGCCACCATTTCCTCCGGCACCACCATCAAGATTATCCTGATCTCCGGCGCCACCGCCGCCACCCATAAAAATTTTACCGGTTGAATAATCAAGTGGCCTTC